>Ga0326727_10002644_pt1 | contig 60201 bp, 46 predicted proteins | sample MB2enrmetagenome_FD_207643 | JGI IMG/M metagenome (GOLD analysis project Ga0326727, IMG submission 207643) | Lab enriched peat soil microbial communities from McLean, Ithaca, NY, United States - MB29MY | ecosystem: Environmental > Terrestrial > Soil > Wetlands > Peat | place: USA: New York...
GCTTCGGGCGTGCTGTTCGGCTTTGTCATGCCTCTGCCATGCCAAAAGCTGACACACAAGTCTAGTCGGAAATTGATATTCCCAAGAGCCTCAGTCCGTTCCCCGACCCAGATGAAATGACCCCGACTGCAAATGTGAGTGCAAGAAATTCGGCTTCCATCACGGCTTCCAACGCTACCGCTGCCGAGACTGCGGACGCACGTTTTCCGACATCCCTGAGCGCCCGCTAGACGATTTGCGGGTTGACCTGGACAAGGCCGTCCAGATTATCGCCATGCTGGTTGAAGGCGTGGGCGTGAGAGCGGTTGAAAGGCTTACTGGCGTCCACCGCGACACCGTTCTAAACGTGCTGGAGGTGGCCGGCTGCAAGTGCGCCCGGCTTATGGACGCCCGTGTCCGCAATCACCCCTTCGAGTTTGTCCAAGTGGACGAGCTGTTCAGCTTCGTTTGGTGCAAGGAAAAGAATAACCGCTTGCACTCCCGCTCTCGGGGAGATCAATACACGTTCCTGGGTGTGGACGCGCCAAGCAAGTTCATCATCAATTACGCCGTCGGTAAGCGGGATGCGGTGACAGCCCAGCAATACGTTCAGGACTTGCAGAAGCGCGTCAAATCCCCCTTCCAGTTGACGACAGACGGCTTTGGCGCGTACCAGAGCGAAGTCTATTTCACCTTCCAGAATCAAATCCACTTCGCGCAACTCATCAAGGAATACGCCAACCCCAAAGAGATTGAGGACTCAGCCGAGCGCCGATACTCGCCAAGCGAGTGCATCGGCATCAAAACCAAGATTCGTTGCGGCCACCCTTCCCCGGACCAAATCAGCACCAGCTACGTTGAGCGCACAAACCTGAGCGTGCGCCTGTTCAACCGCCGATTCACGCGCCTGACGCTTGGCTACTCAAAGAAGCTGGCCAATCTGAAGCACTCCGTAGCCCTCCTGGTCGCGCATTTCAACTTCTGCCGCGTCCATTCTGCACACGGCCAAACGCCCGCAGTGGCCGCGGGGTTGGCCGATCACGTTTGGACGATTCACGAACTCCTTGACGAAGCAACACATTCCTAGGACATTACCGGCAGGGACAGCCGCTATCCGGTAAGCGCGAAACGTAAAGGCAATTCTGAGACACCACACTTTACACGACGCCGTAACTGATTGCGGTTGTCGGCAGCGGGACGCTGCCAGAACTCGCAGGCGGGACGCCTGCGCCCTGGAGTTTGGACATTTTCCGCGTTGCTCAATCCTGAAAGGATGAGATCACTGAGCCCAGGGTTGCGCGTGGCGCGCTACCCTGGGTGGGCAATGGGTTGGGGCGTCAACCCTGAAAGAATCCCCCCAAATCGGTTTTCGCGCATTGAACCCCTGAACCTAGTGGTGAAGTGGCCAATAGTAGCTATTCTTCGCAATAGGCTGTGGTACAATGGGTTGCGCATATTCCGATTCGGGAGGTTCATGGGGAGGGTTGCATTGTTCGTCCCCTTCACGGGAGTCAATCCCACACATACCGTTCGTCGTATGCGAGCTCGTACCGCTTCAGCAACAGCCGGAACTCATCTTGAAATGAGAGCTTGCGGTGGTGCTGCTCCTGCTCAGCGATGTAGTGTCGCACCTCCTCAATTTGCGAGGCGCCAATCGAGAACATTCCGTAGCCGTTCTGCCAGCCGAAGTCCTGCATCAAGGCGTCTCGTTCCTTGGCCCAGAGCGACGAACCACGCTTGACCTCTTTGACCATTTCCGCCGCCGTGCAAGTGCGCGACAGGCTGGCCAGCAGGTGAACATGGTCTTCCACGCCGCCGACGATGATGGGCTGGCCATCCAGGTGCTTGAGAATGCCTCCGAGATAGTGGTGCATTTCTTGACGTAGCGCGGTGTCCCGCAGCAAAGGACGGCGGTCTTTGGTGGAGAAGACGGCATGCACGAGAATCCTGGCCAATGATTGCGGCATGGCGACGAGGGTGGACCGGTCGGGGCGCTGAGGCAACCCTCTCAGGGTTGGGGGTTTATTGGGCGCACGCACCCAGGGCAGCGCGCCGCGCGCAACCCTGGGCTGAGCGACAAAAACCCCTTCGGGGTTGCCCCCTTGTCAATCTGCAAAATGTCCAAACTGCAGTCGCAGGCGGGACGCCTGCGCCACATCGGAATACGCAATGAATTGTGTCGTCAAGTATAGCCAGTCCCGGGGTCAGGGCGGGAGTCGAATTACCGTTTTGTCGGTGGAGCGGACGCGGGCTTGGGCGCGCGCATGAGTGAGGGTGGGGCCCTTCCCGGGCGGGGCAGGGGCCGCTGCGGCGCGAGGAACGTGTTCAGGCCGTGGGGGAACTGAGGGGACTCGAGCCAGTCCGCCAGCAGGTGCATCTCCAGGGCGGTGAGGCCAGCCGCGGACGCGCGTGTAAAGGCCAACTGGGCGGGTCCGGTCTGGGCCACGCCGGTCACACAATTGCCGAGGTTCGTCTTGGCCGCATTCAGCCAGGCCATGCTGGCGGAATCGGGCGGCAATTCGGCCTTGCTAAACAACAGCCGCAGCAGTTGGCCGATATGAAGCCAATCATCCACGCGCAGGGGGGACAGCTCCCAATCATAACAGACCAGGTTCGTGTGGGCGGCCACCTGGTGGAACAAGAGGCCGGGGGGAGGCCGGTTGGTGAAGGGGGCGACAAACAAGCCGCCAAATGCAAAGCCCCTCTGGCCATCGGCAGTCGAGCGCAAGAACGGCGCCATGAAGGGAACTTCCACCCAGCCCAGCCCGTTGTAATTGGTCGGCCATTCGAGCCGGCCGAAGGTGTGGTTGGTAATCCAGGGATTGCACTCCCGCAGCAGACGCTCGCTTACGGCATGCACCCAATTGCTTGCTTCCGGCAGCGGCGCTGCGCAATAGCTCATGAACGGCATGTTACCCCCTCGGGCCCAGCAGAAGAGCTGATTCGGCGGCGCTCCGATGCTCAAATCGTTCCAGGCCTTGAGCGACGAGAGCCACGGCTGGATGCCCCGCATGGCCGTGAAACTGGCCAGCGGGTCGGAGACCAGGTTGGTCGGGATGTTCCACGGCTCCAACTTCAAGGGCAGCGGCTTGGAAAAGTCCAGCCGGCCGCGGGTCAGCACGTCCCTGCCGTCGCCCGTGACCTCAACGAACAAGGTGGGCACGTCCTCGGGCAAACCGCGCCCGAGCGGCAAGGCGCTGGCCACTCGCCGCAAGTCTATGGACACTTCCAACCAGAAATCCGTCCCCGGGTTGGCCGGGGCGGGTTGCAGCCGCCGGGACGTAGGATCGAGGCGCAGGCTGGAGGAAAGTTGAGGATTGAGGGTTGCCAATTGGTTGGACGCGGCCGATCGTCCCAGGGCAAGGATGGTCCATTTTCCTGAGCGGGTGAGCGCTACTGACCACGGACCGCGCACCAAGGACTCCGGACTTTGGACTTTGGACGTTGGACTTTGGACCTGAGTCACCCAGCCGTTCATGGTGGGGCTGGGGTGGGTGCGAGTGAGAGATTCCAGGGCGGCGGCCAGGTTGGTTTGCCAAAGCGCCGCGCGTTGTGCATCAAGCCGGATGGCCAGCGCCAGCGTGGCGGGCTGGTTGGTCGCCTGCCGAACTTCCAGGTAGGATTCCTGGTTCACCAGGTCGTCAAGCAAGGGGCGGAATTTGTTAGTTGATAGTTGATAGTTGATAGTTGATAGAAGAGCCCCGGGGGCGGATTGGGGACCGGAGGACGGGCGCTGGTTGGTGACGCCGGGGACTTTGTTGGCAGCGGCTGATGGAAGTCCGGCACTCACGAGGGCTTCGTAATTGCTCTCCAGGGCAGTGGCGCCGACCAGGGCGAGCGCGAGCTTATCGAGGGTCTGGCTCTCCAGCTTTGCTGTTTGAGGCAGGTTCCACACTCTCAGGAAGGACGCTGCGTTGGTCTCAGCGGCCAGCCGTTTCATCCCGATCCAATGAACGTGTGCCACCACCTCGGTCGGCGGTTGAGGATCAACGGCGGGAGGCTGGCGACCAACTGCCTCCTGGCTCGGCTTGGACTTCCCGCAACCACCGCCCAATGCGACCAGGAGCACCGCCATTGACCCAACAACGACACTTCTCATGCCCATAACGGGGGGAGGTTTTACTGAAATCAACAGTCTGGCGCAAATGGAATGTGCCGGAAGCAGTAATGCCTCAGTGGAGGCGGGCAGGGCGCGTCACTCCGTGCGCGCCGTCGTGCTCTGCCGCCGTCACTGACCGATTACCGGCAGTACTTTCGGTTTGTTTTCTACATGCATTTCCAACTCAATAGGCAGGTATGCACCGGGTGATGAGCATCGGTTTGGCGTTGGCGGCCCTCGTAGTGGCCGTCTATTGGCCGGTGGGGCATTTCGGCTTCATTGACTATGACGATCCCGCCTTCATCACGGACAATCCCCACGTCAGGGGCGGCGTGACCTGGTCCAGCGTCGGTTATGCGCTCGCCCAGACCATGGTCGGCAACTGGCATCCGGCTACCACCCTTTCCCATATCCTCGATTGCCAGGTTTTCGGCGTTGATCCCGGCCCCATGCACCTGGTCAACGCCGGCATCCACGCCATCAACGCGCTGCTGCTCTTCCTGTTGTTGAGGCGGATGACCGGCGCCATCTGGCGCAGCGCCATCGTTGCGGCCTTGTTCGCCCTTCACCCCTTGCGCGTCGAATCCGTCGCTTGGGTTTCCGAACGCAAGGACGTTCTCAGTGGCTTCTTCTTCCTGCTGACGATTTGGGCTTATGTGCGGTATGTGGAAGTCCAAAGTCCAAAGTCTAAAGTCCAAAGTCAAAGCCCGGGAGTCGGGAGCCAGGGACTACGCTCCGACCTCACGGATCACGCATCACGTTTCACGTTTCACGTTTCATTCTCCTACCTCCTCAGCCTCCTCTTCTTCACTCTCGGCCTGATGAGCAAGGCGATGGTCGTCACCCTCCCCTTCGTCCTGCTCCTGCTTGACTATTGGCCGCTGCGCCGGCTACAACTCCCAAGCGTCAATCCTCAACCACCCACCGTGTCGGCGCCGCCAGGCCAGGCCCAACTATCATCTACTAACTATCAATCATCAACCATCACCGGCCTCCTCTGGGAAAAAGCCCCCTTCTTCGCCTTGTCGGCCATCTTCAGCGTCATCACCCTGCTGATTCAAACGCGTGTGGGAGCCACTGCGATCAATGCCAGGTTCACGTTGCAGGACCGGGTGGCCAACGCGCTGGTCAGCTACGCGCGGTATCTCGGGAAGACGTTCTGGCCCGCGGACCTGGCCATCCTCTATCCGCATCCGGCTATGCATTTCCCGTTTTCCGACCGATGGCCGGATTGGCAGATTTGCACCACGGCCCTGTTGCTGGTGGCGGTTTCGGCGTTATGCCTCTGCCAGGTTCGCCGCCGGCCCTACCTTGCTGTTGGTTGGTTCTGGTACCTCGGGATGATGTTGCCGGTCATCGGCCTGTTGCAGGCTGGCGAACAGGCGATGGCGGATCGGTACACCTACCTCCCTCTGATTGGCCCGGCTTTGAGCTTGGTCTGGCTTCTCTCCGAATTGGCTCGGCCTGGAGCTAAGGCGGTGGGTTTGCAGCCGGGTCAGCGTCGTTCGGCACCCCAGCCCGCTGGCGCTCTGGGGAGTCTTAGCCAAGCCCAAAAGCGCCACCGGACGGGCGCACTCCTAAACCCTACGGACGAGCGTCCGGCTCTTTCGGAGGGCAGCACGTCCTTCATTCAGGGGGCGTTGGAGGCCCTGACCGTCATCGCCCTGTGTGCTTGCGCCGTCCTCACTCGCCACCAGCTCCAGTTCTGGCGAGACACTGTAAGTCTCTTTGAGCACGCGGTGGAGGTGACGGCCGACAATCCTGGCGCGCAGTTTTGTTTGGGGATCGGACTCGAAAAAGAGGGGCAGCTCGACCGAGCCATGGTTCACTATCGGGTTGCGGCAACCATCTGTCCTGCTTGCTTGGAAGCCCACTCCAACATGGGCCATTTGCTCAGAACTCGGGGCAGACTGCGGGAGGCCATCGAGCAGTACCTGGCTGCCATCAAGATCAAGCCCGACGATCTGCCATCCCATCTTAATCTGGCGGGCACTCTGCTGGAGGCGGGCCAGACTCAGGAGGCGGTGCAGCGTTTCGAGGAGGCCCTGCAAATTGACCCGGATTCGACCGAGGCGCTCAACAACCTGGCTTGGATTCTGGCAGCCAACGGGGACCCAGCTCTGCGGAATGGCGCCCGGGCGGTGCAATACGGCGAACGGGCCTGCCAATTAACGCAGTTCAAGCAGACTATCATGGTGGGCACCCTGGCCGCCGCTTACGCTGAGGCTGGCCGCTTCGAGGACGCGATTGCCACCGCCGAGAAGACCTGCGCGCTGGCCGCCCAATACGGCCAGCAGGCCTTGCTGGAAAAGAACCGCCAACTCCTCAGACTCTATCGCGCCAATAAGCCCTACCACGAGCCCGCGGGATGAGCTCCCCGGCTACCCCCCCGAAGCCACATCAATGCGACATCAAAGCCACATCAAAGCGTGTTGATAGCCAGGCGATAGGCACCCCAAAGCCATCTTAAAGCCACCCCAAAGCCACCCCAAAGCCACCCCAAGGCCACCCCCAAGCCATCTTAAAGCCACCTGAGCGCCACCGTAAAGCCAACTGAGCGGCCAGAGGCCAAACCGTTTGAGAAGGTGGGTTAAGCTGCTGCCTGCCTGCCCAGCGCAGTTCGGCCTCGGTGGCGATGCCGTGCAGCAGAGTCATGACTGCGGCGCTGCTGTACCAGATCAGGTGCTGCTGGAGAAAGGCGTAAACGTCTTTGGCGAGTTTGAGGAATTCAGCCATGCTTCACCGCGCGATGAATTCAATCCCCTCTGCCGTCAGCTTGAAGCGCCGGACGCGCACACCGCTCCCCACTCCCTCCTCGTAATATACTGCCAGCACGGAGCCGTCCTTCAGTTCGACGGTGGAAGGGTATGCCCCAGCCGTAGAGTCAATTTGATAAGGTCCCTCCCAGGTCTTGCCCTCGTCGCGGCTGACGTGCAACGCGGTGAGCGGCAGGCGATGGGTGAGCAGAATCTCGCCGCCGCGCAGGCGGGTTAGGTGCGGGCAATGGCCCGGGAAACCGATGTCTTTGACGGGCGACCAGGTGAGGCCGCTATCGGGGCTGGTGGCGTAGTGCATATTCACGCGATCGCCACGCAGAGCAGCGTAGAGCGTGCCGTCCTTGAGCCGCACCACGTCGGTCTCCGCGTCGAGGCGCACGCCGCTGCCCTGGCCGATCGGGATGGGCCCGCACCAGGTCCTGCCGCTGTCCTTCGAGCGGATCACGCCGCCATAGGCTGTGGCGCCTTCCTCGTGGTACACGCCGAGGATGCGCGTGCCGTCGGGCAACTCGCGCACGGGCGCCGAGCTGGGCCATCCGGCGGCGACGACCTGCGGCTCGGTGTCCCACGTTTCGCCGCCGTCGCGCGAGGTGACCAGGCAGGTGTCGCAAAGCACTTTGCCGTCCGCTTGGGGGCGATAGGTGAAGAAGCTGCAGACGACCGTGCCGTCCTGCATTTGCGCGATGTGCGGGTCGCGGTCGTCAAACGGGCCGTCGAAGAGGATGCGGGGCGCGCTCCAGGTGCGGCCCTCGTCCCGGGAGCGGATGCGGCAAATGCGGCCGCCCCGGGGCCAGTCGTTGCGCGGCAGGGAGACGTGGCCGTAACCGGCATAGAAGACGCAAAGCAGGTCGCCGTTGGCGAGGCGGCAGAGGTCAGGGAATGCCTGGTAAGTGCCCGCCGCCTCGCCCCGGGAGATGACCAGGTGCTGGCTCCCCTGCTCCAGCCACTCCCGGTTCAGCCGGGTGAAGGTGATGCACTGGTAGCCGCGTTCCACGCCGCGTTCCCACAGGACGCCGATGGTCTTGTCCGGGAGAATCGTGAGGTCGGAGTAGGCAGCATAGTTATTGGAAATCAGCCGTTGGTTGGCGAAGCCTTTGCCCTCGTCGTCGCTCCAGCGGATGACGAGCCGGCGGCGTTCGGGGCCCTTCGGGCCGGTCCAGACAATGCAGTTGCGGTCGTCGCCGGCGGCCTTGAGCGTGAAGCGTTCGATGGCGCACATGACGGGGGTCACGGCGAGGCCGGGCCGTGGCTCGGCCCAGGTCCGGCCACCATCGGCGCTTTCTGCCAGCCAACGGTGCGGGCCGGAGTTCTGACGGATGTCCATGAGCAGGCGGCCATCGGCGAGTTCGACGAGCTGGTTCTCATCGCCGCCCTGTTTGCCTGGGACGAATTGACTGCGTTGCCAGGTGCGCCCGTGATCGTCGGAGAACAGGGTAAAGTTCCCGGGGGACATCTTCCACATCGGCACGATGAGGCGGCCAGCGCGAGTCTGAATGGCGCCGCCCGGGCCGGGCACACTGGCACGCCAGGCCTTGTCGTTCATGTCGCGCCCCACGGTGGTCAGGTCAACCGGCTCGGACCAGGTCTGACCGCTCGTGTCACTCCAGCGGGCGATCGTCTGTAAATCGTCGGTCCCGGGCCGCGACGTGTCGGTGCTGCAGCCCGGGCGCGAGCGCAAATAGAAGACCCACAGCCGACCGTTGGTCCGGTCCACGAGGGTGGCCGGGTTGGCTGCAGACCAGAATTCGCCCGCGTGCTCGAGCACGGTCATGGGCGACCAGGCGGCCCCGTTGTTGGTGCTGCGTTTGTAAACGAGGTCAATCTCCTGCTTGCCGAATCCCGGGTCGGCCACGTTGTACTTCCGAGCCTCGGCGAAGGCGATGATTGAACCATCCGGGGCCGCTTCCAATGCTGGAATGCGATAGGTATGATAGCCATCCTTTCCCGATAAGAAGACATCGGTGTGGGTGAGCAATGGCTGGGCGCCCGCCCAGGCTGCCACTGACATGACGGCCAGGATCGCGATGATGGCCATCACCACCGGCAGCTCGACCAGGGTGAATGCAAGCCGGGACCTCCGCCCGGGCGTGCGAGCGACGGCCCGAACCTGATTCAGGTCCTTAGGGTGTTTCATGGCTGCCGCTCAAGCCAAGCTTGGGAGACCTTCTCCCCGCTCCGCACCAGCACCCGCACCTGCCACGGCGCCAGGTCAACAATGCTGCCGCCGCCCTTTAGCGTGAACCGATCTCCCGACCGGGCATCCTTCCACTTGCCGGCCAGTTTCGCCGGCAGTGTCAACGTGCTCTGGACCGGATCGGGATTGAAGCTGATCAAGACAATGGCGCGCTCCCGTCCATGCGTTCGCAAGCAGGCGAACACGCCGCCCGAAGCTTGCACAGTCGTGTAATCCGCCTCTCCTTCACGCAGGGCGGTGACGCGCTTGCGCAGACTATAGACGCGGGAGAGGAACTCGACGCTGGACTCGCCTGGCTGGCGATAGACGGCAGGATCTTCGTCGCCCTGGTACAGCATCGGCACGCCATCAATGAACGCGCACAGCGCCAGCAACGCTCTCATGCGGCCCAGCCCGTAGGCCTTGAGCGGGCGCTGTTTCTGGAAGGTCCAGGAGACCGTGTCATGGTTGCTGATCCACCGCATCTTCAAGGCCCCGGGGGGAAGAGTCTGGCGCTGGTCCTCAAGAAACCGCTGGAACGAGCGAGCCCACTCCTCGGGAGGTGCCTGGCGTTCCCGCAGGTCAGCCTGCAAGAAGTAAAACTGGGCGTCGTAAGTGAGATCGGCAACGCGATAGAAGATGTTCGCGCCGGTATATTCCTCGGGCAGCAGCACGGACCTGTGCTGGATCCGCTGGTAGCCTTCGCGGATGGCCCGGTTCATGCCCAGACCGCCCGCCAGCGAAGAGAGGGAGGGGCGTCTGCCGGCGCTCGGATTCCAGTTCAAAGGCCCGCCCGCGCCGCAGTCCACACGGGCGCCGCAGGCGTCAAATTCCCGGGCGCCCCATTCCGCGGCGCGCCGCATATAATCCTGCCAGCCGGGGTCGTGGTTGTCGAAGGCGAGTTGATTCCACTCATACTGGAACGTGCCGTCCGGCTTGCGGGCGACCCATTCGGGATGCGCCTTGCCTAGCGGAGTGAAATCAGGCGGGCCGTGCGGCACCAGGTCGAACATGAGCCGGACGCCCTGAGAGCGGCATTCCCGGCTGAGCGCCTTCAGGTCGTCGGAGGTTCCCATCAGGTGGTCCGCCTGGAAATGATCGAAAGGAGCGTAGAGATTCCACAGGCGACCGTTGGCATGCTCCCAGGTGGGCAGCAGCCAAAGGAGGTCAACTTGCAGGCGCCGGAGCGTCGGCACATAGGCGCGCAAGGCGTTGAAGCCTCCGTATTCAAGGAAGTTCAACTCGGGCGGTCCTCCCGGGTGTCCGCAATACATGACCATCCCCTTCAACCCGGGCAGGCTGCCCGGGGGAGCAGCGAGGCCGATTTCCCGATAGACCGCCTGCACTCCCTGCACGACATTCTCCCGGGCTCCGTGACCCAGCCAGAAGAACTGCCGGCCCAGTGTCACAGACTCACCGGACCGCAGACGCACAATGACCTGCTGGGAGTGCTGGATCTGCGCGGCGGAGCCGGAGCGTTTCACCGACACCGGCGCGTATTCCTCTTCGGAGTAAAACCAGGCGCCCAGCCCGCGCCGGTTGCCCGGATTCCACAGTATCGCCAGCGGTTCTTGGCTCCGCGGCCCAAGGGATTCGCCTTCGGCGATGGACGCCAGCGCGACGTCACCGACTGGCAGGCTCCCGGGGAAGGCGACCGTTCCCTGGGGGCCGAGGCGGAGCAGGGGCGAGCGGTACGTGGCCGTCTGGAACAGTTGTTGCGTGGCCGAGAGATTGCACACGGTCAGGAACCGGCTGAATGCCGCCTCGTGTGGTTGGAGCAGATAGGTCCAGCGATACTCCCAATCCCCGTCGCGGCAGGCAAAGTCGAGCCGGGGTTTCGTCCTCTCACCAGAGAGGACAGGGGGCGCGGCGGCCTCCACTTCTGGCGAGGCGGCTGGTCCCGCCACCAGGTCTTCCCCTGTGCGCTTGTCGGTCAACCCCGTCCAGGCCCCGGTGCGCCCGTCGAAGCGCAAGGCGATGCGAGAATTCTCAAGCACAACCGCCTCAGCCGCTCGGGCCGCGCCTCCGACCCAGGCAACCAAGCCGAGAAGCGCCGATACGATGGCCCTTCGCAACAGCCTATTCAAAGCAGTCTCCATGCGCGGGAGAATACCCCGCCGGGTTTCTCTCGACAACGAGACATGAACCTTCGCCGCGTTCCCCGAATGAGCCAACTAAGCTGAGGGAGTCGCACCGATTGGCGGGCCGTTAGAGCTTCCGAAGGTCAAAATGGTGAGGCTTCGGCCTGCGAAGAGTGTTGATTTGGGCCTCAGCTTCTGCGATTTGGCCATCCAGCCGCGCCAACTCGGCGGCACGTTTGCTCTCTGCCTCGGGCGATTGTGCCCAGCCGGGGAACTCGAAAAGCTGCACGCTCCGCCACCGTTGGAAGTAGAGATTGTTCTTCTGAAAAACCAGGGCCAGCACCTCCTGGGCCTGCTTGGTGATCGGCCCGGCGCTGGTTGCCAGATTCCAGCCTTTGCCCAGCTCTTCGCTGCTGGCCTTACCCACCGGCTCGCCTTCGACGCTCAGTTCATAGGTCCCTGCCGGTAAACCCGTGACCTGTAATTCATACTGATCCAGGTCCTGGAGGATTGGCGCCAATTTCAGCGCGGGCTCTGCCTTGGGATCCACCGGCATCGGTAACGCATCGTCCGCTCGGTCAAAAGCTACGGTCCCCTGGTCCACTTTGAGATTGGTAACCCGGCACCCTTCAGCGGCCGATACCTTTCCGGCCGCGCCGTCAATCTCCGCCCGCGAGACCAGGGCCGTTGCGCCGAGCCCTTTCAAGATCGCCCACGCCATCAACGTGTGGCCGGGAGGACCAGGATGAACGGCGTCGCCGCCGCCGATCATGACTGCCGGGTCAGCCGCCCGCTCGCGCAGCATGATCGCCATATAAGGATCAAACTGATCCACAAATATAGCGCCTTGTTTGGCGGCCACCTCTTTGAGTCCATCGGAGAACTGGCGCAGCGACTGGTTCCTCACGTCCTTATCGGGATCGGGCCGCCTTTCCTCGATCGGCTGCGGAGTCAGAAAGGCCACGCGCGCCCCGTGGGCCTCGAGCACCTTGGCCAATTCGCTCTGGCTCCGAACGTAAGCCCCGAAGATGTCCTCGCGGAACTTCTGATACGCATGATCGTTCATGCCAAACTTGATGGTCACCGCAGTTGGTTTCAGAGGCAAGACGTCGCGGCTGAGGCCGCGGCTAACGGAATCCTCAACCATCTTCTGCTGGGTGGCTTCATCAGCCGCAAAAAGTTGCCTCTCATCCGGATGCGCCCGCTGGCGCAGCCAGGCGGTGTCCCCGCCCCAGCCGACATTGCGGAACCAGAGTTTCCACTCTGGATGCCGCGTGAGGGCGTAAGCCTCAATGTAGGTCGTGTAAAGTCGCTGCTCGGTGATGCTGTCGCCGAGAAAGACGACGCGGTCACCGTCCTTAATGAAGAACTCGCCGGCGAGCGCGCTGACGGATAGCAAGGCGGGGGCGATGAGGGCGAACAAGAGTTTGCGAAATACAGATTTCATCTTGAGCTCAGGCTAGCCCGGCGGACCCCGGATTCGCAAGCTCCTTGACCAACTGATTGTGGAATCCGAACCTTGAGAGCCCCTGGGGGCACCATGCTGAAGTTGAGGCTGTATACGAGCAACCGGATGGAGAACCTGGCGGAGAGCCTGGCCGAAGGCGTCCGCCGGTCCCTGCGGTCCCCTTTCGAGCCGGAGATCATCCTGGTGCAGAGCCAGGGGATGGCCCGCTGGCTCAAGCTTCAACTGGCGCAACGCCATGGGATATGCAGCAATTGCGAGTTTCCTTTTCCCCGCGCTTTCAGCTACGACGCCTTCCGGGCGATCCTGCCCAGCCTGCCGGAGGAGGCGGCCTACGAGCCGGAGGTGCTGGTCTGGCGAATCATGAAGCACCTGCCCGGGTTCCTGGACCAGCCCGGCTTTGAACCCCTTAAGAACTATCTGGGGGTAGAGCAGGACAGCAGGAAGCTGTTCCAACTGGCAGACCGCATCGCCTACGTTTTCGATCAATACGTGGTCTTCCGGCCCGATCTGGTTCGGCAATGGGAGTCGGGAGCCGGTCAGGACTGGCAGGCCAGGCTGTGGCGAGAGGTCAGCACCCCGTTCCGGGAGCAGCACCCGGCGGCGCTGCAGGCCAGGTTCATCGAGCACCTCGAGCAGGCCGCCACCCCGGTTCAAGGCCTGCCGGAGCGGATTGCCATCTTCGGAGTCTCGGCCCTTCCGCCCTTTTACCTGCGGATCTTCGCCGCGCTGGCCCGCCATATCGAGGTGAACCTTTACCTCCTGCAACCTTGTGAGCAGTTCTGGGGATACATCAGTTCGATGCGGGAGCAAGAGAAAACCCTTAGGCGCGCGGGCAAAGGCGCCTCCGAGGCTGAGCAATTGCATCTGGAAAAGGGCAATCGTCTGCTCGCCTCCATGGGGCAACTGGGGAGAGATTTTCTCCTGCTCCTCCAGGAAGCCGGCGACTGGCAGGAATCGGAGCCGTCGCTGTTCGCGGCCCCCGCGGGAGAAAGCCTCTTATCGCACATCCAGGCCGATATCCTGAACCTCGAGGACCGCGCTGCTGGCGGAGGCCCGAAGAAGACAATCATGGAGCAGGACGATTCGGTGCAGGTCCACTCCTGTCATAGCCCGCTGCGGGAGTTGGAGATCCTCTACGACCATCTGCTGGACTGGTTTGAGCGCGACCCCGAACTGGCGCCGCGCGACATCCTGGTCATGATCCCCGAGATCGAGCTCTACGCCCCCTACATCCAGGCGGTGTTCGGTTCGCCCGAGCAGGACGCCTTCCGAATCCCTTTCAGCATCGCCGACGGAACTGCGCGGACGCAGAGCCACCTGGTGGAAACCTTCCTCTCTTTCCTCCAGATGGCGGACTCCCGCCTTGGCGCCAGCCGGGTGTTGACCTTGCTGGAGTCGGCGCCGGTGCGACGGAAGTTCGGGCTCGCCGAGGAAGACCTCGAGCTGGTCCGGCACTGGATCGAGGAGGTCCGCATCCGGTGGGGACGGGACCAGCAGCAGCGGGCGGGGCTGGGGTTGCCGGCGTGGTCGGAAAACACCTGGCGGCATGGGCTGCAACGGCTGCTGGTGGGCTACGCCATGGCCGGGAACGGCGAGAGGTTGTTTGATGGTATCCTCCCCTACGACGATATCGAAGGCAACGCGAGTGAAGTCCTGGGCGACCTGGCCGAATTCCTCGAACGGCTCTTTGCCGCCCTCGGGTCTCTCAAGACTCCCCGGCCGCTCAACGAGTGGGCGGCGGCTTTCCAGTCCATCCTGGAGGGTTTCTTCGAAACCGGTGAAGCCGAGGCCCAGGAATTGCAGGCGCTCGGCACTTGTTTTGAGAAGCTCGCGCGGGCCGCAGAGCGGGCCGGCTTCGACCAGCCCGTGGAGCTGGCCGTTGTGCTGGAGCGGTTGAACCGGGATCTATCCGAGGACTACTTCGGGAGCGGCTACCTGACCGGCGGCGTCACCTTCTGCGCCTTGAAGCCGATGCGGAGCATCCCGTCGAAGGTGATCTGCCTGCTCGGCATGAATGACCGGTCCTTTCCCCGAATCTCTCCCCAGTTGAGTTTCGACCTCATGGCCCAGAAGCGCCAACTGGGCGACCGCTCCAGCCGGGAAGACGACCGCTACCTCTTCCTCGAGACGCTCATCTCGGCCCGGGAACGGCTCTACCTCAGCTACGTCGGCCAGTCCATCAAAGACAACACCGAGGCACCGCCGTCTGTGGTGGTGAGCGAGCTGCTGGACTACGTGGCCCAGGGCTTCGACCTTAAGGGCAAAGACATCGTCGAGGACCAGGTCCTGACGCGGCACCGCCTGCAGGCTTTCAGCCCCGCCTATTTCGGAGGCGGACGGCTCTTCAGCTATTCCCGGGAGAACCTGAAGGCCAGCCAAGTCATTGCGCCGGAACGGAAGAACCCCGGTGATTTTATCCCCAGACCGCTGGCGGAGCCCGAGACTGAATGGCGGAGGTTGACCATGCAGACCCTGGCCGAGTTTCTCTGCCACCCGGCTAAATTCCTGGCGGTGAAGAGGCTGGGGCTGCGGCTGCCTTCCGAGGCGGCGGCGATGGATGAGCGGGAGGCGTTCGAGGTCGCGAGGCTGGACCGCTACCAGCTCCAGCAGGAGCTGCTGGAGTTGAAGCTGAGCGGCGCGAGCTTGAAGGGTTCCTGCGACCTAGTCAGGGCGTCCGGGCGATTGCCGGCCGGCATCGCCGGCAACGTCCATTTTGCGCAGGTCCGCCGGGATGTGGAGGTGTTCTTCAACCGGCTCCGGCCATTCAAGCCCGACAGCTTCCAACCGCCGGCAGCATTCGAGATCAAGGTCGGCGATTTCACGGTGAGCGGCAGCGTCAGCCGCGTGACCCCCGAGGGCTTGCTCTTCTACCGGCCCGCCACGATCAAGCCCAAGGACCTGTTGCGGGCCTGGGTGGAGCATCTGCTCTGGAACGCCACCCGCTCCGACGGCAGCCCGGCGCAAACGGTAATCGTGGGCACCAAGTCCATCTGGAAACTCGCCCCTGTTGCAGACCCGCTGCCGATGCTAGAAGGACTCCTTGGCCGCTACTGGTCAGGATTGCGGCAGCCTCTGAAGTTTTTCCCCGAAACCTCCTACGAGTTCGCGGCAGCAGATTACAAGGCAGCCACCGGCAAGAAAGGCAGAACCGCGAAGACCCCTCTCGACTTCGCCCAAGAGACGTGGAGCGGCGATGATTACACGGAGGGCGAGCGCGACGACGAATACTTCGCTGTCTTCTTCAGAAACGAGGACGTCCTGGACGGTGAATTTGAAGCCAACGCCCGGGCCGTCTTTCATCCCCTGTTGGCACTCGCGGAGGAGATCAAAGAGTGAAAGCGCCCACCCCGTTCAACCTGACGGAAACGCCGCTGGCGCGCGGCACGAGCCTCATCGAGGCCAGCGCGGGCACGGGCAAGACCTACGCCATCACCACGCTGTTTGTGCGGCTCATCGTGGAAGAGAACCTCTCGGTGCGGGAGATCCTCGCGGTGACCTACACCGACGCGGCCACCGAGGAGCTGCGTCACCGCGTGCGCCAGGCGCTGGTCCAGGCATCGCAGGCTTTTGCCTCCGGGGTGAGCGACATCCCGTTCCTGAAGGCGCTCGTGGCAAAATACCGGGACCAATCTCGGGAGATGGAGGCCCGGCTGCAGAATGCCCTGTGCGACTTCGACGAGGCGCCGATCTACACGATCCATGGCTTCTACCAGCGGACGCTTCGGGACCGGGCGTTCGAGAGCGGGCTGCTCTTCGACACGGAGCTGGTCACCGATCCCTCGGAGTTCATGCGGGAGATCGCCGACGACTTCTGGCGCCGGCACTTCTATGAGGCGGGACCCATCCTGGTCAACTTTGCGCTCAAGAACGGTTTCGGCCCCGCGCGGTTCCTGGGGCTGCTGCGCACCTGCACCAACTACCCGCAGATCGAGTTCATATCGCCGGCCAAAGGCCGCCGCCTGGATTCCCTGTCGGCGGAGTTGGAGAGCCGCTACCAGGCGGCGCGCGAAGTTTGGCGCTCAGAGGCGGACGAAATCAAAGCCTGTTTCGGTTCGGCCACGAAGTGGGGCAACTTGCCCTACAACGATGACGAACCCATGGCAGCGCTGTTTGATCAGCTCGACACCTGCTTTTCGGAGAGCGACACAGCCTTCGAAGCCCTGGCTTGCCTTGATGATTTCTGCACAAGCAGCCTGTTAGAAAAGAAGTCTGCACGTTCAAAAGCCCCGGTCCCAATCCACCGCTTCTTCGGCCTGTGCGAGGAGGTCTGCAAGGCGGAGCAGATATGGCTGGCCGGTCTCCAGCTCGCCTTCGTGGAATTCGCGAGGGCAGAACTCCCGCGCCGCAAAACTGAGCGAAGAATACAGTATTACGATGACTTGCTGACGCGCCTGGATGACGCGCTCTCGGGACCGGGCGGCCAATCGTTGGCCGCCGACCTCCAGGCCCGCTACCGGGCCGCCCTCATTGATGAGTTTCAGGACACGGACCCTGTCCAATACGCGATCTTTCGCCGCGCCTTCTCAGGCGGCGGGACATTCCTCTTCCTGATTGGCGACCCAAAGCAGGCCATCTACGGCTTCCGAGGAGCGGACATCTTCACCTACCTCGAAGCCTCGGACCAGGCCAGCGACCGCTTCACGCTCGGCGAGAACTGGCGCTCCGAGTCGGGGCTGGTCACCGCGGTGAACAAGATCTTCAGCGCGGCCCCCGGTAGCTTTGTATTCGAGCGCATCGGGTTCCAGGAAGTGGTCGCGAAAGGGAATGCAGACGCTGAGCCTCTGACATTAGGAGGCAAGAAGGAGCCGCCGTTCCAGCTCTGGTTCTGGAGACGCGGCGAGCGCAAGGAGATCCCAAAGACCCTGGCCACCAAAACGCTGCCGCAGGTCGTGGCCGGCGAGATCGTCCGGTTGCTCAGCGGCAACACGAAGATCGGCGAGCGCCGGCTGAAGCCCGAGGACATATCGGTCTTGGTGCTGGAGAACAAGCAGGCGGCCAAGGTGCAGGAGGCTTTGCGCGACTTCAACATCCCGAGTGTGCTCCACACCACCGCCAGCCTGTTCGAATCCCACGAAGCGGCCGAGCTCTACCGGGTGCTGGCCGGCATCGCGCTGCCGGGCGACGAGCGGCTGGTCAAGTCCGCCCTGGCCACGGACCTCTTTGGCGTGGACGGCTCCCAACTGGCGGAATGCACCGAAGCCCAGTGGCAGAAATGGCTGCAGCTCTTCCACGACTACGGCGAGTTCTGGAGCCGCCACGGCTTCTTCCGGATGTTCCGGCACTGTCTGCAGCGGCAGCAGGTGCGCCAGCGCCTGCTGGGCTTCCCCGATGGCGAGCGCCGGCTCACCAACATCCTTCACCTGGGGGAAGTCCTGCACCAGGCCGAAGCGGAGCGCCGGCTCGGCGTCAGCGGCCTGCAGAAATGGTTCGCCGGTCAGATGGCCCAGGAGGGGGAGGCGTCGGAGGAACACCAATTGCGCTTGGAGCGGGACGATAACGCCGTGAAGATCGTCACGGTCCACAAGTGCAAGGGGCTTGAATACCCGGTGGTCTTCTGCCTGTTTTCCTGGCGGGATTCAGACATCAAGCGAGGTCACGAAGAGCAGGTCTTCTTTCACGATCCTGCGCACGGCCACAAGCTGGTGCGCGACCTGGGGCCCGACGTCGCGGAGGAGCACCGGCAACAGGCCAGGCAGGAGCGGTTGGCTGAAAACGTGCGCCTGCTATACGTCGCGCTGACGCGGGCCAAGCACCGGTGCTATTTCGTCTGGGGCGCGATCAAGGGGGCCGGAACGTCCGCGCCCTCATGGTTGTTCCACCGACCGCCGGCCGGGGACGGCCCGCTCCTGGCAGCGCTCGAAGCCCACTTCAAATCTCTCAGCGACCAGGGCATGCTCGAAGACCTCACCCCGCTGGGCGAAAAGTCCGCTGGGGCGCTTGCCGTCTGCAACCTGCCCGAGCTAGCGAAAGTCCGGTTCAAACCCCGAGATGGTGCGGGCGCGAAGCTCGAATGCCGTCCGTTCAAGGGCCGCATCCAGCGGGACTGGGTCATTTCCAGTTTCACTTACTTCCATGCGGGTCTGCATGAGGGACTTCCGGACCGTGACGGCGTCGTCGCACTACCCGCCGAAACAGAGGCCCCCGCGGAGGGAATGTTGGGTTTTCCCAGGGGAACAAAGGCGGGCACTTGCCTCCACGATATATTGCAGAACCTCAGCTTCAACGCCACCGACGAGGAAATGCTCACGCTCGTCAATCGGCGGCTCGAGGCGCATGGCCTGGCCCAGGCAGGCAACGGCGAAGCTGTTCGCGAGATGCTGAAGAAACTCATGCAGTGTCCCCTCGCTCCGGACCGAACAGACTTTACCCTTTCGAATATCGCCGGTTCCGACCGGCTGAACGAGCTGGAGTTCCATTTCCCGGTGCGCGGCGTATCGCCCGCGCGTTTGCAGGAACAGTTTGGGAAGCTGGGGTGGTCATCCGCCGTGCCGGCGCAGCTTGGCCGGCTGGCCTTCGACCCGATCCAGGGGTTCCTCAAGGGCTTCATTGATCTGGTTTTCCGGTTCGAGGACCGCTACTACCTGGTGGACTGGAAATCCAATTGGCTCGGCAACCGGATGGAGGATTATTCGCCCAAGGCCGTCAGGGAGGAGATGCTGCGGCGACACTATTTCATCCAGTATCACCTCTACACCGTAGCCCTGCACAAATACCTGGCCCTGCGCGTCCCAGGCTACGATTACGAACGGCATTTCGGCGGGGGGATCTACCTGTTCCTGCGCGGCCTTGACCGTGCTCATCCCGAGCGCGGGGCGTATCGAGATCGGCCATCGCGCAGCGCCGTCGAGCAACTTTCGGCATTGCTGGAGGGCAAATGAACACGAACCGGCCTGAATTCCTTCAACGCCCCGAAGTCGTTGCGCCCATTGACCGGCATTTTGCCAGCCTGATGGCGCGGTTGTCGTACGATTCACCCGCGGTGAAGCTAGCGGCCGCTCTCGTGAGCTACTACCGCCGCCAGGGACACATCTGCTTGGACCTGGAGGAGTACGAGCGGAAACCGCCGCCGGCGGAGATTGTTGCCGCGTTGGGATTCGCTTCTTGGCCTGATAGTTCAAGCTTGGTCCAGCGGCTCAGAAGCTCCGCGGTCGTGGGCAGGCCCGGGGACTTCAAACCGCTGGTTCTGGATGAAAGCGGGCGCCTCTATCTGCACCGCTACTGGAAGTATGAAACTGCACTCGCCGAGGCCATCGCCCGGCTGGCAACAGGAAATGCTCCGCTGGTGGACCAGCAGGAACTGCAGAAGGGGTTGACCAGACTTTTTCCGCAGAATGCCGAAGAGGATGTTGATTGGCAGTTGGTGGCGGCTTTTGCCGCGATCCGCAAGCGGTTGTGCATCATCTCCGGGGGACCGGGCACCGGCAAGACCCGCACGGTGGTCGTTCTCTTGGCGCTGCTGCTGGAACAGCACCCGGCAATGAGGGTTGCGTTGGCCGCTCCCACCGGCAAGGCCGCCGCCCGCCTGCACGAAGCTCTCAAGCACGCCAAGGCCACGCTGCCCTGTGAGCAAACCGCCAAAGACCGGCTGCCGGCCGAGGCCAGCACGATTCACCGGTTACTGGGTTCCATCCCCGACTCCGCCTTTTTCCGCCACGATGCAGAAAACCCGCTCCCGTTCGACGCGGTGGTAGTGGACGAGGCCAGCATGGTGGACCTCGCCCTGATGGCCAAGCTGGTGGCGGCCATTCCGCGGTCGGCCCGCCTGATCCTGCTGGGGGACAAGGACCAGTTGGCTTCCGTCGAAGCCGGGGCGGTTCTCGCCGACCTTTGCAATGGCGGAGAGCGGCGCAGCTTTTCAGACGAATTCATAGGAGAGTTCAAGGCGATCACTGGCCAGAGACTCCCGGCGGAGGTAGGAGCAGGCGGGGCTTCCGATCTAGGCGACTGCATCGTTGAGCTGCACAAGAATTACCGGTTCGGCGACCAGAGCGGCATCTACCGGCTCAGCCGGGCGGTCAATGATGGGGATTCGGGAAAGGCTTTCGAGGTGCTCTGCGAATCGGGCGGTTCAGCGGGCTCGCAAGTCTCATGGAAAGCGCTGCCAGCACCGGCGGCACTCAGGGCGGCGCTGAGGCCGATTGTGCTCGCTCGCTACCAAGGCTACCTGCAGGCTGGGAATCCTGCTGAGGCGTTGGCCGCCCTCGGCCGGTTCCGCCTTCTTTGCGCGCTGAGGAACGGCCCGTATGGGGTGGAAAACCTGAACCGTTTGGTCGGGGAAATCCTGTCCGACGCAGGGCTGATTGAGGCGAACGCTCTCTTCTACGCCGGCCGGCCAGTGATGGTGCTCCGCAACGATTACAACCTGAAGCTGTTCAACGGCGACATCGGGGTTGTGCTTCCAAACGCTTCGAAGGAGTTGCGCGCATGCTTTGCAGGGCCGGAGCAGACAATCCGCGACTTCATGCCGATACGCCTGCCTGAGCATGAGACCGCCTACGCTATGACCGTCCACAAGAGCCAGGGTTCCGAGTTCGAGAGAGTGCTGCTGGTCCTGCCAGGCGAGGATAGCCCGGTGCTGACACGTGAGTTGGTTTACACGGGGCTCACCCGCGCCAGCAAAGGGGTGGAGCTTTGGTCTGACCAGGAGATCTTCGCCACCGCAGTCCGGCGAAGAATCAGTCGCCGGTCCGGGTTGCGGGAGGCGTTGTGGCAAAACCACGGGGATGCCAAGGGTTAGGCGGCGATTCGCCCAAGGAACGAAGGAGTAAAACCGAGTGGCAGGATGGCGTTTTTGATGATTGGGGTGATGGACTGCCAATGAGCATCCGATTCATCCAAACGGAAGCCGTTCGGCGTTGGGTTTTGGCCGTTGGATGTCGGGTGCTTTCCTTCGGTTCACGGAAAGCGCGGAGTGGCATAAAGGGAAAAGTGTTATAGTATCTAAGAGACTGAACCGAATGGGAATTCAGTATCAATCTATCAAGCGCAAGACCATGGCGGTCATCATGTTGACCAGCGTGGCCGTGCTGCTGCTGACGGCGGTGGCATTCACAGCCTATGACCTGGTCACTTACCGCCAGAACCTGGTCCGCAGCCTATCGGCGACGGCGGCGATCATCGCCGACCACAGTGGCCCAGCGCTGGTCCTGCGGGACGAGAAAGACGCGCGGGCCACCCTGGCATCACTCCGGGCCGACCGGCGCATCCTGGCGGCGGCGCTGTACGACGGCCAAGGCAAGCTCTTTATCGGGTATCCAGCCCAGACGGTGGTGAGCGCCTTTCCGCAGACTCCGGGCAAGGGCGGCTACCGGTTTGAAGGGGGGCGGCTGGTTCTGTTCGAGCCGATCGTGGAGGGCGGGCAGCAGGTGGGGATGCTCTATCTGAACTCCGACCTTCACCCCTTGTATGTGCGGCTGCGGTTCTACGGGGGGATTGCCTTAATGGTCCTGTTTGGGTCGGCGCTGGTGGCGCTGGCCATTTCCAACACCTTGCAGCGGCAGGTCACCTGTCCGATCCTGGCGCTGGCGGAGCTGGCGCAGGCCGTTTCCCAGTGCGGCGATTATTCCATCCGCGCGCAGAAGATCAGCTCCGACGAGACCGGTTTGCTGACTGAGGCTTTCAACGCGGTGCTGGCGCGCATCGAGGAGCAGACGGAGGCACTGCGCAAAGACGAGGAAATCCGTTCCTTCCTGGCAGCGATTGTGGAGTCCTCCGAAGATGCGATTGTCGGGAAAGATTTGGAGGGCAAAGTGATCAGTTGGAACGCGGGCGCGGAGCGGATGTTCGGCTACACGGCGGCGGAGATGGTTGGCCAATCCATCACGCGTGTGCAGGCACTCGACCGGCCCGAGGAGGAAGCGCAGATTCTCGAGGAGGTCAAGCGGGGCAAGACCCGCCACTATGAAACGGTGCGCCTCCGCCACGACGGCCAGCGCATCGAGGTCTCGCTGACCGTGTTCCCGATTCGAAACGCGCGCGGCGACATCATCGGCATCTCCTCCACCGCGCGCGACATCACCGAGAGCAAGCACGCCGAGCGGTTGGTCCAAGAGAGTCAGGCGCGTCTGTCCGGCATCATCGGGTCGGCCATGGACGCGATCATCAGCGTGAATGACGAGCAGCGGATTACGATCTTCAATGAGGCGGCCGAGAAGATGTTCGGATGTCCGGCCAGCGAGGCGCTCGGGCAACCACTCGACCGATTCATTCCGGAGCGCCTTCGGGAGGTGCATCGCCAGCACGTAGCCGAGTTTGGGCGTACCGGTGTCACGAGCCGCGCGATGGGCGACTTGCAGCCGCTGGCCGGCTTGCGCGCCGACGGCGAGGAATTTCCCATTGAGGCCTCCATCTCGCACGTCGAGGTCGGCGGGCAGCGGATCTATACTGTCATTCTGCGGGACATCACTGAGCGCAAGCGCGCCGAAGACCAAATCCGGCAGTTGAATGCCCAACTCGAGCAGCGCGTGGCAGAGCGAACGGCCGAGCTGACGGCCGCTAATAAGGAGCTGGAATCGTTCACCTACTCCGTGGCCCACGATTTGCGGGCTCCCCTGCGGCACATTGACGCCTTTTCCAATCTCCTGCAGGAGGACTTCGAGGCCATGCTCCCGCCGGCCGCACGGCATTACCTGGGGAACATCCGCAACAGCACGGCCAAAATGAGCCTGCTGGTGGATGATTTGCTGAACCTGGCGCGCGTGGGCCGTCAGGAGTTGCGGCGGCTGCCTACGCCGCTGGGCCAACTGGTGGATGAAGTGCTGGCCGACCTCCAGCAGGAAACCGCCGGCCGCAAACTGGAATGGCACATTGAACCGCTTCCCGCCGTCGAGTGCGACCCGGGCCTGATGAAACTGGTTTTCGCCAACCTTCTCTCGAACGCCGTGAAATACACCCGTCCGCGTCCGATGGCCGTGATCGAGGTCGGCTGCCGCGACATGGAAGGCCGCACCTCCATTTTCGTCCGCGACAACGGCGTCGGCTTCAACATGAAATACTCCGACAAACTGTTCGGCGTGTTCCAGCGCTTTCATCGGGCCGACGAATTCGAGGGCACCGGCGTCGGGCTGGCCACGGTGGACCGCATCATCCGAAAGCACGGCGGGCGCGTTTGGGCCGAGGCGGCGGTGGAGAAGGGCGCGACGTTCTATTTTACGGTCGCCGGCGTGGCACAGGGGGCGAAGGCGGAACAACAACATATGGCTGCATGAACAACAAAGAAGTGGAACTGCTGTTGGTGGAGGATGATCCGAACGATGTGGAATTGACGCTGATTGCGCTCCGGAAGCACAAGCTGGCCAACAAGATCCACGTGGTGCGCGACGGGGAAGAAGCACTGGACTTTCTCTTCTGCCGCGGGGTTTATGCCGAGCGCACCTTCAACGGCCCGCCCAAGGTCATCCTGCTCGACCTGAAACTGCCCAAGGTCAGCGGCTTGGAAGTGCTGAAGGCCATCAAGGATGACCCCCGCACCCGGCCGGTGCCCGTAGTGGTGATGACGTCCTCCCGCGAGCAGCGGGACATGATCGAAGGCTATCGGCTCGGCGTCAACAGTTACATCCAGAAGCCAATTGACTTCGACCAGTTCCAGAGCACCATACGGGAACTGGGTTATTACTGGCTGGTGGTCAACCAGTGCCTGCCGCCTGAATCATTCCCGACGTAAAGCAGGAGGGTGACGCTGCCAGTTACAAGGCGCCCCTCGCGCGCCTCCTCCGCCTCGCCAACCTCCCGGTCCATCCCGCCCATAGCCCGGTAATCCCGCCGGAGCCCCTCCGGAGAGCCTCCCGGGAGCCTCGCCGTAGTACCCTCGTTGGCTAACGAGGGTACTACGGGGAGGCTCCCGTGCAATCCCGGAGGGACCCGCGTGCGGAGCAGGGGGACGAAGCTTGCGTTCGGTAGCCACGGACGGCTAATTCAAGTGCCGTTATTAGGGTGGGATGGTTGCATCGGGCAGCCAATGCGCATGCCCCTGTGACCATGCAACTTATGCAATTCGCCGTCTGGCGAGTACGGCGCCTTACGTCTGCTTGCCGGCCACCTCGCCATAGACCCGCGCCATTGCTCGTGCCATCACTTCGGCGCTGAACCTCTCGAACACTGCGCTCCGCCCGGTTTCACCGAGTGCCCGCGACTTGGTCTTATCCAACAGCAATATCTCGATCGCCTCGCCCAGCGCGTGAGGGTCGTTCGCTGCGCACAGCACCCCGCCGCCGGTCGCCTCGATCAATTCCGGGAACGCGGCGACACGCGGCTGCACCACCGGCACTCCTGCGGCCATCGCCTCGAGCAGATACAAGCCAAAGGCCTCGCCATACCGGGCGGGGACCGAGAACACGGCAAGCGACCGCAAAAATCCCAGCTTTGCCGCCCGGTCTGTATTGGGATTAAACTCTGCCTCCGAAAGCAGGCCGTTTGCCCGCAATCGCTCGCGTAAGGAATGGACGAAGGGCTCGTCCGCTGGCCCGCAACTACCACCCACGTGCAGTTTGAGGTTCCCCACGCGCCCACGCTGCCGCAGCAGAATGTAGGCATCCACCAGCGTGTCCAGTCCCTTCTCCGGACACATCCGGGCGAAGAATCCCAGCACCGGCGAGTCCGCACCTTGGACTTTAGACTTTGGACTTTGGACTTTGAACTCACCATAGCCATCCAGGTTGATGCCATTATGGACGACCCGCACTCGTTCGGCCGGCAATCCGAGCCGTTCGCGCATGAGGCTCCCGTAATACCCGCTCGGAGCGATGAACATATCCACATCCGTCGCGCGTTCGGCCAGCGTCCGCCAGCAGGCCGAACGGTGGATTTCGGGCAAGCCGTCCAGAAAGGAGTCCTCGCCCTGCAGCGCGCAGGCGATTGGGGCGCCTAAATCGGCTTTGAGCCGCCGGGCCATGCCAAGCAGCAGGGCGTTGGACAAGCAGAGCACGTCCGGTTTGGGCTGGGTCTTAAGCCATGCGAGGAGTTCCTCGATCTCCCGCGCCTGATTTCCCGCCTCGCCGCGGAGCATGGAGAGGGTCAACTCGCCCAACTCGGCCGCTCGGGTCTTGGCGGCTTTGCCGGCAGCCCATTGCAGCAGACGGCGGGACGCCAGCAGTTCGTGCAGCCAGCCGGGCGCACCGCCGAAGATCGGGGCCTTCTGTTCCAGATAGACGTTAATGCCGCCGAAGAAGATCGGCGTGCCGGCGCTTTGGTCCTCTTCATCCAAGGTAAGCGGCAGGTAAAGCGGCACCATCAGAACTTCGTGGCCCAGCTCGCGCAACGCTGCCACCAGCGCGTTGTCACGTACGCAACCGCCGCAATACATGGGACCCGCGCCGGGAGTTAACTGGTATATGCGCACGACAACTTATGTAGCCATGTAACCTTGTAAACCCTGCGCCCCTCGTTCCCTACTTCGCTCCAAAGCAGTAAACACTCCCATCATCGCACCCGACCACGACCCTCTCCTGCGCCACCGCCGGCGAGCTGCCGATCGGTTGCCCGATTTCGTAGGACCAAAGCTCTTTGCCTTTGTCCAGCGAGACCACGTACAGCCGCCCGTCATCCGATCCGACGACCACCTTGCTCCCGCAAATCGCCGGTGAACTGTCCACCTTGCCGCGTGTGGGGAATCCCCACAGCGCCTGCCCGCTGTCGCGCTTCACGCAGTGTACGAGCTTGTCCCGGCCTCCGAAAACCACAACTTCTTGCGTCACCGCCGGGGAAGAGAAGTATGGGAAGTCGCGGTCGTGGAACGTCCAGGCCTTCTTCCCTTCCTTCAAGTCCACACAAAGGAACTCGTTTTCGTACTGACCGAAATAGGCCCGCCCGTCCGCCAGCGCCACCGACCCGGCAATATAAGCGCCGGCCTCGACCTCCTTCACCTGCTTGCCCTCCGCCAGCGAAATAACGTGCAGCAAGCCGTCGCACCCGCCAAAGACAGCCTCCCCGTTGGCGACCGCCGGTGAGCCGTTGATGTAATTGCCTGTCTCATAGACCCAGTTGGTCCGGCCGGTCCCGGCGTCCACGCAGTGCAGCTTGAAATCGTAACTGCCCACCAGCACCCATGTCTTCTCGCCCGGCTTCACCCAATTGGGCGCACCCAGTATCTTGTCGCCGGTTTCGTATTTCCAAACCAGCTTCCCGGTCCCGGCCTCCAGCGCGTACAGGAACGCGTCGCTGGAGCCGACAAACACCTTGCCGCCCAGCACGAGGGGGGATGATTCGACCCCGCCGCCCGTCTTAAAGGCCCAGACCTTCCTGCCCTCGGCGAGCGTGAGCGCATAGAGGTTGCCGTCGTCAGAGCCGATAAATACCCGGTCCTGAACGATGGCGGGCGAGGACTTCACCGGGCCAGCGGCCTTGAAGGTCCAGATCAAGCCCAAACGCTCCGGCACTTTGCCCCCGGTGACACCCCTCAGGGCCGGTCCGCCGCGGAACATCGGCCAATCACCGCCCGGGGCCGCGGCACCGGCGCACCAGGCCCAATACACCCAGACCCACAGGGCCGTGTGCCGCGCCGCATTCATAAAAGTTGGAGATTCGACTGCCAGACACGGGATTATCGTGCAGCGGAAATGGCGCCGCAAACCAAAAGCGTCAAGCACGTTGACTTCGAGCCGGGTTTGAAGCATAGTTCACCTGTCTTGCTTTTGCCTTGGCATTCGCAAATAGGCAACCGCAGGACGCTGGAAAAACAAGGGAACTCCTACGGATGTCCTACGGATGTCCTACGGATATCCTGCGGAGCAATACCCAAGCTCCTCCCAAGCACTGCCGTGGCACCACCCGTGCGACAGGCTTGAGCTAGCCTGGCTAAGGGGCGAACGCCCGGACGCCGGCACTTTGCTGCCCGGGCTGGCACCCAACAACGCATTCGTAGCCTGACCAGGTTCACCGGAACCAAGGCCTCCGCTGTACTCAACGACTAATGTGCTCTGTCACCGAAATGTTACCAAATTGTCAATAACTTTAACATGGAAAATACTTGCCATCCGGGGCTCCTATTTCTAGGGTAGGTTGTGAAACCTGATTTAGTGTTCGACGCGAGTTTCGCGCAGCTATGCCGGCTGTCGCTCGGCAAACGGAGGGTGCGCACTGGCGCGAGCCGGAGCAGCATGGAGAATTAAGAATATGAAGAAAGTCCTCGTCCTTGGGATGTTCGCCTGCCTGGCTGCGGTGCCGGTGAAGGCGACGCAATTCTGGTACGACGTCATCACCAATTACCCCGGGGGGTGCATCACCACCAATACCACCGTCTGGTTCGCTCACCCGCCCGGAAGCCTGACGGCGAATGATATGCTGATCGTCACCAACACTTACACCTCGGGGGCCGCTGATAGCGGAAAACGGCTGCGCGTCAACGGCCTCAACTCCGAGTACATTATGCGGCTGTTCGATCCGGTCGGCACGAACTCCACCACCAGCGGCTCCGTCTATGCCAGCTTGATTGCCAGTGCGAATTACGTTCCCAGTGCCGGTCAGGGAACTTACTTTGCTTGTTTCAATGATGTCGGCACCCCGCTCGACGGCACGTCTGCCACCAACGGCTTTGACTTCCGCGGCCGCGTTTATGAAATCGGGAACACCAACGCCTGGCCCTTTACCAACACCGTCAGTCTGACCTACCGCTTCGGCGTCGCCAATGCGGCGGGCGATCCGGCTCAGGGCGGCGGGCCCAGCATTCTTTACGTCCCCGTTGACCTGGTCAAGAACGTGGATTACCAGGTGGTTTTGAAATACGACATTTTTAACGCGGTGGCGTACCTGTGGGTCAACCCCGCTTCTGAGAGTGACATGCCCAATATGGCCGGTCCGACCAGCGACCTCGGCGCCGCCGCCAATGGCCTCGCCGGGCTGCTCTTCCGCCAGCGAACGGGGGGGGGCACGGTGGACATCCGCGACGTTGTCGTCGGAGACACCTTTGCCGATGTGATGACCAATCAGACCTGTGGTCCGGTGCTGGTTGCCACCAACTATAATACCGTGACCAATTATGCCGGCAACCCCGCCCTCTTGGAGGTCTTTGCCACCAGCATTGGAGGCGGCCCGCTCAGCTACCAGTGGTACCAAATCTCCGGCGGGAATTCCAACGCCGTTCCGGGCGCCACTAGCCAGACCTACCTCGTGCCCAGCCTGAGCGGCTCTGACACTGGAAATTACTGCTGCGTGGTCGCCAACTCCTGCGGCTCGAATGCGGTCAGCACGTCGAACTTCTACATCTCGGTGAACACTGCTGCCACCCCGCCGTTTTTCACCGTGAAACCTCCGGCTACTGTCAACGGAGCTGTCGGCGGCCCGATGACGCTGACTGCTGCCGCCTCTGGCACCGGCCCGCTCAGCTTTCAGTGGTACTTTAATAACACGCCGCTTACGGACGGCGCGCCTGTGACTGGCAACCCCGGCGATCTGAGCGTCGTTTCCGGTTCGCAGACGCCCACTCTGTCCGTCACCGGCTTGACTACCAACGATACCGGCGACTTCCAGCTTACCGTGACCAGTGGCGGCTCCGTCTCCCCCAACTCCACCAACGCCACCACTGCGGTCACGGTCCTCACACCCCACGCGGTCACCGTCGCCTATCTCCGCAGTCTGGAGGATACCAACACCTGGCAGGTCACCGACACCACCAGTCTCTTTATCGTTTCCAACGCGGTGGTGACCTGCTACACGAACCTTACTGGCGGCAGCACCTCCTCGTACTACATACAGGACGCCACCGGCGGCCTCGACTTGTTCGTCAGCGGCGACAACACTTTCCGACCGCAAATGGGCGACATCGTTGCCGCGTGCGGGACCCTGTCCTCGTACAACAACGCCATCGAGTTAGACATTACCGCGGGGAACCCGTATGAGTTCTACCTGGTTACCGGCCATACTAACCTCCTGCCCGCTCCCATTGTTTTTTCGTTGCCCCTGACCAACAACGCCAGCCTGATGGAGACCAACCTGGAAGGCAGCCTCGCCATGCTCACCAACGTGTGGTTTACTTTCGTCCCTTCCATCGGCACGACCTACTTGAACACCTATGTCACCAATGTGGGCGGAGGGGCGGCTTTCAACGTTTACTTCCCAAGCTACGACCAGGATCTTTGGAACCAGACCCTCACGACTCGGTTCGCCTATACCATCACGGGCGTGCTGACCCAGTATAAGTCCGGGGCCTACGGTCCTTCGGGCTACGAGCTCGATGTCACGCGGATTGGAGATGTCCAGACCAACCCGCCCCCGGCAGTAACCGCCACGGCCACGCTTTCGGGCAACAACGTCGTCCTCCAGTGGGCGGCTGTGCCCTACACCATTGGCACCCGCGGCGCCTACTCCTATAGCGTCCTGTCGGCCGCTGGTGTCGGCGGTCCGTATTTGCCGCTGGCCACCGGCATAGCCTTCAACACCACCAACGGGGTTTACACCGACACGAACGCGCTGCCCGGCCCCCAGAAGTTCTACCGCATCTCCAGTCCGTAGAATGACGCGGCGGCTCCGATTTAACAAGCACCCCCGGCTCCGGGCGGGCCAGGGCATTTTTCGTGGTTTGCTCGAGAGAATCAATAACGCTTGCGCATCTTGACTCAACGATGATAAAATATGAGAAGATGGCAAGTGTGTAGCCCCGATCACTGAGATTATGAAGAGAAAATCCAAGAACCTGTGGGCCTTCACGCTGATCGAGCTGTTGGTGGTAATCGCGATTATCGCTATACTCGCCGCGCTCCTGCTGCCCGCACTGGCCCGGGCCAAAGCCAAAGCCCAAAAGATCAGTTGTGTTTCGCAGCTCAAGCAATGGGGGCTGGCGCAGTATATGTACGCCGCGGATAACAACGACACTCTGGCGTGTGATGGCATGGGCGACGCGGGAACCTATATGCCCGGGGGCACCGCTCCCAGCGGCACGCCGGAAGACCCGAACGCGTGGTTTAATGTCGTGACGCCTTATTTGAATCAAAAACCGCTCACCTACTATTATCACCTGCCCGGCGGCGATCCTCGGAATAAAATGCCCTTCCCCGGATCGGGAAACGGCTCCAAAATCTGGGAGTGTCCCAGCGCCACCATGACCGCTTCTGATTACGCTGCACTGCAGCAGGGCGGGGCCGGCGGCTTTTTCAGCTACGCCGATAATATTGACCTCAAGACCCGAGAGTATGGGGGGCATTACCCCAATTGGATGCCCAAGCTGGTCAACCTTACGAAGCCGACAGCCACCGTCCTGATGTTTGATGTCGTCTTCAACCCCGTTACCGAGGTCGTCAACGGCAGCCCCGGTTGGAACTCAGTCAACCCTGCCAACCGCTACCGAAGCATTGGGGTGCGCCACGATGTCGGCACTGTCGTTAACTTCTGCGACGGGCATTCCTATTATTTCAAAATCAACAGCCTGACGAACGCCACGATGGGCACCACCCCTAATGGTGAACCACGCAATCCGGATATTATCTGGGATTGGGAGGAGCGACAGCAGTACCCATAGGATCCTCCCGCCAGGGTGTCCCTGATTTCAGAGCTTCGAGCAACCTGCCACATTGGGCAGTCGTCTCCTCTTGACCCGCGCTGGCGGCGAGCTTCTCCGCCGTTTCCGCCGCGCCGACCGCCTCGGGAAACCGCCCCGCTTCGGCGTAAGCCACGGCCAGTGTTGCCAGGCACCGCGCCTGTTTGTGCCCTGTGAGCTCGCAAGCCCTTTCCGCCATGTTCACCGCTTCCCTGCCATTCCGAAGCTCAGGCCGCGGATCCGTCGCTGCAATCCAAGCCAGCCGTTCCAGGGCCTCGGGGAAATCCGGCTGCAATCGCAAGGCTGTTGCGTATTGGCGCATCGCTTCGCGCGTCTGGCCCAGATGCGCCAGCGCCAAGCCGAAGTCGCAATGCAACTTGGCATCGTTTGGCCTGCCGGGCGCGAGGCGGGTGAAGATCGCCGCCGCCTCCTTCCAGTTCTCCTGCTGGTTCAAGGCCACCGCCAGGTTGTATTGGGACTCAACGTCTCCGGGGACGAGCCTCACCGCTTCGCGCAGGTGCCTCGCGCCCTCGGTCAGACAGCCTTGCTGCAAGAGCAAAACACCGAGGTTGTTTTGGGCCTGGGCCAGTTGCAGGTCGAGTTTGAGCGCGGCCTCATAGTGTTTCCTGGCTTCATCCAGCCGTCCCTGGCTATGGAGCACCCGCGCCAGGTTGTTCTCAGCCGTTGCCGATTCGGGATTCAGCGCCAGGGCCGCCTGGTAATGGGTGACCGCCTCCTCGTACTTGTGCTGTTTGGCGAGAGCGACCCCGATCAAAATGTGAGATCTCTCCGCCCATTGCCTCGACCACAGGCTTTGACTGTATTCGGCGATGGCTTCGTCAAGCCTGCCCTCTTGGTCCAACACCTTTCCCAGGTTGAAATGGGCTTCGGAATTATCCGGGCTGTAGCTCAGCGCCAGCGCGTAAAGGCGCTTTGCCTCCTCCAGTTTGCCTTCGGCGGCCAGCAGGCTGCCGAGCACGGTGCTCGCGCGGGTGTTGTTCTGCGTCACCGCCGCCGCGTGCTCGAAGAGCGTCCGGGTATTCTTCCAATGGCGCAGTTGCAGGCTCGTGTCCGCCAGCATCGCCAGTCCGACCGTTGCGGCGACCACCCCGAGCGCAAACCGGATGCCCGGATATTTCACTGACTGCGCTACGGGCCTGGCGACCAAGTCGCTCACACCCCAGACCACCACCAGGAATAAACCGATCAGCGGCAGATAAGTGTAGCGGTCTGCCCAGGCCTGGTCGCCGACCTGAACCAGGCCGATCACCGGCACCAGGGTTCCCAGATACCAAAGCCAGCCCACCATGAGATAAGGCCGACGCGCTGCCGTGCGGCACGCCAGCAATGTCAGCAGCGCCAGCAGGATTGCCGCGCCCGCCACCTCGAGTGGCGGCACTGCCGAATAAGGGTAGTGGGCCGCCAGGTGGCGCGGGAGCAGCATCGCCCCCAGATAATGCACGTAGGATACCAGGACATGCGCAATCCGGTGCGAAAGTGGCAAACCGGCCATCGAAACCACGGCGAAGCCCTGCCGCTGCGCCGCAACCGTCAGCACGCAAGCTGCGGCGCTCAACCCCAGGAACGGAAGCTTCTCCACGACCAGCCCCGTCCAACCTTCCAGAATCCCCTGGCCTCCCGCCCCCCGCGGTTCCGCACTCCGCATTCCCCACTCCGCACTTCTCCCCAGCGGCCAGTAGTCCAGCAGAAGGAGCACAAACGGCAGCGTCACCACCATCGGCTTGCTCATCAGAGCCAGCGCGAAGAAGAGAAGGCTGAGAAGGTAAAAGAGTGAAACGTAATACGTAAGTCGTGAGGGGTAAGGCGGGCTACGTGACACCTGAGGCGCAAAGCTTGATGCTGATTCCTGGCTCTTGACTCCTGGATTCTGACTTTGGACTTTAGACTTTAGACTTTGGACTTCCCCGTAGCGGGCATACGCCCAGAGCGTGAGCATAAAGAAGAACGCGCTCAGCACGTCCTTCCGCTCCGCTACCCAGGCTACCGATTCGACGTGCAACGGGTGCCAGGCAAACAAGGCGGCCACACAAGCGCTGCGCCAAAGCGCGCCCGTCATGCGGCTCAAGACCAGAAAGAGCAGCAGCGTGCTGCCCGTGTGCAGCAGCAGGTTGGTCAGGTGATGGCCCCACGGCCTTAACCCATAGACCTGACAATCCAGCATGTGGGAAAGCCACGTCAGCGGATGCCAATTAGCCACCGAAAAGCTCCCGAACGCCCAGACCACCCCCGGCCAAGTCAGTCCTGCCCGGACCTGCGGATTCTCGGTGACGTACGCCTGGTCATCGTAGCTCAGAAAGTCATGCGTGAGCGATGGCCAGAACACCGCCACGGTGATCAGCCCGAGGGCCAGGCAAATCAACCCCCGGCCCGCCTGGTTCGAGGTCCGCGTCTTCACGCCGCCGCGGATTCTGCGACATTGCCCGGTCAATTCAAAGCCAAACACCTCGCAGCCGCGTAACAGCAAGGGCGGCCAGTTCGCTGGCCGCCCTGTAAACGCTCGCGCTGGACGCGCCGTTACCGTTGGCGCCGACGGACGGCCAACAAACCCAGCAAGCTCAGGCCGAGCAGCGCAACCGAGGAAGGCTCGGGCACTGCCGTAATCGAGATCGGGGTGAACTCCGGATCCGCAGGGGGGCCGGGATAAACCGACATGAATCCGACGATATCAACGGGTCCCGTCGGGATCGCACTGCCGGACATCGCTCCGTCAGTAGAGTAGGACGTGTACCAGTAATAGAGCGTCATGGAGTTGTTGGCGCTGTCTGTGATCGTATAGCTCCCGTTCGCCGCAGGGAAAGTGGCTGGTGCGCCGCTGATCGTGACGTTGTCCACCTCCAGCAGATGGCCTGCGATGTTCAGAGGAAGCGTGGCCTGGTTGATCTGCGGAATCGTGTAGATACTGGGGGCGATTATCGGATTGCCAGTAGAAGTCGCGCTGAGCGCGGTCACCGTGCCAATCTCCGGAATCTGGTGATACGGGGAATACGTGCCTGTGGCGGTTATGGTGTCGCCCAGGAGCGGTGTGTAAGCACCGCTATTGGTCCAGCCGAAGATGTCAAGTGACCCGGTAGCATCCTGAGCCAGGAACGAGTAACTGGAATACGTGCGTCCACCGTATGTGCCAGGCTGGGACAGGATCGCCGTGACGACGGGACTCGAATCAAGTGTCACGACTTGGTTGCTGTAACCACCCGTCTCGATGTGATAGATGTTTTGGGCCCAGGCGTTTGCGCCGAACATAGCCAATGCGGACGCAACAACAACCGCTGACAACGCACACTTCTTCAGGTTTCCGGCCCTAGGGATAATTCGTAATGTTCTCATGTGACTTCTTTCTCGCTGAGTTTTCTAGAACCATTCTCTGCTGCCCGCTTAAAACTACCTCAATTATGCAGATGCAGGGATTGAATGCAAGTTTTTTTTGCTTTTCTTGCGGGGCCATGGCCCCATCCCGGGTAACCCGTCGCGACTGCCAGGAAAACACCCGAACCCGCTGCCATGCGATGCAGCCGGCAAATCTCACCCCTCCGAGATCCAGCTTGATTGCGCAAGGAATGTCCCATAAGCTCCGGCTCGACTGTTAACACAGGTCGGGCTTGCGGTTGCTGGGTCGCTGCTGCTTGCCGGGGTCTTTGGGCTGAATGGCACAGTCGAAAAGGCATTGATTATTACGTCCACGGCAAAATCCAGCGGTTTCCTCTTGAACCCCGACCATCGGCCAAAGGCAGCCGGAAGTTCAGGTCCACCATGAAAAAAACAATCCCTCTTTATACCGCCGCCGCTCTGCTCAACGCGGCCCTGTTCGTCGAATCGGGCTCGGCCCAAATCCTCTTCGGCTCCGGCTCGCCTTATAACCAGAATTTCGATTCGCTGGGCACCACTTCCAACGCCTGGACGGATGACGTCACCTTGCCGGGCTGGTTTGCCTCAAAAAGCGCAGGCGGAGCCACTGTGATTGGCTATCGCGCCGCCACCGGTGCCGCCAATACTGGCGCGCTCTATAGCTTCGGGGTCGCCGGCGTGAACCCGGTCACCGACCGTGCGCTCGGCTCCATCGCCTCAGGCACGCCGGGTAGTTTTGCCTACGGCGTCCGGTTCCAGAACGACACCACCCTCGCTATTACGGACATAACCATCAGCTATACCGGCGAGCAGTGGCGTAATGGCGGAAACGCTGCGACCCAAACACTGGCTTTTTCTTATTTCATCAGCAACGATCCCATTATCAGTTCGGACGCTGCGGGTGTGAATCCCTGGGTCCCTTTCACCAGCCTCGATTTCAAAAGCCCGTCCGTCGGTGCTACGGCCACCGCGCTCGACGGCAATGACCCTGCCAACCGCCAAGTCTTCTCCGGGGTGGTCTTGCCAGACGTCATTGTCTTCCCCGGCCAGGAGATCTTCTTCCGTTGGTATGACAATAATGATGCCGGCAACGACCACGCGCTCGCCATTGACGACCTCGCCATCAGCTTCACCAGCGTTGCGCCGGTCATCAACGCGCCCGACATTGACCCCAGCGGCCAGCCCCAAAGCCGCACCAACAACGCCGGCACCAGGGCCACGTTCACCGTCACTGCCACCGGCACGGCGCCCTCTTACCAATGGCAACTCAACGGGTCCGACTTGTTTAATGGCGTCAGAGTGTCCGGCGCAAACTCCCCCACGCTGAGCATCTCCAACGTGCTGGCCGTTGACGAAGGCAGCTACACAGTGATTGTCGCCAACGGGGCCGGCTCCGTCGCCAGCGCAGCCGCCGTACTGACCGTCCTCGACCCCGCGGTGAGTAAGCAGCCACTGAGCCGCACCAACATAGCCGGCGACAACGCAAACTTCTTCGTCGGAGCCGCCGGCACGGTCCCGCTCTCCTACCAATGGCGTTTTAACGGGACCGATATTGCTGATGCCACCCTCGGTTCTCTTAACCTAGGGCCCCTCCAAGCCGAGAACCAGGGCAGCTACTCGGTAGTCATCGGCAATGTTAACGGAAACTACACGACCAGCAGCGTGGCCAATCTAACCCTGTTGGCCACGCCGACCGCCAGCATCGCCCGCTGGGATTTCAACGCCACGAACATTCTGGACGTCACCTCCCCGGCGCCCTCGAGCGGGAGTGGCACGGCCTCGCTGGTCAACGGGACCACCGCGACCTTTAACTCGGGCACATACTCCGATCCGGCCGGAGCGCCGGGCGCCGCCAACATTGGTTGGAACACCACCAGCTATCCGCCCCAGGGCACGAGCAACAAGACCGCCGGTGTCCAGTTCAACGTCAGCACGCTCGGGTTCCAGAACATCCTGCTCGCCTGGGAGCAGCGGCACAGCAATACCGCCAGCAAGTACGCCCGCCTCCAATACTCGACGGACGGGGCCACCTTCGCTGATGGGGACCTCATCACCATGACCTCGACCAACAATGACTGGGTGTTCTACGCGAGCGACCTGTCCGCCGTCCCCGGGGTCAATAACAACCCAAACTTCGCCTTCCGCATCCTCTCGGAATGGGAATCAACCGCCATCGGGAACAACAACTCGGATTATGCCGGCACGGTCACCTCGTATGGCAGGAGCGGCACCATGCGCTTCGACCTCGTGAGCGTATACGGTGGCCCGGGTGTCGGGCCGGTGCTGGGCTCCACCACCATCAGCAACATCATTAGTACCACGATCACTTATGGTGGCGGCGCCGGTTCGCAGTTCATCCTCCTCAAGTCCGTGAACCCTGCCGCCCCCCTGAGCAGTTGGTCGCGGGTGGGGACCAACTTCGCCACGCCCGGGACCTTCGCCGTTCCGGCGGGTTCGGAGTCCGCCGCCTTCTACCGCATCAAGAGCGAATAACCTGCGACTTGGGGCGCCGGCAGGGCCCCCGTCACGCGTTGCCACGCGGAGACCTGGACCGCCCCGGAACAAAGGTAACGGCTCGATCTTGAGCCATGTTCGTGCTGGCCCAGGCACATCTTCAATCGCCTCGCCAACCCCACTATTACACGACCCCCGCCCCTCAGGGTTGAGAATGAGAATTGCTGAGACGCGGAATTCCGAGCGTGACATGCCGCAGGCACTATGGGAGATTCTGCGCGCTTATGAAATTAGTCATGTCACTTTGTACCTTTAGCGTGGCGTTGGGGCTGGTTACAGCCCAAGCCCGCCGGGCGAACAATCAAACAACAACCGAACCGAAGCCGGGACAGAAATCCGAATCGAAGGAGGAGAAAAGCGCTGTGAACACGAACGAAGTTGCCGTCATCAAGACCACCGAGGGCGAAATGGTCATTGAGTTTTGGCCGGACGTCGCCCCCAAGACGGTGGAGAATTTCAAGACGCTGGCAAAGAAGGGGTTCTACGACGGCACCTGCTTTCACCGGGTGATCAAGGGTTTCATGATCCAGGGCGGCGACCCGTTGACCAAAGACCCCAGCAAGGAAGCTTCCTGGGGCACCGGTGATCCGGGGTATAAGATCAAGGCTGAGTTCAATAGCCGCAGCCACGACCGCGGCGTGGTCTCGATGGCGCGCTCGAACGATCCCGATTCCGCCGGGAGCCAGTTCTTCATTTGCCACGGCAACCCGCATTTCCTGGACGGCAAGTACACTGCGTTTGGCAAGCTGATCAAGGGCGACGACGTGCTGGAGAAGATTGCCACGACCGCGACGCACCCCCCCGACCGGCCGGACAAGCGGATGGGTATCGAGAGCATCAAGATCGTCGCGGCCGACTCCGTGAAGTAACGGGATGACCCTGGAGGAGTTGGCGGCCGTGCTGGCCAGGCTGGGTTGCCCGCCGGAGAAATCCGCCGAGATGGCTGCCCAACTCGACAAGCGCGCTCGGCAACTGGCCGGGCAGAAAGGCCGCAGTTACGAGGAAGCGCTCGCGCACTTGCTGGAGTTGATGCGCCAGGGGTGGGCCGCGCAGGAACGAGGGGGGTAGCGGCGAGGCTGTGCTGGAGTACCGCGGTGGGCAGCGAAAACAGGGCCGTCTGCGCGGAAATCCGAAGGCCGAAACCCGAAGGCCGAAAGAAGGCCAAAATCCGATTTCCGACACAAGTATGGAGCGGACGGGCCGGTACCTGCTTCCCTGGGCGGCTGATTCGGATTTCGGGTTTCGGCCTTCCTTCGGGCTTCGGCCTTCGGGACTTCGGATTTGGGCCGGAGCCGCTGGCCTTCCGTGCAGCCCTCGTCCGCCGTCCCTCGGCGCGGTTCCCAATTGCAACGGGCCGCTGACGTTCCTACATTCCACGCGTGCTCGAACAACTCACTCGCCAGCTCGCTGTGGCCAACCCTTTGACGGACGAGGAAGTCCGCTTGGCGGTTGCGCAGCTTGTTGACGAGTCGGTCTCGGCGTTGACGAAGGCCAATTTCCTGACTCACCTGGCCCGGAAGGGGGAGACGACCGGGGAGATTGGGGCGTTCGCGCGCGAACTGCGCAGCCGGTCCCTACAGCCGGTGTTGGACGGCCAGACGCGGGCCGGGCTTGTCCTGGATGTGGTTGGCACCGGCGGCGACCGCTTGAGTACATTCAATATCTCCACGACCGTGGCGCTGCTCGCGGCGGCGGCGGGGGTGCGGGTGGCCAAACACGGCAACCGCGCCAGCACGTCGCCGATCGGCAGCGCGGATGTGATGGAGGCGCTGGGCATTCCCTTCGACCTCGGCCCCGAGGAGGCCGCGCATTCGCTGCGGGTGCATGGCTTTGCTTTCTTCTTTGCGCCGAAGTACCACCCCGCATTCAAGCATATCGTGCCGGCGCGCAAACTCTGCGCCGAGCGGGGCCAGAGCACCATCTTCAACTTCCTCGGCCCGCTGCTGAACCCGGCGCGGCCAACCGCGGCACTGATCGGCGTGCCGCGGCCAGACCTGTGTGAGCCGCTGGCATGCGTCCTCCAGTCGCTGGGGGTGCGCCGGGCGATGGTGGTCTGCGGGGCGGTGCCGGACGAGGACGGAGCCGTGCGCCATCTCGATGAGCTTTCACCGCTCGGGCCGACGACCATCGCCGAGTTTTACCAGGAACGGGCGCTGACGTGCTCGGCCCTGGCGCCGGAGCCGTTCCCGGTGCAACCGGCGGCGCTGGCCGACCTGCGCGGCGGCGACCGGGAGTTCAACGCCACCATCATCCGCCGTATCCTGCACGGCGAGGAGCGGGGCCCGAAGCGCGACGCGGTGCTGTTGAACGCCGCGGCGGCCTTGTTCGTGGCGGACCGGACACGCTCCCTGGCTGAAGGTTGGGAGTTGGCAGCGGAAACGATTGACAGCGGGAGGGCCAGAGCCAAGCTGGCGGAGTTGCAGAGGAGCGGGTAAGGCAGGCGCCCCATTACAAACCACGGCCCTTTTTCAACTTGGCGCGTGTCGCGGACTGGCGTAGAAAAACTGCATGTATCGCGTCCTTGGAGCTGACGGCAAAGAATACCGAGAGGAAGGCTATGTATAGAATTGTAGGAAAAGATGGTCAGCAGTACGGTCCGGTCACTGCCGAGCTGTTGCGGGGCTGGATCGCCGAAAACCGCGCCAACGCCCAAACACTCGCGCAGGGCGAGGGCAGCCAGGAATGGAAGCCGCTCGGCTCGTTCCCCGAGTTCGCCGCCGACCTCAAGCCGCCGCCGCTGTCAGCGACCGCGCCCACGACGATCACGCCGCCGCCGCCCGCCTCTGACCCGCGAGCCTCGAACAAAATCCCCGCCGGGATTTGCGGCATCCTGCTGGGCGGGCTGGGCGTTCATAAGTTCATTCTTGGCTACACAGGTGCCGGGTTGGTAATGCTGCTGGTCTCGTTACTGAGTTGCGGCCTGGCGTATCCGGTGATGCACGTCATTGGCCTGATCGAGGGCATCATTTATCTGTGCAAGCCCGACGAGGAGTTCGTGCAGGTGTATGTTGATGGGCGGAAAGAGTGGTTTTAGCCCTTCGCCCGGCTACAATCGGTCCATGTACACGATCATCGGCGCAGACGGCAGGGAGTACGGGCCGGCAACCGCGGACCAGGTGCGCGAATGGACCGCCGAAGGCCGGGTCAATGCGCAGACCAAGGCGCTGGTCGAGGGCGCCGGCCTATGGAAGCCGCTGGTCGAGTACCTGGAATTCGCCCCATCGCTCGCCCGCATGACGCCGCCGCTGCCCACGCCGGGGCCGATTTCCATCACACCGACTCCCCGGACCAATTCATTGGCGATGGCCGGGCTGGCAATGGGCATCCTATCGATGACCTGCGGGATGTGTTGTTGCCACGGGTTGCCGTTCAATGTGCTGGGAATCGTCCTCTCGCTTGTCGCCCTCGCCCAGATCAAGAACGACCCGCTGGCGCAGCAAGGCCGACCCCTGGCCATTGCGGGCCTGGTGCTCTCGCTCCTGAGCATTGTGCTGGCTGCCTTCATGCTCACGCTCGGACTGGCGCTGAGCACGTCAGACGTAATCCGCAAGGTCCAGAGGCTGTAGCATGTCGTCGCCCGCAGTTTCCGCCAAAGTCGTCAGTCCGCCCGTGCTCGCCGTGTTGGCTGTGCTCGGTGCAGTGGCGGGCGTGGTGCTGTTCTACTTTGACCCGAGGCAGTATCATTTCTATCCGGTTTGCTTCTTCCACAAGACCACCGGCCTGCTCTGTCCCGGGTGCGGCGCCTTGCGCGCGCTGCACCAATTGCTGCACGGGCATCTGGCGACCGCATTTCGCTTCAACCCCGTGCTGATTGTCTCATTGCCAATCTTGGCCTGGGTCGGCGCGAGGCACTGTTGGCAGAAGGCCAGGAATGAGCCTGCCTCGCTCGGCCTGCGGCCACTCTGGCTATGGCTGATTCTGGCGGCGGTGCTGGTGGTCAGCGTGCTGCGGAACCTGCCGGGCGCGCCCTTCGCGCTGCTGCGGCCATGAGACAGCACGAGCCGGCGCTTGCGCCCGGGCTTTCACTCACATACAACTAAGCGCATTCAATGCTGAACAAAGGAAACGACCTATGTATAGAATCATCGGAGCGGACCAAAAGGAGTATGGACCTGTCACGGCCGAGCAGTTGCGCCAGTGGCTCGCCGAAGGACGCGTCAGCGCGCAGACCCAGGTTCTGCCCGAGGGCGCAACGGAATGGGGGCCGCTGGGAAACCTCCCGGAATTCGCAGGGACAGCGCCGGGCCCGGTCCCGATCCTTACCGCAGCGCCACCCGCGGGAGCAGACGCAGCGGAAAGGGTAAAAGGACCGGCGATCGGTCTAATGGTGGTAGCGGTCCTCGGCGCGCTTTTGCAGATGACCTCCCTCATTTTGCATTTGGCGGCCCCTTCCATCCTGGCCAACAGCCGGATGCCTAACCAAGCCTGGGCCAATATGTTTTCCGGCACGATCGGTGTGGTGTCGGGGGTCATCGGCCTGTTGGTTAGCGGGGTTATCTTCTTCGGCGCGATGAAGATGAAAAACCTGGAGAGCTACGGCCTGGCAATGACGGCCAGCATCATCGCGATGATCCCTTGCTTTTCACCGTGCTGTTTACTCGGCCTGCCGATCGGCATTTGGGCCCTGGTGGTCCTGTCGAAACCAGAAGTGAAGAGCACCTTCCACTGAACGCGCCAGCTATGTACACGATTATCGGCGGAGACCAGAAGAAATACGGGCCTGTCACGGCCGAGCAGTTGCGCCAGTGGCTCGCCGAAGGACGCGTCAATGGGCAGACCTCGGCTCAGTCTGAAGGCACGACCGACTGGAAGCCGCTGGCCGCTTTCCCTGAGTTTGTGGATGCCTTGGCTTCGAAGCCGCCCGCCAGGGGCCTGCCACCGGCTGCCACCGCGCAACCGGGCCTGGCGGAAGACATTTTCAGCCGTGACTATGATCTGGATATTGGCCGCTGTGTCGGAGACGGCTGGAATATGGTGAAGAACAACTTCGGCACCGTCTTCGGCGGGGTCGCCATCTTCATGCTCATTCAAGTCGGGTTTGGCTTGCTGGGGCAGATTCCCATAGCGGGCATTCTGGCCTCCTTAGGCAGCCTCATCATCTATGGGCCGTTAATGGGCGGGCTGTACTATTTCATCCTGAAAAACATCCGCGGGCAACCTGCCGCAATCGGCGACATCTTTGCCGGATTCCGCCTTGCCTTCGCTCAACTGCTGCTGGGCTACATCGTCGTGGCGCTGCTAACCGGGGTGGCGGCGCTGCCAGGCATGGCGATCATGGCGGTCCCGATCTTCATGATGATCCGGCATCATGCCGTCGAGGCAGGGCCGGTCCTGTGGGTTGTTTTGGGGTTTATCCTCGCCATGATTCCGGCCATCTATTTGAGTATCAGTTGGATGTTTTCCCTGCCGCTGATCATAGACAAGCAAATGGAATTCTGGCCGGCGATGAGCGCGAGCCGGAAGGTGGTGGGCAAGCATTGGTGGCTGGTCTTTGGCCTAATGGTGGTGTGCGGGTTGATCAACCTCGTCGGGCTCCTGGCCTGCTGCGTGGGCATCTTTGTTAGCCTGCCCATCGTGTTCGGCGCTATGATGTATGCGTATGAAAGCATCTTTTCTGCGCCGGCCTCGCGAACCGCTTAGCCGCTCCGCCGCCCGGAACGCTGCGCTCCTCAATCAATGCGCCACCCCCGGCCTGGGCTCGCTCATGGCTGGCAGACGCGCGGCCGGCATCGGCCAACTCCTTGTGGCGGTTGCCGGCTTTCTGATGGTCATTGGCTGGTTTGTGCTGCTCGCCCTCCAAATCTACAATGAACTCATCAACGACGCCCAGCCGAAGTCGGTAGCGTGGGCGGGGGAGGTGGGTGCGGCGGTCTTCGCTGCCGCCTGGCTGTGGTCGCTCGTTACGAGCCTGAGCATCTTGCGGGAAGCGCGCACCTCCCAGCAAGCCTCCCCGCCCAAGGTCGAGGCGTGAGGCCCTGAAGCGATCATAGTCGGCCGGTTGCTGGCTGCGCGCGCTTGACAACTGAGCAGTCTCACGGCTCATTCCACAGGCAAGAATTAGAACTATGCGCACGTTTGCTGTCCTGTTCCTCACGGCCATTCTATTTAGCGCAGGCGCCCAGCCGGGAGCGCAGCGCTTTGTGGTTGATGATGAGGAGTATGTGGACAAGGTTACTGAGGCCAGCGCCCAGCTCCTGAAGGACGGCAAGCTCAAGTCGCTCGATTCGCTCCGGAGCCAGGTCCATCCGGGGTGCCTCCCCCTCAAGCTCATGCCCGTGTTCCGCGAAAAGCTCGCCGCGCCGGAGTTGTGCGACCGCTTGCGGCAGAGCACGCTGGCGGTCGGCAGTTATTACAAGTGCCCGGATTGCGGCGAGTGGCACTTCAACAGCAGCGCCGGCTTCGTCGTGGGCGAAGGGGGGATCATCTCGACCTGCTGCCACGTGGTGCAAGCCCAGGACGATGGCATCAAGGAAAGTTACCTCATTGCGGCGGACGACACCGGGCGAGTCTTTCCGGTAAAGTCGGTGCTGGCTGCGGACACCGAATCCGATACCTGCTTTGTGAAGATGGACGCGCCCGGTCTGAAGCCGTTGCCGCTGCGCCCCGGCGTCCGCGCGGGCGAGGGGGTCTATTGCCTGAGCCATCCCGGCGGCTACTTCTTCATGTTCACGCAGGGGATGGTGGCGCGCGTCAACCTCAAGCGCAATGAGGTCCTCGATGAGCACGGGCACACCAACGGGATGCTCACCCGCCCGATCCTGTTTCTGAACGTCACGGCCGAGTTCGCTCCGGGGTCCAGTGGCGCGCCGATTGCCGACGAGGCCGGTAACGTCGTCGCCCAAGTGGCGAGTATCGCCGAGGCCGGGGAACCCGACATCGCGGACACCAACGCTCCCCCTTCACCCAGCGTGGCGTTGCGCTTCTGCACCGCCGCCGAGGAAATCCTGCGCCTGACCCAGCCGAACACTCTGGCCGCCCGTGAAACGGTGGGCTCCAACGCTCCCCCCGTCCGCCCCAGGCTGCGCGCGCCGCATTGATAGGCGCAGTTGAAAACGCTGGACAAACGCCACGGTCAGCTTTTCCGCAGGTATTTGCCCCAGCCGCAGCCATTGCCGGGCGTGGTCGAGCTGCTGAGGTTCCTGAGCCAGAAACGGGTGCGCCACGGGGTCGTAACCTCCAACCGCCACCCGCGCATCAATGCTCCGCTCAAAGCTCACGCAGACCAATGTTGCGAATAACGCTTGCTATTTGGCAGCGGCAGTGCACTGTAGGTGTGTCTGATAGATAGCTTGTCGCTTCCAGCACATGGTGAATCCTCAGGTGAACCTCGTTCAGTGATGATTTGAAACCCGAAGATCGGGAACGGTTTGGAGATAACAGGATAGAACTAAGGACGTAGAAACATCATAATGAACACAAAATTATTCGTGGGGAACCTTTCGTTCAACACAACTGAAAACGACCTGCAGGACGCCTTCGCGGCGCACGGCACGGTCACGGAGGCCAACCTGATGATGGACCGCGCCACCGGCCGTCCACGCGGGTTTGGCTTCATCACCATGGGAACGCCGGAAGAGGCGCAGAAGGCGATTGACGCTCTGAACGGCTCGACGCTCGACGGGCGCGCCCTGACGGTGAACGAAGCGAAGCCGAGGGAAGAAGGCCGCACCGGCGGACACAGTCCCGGCGGGCGGCGTGAGTTCAGCCGGCGCTATTAAGCGCACGATCTTAAACGCGGTGTGGGACTAAGGTCCCACGCCTTTTTTCTGACTATTCCATTGCGGCCAGCACCTCGTCCAGGGATAGCGTGGCGAAGGTGGTGGCGTAGTCGGACATGGCGTAGGGGATAACGAGCCGCCGGCCGTGCAGAAGGCTGCCGCAGGAATAGACCACATTAGGCACGTAACCCTCGCGCTCATCTTCATTGGGCTGGATCAGCGGCTCGCGCAGGCGGCCGATCATCCTGGTCGGATCGTCCCGGTCCAGCAGAAACGCACCGATGCAGTATTTACGCATCGGCCCTACGCCGTGGCTGAGCACGAGCCAGCCGGCGTCGGTCTCGAGGGGCGAACCGCAGTTGCCCAACTGAATGAACTCCCAGGGAAATGCCGGCTTCAGGACCAGTTGCGTCGCATGCCAGAAGTGCAGGTGGTCGGAAAACATCACATAGATGTTCTCGTAGTCTTGCCGGCTGAGCATGGCGTAGCGGCCATTGATCTTCCGGGGAAAGAGCGCCATCCCTTTGTTCTGCACAGCGGGCCCGTTGAGGGTGATGAATTTGAAGTGCAGGAAGTCCCGCGTTTCGATGAACTGGGGCAGGATCATCTTGCCGTCGTAGGCGGTGTAAGTGGCGTAATACGTTTGCGTGCCGTCCTCGTGCTGGAAACGGACGAAGCGGGCGTCCTCGATGCCATTGCTCTGCGAGGGCGTGGCCGGAAAGAGGACGCGCTCGGATAAACGCGAGTCGGGCGCGAATTGGACTTCGTAATTAGACTGGGCCAGCGTGAGGATCTTTCTGGCGGCGGCGCCGGTCTCCTGGTCGCGGGCGTGGAACTGTTGCACCGAACGACTGAGGCTGGCACGCAGTTCGTCCAGGGTGAAGGAGCTTCCCACCCCGAGGAGCACCTGCCGACTGAAGTCACCGACCAATCCAAGTTCCTGAAGCTTCCGCTCGAAGACGTGGTTCTCGGAGGAGGCGTTGGGCACCTGCTCGGGCTCAAGGCAGTAGCGCGTGGGGGCATTGATCGTGATGTTGCTTTGGGCATCAAGCAATCCGGTGCGAAAAGTAATCGAGGAGATGTGACCTTCGCCCGTGGCCCGAAGGCTCAGGATGAAACGCAACGCGCCGGGCGGCAGGCCCGATTGGTCCGGATGGGGCACGATCGAAGGATTGAACAGCGCGGCGGCTTCGAGCGAATACTCGTGACTAAAATAGGCGCCGAGCAAAAGCTGCCGTTCTTCGGAGAGGCTCTCGTCGGTGTGCAAGCACGGGCGGGCCTGCTCGAAGCGCCTTTTGAGAGAATCCCGTGTCTTGGCGTGGCGCTCACCGAATTCCATCTTCACCTGCTGGCAAAGGATGTGGACTTCAGTTTCCGGAAGGGCCATGACCTGGGCGCAAATTCTGGCGGCGCGGGGGTCGTTCGGAGGGAGGAATGGCCGGAGCAGCACGCGCGAGCGGTCGGGATGCAGGATAACCTGGCTACGCTGGACGGTGGCGGTCTTCATGGCTGGGAGGGGTTACGAAGCAGGCCGGTTGAAGACTGTGACGGCGTTTTGCATGAGCTGCAACTCGGCCAGCGAGAGCAGGAAAGCAAGCGTTGATTCGGCCCCCTGGTTCTGGTTGACCCGATCCACGTGCAAGGCATCGCCGCAACCGCCCGTATTCGGAGAATAAAGCTCCAGCCCCAGATCGTTCCAGCCCAGAAACCAATCGAAAGCGCGCTGAGCCTGCTCGTACCACCAGGCATCGGAGGTAGCGCGGTAGGCCTCCAGGCAGGCGGACAACATCGAGTGCGCCTCAACCGGCTGCTGATCGAAGTCGGCCCGAGCGCCGCCGCGCGGAAAGAACCCATTGCTGCCGATGGGCCGGAAATCGCCGCTCTCCGCGGTTTGCACCTTGGCCAGCCAGCGCAGGGCCTGCAACCCGCGCTCATAGACCGGCGTCTGACCCATCGCACGCCCGCTCAGGATCAAGGCGTGAGCGAGCTTGGCGTTGTCATAGGAAAGCACGTCTTCAAACCAGGGCCAGTCCGGCTGCGTCGTCCGGTCGAAGAGTCCCATGAGCCGCGTGGTGAGGGTTTCCCGCATCTGCTGGGCTAGACGATCTCCGCTCAGACGCTGCAAATATTCATGAATGCCCAGCAGGGTGAAAGCCCACGCACGCGGCGAGGTGAAGTCGGTCGCCGGCGGCAGCGCCTGGGCGAAGACCTGTCCGGACATGACTTGAAAACTGCGGTAGGGCGAGCGGCCCACGCCCACGCCCAAGGCCCAAAGCGCCCGACCATGAGAATCTTCCGAACCCTGTTCATCGAGCCAGCGCCGGTCAAAGCTGAGATGATTGTGGAAGCGCCGCGTCCGGGCATCAAACGCATGATGCAGGAACGCGGCGTAGGTCGTGGCCAGCGTCCGCACGCTTTCGGGTTCTTCCTCCATCTCGTCCAGCAGCACGGCGAGAATGAAGGCACGCGCGTTGTCGTCCGTGCAGTAGCCTTCGGAGAAGTTGGGGACGGTGAACAGGGCGTGCTGGAAGACCCCGGCCGAGTCGGTCATCCGCGAGAGATGGTCGAGCTTCAACTCGGGCAGCGCGCGCGGCTGCAGATCCAGGGTTTTGGTCGCAAACGATTTCCGTGACAACACCGCTCGTTCGCGGCGTGCGGACTCGAACGACCGCAGGTAAAGGCGCGCGACGTTGCTCCAAACCATCTCGCGGCCCAGCTTATAGGCGTTCTTGCGAATCGCGGTTCGGCGCGCTTCGTCGCGCGGCAGTCCAATGACTCCCCGGGCAATCGCCCGGGGCTCGCCGAACGGCACCAGCACACCGCGGTCCTCGGCAAGCAATTCCGCCGCGTGCCAATACGGCGTGGACACCACCGCTTTGCCGGCGCCGAAGGCATAGGCCAGTGTTCCCGAGGTGATCTGCGCCTCGTTCAGATACGGGGTGAGGTAAAGGTCGGCCGCCCCGATAAACTCCTTGAGTTCTTCGAGTTCGACAAAGTGGTTGTAGAAGATGACGTGCTGGTGGACCTTGTTCTTCTTGGCCAGCCGCTCCAGGCTGACCCGGTAGGCCTCCCCATGCTCGCGCACCAGGTTGGGATGAGTGGCGCCCAGCACGATGTAAACGACGTTGGGAAACTCGGCCAGGATTTCCGGCAGCGCTTTCAGCACATGTTCGATTCCCTTGTTGGGCGAGAGCAGGCCGAAGGTGAGTAACACCAGCCTGCCTTCCACGCCGAATTGGTCCTTGTAGAAATTCGGGTCCACGAACGGGATGTCCGGGATGCCGTGGGGGATGAGGTCAATCTTGGCCGGCGGCGCCTGGTAGATTGCTTGCAGCATCTGGCGACCCCGCTCCGCCATCACCACCAGCCGCGTCGAGCGGGCGATCAATTCCTGCATCACGCGCCGCTGGTCCGCATTGGGCTCGCGCAGGAGGGTGTGCAGGGTGGTGACAATCGGCATGCGCAATTCGCGCAGCAGCGCCAGCGCGTGGCTGCCGGCCGGCCCGCCGAAAATCCCGAACTCGTGCTGCACGCTGATGACGTCGGGATGGCTGATGTTGAGGAAATCCGCTGCCCGCAGATAGGAGGCCAGGTCCTGTTCCTCGATTTCGAAGCGAACTTCCGCCGGGTACTCATAGCCGCCCTTGAGGTCGTTGACCGGCACCGCAAAGCACTCGGGCCTGGGCTGGGTGGCAGCCACCGCCGCCAGGAGGTCGGAGGTGAAAGTAGCGATGCCACACTTGCGCGGCCAGTAATCCCCCAGGAAAGCAATCTACCTGATTTCGGAGGCTGTATCCACGAGTGAAGAACATGGCCCGCTTTTGCAGAAAAACAATACTCATCGCCGGGAATATGCGCCCAGCCCCGGGGGCGCAAATCAGGTTTTGCTTAACTGTTGTCCTCAGCGCGCCTGGCCGGCTTTCGACTCGGGAATAGTCAGTGCCGGCAGCCGCTCCGGGCACGGTGTGGCGATCGCACTCAACCCCGGCAGTCGCTTTCCTGAAGTCTCCTGCCCCGACCACCGCCGTCAGGCCCTGGGGAAAGGCGGTCTGCCGGAAGCATCCGTGGCCGGACTGCGCCTCGGCCTTGCTCCTTGGCCGGTTGCCGGAGTCTCGGTTGATAGCTCCAGCCCAGGTTGGCTCACCCAAGAGGCCAGCCTCTGGCCCCTCACCCACCGCCGTCCTCCCGGCCCATTCCCGCTGATAGGGCGGCAGCCCCTCCGTAGCCTCATGGGAGCCTCGCCGTAGTACCTCCGTTAGCTAACGGAGGTACTACGGCGAGACTACGGCGCGACGCGCACGCGGTACGGGGGCGGTGAGCGAGGGCATCGCGGGCGGCTTGATTGTAGTCATCTGGCAGCCGCATCACAAAGGTTTCAGCGCATCCCATTGGCAACCAGGTACTTCCGTAGCCGACGATTCTCGGCGCCTCGATGGCGCCAAATCGTTGCTGGGGGTCCAAATCCGTACCCCGGGCTCCGATAGGGTCCGCTGGCCGTGGTGCATGGGGGTTCGGCAGCAATTCTCAAGGTAATCATGCACCTCAGCCTCATCGTCCGCCTGTTTAAAACCGATTTGCGCCCCAGCCCAGGGCGGTGGAACGATGTTCCTTGCTCCGTTGGTGGAACGAGGGTAGATTGTCGCAGTTCAGGCCAACGGTCTCCGCAGTTGTAAGTGACGAAGTATCGCCTGCCGTAACCCGTTCACGAGGAAATAAGGGTCATTAGTCTGAACCAGCCGAGCAAACGGTGTCGTCCCCAATGCGAGTCTGTGACACGCACGCAATCCGTTGGGCCTAGACGGTGAATGGCTGCATCTCGCCAGTCAAGGAAAGCAAATTGAGTAACAAAGCAAAGAATCACGGCGGCGGCAACGGACGAACGGCTTCTGGCAGGCCGCAGCGGCCCCGCCACCCTTTCATCTTTGGAGCCAAGGCCACCGGCCGCGAGGAATTGCAGCCGAAGAAACCTCCCGCTCACGGGGCCAAAGCCGGCGGTGCGGATCGAGGCCAGGCTGTTCCCGTCGGCAACGGTGCCGACTCCGTTGCTTGCGGACCGTCCGAGATAGTGGAGTTGACGGCGACAATCAAAGCGTTGCTCGAGGTGGCCCGCGAGCAGAATTATCTAAGCTACGACGACATCAACGACGTTCTGCCGGACGGAGTTTCGCCCCATGACCTTGAGGTACTCTATACCCGGCTCGAGCAACTCGGGATTAAGATTGTAACCCACCCCGAGGCCGAGAAGGCCCAGCCCGAGGAGCCGGAGCCGGAGGAAGACCGCCGATTCGATGCCCTCGATGATCCGGTTCGGATGTATATGAACCAGATGAGCAGAGTGCCCCTGCTCACGCGCGAGCAGGAGGTGGAGGTTTTCAAGCGCATCGAGGAGGCCGAACTCGAAATGAAGCATTTGGTTTATGGGCTGGGCTTCGCTGCCAAGGAGCACTGTGCGATTGCCGAAAAGCTGCTCGCCGAGCCCCCGCGGGAACGTTTCGACCGCATCGTGGCGGACAAGAAGGTCGCCACGCGCGAAGGGCACCTCAAAGACCTCCGCGGGCTGGTGAAAAGAATTCGGGCGTTGGACGCGCAGGCAGACGAGCTCTACACCCGGTTGCAGAAGGCCGAGTCCGATGGCCAACGCGGAAGGCTCGCGCGCCAGTGCCAGAAGCTCGACCGAAATCTCCAGGCCGCCTTTCCGAAGTTCTTTTACAAGCAAAAGGTGCTTGACGACATGATCGCCGTTGCTGCGAATGTCCATGAGAAATTCCGAGCCGGTTTGCGGCGTATCCAGGAGCTGGGAGACCAACGCAAAGGCAGCCACCTGCAAGCCGCCCTCCGAGAGGAACGAGGCAAGCTCCGCGCCCTCGAACAATTCGTCCGCCGGCCGCAGGCGGAGTTTTGCGCGACCTTCGGCCAGTTGCACGGCGCGACCGAGCGCGCCCATCAGGCCAAAGCCCACATGGCCGAAGCCAACCTGCGCCTGGTGGTCTCCATCGCCAAGAAATACGTCAATCGGGGCCAGGCCTTTCTCGACCTGATTCAGGAAGGCAACCTCGGGCTGCTCAAGGGGGTCGAGAAATTCGAATACCGGCGCGGCTATAAGTTTTCCACCTATGCGGTGTGGTGGATTCGCCAGGCGTTGACCCGCTCGATTGCCGACCAGGCCCGCACGATTCGCATCCCGGTGCACATGATCGAGATCATGACCAGGCTCTGGCGTGCCCAGAAACAGATCAGCCAGGAGCTGGGGCGCGAGCCCACGGCGGAGGACCTCGCCGATGAAATGCGTCTGCCAGTTTCGCGCATCAACGCGTTACTTAAGATGGCCCGCCAACCGGTCTCGCTCGACGCGCCGGTGGGCGACGACGGGGACGTGAGCGTGGGGGACTTCATCGAAGACAAGAGCGCCGAGAACCCGTCCGAAGGAACCAGCCATAGCATGCTCAAAGAGATGCTGGACCACGTGCTGACCAGCCTCAGCGAACGGGAACGGAAGATCCTCGAAATGCGCTTTGGGCTGGTTGATGGCTGCGGCCACACCCTTGAGGAAATTGGTGACCTGTACAGCGTGACCCGCGAGCGCATCCGCCAGATCGAAGCCAAGGCCTTGCGCAAACTGCGGCACCCGACACGGGCTCACCACCTTCACGGCTTCCTCGAGACCCAACAGGAAGCCGTCTCGCGCGGCATTTCGACCGTCCCCCATCTGCCTTGAAGCAAATGGCGTCGGCCTGCCCCGCCATACAGCACTGTCCCCTTAGCGGTAATCTTGAAATGTCTGACTGCCGATTACCTGGCTAAATTCCTCTAGCACGTCGCACACAGTGTTACTTTCTTTGGCTAACTCTTTGCCCAGGACTGAGGCCGCTTGCGGCGCTTTCCTGTCGGACGGGTGAGTGCGATGATTTCGGGCATTTCCCAGCCCATTTTTCCCTCGGCGATTTCGCGCAAGGCAATGTCCGCGGCGCCGAGATTGGCGACGTCGGCGATGAGCGGCCGACTGGCGCGTCCTCCGCCAGAATTCAACTGGCGGACGCGTCGTGAAATCAAGTTGACCAGGATATTGGGGTTAAGGACTTTCTCCAGGGCTTGTTTGACAAGAGTAGCGTTCATAAGTCTTTTAATAAATTAGTTGGAGGAAGTGGCCTCCCCCTAGCAAACCGCGCTTAATTGTTGGCGCCATTTCGCCTTAGTCCCTTCTTTGGAAAGATGCCAGGTCCGGCGGTACTCCAGTTCCGCTGGGGTAGCAGCCGTGCGGTCGCACGTTGTTGGCTCAATGTGGCGTGCATCGAGATGTTCGCGTTCAGCGAGCGTGAGACGGGGCAATTCGCCTTGGCCCGCAGCGCCGCATCCACAAAGTCGCACTGCGCCACCTTTGGCACCGTGGCAATCACATCCAGGTGGATCTGCGTCATCGTCCATCCGGCGGCGATGTCCTCCATCGTGACCGTCGCCGTGGTATCAATCTGACGCGGGCGATAACCAGCCTCGCCCAGTTCATTGGCCAGCGTCATCGAGAAGCTGCCGGCGTGAGCGGCCGCGATCAGCTCGGGCGGGCTCGTTCCCCGCCGCCTAACGTCACTGCCGGAGGCGTAGGGCACCTGCTTCAGCACCGCACTGGGTGTGGTGATCGCGCCTTTGCCGCTCTGACGAGTCCCCAGCCAGAGGACTGACGCCTTCCGAGTATATGGTTTCATTACGCCCCCAACATCGCCCCACCGCCGCGCCCGCGCCAATACTTAGAAAGTGCCCCGGCGATACCTTTAGACTATGAGCTTGGCTGTATTCTACGGGGCTTCCGCCGGCCAATGACTGGTTGCCAACGCGTATGGCCTTGCTAAACTCCCGCTCAAGTTATGGAACTGCGTCACCTGCGGTATTTCGTGGCGGTGGCTGAAAACCTGAATTTCACCAAGGCCGCCGCCAAACTGCATTTGGCCCAGCCCTCGCTCACCCGCCAAATCCATAATCTGGAAGAGGAGATCGGCGTGCGCCTCTTGAGCCGCACCAAGAGCCAAGTGGCCTTGACCGAGGAAGGGCGCTCGTTCCTGGTTGACGCCCAGCGCATTTTGGCCCTGGCCACAGAAAGCGTCCTGGCGGTGCAGCGCCTCAGCCGGGGCGAAACGGGCCAGTTGAACATCGCGTATTTGTCGAATTCTGACTTCGAGCTGCTCCCTGAAACGCTCGGGGCTTTCCGCCAGGCCTTCCCCCACATTGCGCTCAATCTCTTCGACATGGCTCCCGCGGAACAGTTCCGCGCCCTTGAGGCGCGCAAGATTGATTTGGGTTTTGTGGGGCTGCCTCCTCCGGCAACCACAGGACGCCTCAAATGGGAAAGCATCGCCCGCCATAGAACGGTCGTGGTCCTGCCGGTAAAACATCCGCTGGCCCGGAAAGCCCAGGTAAGCCTCGGCGAACTGAAAACGATGTTCTTTGTCGGCATGTCCGAAAAGTCGCATCCGGGTTTTCGTAATTGGCTCAGTGAGACGTGCCAGCAGGCGGGCTTTACCCCGAGAATTCTGCAAGACGCCGAGTTGGAACCCGCCCTGATGACCTTCGTCGCCGAAGGTTTGGGGGTCTCGCTGGCGCGCGAGGACATCAAGAAGGTGCCCCACCCCGGAGTGGCCTTCCGGGCCTTGAAGCCGCCGGTCACGAGCGACTACTGCATTGCCTGGAACGGGGATAACGATTCGCGAGCGTTGCAACAATACATCGCGATCGTCAAAAGCCTCGCCGCGCACGCCCACTGAGCCGCCACGCCTGATACCACAGATACGCCCCAGTCCCCCTGTCTGCAAGGGAGGCGTGTACAGCGACAATTACTTTCCAGGTCTGGCGACAATTATGAATTTACGTAAGTCGCATTTTCCTTTTCTAACCCAACCGCAGCTAAAGCTCTCTTAGCGGCTGGGTTAGAAAAGGAAAATGCTCATTGGGGGAAAACACTTACAAAAGTTGATAATTGTCGCCAAAGGCCATTTCTAATTGTCGCTGAACAGGAGGCGGCTTTGGGGTGGCTTTGAGGTGGCCTTAAGGTGGCTTTGGGGTGCCTATCACCTGGCTATCAACAGGCTTTGATGTCGCATTGATGTGGCTTCGGACGATGTTGAAGGGGGTGTTCCATTCCCTATCCCCTCGACCTGCCCGCCAGGCACGCTGCAGTAGATAACTAATTTGAAATTAGTCACTTACGCGCTTTCGTGGCCGCTTTGACGCGGCGGGGGGCAAGAGCGGCGTGGTCAATTGCTCGTGAAGGCCGAAAAGGTACTCCACGCGCTGCCGCTCGCTGGTGAAGGGTTGAGGGCGATAGCACAAGTCCACCGCCCGGGCCAATTCTGCATGGGCTTTGACCAGCGTCGGCGGCATCGAGAGCGGGTCATACAAATCCGCCAGCGAGGCTGTCTTCGCGGGACGGACCTCCGGTCTGCCGTTCACTATGGGGGGCACATTGCAGACTGCCTGCTTTCTGACAGGCAGTGCTGCGTCTGGTCCTTCGATCAGATATCCGTGTGCCTTGGATGTACTGCGCAGCCTTCACATACCAGCCGGTGACATAATCCAAAAAGCCGGCTCCGTTCGTGTCTCCCCATACCGCCTGCATGTCCTGCTCTTGCTCGGTAGTCATGAGGTTTTACTCGCCCGGCGGGCGGCTGTCAGCAGGGATTTGCAGGCCGGTTCTAAACCTCCGCTCAAGCTCCTATCCCCGCCGATAGATTTAAGCTATCGCGCGCATACTAACAAAGTATTGGGCAGTTTTCATGGAAACCTGCACAGTGTAATTGGTGGTGAAGGCACAGCGCAAACAGCGAGATGGGTTTGGCCACGCAAGGCAGCCGACCACATCGGAGGTCGAATCAACGGAAGGTGGCGGTTTGGCGCGTTTAGACCCTGACGATCTGTCCAAGTTTGAAGGAGAGGGTGGGCGGGCAGTTCCTGAACCTGTTGCGCCTGAACCGCAGGAAACAGTTGATGCCGCGCCGAGCAGCGCAGCAAAGAAATGCAAAACCATGAACGAAAGAAGATAGTAATATGAAGCTTCTCATAGTCCTCGTCCTGATGTGGTTTGTCTGGCTGGCCTGGGTCTGGCCCAAGAAGCCGGCTTGGAAGCGAACGCCAAGTCGTACCTGGCCGGCAGGTCGAGGCAAGGCCGGTCTCAAGCCCAAGCTCGCCTCGGGCTTAGCAGACGACCGTTGAGGTGTCTAGAAAATGACCGTCGCCGCTCGAATCGTTGGCGGGCAGGCGCGATAGCCCGAAACCACACCCGCCAACAAGAAATGAAATGATGGATGCGTTACCGATGCTCCTGATTGACGTCGGAGCGATCGGAAGCGGCCCAGAGCCTTCGGTGCTTGAGCGCGGACCGCGTCTGCATCCGGGGCAGGGTGTGGCGGTGAGGCGTGTAGAACCAGAAGATCTGGCTAGATTTGAGGGCGAGGGTGGTCGGGAAGCTCCCGAGCCTGCTAGGCCGCATCCTGAAGAACCCAGGACCCAATAAAAGAGAGAATCTTATGTCCGCAATCACGCTTAAATCCTTGCACAATTACCTGAAGCTGCTTGAGAACCCGTCGGAACTGAAAAGGAGGCTGCCGGCTTCTTCCAACCCAAGGACGCTGAAGGAAGGATTGTACGAAACGAGCCGACTTGTCGGCGTGGACGAGGCCGTGTTCAAAGACGCTCAGACCATTGCCGCCCTGATCGGCGCACAGAGGTTCGTGATGATTTGGGGAGAACCTTCGGTGACCGATCATGTCGCTCGTGTCTTCGACAACTCGCGGGTACTCCTGACCGCGTTAGTCTCCTCCGTGAACTCCGAGAATGCAACAGTCGGGCAAATGGCCGCCGGTCCTCAGCAGGGGGGTGCAGTGGCCGCTCTTTCACCTGGTTGGGCTCAACACAAGAGCGAACCGCCTGCGGCTCAGGCGCTCCCCAGTGCCGAGCAGGAAACCCGACTCGACAGCTTGAAACCCCTGCTTGCGGGAAACACGCCGTTGACCTGCAGGCTTTTCAGGGCGCTCTTTGAGCATATGCTGGGGTTCGCATTGCAATCCAGCGCCCCTCAAGGAGGTGCTTCGCTGGTGAACGACCTTACCGGCAGCAAGGAGCATAGCCGCTCGTTCCTTTCCACCGCTCTGTTCATTCTGGGAGCGGAGGTCGAACGCGACCACCTGATGTCATTTATGATGCAGCAGGGACTTTTTGGCATGTCCATTTTCGAGCACCTGCTGCAAAACAGAGATTACTGCGAGGCCTTTCACTCTTTCAGGCGTCTCGAACGAGCCTTCATAGGCTCGCCGACAGCAGAGGAAGCACAACTCCGGAACAGGCTCGACAAGTTTAACGCGCAATTGGGGGGGAAACCCTACGGCGCGAAGATCCTCGAAGCGGATGAGCAAGACAAAGCGAAGGTCGATGCGTACCTGGCAGCAGCGGATCTGCTGGAAGCTCTGGCGCTCACGCCCTGGTGCATGAGCCTGACCAACGCACTATCCGTCGCCTCCTCACATTCCGTTCGCTCGGCGTCCGTCATCGCCAGCCACTTTGAGCGCTTTGGCCGCGGCGAAGTAACCAAAGACCGGGCCAATCAGGAAATTGCCGACCATCTCCTCGCCTTCGCCAGACAATTCTCCGCGGACACCAAACCGGGATAGCCGGCACGCCTCGGTTAACATCATGAATACTAAACTATACGTAGGCAATCTCGCCTCAACAGCTACAGCAAGGGATCTGCAGGGCTTGTTTTCCCCTCACGGCAATGTTGCCGAGGTCAATCTCCCGGCTGAGCGTAAAGGTGGCCGGCCGCGCGGTTTCGCCATCGTCACAATGGCCACACCGCAAGGCGCCCGGACCGCGATCCGGGTGCTCAATGGCAAAGAGCTGGGAGCGCGCGTGCTAACGGTAACCGAGGCACGTCCCCGCGAAGAAGGTGTCGCCTGCTAGCGGGTGGAAAGGAAAAGGCCGGAGGTAGATGGAGAAGCGACATGTTCCCGCTTACGAATACCGGTTCTTCGCGGACGAAGTGTGGTGCGACGATCCCGGCGCTCTGCAAAAGGCGGCGAATTCAATGGGCACCGAAAATTGCGTTCGCGTAGTCTGATCAGGCCACCCCAGATCGGCCTGCCTGGGAAAGCTCAACCAACTCTCCTGGGCGAGGCCAAATGCCCCGAAGGCGAACCAGAAAACAATTCTGAAACGAAAGGCAAGATGTGTTCAAACAAGAATGCCCTCACTGCGGTCTCAAACTTGGCAATTTCTGCTATGCCGATGCCTGTCCGCGCTGCCACCAAGTGCTCGAGCATAACCAGGCGAAGCTGACACCCGTCCGCGAGAAGGCTACAAAGACCAGATCATGGCCCGTCCAGATTTTCTTCAGCCTCGTGCGTTTTGTGGAGAGTTGAACATGAAACCGCCCGAGCCCAAAACCTCACTGGTGGAGGAATTATCACCCGGATACGAACAAAGCATTGACCCCACTGCACTTGAGGGGCCACGTTGGGACTGGACGAAAGCAGTACTGCGAGTAGGTCTTCCTTAAAACCGGATTTATGAAACAGGTGATGAAAACATTAGCAGGTTTGTGGATTGACCATCGGGAGGCCGTCATCGTGCTCCTCTCAGACAAAGGCCAGGAGACGAGGCGGGTAAATTCCCATGTGGAAAAGCAACTTCGGCGCTCCGGTCGTTCGCCCGCGCAGGCTCCTTTTGAGGCGCAGATGGTTCCGGCAGATGATTCCCGAGAACGGGAATACTCGGGCCATTTGGCGAATTACTACGACGAAGTCATTTCCTGCCTTCGCCCGGCCAAAGCGATTCTGCTATTTGGCCCTGGCGAGGCGAAGGGCGAGTTGAGGAAGCGCATCGAGAGGAACAAACTCGATGTGCGCATCACCACGTGCGAAACGAGCGACAAGATGACGGAGCGCCAGATTGCGCAGAAAGTGCGCCGGCACTATTTGCCGTCTGGCGCCACCCTGCCCCCTGGCAGAAGAAGGAAGCGGTGACTACAAAGTGAGCAAGAAAGTTCTTTTAACCAGATCAATTCATGCATCTCGAAGGTTTCCAGGATGTGTTTGTTATCGTCACTTACGGCCTGGCGATTTTGATTCTGAGCATAGTTGCAGATCGTAAGAATCGAAATCCCTTAGTCTGGGGCCTCATCGGGGGATTGTTTTTACCTTGCAGCCTCATCTATTTGGCATTTCTGCCGCGCCTTTGCCCCAAATGCAAAGGCGAGTGCAAGTGAAGGACCTGCCCGAATTGTGACACTGTGCTGGAAAGAGTCGTGCATTCGTGGGACCGAGTAGTTAGCGAAGTATTGCTGTCAGTCATTTCATCACCGCGAACCGCACCACGAATCCTTCCGCCAGCGTCCGCCGCGCCGCTGCCTTGAGCGCCTCAAGAATCCACACTAACCTGCCTGATACCGGCACATTTCGTGTTCGGGTACATGGAGCGGCCCCAGAACTCTTTCCCGGCATGTGCGCTAGGCTTGGCGCAGCCGAGCACCATGTCGCTGCCGCAGCGTGGGCATTTTGGCCGACGCCGAACGGTGCTGAAGACGGTCCCGTTTTCTATGATTGACATCCGGCCAAGGGGGTTCTACGAAAATCCCAATGCCAAAAGTCCCTGAGTCCTTAAGTAAGCGCCGGGCCCGTTCGGGCGCAACAGGCCGGGCGTCACTTGGCCGCATCGCTGGGGGAGACATCAAACGCATCCTCGTCGAAGCTAACTTGTCGGAAGCTGAGCGCCGCGCAGTTGCTGCTCTTTGCGACGGTCCGCATTCGGCTAGAGGATTAGCCAAGTTGCTGGGCCTTTCACATTTTCTCAAGGCGAATCAGCTAGTCGGGGGTGCTGCCCGCAAGGTCTTTGATGCGGCTCCGCGGAACCCCTTCATCCGCAAATGGCGTTCGGAAGACGATTATGGTGTTGGCGTTATCGCGGCGGGAAGGCGTTTTGAAAACGCCAAGAACTTTTACTGGGAGATTCGGCCAGAGGTTAAGCAGGCGTTTATAGATTTGGGATGGTATCCGTCGCCGGACGCCGTACGAGGCAAATGCGTGCGAATTTGACCCAGCGCCGTGGCTGTGGATGGCGAATTGCTGTTCAAGCGGCGCTGAACAGGGCAGGGGGATTAAGAGTGAGGTGAATAGCTCGGCCGCAAGTCGCTGGAAATTAGCGGCTTCCTGGGCGGATGAGGTTTTTGCCACCCACAGGAGGATCTTAGCGAGCGTGACATGAGGACAGAGGTGCAGAAATCAGCCGCCCCTGAGGTCCGTCACCGGCATCGTGAAATTGAATCGCCGGTTAACAAATTCGCCCAGAATCTGCATGTTCTTGAGATGGCGGTTGAAACAGAAAAAGAGGGCCTCGATTCCTGTTCCAAACAGGCGCGCCTTTTCGTGTTGCATCGTCCACGTGGAAAGGTCCGTTAGGTAGGTCAATGTTGTTTTGTTTTGCAGTAATTATATTCATAAATGTATCGGCTGCGGTTATGCAGCAACTCACGGTTTAAGCTTTGAATTCAGCCGGACTAGAGAGGGACACCTTGGAAGCCGCCCAGGGAAGAGGGCCACATCACATATTAACATACCGCTCTTTCGGAGGATGTCAAGAGCCTGCTAAGCTCGAAGCAATTCGGTCGCAACCGAGCGGACCTTAAGGAGTTGCAGAGCCTCCCCTCTGCAGTGGCGTGGATGATTTCATGAGTGTGATAGGCCAGGTCTCCGCTGTTGACAACCAGGTTGGTCACCGCGGCTACAGTGCAATCAGAAGCGAGGGTGCATCTGTCCCATGTAAACCAGCCCAATCGCGACGAGGACGCTCACAACGATGCCGACCGCAAGCACTGTGAACATGACTTCAGTTCTCCTGCGTCTTTCAATGGGGTCGCGAGTCATGATCTCTCAATGGCTGAACGGCAGATTCTGTTTGATACGGTAAACGTCGGTCGGTCCAAGGAGCGAGGCCTTTCGCAACGACCGGCGGCGTTTGGGGCTCTTGCCTTGCATCAAATGGCGTCGGCCTGCCCCGCGAAACAGCACTTTCCCGTTAGCGGTGATCTTGAAGCGTTTGGCGACGGATTTCCTGGTTTTAATTCCTTTCGGACGTCGCATACAATCTCACTTTCTCTGGCTACTGCTTTGCCCAGTGCTGAGGCCGCTTGCGGCTTTTCCTCGTCGGACGAACGAGTGCGATGATTTCGGGCATTTCCCAGCCCATTTTTCCCTCGGCGATTTCGCGCAAGGCGATTTCCGCGGCGCCGAGATTGGCGACGTCGGCGATGAGCGGCCGACTGGCGCGTCCTCCGCCAGAATTCAACTGGCGGACGCGTCGTGAAATCAAGTTGACCAGGATATTGGGGTTAAGGACTTTCTCCAGGGCTTGTTTGACAAGAGCAGCGTTCATACTGACTAGTCTTTAGCATAGATGACAGTTGCAGCACAAAAAAGGACTGGACGAGTTTGCGGTTGGTTTGGATCTTTCTGAGGTCTTGCTCTACCCGCTTGCGTAGCGACTCATTCTTCTTCAAGGGCTTCTTGGACACCCCGTTGGTCTTCATATGACTCCAG
>Ga0326727_10002648_pt1 | contig 60170 bp, 48 predicted proteins | sample MB2enrmetagenome_FD_207643 | JGI IMG/M metagenome (GOLD analysis project Ga0326727, IMG submission 207643) | Lab enriched peat soil microbial communities from McLean, Ithaca, NY, United States - MB29MY | ecosystem: Environmental > Terrestrial > Soil > Wetlands > Peat | place: USA: New York...
ACTTCTCGGTGCGCGATACGGGGATCGGAATTTCCGCCGACAAGCAGCAGCAGATCTTCGAGCCCTTCGCGCAAGCCGACGCCTCCACCACCCGCAAGTACGGCGGCACGGGTCTGGGCCTGACGGTCTCCCTGCGCCTGGTGGAAATGATGGGGGGCAAACTGTGGGTGGAGAGCCAACCCGGCCGCGGCAGTTGCTTCCATTTCACGGCGCGCCTGGGGATCTCGAAACAGCCGCGCGCCGCGCCGGCGGCGGAGCCGAACCTGACGGGCGTACCGGTTCTCATCGTGGACGACAACTCGACCAACCTGCTGGTGCTTCAGAGGACGCTGGCCAACTGGGGCATGCGGGTGAGAGCGGAGGCGAGCGCGCGGGCCGCCCTGGCGTACGCGCGGGCCGCCTCGAATGCGGGGGCGCCCCTGCCGCTGGTCATCACCGACGCGCACATGCCGGAGGAGGACGGCTTCGACCTCGCCCGGCAACTGCGCCAGGACCCGGGGTGCGCCGCCCCGGCGATTGTCATGCTGACCTCCGCCAGCCAGCGCGGCGACGCGGAACGCTGCCGCGAGTTGGGCCTGGCGGCGCACCTCGGCAAACCGGTGAGTCCCTGGGAATTGCGGCGGCTGCTTTGCGCCGTGCTCGGAGGCAGCGCGGAAGAGCGGCGGGCGGCGATAGCGGGGACGGACGATGGGAGCCTGGCGGACGATCCGCCGGCCGGGGCCAGCCGCAAGATTCTGCTGGCCGAGGACAATCCGGTCAACCAGGTGGTAGCGCTCCGGCTGCTGGAACGGCGGGGGCACCGGGTTACGCTGGCCGCCAACGGGCTGGAAGCGGTGGCGGCCGTGGGGCGCGAGCCCTTCGACCTGGTCCTGATGGACGTGCAGATGCCGGAGATGGACGGCTTCGAAGCCACCGCGGCGATCCGCCAGGCGGAGGAGGCGGGCGGCAGGCACGTTCCGATCTTCGCCATGACGGCCCACGCCATGAAGGGCGACGCGGAGCGCTGCCGCGCCGCCGGCATGGATGGCTATCTTCCCAAGCCGATCCGCCCCGCGGAACTCTACGCCATCGTCGAGGGCTGTCCGGCGGCGCCGGAAGGGCGGACGCAGGGCGCCGCGGCGGCGGTTTGAGGATGGCGGGCGCGGCGGCGGCGAAGCAACCGGCGGATACCCTTACTTAGGATGCGGATGCGCGAGGCCGGGTCCCGCGGCGCAGTCCGAGCGCTGCCGCGGCGGCCAACAGTCCGGCTAGCATGAAGACGCCCAACTGGGACAGCGTGGGCACGGCTGCCGCGGTGGGAACGGCGATGCGCCCGATCTTGCTGGCACTATTTTCCGCAAACCACATGGCGCTGTCCGGTCCCTGTGCGATCCCGTAGGGGACGCTACTCGACGTGGAAATGGGGTACTCGGTGACAGAGCCGGTGGTGGTGATGCGCCCGATCCGGTTGCCCTGCTGTTCAGTGAACCACAATGCGCCGTCCGGTCCCGCCGCGATCAAACTAGGGAACGCTCCCGAGGTAATGCCCGCGGAGAACTCGGTGATGGCGCCGGTGGTGGTGACCCTCCCGATCTTGTTGGTAAGACCTTCCGTGAACCACAGGTTGTTGTCCGATCCCGCTACGATCCCGTTGGGCTGGCTGTCCGAGGTCAGGCCGTTGGAGTACTCGGTGATGAGGAAGGTGTTGGGGTTGATCTTCCCAACCTTGCAGGCAAGCGATTCGACGAACCACAGGTTGCCGTCCGGCCCCGGTGCGATCCCCGTGGGCTGGCTGTTCAGGGTCAGGCCGGTGGTGTATTCGGAGATGACGAAGGTGCTGAGGTTGATGCGCCCGATCCGGTTCCCCGTCTCTTCAGTGAACCACATGTTGCCGTCCGATCCCGCTGCGATCATGACGGGCTGGCTTCCCGGATTGGGGAGGGGGTACTCGGTGATGAGGCCGGTGTAGGGGTTGATGCGCGCCACCTGGTTGGCATTCAGTTCAATGAACCAGAGGTTGTTGTCCGGTCCCAGCGCAATGCCCCAGGGGTAGCTGTTCGAAGTCAGGCCGGCGGTGTACTCGGTGATGACGCCACTGGGTGTGATACGCCCGATCCCATTGTAATATTCCGTGAACCACAGATTGCCGTCCGGTCCCTTCGCGATACACTGCGGGGCTCCCGGCGTCAGGCCGTTGGAGTATTCCGTGATAGTGTATTGGGCCCAAGCGGCCGAGCACAGCATCGATAGCAGACCCGCGCTCAAGAAATGAGTTCGATAACGCATGAAACCGGTCTTCCTCCTTGTTTCAAATAACTATACCAGATTTACCGGTCTCAAACCACCGTTTTTGCGGCTTTTGCGGCTTCGGAGGCTTCGAGGCCCGTGGCCGCCGGCGCCACGGACCGCCGCGCCGATTTCAGACGCCGGTAGCCGCGCGCTTCGGCCCGCCTTCCAGAACACCCGCCGGGCAGCCGCCGCTCATCGGCTTGGGATCCTCTACGAACCGCGCGGCCAGCCAGGCGTACTGGCGGCCGTAGTCCCGGCGATTTGGCCGGAGTGCCGGCGCACTCCGTGGGGACCTCGATACCGAACACCGGGCCAGGGCGATGCTCCGGGGCGTCCGGCTTTCCGGAGAGGGCGGCGCCGAAGAATCCGCCAGTCGAACCGGCGTTCACCACCCGGCAGGCCCAAACGGCCGGAGGTTGGGCCAAAGCCCGTCACATCCCGCCGCTCGGGACACCCCGCCGATTAGAGCCCCGTTCCGCTCAAAGTCGCCGTCTGCGGCGAATTGAGCGCGTTGTCCGTGAACGTCAAGGTTGCCGCGCGCGGGCCCTGGGCTGACGGTCTGAAGATCACCGAAATGGTGCAACTGGCGCCCGCCGCCAGGCTTGTGCCGCAGGTGGTGGTCCCCGGGAAATCGGCGTAGCTGCCGCTCTCGACGATGCGGGAGATGGTCAACGCCGCGGCGCCGGTGTTCTTCACCGTGATCGTCTGGGCGCTGGTTCCCGAACCCACGTGGGTGCCGGCGAAGCTCAAACTGGCGGGGCTGAGCGAGAGGGCCGGCAAGCCCGTTGCCGTTCCGCTGAGAGAAACTGAATGCGGCGACCCGGGCGCGTTGTCGGTGAAGACCACCGTGGCGCTGCGCGCGCCCGCCGCGGTTGGTTTGAAGGTCGCCGAAACGGTGCAACTGGCGCCCGCCGCCAGGCTCGCGCCGCAGGTGGTGGTCGCCGGGAAATCGCCGCTGCTGCCGCTCTCGAGGATGCTGGAGATGGTCAGCGCCGCGGCGCCGGTGTTCTTCACCGTGACCGTCTGGACGGCGCTCGCCGAGCCCACGTTGGTGGCGGCGAAACTCAAGCTGGTGGGGCTGAAGGAGATGGCCGGCGTCCCCGTTCCCGTGCCGCTGAGAGAAACTGAATGCGGCGACCCGGGCGCGTTGTCGGTGAAGACCACCGCGGCGCTGCGCGCGCCCGCCGCCGTCGGCTTGAAGGTCACCGAGATCGTGCAACTGGCGCCCGCCGCCAGGCTCGCGCCGCAGGTGGTGGTTTCGGGAAAATCGCCGCTATTGCCGGTCTCGCCGATGCTGGAGATGGTCAGCGCCGCGGCGCCGGTGTTCTTCAGCGTGATCGTCTGGGCGGCGCTAGCCGAACCGACGTTGGTGTCGGCGAAACTCAAACTGGTGGGGCTGAAGGAGACCGCGGACGTCCCCGTTCCCGTGCCGCTGAGGGGAACCGTCTGCGGCGACCCGGCTGCGTTGTCCGTGACGGCCACCGCGGCGCTGCGCGCGCCCGCCGCCGTTGGCTTGAAGGTCACCGAGATCGTGCAACTGGCGCCCGCCGCCAGGCTCGCGTTGCAGGTGGTGGTCGCCGGAAAGTCGCCGTAGTTGCCGTTCTCGACGATGCTGGAGATGGTCAGCGCCGCGGCGCCGGTGTTCTTCAGCGTGATCGTCTGGGCGCTGCTCACCGAGCCCACGTTGGTGCTGGCGAAGCTCAAACTGGTGGGGCTGAGCGAGACGGCCGGCGCCGACCCACCCACGCCGGTAATGGCGATGGATTGCGGAGAGCACGACGTGGAATCCGCGATGGCCGGTACGGGCACGGCGGACTGCTCGCAGAAGAAGATGCTGTCCGGAGCAATCGCCCACGGACCGGTGGCGCTGTCGGCGATGCTCACGGTTGCGTTCCGTTGGCCGCTGGCCGTGGGTTTGAAAGTCACGGTGACCTGGCAGGCGGCGCCAGCCGCCAGGGTGCTGCCGCAGGTGGTGGTCTGGCTGAAATCGGCTGTGGCTCCGGCGAGCGTAACCCCGATTCCGGTGAGCGCGGCGTTGCCGTTGTTCTTCAGAGTAATGGACTGGGCGGCGGCCGCAACGCCGACACTCGAAGTGCCGAAGTCCAGGCTCATGGGGGCGATCGAGATCCGCGGCCCGGTAACGGTGACGGCAACCGGCGCCGAGTCGCTGGCGGCGTACGTGCCGTCGCCCGCATAGTGCGCCACCACATTGTACGTGCCGGCGGGCAACAGCTTGGTTGTCTGCGTGACGGTTCCGTTGGCCAAGGTGAACGGTCCCAGGCCCTCGCCCAGACTGAGCGTGAGCGCGACATCGCCGCTGGGCTTTCCGGTTCCACTCTTGGGGCTGACGGTGACCGTAAACGTGGCGCTGTTCCCTGCGTTCAGCGAGCCTGCCGAGGGAATCGAAAGGGCGGTTGTGGTGGAGGCGAAGCTGACGGAGCTCCACTGATTCACCATGTTGTTGGCATTCACCGATCCCAGACCCGTCGCCATGTCGTATCCCGTGCCTGCCTTGTACTGCGGGTTTGCGCTGCCGGGAACGGCGTTGTCGCCTTGGGTGACATCGTTGAACACGCAGGTGGCGGCCGGGACCCCGGCGGATCCGTTGCACTTGGAATAATCCTGCGCTGCGGCAAGTTTGTAGAGGACGTAATCCGCCTGCCCTTGCCGGGCCTTGGTTTTCTGGTTGACCAACGCCATCATGCCGGCAAAGGACGGCGCGGCAGCCGAGGTGCCGCCAGCCAGCTCGCTGGAGCAGGATCCCTCGATACAAATAATGTAGCCATTGTGGATCGCGGCCGCCAGAGAAACGTCCGGGACATCGCGCCGGTTGTCACTTGGAATGCCGGCCACACCCGCCTGCCAGGCCGGCTTGGTTTGCGTGGCGGGCAGACTGCTTACGCCACCCCCGCTCGCCGCCAAAGCACCCGAACACGGCGGGCAAGCATAAGTGCTCTCGTTCCAGACCTTCTCCGGAATATAGGATTTGGCGGAGCCATCCGGGTTCCAGTAGCCGGTGTCCATGAACTCGGTTCCTCCCACGGCTACCGTATAGGGAGTTGACGCCAGCGCACTCACCGCCAGCCCCGTATCCGAGTCGGTCGAAGTGTAGCAACCCGCGGAACCCGCATCGCCCGACGAGACGACAAAGGTGATCCCCTGGGCGGCAGCCTGCTCCGCCATCCGCGTATACGCTTGAATGTTGGTCGCGCCGAAGGTGGATTCGCATTGGCCGAAACTCTCGGACATGACGTCCGCCAGGTTGTTCTCGACAATGTACAACGCGGAGAGCATGACTCCATCGGTGCTGGTGGTGCTCTTCGACACGACCAGCTTGACGCCGGCGCCGCGGCCCACCGCGCCGGCCCAGGTCACGTCCAGTACCGCCTCCATCTCCTCACCCGAAACCGCCTGGCCCGCGGGCGGAGACGGGATCCCGGGATCGGGCCCGTTTAGCACGACCTGCGGGGGGTTGTCCGCCAGCCCGTACAGCGTGCGGAACATCTCCACGTCCGAAGTTTTGATGTTCGACCGGCCCACGATGGCGATAGTTACTCCGCTGCCGTCGATCCCGGCGGTGTAGAGCGGTCCGATGTTGTAAATGGTCGCGTAGTCCGGCGGAGCGAGAGGGTAGATTACTCCCTGAGACGTCGACACTGGCGGAGCTTGCGGCTTGGAATAAAAGTCATGCAGCGTCGCCACGCCTTCCACGACCGGCGACATGGCCTCGGGAATCTGGGGGTCGGTGCTGTTTGCCCAGTGCGATTCTCCGTTGACTTCATAGCGGTGAATCTGCGTACTGAAGGCTTGCCGCACCTGCCCCGCCGTGCCGGAGAACTCGATGAAGGTCCGGCCATTGGCGATCGCACCCACCTGAAAACCTTGCGCTTTCAGCCACGCTGCAACGGTTTCCAGGTCCTGCTGGGAGGCGCCGAACCGCTGCCCGAACTCCTCCGGCGTGAGCCACCGGTGGTAATCGGACGAGGACCGGTCCTGTTGGGCGTCCAGGAGGGTCTTGAGGCCGGCATCCTGCTCCGGGCTCCGCTTGATCGTCAGCAGCATCCGGTCCATTCGCATATCGTCGGGAGCCGGGCCCCGGTCGAATCTCGCCGCCGCCAACGGGTGCGTGTTCCCCGCCAGTGTCACGCGGCGGGTGTTGTCGATGGGCTGGGTGATTCTGGGAAGGACGTTCCCGGTCTGCGCGGACAAGGGCAGGGAAGCCATCGATGCGAGCGCCAGAATTGTCAGCGAAAGCGGGGAAAACAGGGCCGCGGTGGCCGGCCGGAATGCAAATGCGATTTTCATAACGCCTCTCTTCGGTTCGGCAGGGAAGATCGGTCGATCTTACCCGCTACCAACTAGAGCGCAAACCGGAGACGAAACTGCTCACATGAAGGCGGCTGCGTAGGTTTCGACGGGGACAGCCGGCGGCGCGCGCATGCCGCCCCGTGAGACGGCTGGCGCGATGGAAGGCACGGCTGGCGCCATCGCCGCGAACGCGCAACGCGTGCAGCCGCCGGTGGGCGGTGGACGGCGCGGCGGCGCGAAGGTCCGGCCGCCGCGCGAAACTCAGAAGAGGCCAATCACGGGCTTCGGCCCGGCCTTCAGCACGGCATCCGGGCAGCCGTCGCTCATCAGCTTAAAATTCTCGATGAAACGGGCGGCCAGGGAGTTGTACTTGAGGTCGTACTCTTCGCGATTCGGCCAGGATGCGGCCGGGTCCAGGATCTGCGCGGGAATGCCGGCGCACTCCGTGGGGACTTCGAAACCGAACACCGGGTCGGAGCGATACTCCACGGCGTCCAGTCTTCCGGAGAGGGCGGCGTCGAGCAGCGCGCGGGTGTGGCGAATGCTGATGCGGTTGCCGACGCCAAAGGGTCCGCCGGTCCAACCGGTGTTCACCAGCCAGCAGGTGGCGCCGGTGCGCAGCAGCCTGGCTTTCAGCATTTCGGCGTAGGTGTAGGGACGATGGACCATGAACGGTCCGCCGAAACAGGCGCTGAAGGTGATTTCCGGTTCCTTGCCCAGGCCGATTTCGGTGCCGGCGATCTTGCTGGTGTAGCCGGAAATGAAGTGATAGATGGCCTGGTCCGGAGACAGCCGCGCGATGGGCGGCATGACGCCGCTGGCGTCGCAGGTCAGGAAGACGACGTTGCGCGGATGGCCGGCCATTTTGGCGGGCAGGTAGTTCTCGATGTACTTCAGCGGATAAGCGCCGCGGGTGTTCTCGGTGAGGCGGTCGTCGTTGAGATCGAGGCGCCGCGACGTGGGATCGATCACCACGTTCTCGAGGATGGTGCCGAAACGGCGCGTGCAGGCGTGGATCTGCGGTTCGGCTTCGGCCGAGAGGCGGATGACCTTGGCGTAGCAGCCGTCCTCGAAATTGAAAATGCCGCTTTCGCTCCAGCCGTGCTCGTCGTCGCCGATCAAATGGCGCGAGGGGTCGGCCGAGAGCGTGGTTTTGCCGGTGCCCGAGAGGCCGAAGAAAAGCGCGGTGTCGCCGTCCGGCCCCACGTTGGCCGAGCAGTGCATGGGAAGCACGCCGTCCAGCGGCAGCAGGAAGTTGAGCACCGTGAAGATGGTCTTCTTGATTTCGCCGCCGTAGCCGGAGCCGCCGATGATGGCCAGCCGCTCGGAAAAGTTGATGATGATGAAGGTCTCGGTGCGCGTGCCGTCGATGACCGGCGAGGCCAGGAACGAAGGCGCGCAGATCACCGTGAATTCCGGGATGTGCCGTTTGGCCTCCTCGGTGGCGCTGATCTTGACGAACATGTTGCGCGCGAACAGGCTGTGCCAGGCCTTCTCGGTGACGATGCGGATGGGCATGCGGTGATCCGGATCGGCGCCGGCGTAGCAGTCCTGCACGAACACGTCGCGGCCCTGCAGGAAGCCCTGCATGCGGGTCAGCAGCGCGCTGAATTTTTCGGTGCTGAAGGGCCGGTTGTATTCGCCCCACCAGACTTTGCTCTCGGTGGAGTGCTCGCGCACCACGTACTTGTCGGCGGCGGCGCGGGCGGTGTGCTTGCCGGTGGTGACGACCATCGGGCCCAGGTGCGAAAGCCGGACCTCGCCGCGGAACACGCTCTCCTCGTACAGCGCGGCCGTGGGCAGGTTCCAATAAACCCGGTGCAGGTTCGCCAGGCCGTGATTGGCCAGGCCATACGCGCTGGCCAGCTTGCCCGCTTCCGCCTGCGCCGGAGAGGGGATATCGACGTAGGGGTTCATTTCCAGTCCCTCACGATCTTGCGGTCGCCCAGGAACATCTCGTTGGGCGCGTTGGGATCGAGCGCCCACTTGATGCGCTCGATGCCTTCGGTAATCTCCTTCATCGTGCCGCAGTAGCTGAGCCGCAGGCGGCCCTCCATGCCGAATTCCTTACCCGGCACGGCGACCACGCGGACCTTGTCGAGCAGCAGCCGCGAGAGCTTCTGCGAGTCCTTCTCATAGGCGCTGAAATCCGGGAAGCAGTAGAACGTTCCGTCCGGTTTGGTCACCCGCACGCCGGGGAAAGCATGCAGGCGCTTGAGCATGACGTTGCGGTTGTTCTCGAGCGTCAGGCGCAGGCTCTCGATGCAGGATTGCAGGCCGTTGAGCGCGCCCACCGCGGCCCACTGCGAGGGCGCGGCCGGTCCCGAAGTCTCCTGCGACTGGATGTTCGTCATGGCCCTGACCACTTCCCGCGCGCCCACCGCCCAGCCGATGCGGAAGCCCGTCATGGCGTACATCTTGGACACGCAGTTGATCACCACCAGCTTGGAGGTATCCAGGCTGAGGTCCTTGCTGTAGCGGTAGCAGTTGGATGGCGTGCGGCCGTCGAAGATCAGGCGGTTGTACGTGTCGTCCATGATGAGGTAGAGGTTGCGCTTCTCGCACAACTCCACCACCGCGGCGACGAATTCTTCCGAATAGATCACGCCCGAAGGATTGTTGGGGCTGTTGAGGACGATGGCCTTGGTGTAAGGGCCGACCACCTCCGCGATTTCCTCGATGGTGGGCTCGAAGCCGCCGTCGCGCGCGGTCACCGGGACGGGCACGCCGCCGGCCAACTTCACCATCTCCGGGTAGCTGACCCAGTACGGCACCGGGAAGATAACCTCTTCCTTGGGGTCCAGAATGGCGTGCAACAACACCATGATGGACTGCTTGGCGCCGCTCGAAACGATCACGTTCTCGGGAGCGGCCAGCCGGCCGTATTGCTCCTCCGTATAGCGAATGACCGCCTTCTTCAGCGCCGGAATGCCGTCGGCCGGAGTGTACTTTACGTCACCGGTCTGCAGCAGGGACGAGCAGTTCACGATCGCGTCAATCGGCGACTTGCTCTTGGGTTCCCCGCCGCCCAGGTGGATGACTGGTTCTCCCTTATCCCTCAGTAAAGCCGCCGTTTCATTGAGCTTCAAAGTCGGCGACTCGGAAATACACTTTGCGAGTTGGCTCAAACTCATCGCTTTGGTCCTTCAGGTAGACTTGTGCCCGCGGTTGGTTCGGGGGTCTTTAACAGTATATACGGTTTCGGGGACGGATTCTGGGCGGGGCTTTGTGGGCAGGTTGCCGGCCTGCCCACAGAGCCCCGCCGAATCCACTTCCATGCCGCGCGGCGGCGAAGATCGATATTCGTGCGAAACCCCGCGCTAGTGGCCGAAGTGGCCCGCCAGGGCCAGGAAGAACAGCGTCCCGATGGCGATCACCGCGCCGTGCGGCAGGCTGGTGGCCTTGGGGCTGCGCACGTCGAGTTCCTCCTTGCGGACGTAAGCGGGACGGCCGCTTTTCATCTCGTGCAGGATGAAACCGACATTGAACAGCGTCGTCATGAGGCGCCCGCGCATGAGCGACAGGAGGATCGCCATGATGCCGCCCAGGATGGACGTCACCAGAAATATGCCGAACCAGTTCGGCCAGCCCACGATGGCGCCTATGGCGGCCATGAGTTTGACGTCTCCGCCACCCATGGCGCGCAACGCGTACAGCACCAGGTAGATGCCGAAAGCCGCGGCAAACCCGATGAGCGAGGCTTTGAACATGCCGGCCCGCGCCTGGTTGAGGAAGGCGTTGAGCGCCAGGCCCAGCCCCGCGCTGCCGGCCGTCAACCAGTTGGGTATCCGCCGGTAGCGCACATCGTAAAGGGCCGCCGCCAGTACGAGCGTCAGCAAGACCAGCTCCACGCCGCGCGGGGGAAGGCTGAATTCCATGGAACATAAGTATAGCGCGTGGCTGTCGCGCATTTCTCAGTGCCTCTAACCGCCTGCACACCCGGGCGCCCCGGCCCGACGCCGCCCCTGTCACGGGCTGTGCCTTCCATAACCATGGTTAGCGCTCGTCGTTGAGCCCGTTGATGTTACAGTCAGAGTGGCATGCTCCCGCTCCCCGACGGCCGCGTATTTCTGCGGTGGATGTTCCTGTCCCTCGGCCTCGGCATGCTTTTTTTTCCCGAATTCACCGTCCATTCCATCCTCCGCGCCCCGCATTGGGGAGCTCTTCTCTACCCGGGCGACTCCAGCGCCTACGCGCTCTTCGTGACGTCCTCCTATGTGTACGCGGTTCTCACACCGCTGCTGTCGATCGCGACTTTCTTCGGCCTCAAACGCAACAAGTCCTGGGCCCACTGGACCGGCGCCGCCGCATCCACGCTCCTGCTCTGTGGATTCCCGGTTCTGACCCCGGCCGGCGCAGTGGGCCTCTATGCGATGTTCGCCAAGCCGCGCCCTCCCGATTCGCAATCTTTTCCCGCGCCGGCCCGGCAGGCCAGGGCAGCGAGCGACCTTTGGATCGCCGGGCGCGACTCCAAGGCGCAGCCTTTCATTTCCGGCATCACCATGATCTTCGGTTTTCAGGGACTGGCCTGGCTCACGCTCTACGCGCAACGCAACAACATGCCCGCCTGGAATCCCGGCTGGACATGGTGGGTGTTCTTCTTCTTCTTTCTGCTGGTCGAAAGCGCGCTCCACGAACTGGGACACGCCGCCATGGCCTGGACCGTGTACTTCCGCGTGCGCACCGTCGAAATCGGGCCTTTGACCTTCTGGAAGGACGGCTACGGTTACCAGGTCCGATGGGAGTGGAAGCGTCTGCTGGATTCCAACGGCTACATGCGCGCCGCGCCGGCGTCGGAAGACGAACTCCTCTTCAAGCAGATTTCCGTGGTGGCCGGCGGGCCGCTGCTCTCGCTGGTGGCCGGCGGGCTGCTGCTGCTGGCGTTTCTGGCCCTGCCCGGAACCGGCTGGGAGTCGGCCTGGTGGATCGTGGCCTTCAATGCCGTGCTGGGACTGTGCTACGGCATCATGAGTCTTCTGCCCTTCGGCTGCTCCGATGGCGTCATGCTCTATCACCTGCTCCGGGATACCCCCGCGGGCCGCCAGTTGATGGGCCGCCTCAAGGCCCCGCTGGTTCAGGAACAGGCCGCCGACGCGCATTCCCGCGCCGATTTCCATAAGGAGGTGGAATACCGCGAGATGGCGCTTCAGGCGGCAGAGGAGGACGCCGAGGGCGGCTCCATGACCATCGCCCTCAGCCACCTCGCCGTGGCATACGCCAGGCTGGCCTTAGAAGACTGGCTGGGCGCCCAGGCCGGGTTCCTGAAATGCCTGGAATTCGAAGCCGAATGCGGCGCCAATCCGCGTCTCAAGTCCAACGCCTGGGCGGGACTTCAAACCGCCTGCCTGGAGCGATACTGGGTTTCCGAAGCGGCTCGCGCCGGCGCCGCCGCCGTGAAGGTCATCGAAGAGCGGAAGCCGGACCGCAACCGCGTCGCCCTGGCGGTCACCCGGACCGTGCTGGCGCAGGTCCACGTCCGCGCCGGTGCGTACCAGGCCGCGCTGGCCGAGGCCGGCGCAGCCCTCGCCATCCTGCCGCCAAACCGCGGCCACCACATGCTTCGCGCCACCATCTTCTCGGTGCGGGCGCAGGCCCACCTGTATCTCGGCGACGCCGGCCCTGGACTGGCGGCCGCCCGCGAAGCCGCCGGCATTCTGAGTTCCCCGGGGATTCCCGCGGCCGAGCGCAATCTCGCCTTCCACGAACTGGGAGAACTGGGAGAAGAGCTCTGGAAGACCGGCCAGTCCGGCGGCGCCATCGACCTGATGCGCCAGGCTGTGACCCAACTGGAATCCGGCGGCTCCGTGGTCGCCGGCGCGCAGCACCGCATCCACCTGGCCGCCGCCCTGCGCACTCTGGGCCGTCACGCGGAAGCGCTCTACACCCTGCCCGAGGAAGAGACCCTGCCGCCCGGCGCGCGCCGTTCCCTGCTGGCCGAGCGGGCGGGCATTCACCTCGCCGCCGGCCGCCATGGGGACGCCGTTGCCGATGCCCGCGCGCTGGTGGCGCTCTGGCATTCGGAGCCGCAGCCCCCCGCGCCCGAGATCGCCGCCGCCGAAGGGCTGCTGGCCCGCGCCTGCCTGGAAGCCGGCAATCCCGCCGAAGCCGAACCTCTGGCGCGCCAAGCTGCCACTGTGCTGGCGGCCTGGGGACATCCCGACGCCGCCGCTTGCCTCATCACCCTGGCCCTGGCCACGCGCCAGCGGCATCGCGCCGTGTTCGACGAGGCGCTCCGTCTGATTGAGTCCCACCCGCTGCTCAGCGCCGCCGAAAAAGCCCGGCGCCTGGAAGCCGAGCGCGCCCGCCTCGACCGCTTCGGCCCGATCGAAGGCTCAATCACCGTGGAAAGCCCTCAGCCGGCGGCCTGCGATTAGGCTGCGGGAGCGGCGGCGTCCGTCCCCGGGTTTTCGTCCCGTCCGGGCACGCCGCCCGGCCCAGGTGAGAATGCCGGCCAGCCGCATGGCCGCGTCGCGCCCGCCGCGTGGCCCAGCCCGGATCGGCCGCGTGCAGAAGCGCGCGGCTGCGCCCACCAATGGCATGCCCCAGCCGGGCACCAGTCTTTTCGCCCCGTCCGCGGACTCCGCCCGGCCCAGGTGAGAAATGCCGGCCGGCCGCATGGCCGCGTCGCGCCCGCCGGGCATTCCCCTGTCCTCACCGGCCACTTTGCGCGGTCGGGTGAACTCACCTATGCCGCTGCGTGCATTCACCCACTTCGCGGTTAACAGTTGCAGGTTTTCACCTCGTATTATGTGCAAGATAGCGGCAAAACGGGCTGGCAGCGCAATTGCTGTTTCAAGGGCATGGCATACGTAATTACGGACACCTGCACCAAGGACGAGTTGTGCGTCCAGGCCTGCCCCGTGGACTGCATTCATCCCAAGCAGGATGAAGGCGGATTCGCCGAAGCCTCGCAGCTTTTCGTCAATCCCATCGATTGCATCGACTGCGGCGCGTGCGTACCGGTCTGCCCCACCAACTCCATTTACACGCTCGAGGAACTCCCCGCCGATCTTTCCAGGTTCGCCGAGCTAAACGCAGCGCATTTCAACTAACCGGATGGGCAGGCCCCCAGGGCCTGTCCGTCAGTTCCCTACCCCGCCGGAAACAGGCACGCTGTCCCGGTGTGTCCTTCGCGGCCTGCCGCCGCCGGCAAGCTCCGCGCAACCTCCGCCGGGCCAATCCGTCCGCTGGCATTCCCCCACGCTCACCCTCATCCAAACGTTTTTCCGGCCCTTTCGGCTATAAGATAGTACTATAAGATAGTAACGATGGGAAAAACAGCCTCCGGACCGCAGCCCGATAGCGCCAGAAGGAGTTCCAAATCGGAACACTCAGAAGCGGGTTGTGTGGAGTTAGACTCCGCCATCATCCAGCGTCAGAGTCCGGTGCCCTTCTATTTTCAACTGGCCACCTACATGGAAGAGAAGATCTCTTCGAAGCAGTGGACGGCGGGCCAGATGTTACCGGGCGAAGAGAAGTTCCGCCGCATTCTGGGCGTGAGCCGCACGGTGGTCCGCCAGGCCATGGCCAGTTTGGAATCCAGGCACCTCATCGTCAAGCGGGATGGCAAACGCAGCACGGTGGCCTTTCCCAAGTTCGAAGTGGGATTGATGCAATCCCTGTGCGGCTTCCACGAAGACGCGGTGGCGAGCGGGCAGAGGCCGGCGGCCAAGGTTCTGGACCTGTCGGTCCGGTGGGCCAATGCCGAAGTGGCCGAGGCTCTGGGGCTGCGCGAAGGCGACCGGGTGATCGTCCTGAACCGGCTGCGCTACCTGGCCGACGAGCCGCAGGGGGTCGAGGTCACCTATCTGCCCGAGTCCCTGGTCCCCGGGTTGATTCACGAGGACTTCTCCAAACATTCCCTGTACGAGTTACTGGAGAGAAAGTGCCATCTCGAAATAGCGTCGGGTTACCGCACGATTGAAGCCATCACCGCCGAGCATGCCCATGCCGAGTTGCTGGGCATAAGGACCGGAAGCCCGCTGTTGCTCCTGAAAGGCGTCGGGTTTTTGGCGGACGGCAGACGATTCGAGTACTTTGTGGCGCGGCACCGCGGCGACCGCAGCAAGTTCCGCGTCCGCGTGGTGCGGGAGTCCCGCCGGGTGGTGGCCGGCGGCGGAACATAAACACATTCGGGCGAAACGCGACGAGCGCGGAGCGGCCGCATCCCCGGCGTGTTCAAGACATTAAGCCGGTCGCTCTTGCGATCTGCACGCCCCACGGCGGCGTCTCGCCGCGGCAGGCTTCCGATCGGCGATCCGAATCGCCAGGCTTTTTCCCATCGCTCTGGCCGCGCGCGCCATGGCCCGGTTGGTCTTCTTCTGGCGCCGCATTTCCCGCGAGAGTCGCCAGGCCGACACGCGTTTCACGGCTGCCGATTTCACCTTCTCCCAAATGCCTTCCTCTTCGAGAAAACTATCAAAGGTCGATCCGCTGCGGTCGAAGGCGGCCACCTTCGTCCGCTCCTTGATGGCAGTCCCCTTTCGTGCTTGGTCTTGCTGCCGCGCGCCAGGCGCAAATCCCCGGCGGGAGTCCGCTGGGTCTTTTTGGTGAACCCTCGCGATCTTGAGCCAGTTGCGAGCGCAGTCCAGACTCTCAAATAGCGAAGATCTCTTCCACGGGGATTCGCAGGCCGTCGAACAGCATCAAGGGGATGAAATCTCCCGCGGCGTAAATCGTGGTACTGCGGAGCTCGGTCACGTGCACGGTGCGCCGGTCGGCGTCCACTACCCAGAACTCGCCGGTCCCCGCCGACATCGCGAGGACCCGTTGCCGGTTGACCTTGGCTGCCGTGTTAGAGGGCGAGAGGACTTCGACAACCAGGGGCGGCGCATAGATCGGGTATTCGTCAGGTGGGAGCGCGTCCCAGTCGGCCTTCGGAATGTAAGCCACATCCGCGAACCAGTACTGCAAATTCGGCGCTGGCCGGTAAGGAAACTCCGTAGCAACGACGCCCCGGTCGCCGGCCAGCAATTCCAACAGCCGCTCGATCCGCTTCTGCAACTTGATGTGGAGCGGACGGGCCGGAGGCACTAGGACGACCTCGCCATCGTGGAGTTCATACCGCTTGCCTGCCTCCGGGCGCTCCGGCAGCCGGAGAAACTCCGCCCAGGTCACAAAAGACTGTGCGAGGCTGCTCATTGACGCTCCTACCCGCCATTCTAGCAGTTCGGGAAAGGCGACTGACCAGCGACGAGGGGCCGGCGGAGCGGGCAGGCAACAGGCCCGCCCAGCCCTGGAGGTTTGGCCGTTTCGCGCCAGCAGGCAGAAGCAGCCTGAGCCGAGAGCGCCTCGTAGCGGTAGATCGGAAGCGGTAGATCGGTAGATCGGGGAGCCGGGTAAGTCGCCGGGTGATAGAATATCGCGTCCACCGCTGCACGTGACGTCATCGATTAGAGGAGGTGCTTAGTGCCTGTCGTCATCGTGGTGTTATGCCTGCTGGCAGCTCTGCTGGCATACCTCGTCTGGCGGTTCTCCACTCAAGCCACCGAGTTGCGGACCAGGTACGCGGCTGTCATTGACATTGAAAATGCCCTCAGCGTGTCCCGTCGCGCTCTCGAAGAGTCCCGTCAGGCGCACCAAGCAGCCGAGCAGGAGCACAGGTCCACATTGGACTCACAGACCCGGTCGGCGGCCGACCAGTTGGAGAGATTGCATCGCGAACATCAGCAGTTTCTGGACGAGGACCAGCGGCGGCGGAACTCGCTAAACCAAGAGTACCAACGGGCGCTAGCTACCCACGCCAGCCTGAAGCGTGAGGTCGCCCTCGTCGAGGAGAACCTGGAGGACATTAGCTTCGGTCTGTACAAACCGCATTTCGGATTCGGGACGCCCGAGCAGTACAAGACCGCGCTGTCCGCGCTTCGCGAGCGGGAGCGCGAGCTGATTGCAAATGGCGGCGCGGCCACATGTCCCGTGACTTGGAACGTAAGCGGCAGCGCGAAGGAGGGCGCACGCATGGTCAAGCAGAACATCAAGCTTGTCCTGCGCGCCTTCAACGGGGAGTGCGAAGCTGCGCGCGCGGACGTGAGCTGGAATAACATCACCAAAATGGAGGAACGGATAATGAAATCGTGCGGAGCGATGGCCAAGCTCTCCGGAGTCCTCCAGGTTACGATCACCCCCGCGTACTTGAGGTTGAAACTCGATGAGTTGCGCTTGACGCACGAACTTGAAGAGAAGAAGTACCAGGACCGCGAAGAGCAGCGGCGCATTCGCGAGCAGATTCGGGAGGAGGAGCAAGCGCAACGGGAGTTCGAGAAAGCGCAGGAGGAGGCCGAGGCCGAAGAGGTGCGCTACGAAAAGGCGCTGGCCAAGGCGCGTGACGAAGCGGCGCAAGCCACCGGCGCCGCGCTGGAAAGACTGGCTAAACAAGTCAGCGGGTTCGAAGCGAAACTTGACGAAGCCCGGAAGAAAAAGGACCGCGCGATCAGCCGCGCACAGAGGACGAAGTCCGGCTTCGTCTACGTGATCGGCAACATCGGCAGCTTCGGCGATCGCGTCTTCAAGATCGGTATGACCCGTAGACTCGAGCCCATGGAACGAATCATCGAGCTGGGCGGCGCCAGCGTCCCATTCCCCTTCGATCTTCACGCTATGCTTTACAGCGACAACGCGCCGGAACTTGAATACGCTCTCCACCAGTTCTTCGCCCCCCGCCGGCTCAATCTCGTCAATGCCCGGAAAGAGTTCTACCATAGCGTAGACCTCGACGAGGTTGAGACATTTGTCCGCTCCAGGGGGCTGAGCGCCCAATTCATCAAAGAACCGGAAGCGCGCGAATACCGCGAGACGATTGCCAAGCGCCACGAACAACGCGGCGCCCCGGAACCAGCAGCAGAGGTCTTCGCCCCGGCACTTTTCCAAGCGGGGACGCCGAAAGCGGGTGAAGGGGACGCCGATGGGTTGTCTGACGAAGCTTGAGCCGTCGGATCCCTGGCGTCCGACCCGCCGCAGCCAGCGCTTCTACTTCATGTGCGCTCCCGCGAACTCCAGAAACGTGGGCCAGTTGGGGGTGTCGGTGTGCCCCTCGGCATGTTGCCGGAAGGCCACATCGCCCGCCACCAGCGCGGTCTCGACCGGCGGAAACTCGGTGGTTCCCAGGTCCTTCTTGCCCAGCAGCCTGTAAACCGGACCGGCCGCCGCGGCCGCCATGAACATGCCCTTGGGGTCCGCCCATCCATCGCCGCTGTTGGTGCCCGCGCCGATGAACACGGGACGCGGCGCGCACAGGGCGATCAGCTCGTGCGAATCCACCGGCAGATCGCCCCAGTTGAGCGGCGGTCCGGCGTACTTCAGGAAGTTGCCGGCCATCCAGTGGTATTCACCGGCCCCGGCGATGTTCTCCACCAGTTCGCCCCAATTGCGGCGATGCAGTTTGGCCCCGCCTTCGCCCGACGAACTCACGTACGCCGTCCAGAACCGCTGGTCGTAGGCCAGCGCGACCAGGGCCGTCTTGCCCCATCGCGAATGGCCTTCCAGGGCGACATGGGCGGCGTCCACCGCCTTGTCGGTTTCGAAATAGTCCAGCGCCCGGCTGGCGCCCCAGGCCCACGCGCGCAGCGCGCCCCAATCCTCCGGATTCCGCGGCTCGCCCTTGCCGCACAGGCCGATGATGCCCTGCCGCAAGCCGGCGCCGTTGTCGGCCTGGATGCTGCTGGTGGCGAGCACAGCGTAGCCCCAGCCCTTGGCGATGACCTGCTCCTGCCATGACGGGCCGGCGGGAGCGGCCGGTCCGCGCGCAGCTCCGGCGGCCTGCGGCGGCACGCGCAGCCCGGTCTGAATTCCGCCGGTTATCTGCATCACCACCGGAACCGGCCGCTTGGCATTGGCGGGCGTGGTCAGCTTGAGCGCGATGTCCACCTGGATGGCCGGGTACGCCGAGTTATCCACGTGACCCGCCAGCGTCCGCGTGACGGTGAGGATATCGCCGTACCCGCCCTGGGTTGTAGCGGTCACTTCCCAGGTCACCTTGGGAGTGCTCTTCGGCACGCGGCCGTAGATTTCGCGATCGAAATCTTCGACGATCTCCGGCCGCCGCAGCGTCCACCAATCCTTGGCGGTGGCCACTTTCTTCCCGTTCTTCAGGGTCAGCGGATCGGGCAAAACCGGAAACGGGTTGGCCTTGGATTCGTCGTAGTTCACATAATACGGCGACTCCTTGTTGTTCTGGTCCGCGCCGTGGCGCATCTCGGTCATGTGCAGCAGGGTCATCAACCGCTGATGATCTTCCTGGGCCGCCTGGCGGGCCGCTATCTGCGCTTCGGTCAGGGGCGCCCGGCCGCCCGCGGGCGGTTGTTGAGGCGTTTGAAGCGCCGCCATCAGCAGTGGAAAAACCGCCAGCGGTAAGGCTGCCGGCCACCATCGAATGGAACGTGGATTGAACATCGGATTCCTCCCTGGCTTCGCTCGCGGAAACGGTTGAGCGCGACGCACGTACCACGCTATCACAAGGCGGAAACCAAGGCCCGGCGGCGCGATGGTTGGCCGCCATCCAGCCCGGCCGGCGCGCGCCCGGCGTTCCGCTCTACCCGGCGCGGCGCCGGAATTCGGATTCCGGTGGCATCCCCCCAAGCTGGTAAACTCGTAGTTCCCGTGAAACTCTCCATCCTCATGCCGGTATTCAACGAGCGCACCGTGGTGGAGCGGTGCATCTCACTGGTGCTGGCGGCGCCCCTGCCGGAGAACATGGAGCGGGAACTGGTGATCGTCGACGACCGCTCGAGCGACGGCACCTTCGCGATCCTGGAGCGGTTGGCGGAGAGCACGCCGCAGATCCGGCTCTTCCGCCACGAGCGCAACCGCGGCAAGGGCGCGGCCGTCCGCACCGCCATCCAAAACGCCACCGGCGACTTCACCCTGATTCAGGATGCCGACCTGGAGTACGATCCCTCGGAGTACTCGCGCCTGCTGCGCCCGCTGCTGGACGGCCATGCCGACGCCGTGTTCGGCTCGCGTTACCTGGCCGGCGAGTTTTCCCGCGTGCTGCCGTTCTGGCACTCCATGATCAACAAAGGCCTCACGCTGGCCTGCAACATGTTCTCCAACCTCAACCTCACGGACATGGAGACCTGCTACAAGGTCTTTCACACCGACCTGCTGAAGAGCATCCCCATCCGCACCGACCGTTTCGGGTTCGAGCCCGAGATCGTCATGAAGTGCGCCAAGCGGCAACTGCGCATCTACGAAGTGCCCATCAGCTATCACGGCCGCACCTACGAGGAAGGCAAGAAGATCGGCTGGAAGGACGGCTTCCAGGCGCTCGGCTCCATCCTGCGGTTCTGGCTGATCGACGACCTCTACGCCGCGCCCTACGGCCGGGGCGTGCTCAACAATCTCACCGGAACGCCGCGCTACATGACGTGGCTGGCCCGCACGCTGCGGCCGCACCTGGGCGACGCGGTGCTGGAAGTGGGCGCGGGCATCGGCAACCTGTCGGGACGTTTGATGTCGCGCCGCCTGGTCTACGTGGCGGCGGAAAAGGACCCGCTGCACCTGCACGCGCTGCGCAACCGCTTCCTGAGAACGCCCAACGTGATGGTGCGGCGCATCGACCTGGAATCGCCCGGCGACCTGGCGGGCCTGGAGAACAGCTTCGATACGGTGCTGTGCCTGAACGTGCTGGAGTACCTGGATTCGCCCGGCGACGCCATCGAGGCGCTGGGCGCGGTGTTGAAGCCGCGCGGCGTGCTGATCCTGCTTGTGCCGCAGTCCCCCGGCCTGTTCGGCAGCCTGGACCGCGGCCTGGGGCACAAACGCCGCTTCAGCCTGGGGGAGATGCGCGCGCTGCTCGGTCCGCGCGGCTTCGCAGTGGAGCGTGTCTACGATTTCAACCGGGCGGGCACGCCGCCATGGTTCGCCTACAGCCGATTGTTCGGCTCGCGCAACATCAGCAAGCTGGTGCTGAAAGCGTTCGACAAGACCGTGTGGATCTGGCGCAGGGTGGACCGGCTGATGCCATGGCGCGGGCTGTCGCTGATCGTGGTGGCGCGCAAGAGCGGGTGAGGCGTGAGGCGGGGCGGAGAAACCGCGATGGGTGCGTCCGGTCGCCTGGGGGCGCCGGGTGATGGCTTCCGCGGGTAAAGCGTGTTGTGTCGAACCGCCCGCCGCGCCGTTCCGCACGGATCAGTGGTAAATACCGGGTTGACAGGCGCACCAGCCTGTCAACCGGCGTTACGCCGGAGCCACCATGCCGAGGGCGCCAACCCCGAGGGCGTACGACCCAAAAGTGAGATGCCCCGGGTCAAGCGGCGGTCCTCTGTGAGCGTCTCCGCCAGAAATCCTGGAACCGTCCACTGAGCCGGCAGGCGCGTAGCGCAATGATCGCGTTGGAACCATGCTCGGTCCGGTGCATGCCAGCCCGCTTCAGCCGGGTGCCGACGACCACTTTGCGGCCGGCCTCGACCACGCCGCTGGGGGTGCATGGTTTCTGCCAGCGGAAGTCCGGGGATTGCGTGCGCGCGCGGTTGTTCCGTATGTAGCCCGTACATTTTCGAGCTTCCTCGCAGGACGGTGCATGACGGCGTTTGGCCCACTCGGCGGCGCGTGGATTGGTCGCGCCGTAGAGGGCCTTGGCGACGGTGCTCAAGTGCTCCCTGGCATGGAAACGGTCCACGATGTGAACGGCAGCCGGAAACAGTTCCGGTGCGATGTTCCAGATCCAGGGGGCGCCGTCGCCGATGACCGCGGTCCGGCTCGCTTGCCCGAAGCGGCGTTGGGTGGTCTCGCGCAGCACTCGTTCGGTGAACTCGGAGCGATCCGCCGTCGTGGAGGCGGCGCTCCGGATGGCGGCCAACTTCACCTCGCGCGTTTTGGAGGAGCCGTCGGGTTGCTTTCCGGCGCGGCCGGGCAGTTCACTGCGGCGCATGGGGATGCCGGCGTCCAGGCCTTCGACTTGTTTGGCGCCCACGCTCACCCCCGCCAACTCACGCAGCAGGTCACTGCCCTCTTGAAAGCTCACCAGGGCGCCTACGGCTGTGACCATGCGGCTGAGTGCCGGAGACAGCGAGGTGTTTTCTACTCCCAGGGAGCGGCCGCGGGGACAAAATCCATGCCGGCAATGCGGACAATGATAGTAGGCGCGCTCCTACTCCAGCGGGCCGAGGGCGGTTTGGAAGCTCCTGGTGCGCCGGCCGGCGTAGCGGGCCGTGGCCCCGCAGGAACACGGCAGATGGGCTCTGGCGTAGTCGGAGGTGTCCGCATTCGGCCCGCGGGAGATGGCGCGGGCGGCTAAGAGAAACACGCTCTGCCGGCCGATCAGGTGCGCGATTTCCTGGGCGACTTCCGCCTGGAGGCTCGTTTGGAGCCCTTTTTTTACGACCGGCTCGGCAGAGGCGCGGTTTGTGGGAGTTCGGTATCGGCCCACTGCTCGCAGGCCCGCCAATACTCGTCGACACGTACGCGGAACAGTTTGCCCGTCTCGACTTGGCGTCGGGCGACACGGGATACAGCGGGACTCTCGCAGGCCCGCCAATACTCGTCGACACGTACGCGGAACAGTTTGCCCGTCTCGACTTGGCGTCGGGCGACACGGGATACAGCGGGACTGAGGAAACGCGACTGAGTCTTACCGCGAACGGCACGAGTCAGGCTGAAGTAGGGGCCATGGCGGGCTTTGGGATCGGTCGCGCAGGGGCAACCAGGCTTGCTGCATTTCACGAAACGTTCGGAGAGGGATCCGCGGCGCATGGGCTGTGGGTTGGCGAGAGCGGCCGGGAGTTCATGAACATGCGCAGGGGTCCAATTCTGGCGTCGTACGCGCCCGAGGAATTACTTCCTGGACAAGGCTTCCTTCATCTCTTTGACGATGCGCGCCGCCTGGCTCTTCAGCGAGTCGCTCTGAAAAATGCCCACCACCGGCTTATGATCGCTCCCGCCCTGCTCCCACAAGCTCGCGCCCATCGCCGGGTCCGTCACGGCGGCGTGCGCCTGGGCACGGTCCTTGGGACGCAGAGCGCGCGTAATGGCGCCGCCGCTCTGCCCCGTCACCGTTACCTTCATCACCGCGTCGGCTCCGGCGGCGGTATCCACGAGCTGGATTCTGGCCCCCAGTTCCTTCTTGAGCTCATCCCGGACGGCAGCCTTCATCTCCGCCTGCTCGCAGTCCACGAAGAGCGATTTGACGTCGCTGAACCTCGAGATGCGCCGCGTGGGCGGCGTGGCGGCGGGAGTCGGCGCATTGGCCGCCTTCGCCGCATCGGCATCCGGTTTGGCGCGGTCATTCGCCTCCACCAGCGTCAACAGCGCATCTGGCGCGCCGGCCGCCGCGAGCGCATCCGAGCGTGCCGGCGTCAGTTGAAAACCGACGCCCCGGCGCGCCACCGCTTCCTCCAGATCCGCAACCATGGCTGGGCCGCCGGTTTTCAGCGCGGCCACCAGACCCGCCATCTGAATCGGGCGGCTGCCCGGCGCTCCGGCCGCGGGCCCGTCGGTTTGATCGAGGGCCGCCATGGCGGCGCGGCGCACTTCCGGCGTGAGGGCCGGGCGATCGGCCACGGCGGGTGAAGGCGCCGGCGGCGGGTTGGGCTTACCGGCATCGGGCGCGGGCTTTCGGTCCGGAGCGGGCGCCGGCTGGGGCGCGGGAGTAACCGGAATCGAGCTATCGCCCCCCTGTGCGGGCGGGCCGGCCTGGCCTGCCGGCGCGCCGCCGGCGTCGGTGTTCGGTTCCACCGGCTTGGAAGAAACCAGGGACCCGGCCACTGGAGGAAGCGGCGTGCCCTGGGCGTGTGGCGCCGGCCGGGCGCTCTCCTGAAAGTGGTACGCCAACCAGCCCGCTCCGGCCAGGAACACGACGCCCAGGGCCGCCGCCAGCCGCTTGTCGAACGGCAGCGTCCAGGCTTTGGCCACCGGCCCGCCAGCGTCCGGGATGGGCCGTGTATCGGGCGCTTGATCGGGCGCGGCGGAGACCACCGTCGGCGCCGCCGGGTTGCCTGGGATTCCGGACGCTGCGGCCAGCCGGGTCTCAGCGGCCATCCCCGGGCCGGCGGCCAGCCGGGTCTCGGCCGCGGGAATCGGGGCCAGCCGCGTTTCCCCGGCTGCGGCCGGAGATCCGGCCATCCGGCCACGGGGGACCTGGACGCATCCGGCCACCGCCGCCTCAAACGCGCCGGCGCTGGCGAAGCGCCGGTCCGGATCCTTTTCGAGCGAGGTCATGAGGAGGTTTTCCACGCCGGGCGGAAGGCGGACGCCAAGCGCGCTGGGACGCGGAGGCTGCATCTGCACCTGCGCGGTCAGCAGATCGTAGTCGCTGTCGGCCGCAAACGGCAGGCGCCCGGTGAGCATCTCGAAGAGCGTCACCCCCACCGAGTACAGGTCCGACCGCGGATCGTCCTGCCTGCCGCGGATCCGCTCCGGCGCCAGGTATTCCAGCGTCCCGATCACCCGCCCGTCGCGAGTCATGCCGGCCGCGCCCAATGCCCGGGCGATGCCGAAATCCATGATCTTGACCTTCTCCTGGGGCGTCAGCATGACGTTGGCCGGTTTCAGGTCGCGGTGCAGGATTCCCAGGCTGTGGGCATGGCCGACGCCTTGCAGTATCTGGGTCAGGTACGCCAGCGCGCGCGGGTAGGGAACGGCGCCGTGGTTGCGGATGAGCGCCTCCAAGGTGTCGCCGGCAACGTACTCCATGGCCATGAAGTACTCGCCGCCGTCCCTGAAGAAGGTGTAGAGATGAGCCACCGAGGGGTGGTTCAGTTTCGCCAGCAGCACCGCTTCACTGCGGAACCGCTCCACCAAACCGGGCTGGGCGGCGATTTCGGGCTTCAGCGACTTCAGCGCCACCTCGCGCTCCACCATGGTGTCGACGGCGCGATAGACCGTCCCCATGCCGCCTTCGCCCAACTTGGCGATCACGCGATAGTTGCCGATGGTTCGTCCGGTCATCGGGTTCACGGTCACTCCTGCGCCGGCGCACATCGCTTGCGGAGCTCCTCGCGAGGCCGCCGGAAGGCGTCGTCATTCACACTGTGCCGCTATGATAGTATGATACCCACATATCCAGGATTATTGGGATTGAGCGCGTTTTTTGGAGACTACGACAAATGGAACAGCGCATCATCATCCGCCATCTTGGGGCCGACGCCAGGATCCAGGAGTTTCCGGTCGAATCGCTCGTTGAGGCGATCTTTGGCCGCGAGGAAGGCTGCACGGTGCATTTCGATCCCAGCCGGGACGAAATGGTCAGCCGGCGCCACGCCAAGCTAACCGTAACCAGCCGCGACCCGCTGACCGTGGTACTAGCCGACCTGGGTAGCCGCAACGGCACGTTCGTCAACCACCGCCGCATCCAGGGAGAAGTCCGCCTGGCTCCCGGAGATCGCGTTCAGTTGGGCGCGGGTGGCCCCGAGTTTGAAGTGGACGTTTTTCCCCGGCAGGACACGGTGGAAGTGGCCCCTCCATCGCAGGCTCCCACGCGGCAGGCTGCGCCGGCCACAGTGCTGGTGCCGCCCGCGCCCGGACCGGTGCAGCGGCAGCCCGCCGCGGTTTCCGTTCCGCGGCCGCCCGGCGCGCCCGCCCCGGCGCTGCGCCGGCTGGCGCTGATAAGCGGCGTGGTACTGCTGGCGCTCGGCCTCCTGCTGCTGGCCGGATGGGCGATATTCGGACATGCCCCCGGCGTGCTTTCCGCCAAGGTGTACTGGCAGCCCACGGTGATGACGGTGGCTTACAAGACCTATGGCAATCCGGAAGCCGCTGGAGGCAAGTACTGGTTCGCCAAGTCGGTGCTGGAGAATACCGGCAAAGGCTCGTTGAAGAACGTCAAGATCTCCTACCAGATCCCCGATTACATTCCCTGGACCACGCCCGACGAAGCGGCCGAGATTCTCCCCGGGGAGGCCGTGGTGTTCGTGTACTACCCCAAGTTCCCGGCCAAGGTCACCAACATCCGCACGCGCACGCCCGCCACGCTGGAGGTCAAGATCGAATACGCCGGCGCCTCCGAACCGCGCCTGGAAAAGCGCGATTTCGAGTTTCGCGGCTTGAGCGAGTTCTCCTTCACCAACCTTCCCGCCAACGAAATCCTCACATATTACGACGTCTTCGACAACGATCCGCTGCTGGCATCCTTCGTCACCGACGAGGACCAGGTGGTGAAGACCTTCTACGCCAAGGTCAGCGAAGCCTACGGCGGCATCAACACCATGGACAAGGGCAAGGACATGATTGCCATGGCGAAGAGCGTCTACGACTACATGGTTTCGCTCGGGATGACGTACTCCGGCGCCAAGGGCGTGCCGGATAAGGTCGGGGACGTGAGCAGCACCATGCAGAGCATCCGCATGCCGCGCGACGTGATCTACGGGAATTCCGGGCTGTGCGTCGAGCTGGCGCTGCTGTGGTGTTCCATCGCGCAGGCGGCCGGAGCCAAGCCCCACCTGGTGCTGATTCCCGGCCATGCCTTCGTCATCCTGGAGGCCGGCGACGGGACGGAACTGGCGGTGGAAACCACGGGAGTCGGCGGCGGCGCGGGCGGCAACCTGGGCGCCGCCATGACGTTCGATCAGGCGGTGAAATCCGCCGCGAAGACCTTCCAGGACACGAAGGACAAGGGCGACCCGATGGAGATTCTGGACATTCAGGCGCTGCAGGCGCGCGGCATTCGCCCGCCTGAACTGGAGGCCAAGGATCCCGCCGAGCTGTCGAAGCTCCTCGACGACCGCCGTCACGGAGCCCGCCGCACGGTGGTCTATCACCAGGTGGTCGAGAACCAGCAGCCCGCCGTCCCGCGCGACAACGGAATCGCCATGCGCACGTGGCAGGATCCCAACGGCGCGCTCTCGGTTCCCTACCCGGTGGATTGGGCGGTGGACAACCAGGCCATCGCTCTCATCCGCCGGGTTCTGCCGGGCTACGCCTTCGCGGCCGCGGACATTTCCCGCCATTGCAGCGTGGACGTGGCCTTCTTCACGGCTCCCAACCTGCAAGCGGTGTTGAATCAGTACAGCGCCGCGCTGCGGCAATTCGGCGCTATCGCCAGTCTGGGAGCGCCCCGGCAGACCGCCATCGGGGGCCGGTCCGTGATGGCCTTTCCGATCACGGTTTCCGGGACCGGCGGGGTTTTTTCGGGCACTTTGATCGTGGCCGGCGTGCGGCACGGTTTTGCGATGGTGGGAGTATCGGCCGCCCAACCCGGCGCGGCCGCCTGGCAGCCCATCATGAGCCGGATCATCGGCGGGATTACGTTTGGAGCGTAGCGTTTTTCTGGAGGCGATATGAAAATCTTATTCAAGCTCGTTCTCTTTGTTTCGTTGCTTTCGCTGGCGCAGATCGTGTTTGGCCAGGAAACGCTGGACACCTTCAATGTCTCCGAAGTGGTGACGGTGAATCCGCTGGGGGACGGCCTCATGACCATGACGTTCACGCTCAGCGCCAAGCAGTTCGCCAACTGGCAGAGCAAGTATGGGCAGGACGAGGGGCTGCTGCGCCGGGACATGAACAACAACTACACCGGGCAGTTCGAGACCACCAATTGGGGCGTCAAGACCGATTCCATGAACCGCACCATCACCGTTTCGGTGAGCGTGCGGGGCTTCGTCATCCCCAGGGGCGGAGGCGTGTTCGAGTTCCGCGTGCCCAAGCAATGGCGCGGCGGAGAACGCAACGGCACCACGTACTCGTATAACTTCGTCGAGCCGATCGGCGGCGGCGCCGTGGGGCAGACCAACGTGAAGCTGGTGCTCCCCGACACGGCTTCGCACTTCGTCGAGGACAAATCGGAAACCGGCGACCCGGTGATTCAGTACAAGGTGCCGGTTGCCGAGCCGGGTGGCGTTCTGCTGGTGGCTGGCCTGGTGCTGTTGGCGCTCGGCGCGGTGCTGACGGCCATCGCCCTGCTCGTCCTGAAGGCCGCTCCTGCCGCCGGCCCGCCGCACGCGCCGGCGCGCGCGTAACCGGCGGCGGGCTGGCAGGCTGGTGCGCCTGCCCCACTCTGGACAGCCTCTCACGCCGCATCGGCCATACGGAAGACGTAGAGTTCGTGGCCGTACCAGAGCCGGACGAAATCGCGCCGGCTCTCGGGCACGAGGCCCGCGAAGGCAGCCCATTCCCGCACCTCCGCCAACTCGCGATAGCGGATCCACTGGCGGGCCAGCACGAGATCGTGCAGCCGGTTCGCCCAGGACCGCCAGACCGGCCGGCGGCACATGTCCTTGTAGATCAGGATGCCGCCCGGCCGCACGCGCGACGCCGCCGCGATCACGAACTGGCGCTGCCCGGACGCCGGGACGTGATGCAGGACGTCGATCAGGCTCACCACGTCGAACTGGCCGGCCGGCCAGGCTTCAATTCCGGGGGCGATCTCGAAACTCAGCCTGGAGCCCGCCCGGATTCCGGGGACACGCGCCGCCAGCCTGGCCGCGCGGATGGCGTCCCGGTCCCGGTCGATGCCCACCCCCGAAATCCGCTTGCCCGCGAAAGCGAGGGCCAGCAGGAACAGCCCGCAGCCGCAGCCGATGTCCAATACCGAGGACCCCTTGGGAACGCAGGCCGGCAGTTCTTCCAGCGGGCAGATGAAGGGGCGGTACTTCAGGATGGTCCTTTTGAGAACGGGAAGCGCGGCGAAGGCCCGCCCGTACAAGGCGGATAGATCTTTCGCGGTGATGTGTGCGGGCGCGGTCATTCCAGTCAGCCGCCGCGGCTATCTTAATTACGATACCTCGGATGGCGGCGGCGGAATCGCGCCGGTTACGGTCACGTGGGGTGTGGCAACCATGGCCGCCACCTTGCGGATTTCGTCGCGGATCAGGCCGGTTGAAATAGCCGCCCTTCACGCCTCCCGCGCTCTCCCGATCCGCACCGCGTTCTCCATCAGCTTGAGCCCGTGGCCATCGTCGGCCGAGAGGATGGATTCGGGATGGAACTGCACGGCCTCGATGGGCAACTCGCGATGGCGCACGCCCATGATCACGCCGTCTTCGGTCTCGGCGGTCACTTCCAGGCAGGCGGGGAAGGTCTCGCGCCGCGCGTAGAGAGAGTGGTAGCGGCCCACCATGAACTCCGCGGGCAGGCCTTCGAAAACGCCCACGCCGCGGTGCCGCACCTTCGAGGGCTTGCCGTGCATGGGGTAATCCAGCACGCCCAACTCGCCGCCGAAGGCTTCCACGATGCCCTGCAATCCCAGGCACACGCCGAAGACCGGCACGCCCAGGCGCGCGGCCGCTTTCACCAGATCGGGGACGCCGAAATCGCACGGGCGGCCGGGGCCGGGCGAGATCAGGATGAGGGTGGGCGCCACCTGCGCGATCAACTCCAGCGGAAATCCGGCGCGGTAGGTCACCACTTCGGCGCCGGTCTGCTGCGCGTAGTTGGCCAGCGTGTGGATGAAGCAATCGTCGTTGTCCACCAGCAGCAGGCGCGCGCCCTTGCCGGGCCCGGAGCCGGGGGCGTGAACCTCGGGCACGGCCGCCTTGGGCTCCTCCACGCCCATGGCGCGGAAAAACGCGGTGGCCTTGAAGCGCGTCTCGCGCTCCTCCAGCGCCGGCACGGAATCGTACAGCAGCGTCGCACCCACGGGATACGACGCCACGCCGTCCTGCAAATAGGTGGTGCGGATCAGGATGCCGGTGTTGATGTCGCCGTTGAGCGAGATCATTCCCACCGCGCCGCCGTACCAGCCGCGCGGGGTTTTCTCCAGCGACTCGATGGCCACCGCGGCGGCCTTTTTGGGCGCGCCGATCAGGGTCACCGCCCACATGTGGGTCAGAAAGGCGTCGAGCGAATCGAAGCCTTCCCGAAGCTGCCCCTCCACGTAATCCGCGGTGTGGAACAAACCGGCGTAGGATTCGATCAGCCGCCGGCCGAGCACCCGCACGCTGCCCGGCTCGCAGACCCGCGACTTGTCGTTGCGGTCCACGTCCGTGCACATGGTCAACTCGGACTCTTCCTTCAGCGACTTCAGCAGTTCCTTGATGTTGTCGGCGTCGCGCATGGGATCGCCGGTGCGCTGCGCGGTGCCGGCGATGGGCGAGGTCTCGATGCGGCGACCCTCCACGCGCACGAACATCTCCGGCGACGCGCCCACCAGTTGCTCGTCGCCGAACTGCATGAGGAATTCGTACGGGCTGGGACTGGCTTTCTGGACGCGCTCGAACAATTCGGAGGCCTTGCCGGAATACGGCGCGCTGAAGGTCTGGCGCAGCACCACTTCGTAATAGTCGCCGCGGCGCATGCCTTCGCGCACGGTTTCCACCTTGGCCATGTACTCTTCCGGCGAATGATTGCTGGCGATGGGGCCCGGCGCGCGCCGGCGCGGACGCGGCACGGTCTCGGCGTCGCGCGCCAAACCGGCGGTCGAGACATCGCCTTTGACGAAATCGTAACTGTAGCGCTCCACCTGCTCCTTCATGCGGTCCATGAAGTAGATCTCGTCGCAGAGGAACAGGTGCAGGTCCTTGTGGTCGCGGCGCGGCAGCTTTTTCTCGATGGGGTCGAACTGAAACAGCAGGTCGTATCCGAAAGCGCCCACCAGCCCCAGGCGGCAATTCTCTTCGACGCGGAACTCCTCGATCAGCGCCCGCAGAATGGTGAACGCCGAGGGCTGCTTGCTGCGCTGCTCTTCGGGAAACAGCGCGGGCAGCGGTTTCAGACGGCCGTCCAGGGAGCCGTCGCTCCAGCCGAATTCCTCCCAATGCGGATGCCGCTCCAGCACCGGGTACAGCAACTGGGCGATGCGGCGGCCGCGTTCGTTGAGCGGGCGGAACTGCACGCTGCGGTCGCGCGAGACGATCTCGATCGGCGGGCACACCGAGGCGATGTCCCAGCGCGAGTACCGCCCGGGATACTCGTATCCCGAAGACAGGTAGATGCCACGGTGCCGGTCCAATTCGCGCAGAAGGTGCCGCAGGCCCTTACGGTAACTGGTCCTGGTAAGGGTGCGAGTGACCCGGATCCCGTGGGGAGTCGTGTAGCGGTATTCGCGCATCGGTGTGCCCCTTGGGGAATGTAGTTTTCAGAATAGCACCAGCGCGCAAAGGCGTTCCACGACGGCGGCGGCCAGCCCGGCGCACGCCAGGTCGTGTCCCGCGCCGTCCACCGGCAGCAGCTCCACGCGGGCGGGGATTTGCCGCAGCGCGTCGCGCATCTCCGCGAGCGTGCCGAACGGATCGCGGCTGCCGTGGACGAAGAGCGCCGGAACGCGCCAGTCCGGGAAAAACGCGGTGCGCGATTTCTCCGGCTGGTTGGGAGGGTGCAGCGGGTAGGACAGCAGCAGCAGCGCGTCCGCCATACGCGGATTGGCCGCGGCGGCCATGGCCGTCAGCCGCCCGCCGTAGGAATGTCCTCCGGCGATTAGCGGGCCGGACGCCATGGCGCGCAGCATCTCCACCGCCCGCGCCACGCCGTCGCGATCGCCCGCGGCCGCAGCGGGCCCCGGCGGCCCGTGGGCGCGGCGTTGGCGGAAAGGCAGGTCGTAGCGCAGCGCCAGCAGTCCCGCTGCGGCGAAGGCGCGCGCCATGCTCTCGAGCAACGGCGCGCGGCAATCCGATCCTGCGCCGTGGGTCAGCGCCAGCGCGCCGCCTCGCGGATGTTCCGGACGGTCGAGCACTCCCCGCACGCCGTCGTCGGCGAAAGCTTCTTCCATCTCTATCGCCCCTCACGGAACCGCGACTGTAAGTGAGCGGCCCGAGCGGTGGCGGGATCGCCGCGACGCCGGGCATGCTCCCTCGCCCTCCGGGCCGCTCGTTGACACTCGCGGTTCCGGGTCGGCGGCGCCGTTGGCCGCCGGGGAGCGGCCTGAGGTGCGGCCGGCCGCCGGGCGACCCGCCCCCGGCGCGGTTGGCCGCCAAGCCGCCCGTTCGCAACGCGGCTGGCCCTCGGCCCTACTCCTTTCTCTTCAGCGAGGCGTCGTTGTCCTGGATGAACTTGCGGATATCATCCGCCATTCCCAGGAGCCTGAGCCACTGCTCGCGGTAGAGCGTGACGGGAAACTTTCCCAAGCCGTAAACGGAAAGCGCGCCTTTCGCGCTCACCTTCAGCGACAGTTGGCCGCGCGTGGGCCGTTTCAGCGCCTCGTTCAGCGCCTCATTCTCGGCGCGCAGTCTTTCCACTTCCCTTTTCAGATCGTCGTCGGCAGGCATATCGGATAGTTACAGTGATACCACACCTCGGCATGTTACGCTGAGGTATCCCCGCCGCATGCCCGCCTACGATGCCATCCTGTTCGATTTCGACGGCGTACTGCTGGACAGCGAACCGGTCCACTGCGAGTGCTGGGCCGCCGTCCTGGAGCCCGCGGGCATCCGCCTGACCTGGGAGTTTTATCGCGGCCACTGCATCGGCATCGACGACCGCGAGATGCTGCGCATGCTGGCCCGGCGGCAGAACCCGCCGCGCGACTGGAACGAGCTTTGGGCTTTGTATCCCGCCAAGAAGCGGCTGTTCCAGCGGCGGATGGCGGCACATCCGCCCTTTCATCCGGCGCTCCATGGCCTGCTGGCCGATCTGCACGCGCTTTACAAGCTGGCGGTGGTGAGTTCCAGCGCGGTCGCGGAGATTTCGCCTCTGCTCGAAGCCGGCGGGTTGAGCGACCGTTTCGACACGGTGGTGGGTGGCGACGACGTGGAGCGGCACAAGCCCGCGCCGGAGCCTTACCTGCTGGCGGCCTCGCGGCTGAACGCCCGCGCGCCGCTGGTGGTGGAGGATTCCGAAGCGGGGATCGCCTCGGGGCGCGCCGCGGGATTCGACGTGCTGGAGGTTCGCAATCCGACCGAGGTCCCGGAACTGCTGCGGCGCGTTGTACTCTGTAGCTAGTGGGTCCATTTCGAGGAGCACACGGCGATCGCGCGCGGGGCAGCCGCGGCGATCCATCCAAACCGGCCAAACCGAAGGGGAAACCGGCGGACCATCTACGCAGCGTCCTGCCATTGCTGAAGGAGCTCATCCGCCCGCGGCGCGGCCTGCTGGCGCTGGGCTTCGTGCTCATGCTGGTGAACCGGCTGTGCGGGCTGGTGCTGCCGGCGTCCACCAAGTACCTGATCGACGGCGTGATCGGCAAGCACCGGGCGGACCTGCTCAAGCCGCTGGTGTTGACGGTGCTCTGCGCCACCATCGTGCAGGGCATCACCTCTTTCACGCTCACCCAGTTGCTTTCCAAGGAAGCGCAGCGGCTGATCGCGGAGTTGCGCCGCCGCGTCCAGGAACACATCGGCCGGCTGCCCATCGGCTATTACGACGCCAACAAATCGGGCGTGCTGGTGTCGCGCATCATGAACGACGTGGAAGGCATCCGCAACCTCATCGGCACCGGCCTGGTGGAGTTTGCCGGCGGCCTGCTGACGGCCGTCGGATCGGTCTTCTTCCTGCTGCGCATCAGCCCGCTGCTCACCGGGCTGGCGCTGCTGTTCATCGCCATGTTCGCGCTCACGCTGCGCACGGCGTTCACCAAGATCCGGCCCATCTTCCGCGAGCGCTCCGTAATCACGGCCGATGTCACCGGGCGGCTCACGGAATCGCTGGCCGGGATCCGCGTGGTCAAGGGCTACCACGGCGAAGCCCAGGAGGCCGGCGTCTTCGCGGGCGGCGTGAAGCGGCTGCTCGACAACGTGCTGCGCAGCCTGACGGCCATTTCGCTGATGAGCCTTTCGGCCACTTTCCTGATGGGCGTGGTGGGCGCCACGGTGATGTACGTGGGGGCCAGCGAGATTCTCTCCGTGCCGCAGCGCATGACGGTGGGCGACATGATGGCCTTCACGGCGTTCCTGGCTTTCCTGGTGGCGCCGATGTTTCAGGTGGTGCAGATCGGCACGCAGATCACCGAAGCGCTGGCCGGATTGGACCGCACGCAGGAAGTCCTGGCGGAGCGGACCGAGGACCGGGACGCCAAGCGCGTGCGGCGCGTCGAGACGCTGGCGGGCGAAGTGGCTTTCGAACACGTCACTTTCGCCTACGACGCCGGGAAGCCGGTGCTGCGCGACGTCAGCTTCGAATCGCGGCCGGGCACGGTGACCGCGCTGGTGGGCCCGTCGGGCTCGGGGAAATCGACCATCATCAGCCTCATCGCGGCCTTTCACGAGCCCATCGAAGGCGTGGTGCGGGTGGACGGGTTCGACCTCTCGACGCTGCGCCTGGAAGACTATCGCACGCAGCTCGGCGTGGTCCTGCAGGACACCTTCCTGTTCGACGGCTCCATCCGCGAAAACGTGGCTTTCGCCCGCCCGGCGGCCACCGCCGAGCAGGTGCTGGACGCCTGCCGCATCGCCAGGGTGGACGAGTTCGCCGAACGCTTCGAGCTGAAGTACGACACGATTGTGGGCGAGCGCGGCGTGAAGCTGTCCGGCGGGCAGCGCCAGCGCGTTTCCATCGCGCGCGCCATCCTGGCCAACCCGCGCATCCTGATCCTGGACGAGGCGACTTCCAGCCTGGATTCCGAATCCGAAGCCGCCATACAGGAGGGCCTGGCCTACCTGATGCAGGGCCGCACCACGTTCGTGATCGCGCACCGGCTCTCGACCATTCGCCGCGCCGACCAGATCCTGGTGGTGGAAGACGGCCGCATTGTGGAACGCGGCACGCACGATTCGCTGTACGCGCTGGGGGGCCGCTATCACGATCTCTACACGCGCCAGCACGGCCTGGACGCCAACCTGTTCCTGGCCCCCGGAGAGTGCGACCAGGAACCGGAAGAGGGCGACGTGCCGGGGACGCCCAAGGCCGCGGCGCCGCCCACCGCGGCATCGCTGCTGCGCGGGGGAATTGCGTAGAGCCTCCGCGCCGCGGGGGTTTTGGGATGGCGGGGACTTACGCCGCCGGGGAAACCTCGACGGAAATCTGCTTGCCCAGGACACGGAAAGCCGCCTCGAGTTGGTCCAGCCGCGAGTTGTGGCGCAGGTCGAGGAGGCGGTCCACCTGGGGCAAGTGCCAGTTGAGCCGGCGCGCGAGTTCCGCCTTGCCCACTTTCGCCGCGCGCATTTCAGTGTAGAGGGCGAGCTTGGCTTCCGTCAACGCCGGCAGGGTGACGAAGGGGCCTCTGCGGCCGGGGCGCGGCAGAGGGATCTCGCGGCGATCCGCCATATGGCCGAGGAGAACGGTTTCAATGGCATCGACCACGCGGGCCAGCGCTTCCGCCCGGTCGTCGCCGAAAGTGATGGCTCCAGGAACATCCGGAACTTCGGCGAGGATTGTCCGATTGGTGTCCTTCGAGAGTTTAACGCCATAGTGCAGCATGACCGGCGATCCCTTCGTCCTACTTCAGTCCCAATGCCTTTCGAGCCACCGCTTGAACTGGGCGCTCGTCATACTGCGACGATACAACAGATCTGTTGTGGAGTCAACCGAACTGTTGCGGGAGGGATGGGCCGCTTCCGGGCGCGGCGGCGAAATCGGCTCCGGCATCGGCTCTCCGTCTCCTTACCGATGGTAGTCCGCGATCTCCGGTTGTGGGGCAGGTTGTCAGCCTGCGGCGGGATGTCATCCCCCCTGGGCGGCATTGGCAGACGTTCGCAAATGGCCGATTGACAATCTGCCGCAGGATGCCATCCTGCCCCACATCCCTACATCCAGAACTTCAAATACGGACCATCTTCCGCCACACGCAGCAGGTACAACGCCACTTCGCGGGCGTGGTAGTCGCCCCACATCGAGGATTCGCCGGGCTCGCAGTTCCAGCCGTTGGGCCGGTGGTAGACGGAGTGCAGAATCAGTCCCTGGTGCGCGGGGTCCCGGCTCAGGTACGGCGCGTCGAAAAGCGAATCGCAGATCGAGAGGCCCGCCTGCCAGTAGCGCGCGTCGCCCAGCGCGCGTCCCAGGCGCAGCAGGCCCTGCGCGGCGATTGCCGCCGCGGAACTGTCCAGCGGTTCGGCGCCCGCCGCGATGCCGGGCGCGCCGGTGTCCCAATACGGGATGCCGTCGGCGCGCGTGGTTTCGATGTAGAAATCGCAGGTGGCGCGCGCGGCTTTCTCCAGCATGGCGAGCGCGTCGGCGGGTCCGTCCGCGGCGCGGAAATATTCCAGCTCTTCGGCGAATCCGCACATCGCCCAGGCCAGGCCGCGCGTCCAGGTGGTGAAGGGCGAATAGCCCTGCTGCGAGTTGGGGCAGCGGTAGCGGCCGTCGTTGGGATTGAAAATGCTCTCGTGCGCCACGCGGCCGCGGACGTCGTACGCGTCGCGGCCTTCGCCGTAGTAGACCGAGTAGCGGGCGGTCGCGCGGAGGTGGTCGTGCGCGCGGTCAAGCAGCGAAATCCGGCGGTCACCCTCGCCCATCGACACGTGGCCCAACTGGTGGGCCACCACCAGCGAGCGCACCGAGCGGATGCTGTCGACGAACAGCGAATGCGGCCCGTTGAAGGAATAGATGTAGCCGCCGCCATCCGCGCAGCGCGCCCAGCGCATGGCCTGCACGGCGCCGGAACATTTCAGCGCCAGCTCGTAGAAACGCCGCTCCCAATCGTTCTCGGCGATGCGTCCCTCGCGCATGAGGCGGAGCAGGTTGCCGTAGGTGCCGAGGTTGTTGAAGCCGTGATCGTGGACGCCCGAGTGGGTGAGGTGCGGCGCCATGGCGGTGACCGTGCCGGAGCGCCCGATACGCAGGAACGCGGCGTCGCCGGTGGCGTCGAACTGCAGGATGGCGCTGCCGAACTGGAAACCCTGCGTCCATTCGGTCCAGCCGCGGCTGGTGTAGCGGCCGCCCACGGTGGCGACGGGCGAGCCTTGCGACGGCTCCCAGGTTTTCTCGATGGAAAGGATTTTCGCGGCCGAGAGATCGAACAGGCGGCGCAGTTTGGGCACGAGCGCGGCGGGCGTGAGATGGGCGAGTATCTTCACGCGCGGTGCAGCGTCCCGAGCACGGTGTTGATCAGCACCGCGGCCATGCCGATGGGGATGGCGATCTTCCATCCGATGTTCATGAGCTGATCGTAGCGGAAGCGCGGGAACGTGCCGCGGAACCAGATCAGCATGTATACCAGCATGGACACCTTCAGCGTGAACCAGAACAGCCCGATCACGGCGTGATTTACGGCGGGGATGATGATCAGTCCGCCCATGGCCGCCATCGAGAGAGCCACCAGCACCAGGACGAGTTGCTGCGTGCGGTCCTTGAGCTTCTTCGCCATGGGGATGGTCAACCCGGCCGAGCCCACCAGCAGCATCGCAGGGAAGGCCGCGTTGAGCGGCGTCTCCAGCCACTCGACGTTGGGGAAGGGACGCAGCCAGCCGCCCCAGAACAGCGTCACGGCCACGGCGCAAACCACGATCAGGTTGGCGTATTCGGCCAGGAAGTAGAGCGCGAAGCGGAATCCGCTGTACTCCGTGTGGAACCCGGCCACCAGCTCGGATTCGGCTTCCGGAAGGTCGAACGGGGCGCGGTTGGTCTCCGCCGTGGCGGCGACGAAGTACAGAACGAACGGCACGATCATGAAGCCGTAGTTGTCGAACACGCCCCACACGCCGCGATCCAGTTGCGATTTCACGATGCCCTGCAGGCTCAAGGTTCCGGCCGCCATGGCGCCGGAGAGCAGCGCGAAACCGAGGGCCACTTCGTAGCTCACCAGTTGCGCCGCGCTGCGCAGCGCGCCCAGCAGCGAATAGTGGCTGTTGGAGGCCCATCCGCCCAGAATGATGCCCAGGATGCCCACGCTCGACATGGCGGAAACCACCAGCAGTCCCACGTTCACGTCCGCCACGAAAAGTTTGGCGGAGAACGGCAGCACCGTGTAAGCCGTGAGGGCGGCGACGGTGGAAACCACCGGGGCCCACCAGAAGATAACTTTGTCCGCTCCGGCGGGAATGATGTCTTCCTTGATGAGCAGCTTGAACGCATCGGCGATGGGCTGCAGCAGGCCGTGCGGGCCCACGCGCATGGGGCCCAGGCGGACCTGGAAGTCCGCCAGAACTTTGCGCTCCACCAGCGACAGGTAGCCGGCGATCAGCGGAACCGCCCCGACGATGACCAGCGTCAGCACGATGGGCGTAAACAGCGGAGATGAGAGGATCTTGTCCATAGGGTCCCTATCGCGCCAAAGTCGTCTGCGCCAGGATCACGAACGGCTGGGGATAGACGCCGATCGCCAGGGTCAGAAAGCCGGTGACGCCCAGAGCCAGGCGCAGTCCGAAGCTGGCCGACAGCGGGGCCTTTTCCAGCTCCTCGCCGATAAACATGCTGCGCACAACCTTGAAGTAGTAATAAATCGCCACGGCGGTGTAAAGGATGGCGACGGCCGCCAGCATGAAGTGGCGCGTCTGAATTAGCGCCAGCAGGATGTAATACTTGCCCCAGAAGCCGGCGGTGGGCGGAATGCCGGCCAGCGAGAGCAGGAAGATCAGCATCAGTATGGCGTAGCCGGGGCTCTTGTGCATGAGGCCGGAAATGTCCTCCAGGTCCTCGCCGATGATGCCCTGCCGCCGCAGCGCCACGATCACCAAAAACGCGCCCAGGTTCATGAAGGTGTAGACCATCACGTAGATCCGGATGCCGGTGACGCCGGTGACGCCGGGGGCGTCGCCGGCGATCAGGCCCAGCAGCATGAAGCCGGCGTGCGAGATGGAACTGTACGCCAGCAGGCGCTTGATATTGGTCTGGTTGATGGCCGCCAGGTTGCCGATGGTGAGCGTGGCCACGGCCACCACCGAGAGCAGCGGTTCCCAGACGGCGCGCGAGCTGGCCAGCGGTCCCAGGAAAATGCGCAGCAGGAAGGCGATGGAAGCGGCCTTGGACGCCACCGAAAGATACGCCGTGACGGGGGTGGGCGCGCCTTCGTAGGCGTCCGGCGCCCACATGTGGAACGGCACGGCGGAGATCTTGAAGAGCAGGCCCACGGAAGTGGTGGCGAGAGCCAGCAGGACCACCGGGTCCCAGGCCGGGCGCTCGGCGATCTTGAGAGCGATGTCGCTCAGCCGGGTGGAATCGGCGATGCCGTAAAAAAGCGAGAAGCCGTAGAGCAGGATGCCGGTGGAGAACGCGCCCAACAGCAGATACTTCATGGCGGCCTCGTTGGAGCGCTTGTCGGAGCGCAGGAAGCCCACCATCACGTAGAAGCTGAGCGCCATGAGTTCCAGGCCGATGAACAGCGTCACCAGATCGCTGCCGGTGGCCAGGAAATACATGCCGCACTGAGAAAACAGGATCAGGCTGTAATACTCGCCGTGGTGCTCGCCGGAGATTTCCAGGTACTTGTAGGAAACCAAGCAGACGATCAGCGCGGCGAGGACGAAAATCCAGTTAAAGAAGATGGAGGAAGCATCCACCGTCACCGATCCCTGGAAAGCCGTCAATTCGGAATAGCCGCCGGACGCCAGGTACGCCGACTGGTTATACAGGCCGTAGCCCGCGAACGCCTCCGCCAGCGCCACGAAGATGAGCGTCCACTTTTTCTGGCGCGGCTCCGGGAAGATCCAGAAATCGAACAGCAGGATGGCGCAACCGAACAGGGCCAGCATCACCGCCGGGACGATGGCGAAGTGATCGGTGGATGTGTAGAACGGGCTCATTGTCCGCCTCCCAGGGATGCCCTGCGAGCGATCGTCAGGCCCGGCGGAAGCCCCTCATAGTAGCCCGGATGAACGCTTTCCACGATCTGCCTGACGGGGTTCCGAAGAACGTCGAAATACGGTTTGGAATAAACCCCGATCCACAAGGCCCAGGCGATCAGCGGCAGGAACATGGCCACCTCGCGGAAACCCAGGTCGCGCAGGCCCAGGTTTTTGGCGTTGGTCACCTGCCCCAGCATGGTGCGCTGGTAGAGCCACAGCAGGTAGGCCGCGCCCAGAATCACGCCCGAGACGGCGAAGGCGGCCCACGCGTGGCTGGCCTCGAACGCGCCCTGCAGGATGGTGAACTCGCCCACGAACCCGTTGAGCAGCGGCAGGCCGGCGGAGCTCAACATGGCGATGGCGAAGATTACGGCGAAGCGCGGCATGACGTGCGCCAGGCCGCCGTATTCGGAAATCTCGCGGGTGTGGCGGCGCTCGTAGATCACGCCGATAATCATGAAGAGCATACCGGTGGAGATGCCGTGGTTGATCTGCTGCAGCACGCTGCCGGCGATTCCGTTGGGGGTGAGCGAGAAAATGCCCAGCGTGCAAAAGCCCAGGTGGCTCACCGAGGAGTAGGCGATCAGCTTCTTCCAATCCTGCTGCATCAGGCTCACCAGCGCGCCGTAAACGATGCCCACGATCGAGAGCACCGCCAGAATCTCGACGATCGTCTGGTCCGAGGATGCCCGCGGCAGCAGCGGGAGCGAGAACCGCAGGAACCCGTACGTGCCCATCTTCAACAGGACCGCGGCCAGAATCACCGAGCCCGCCGTGGGCGCTTCCACGTGCGCGTCCGGCAGCCAGGTATGGAACGGGAACATGGGCACCTTGATGGCGAAGCCGATGAAGAACAGCCAGAAAACCCACTGCTCGCTGCCGAACGCCCAGCCCTGCGGCAACTGCGTATGCAGCAATTCGGAAATCTCGAAGCTGTAGAAGTGGCACTGGTCGTAGTGGCGGAAGTAGAGCGTCAGGATGCCCAGCAGCATGAGCACGGAACCGGCCAGGGTGTACAGAAAGAACTTGATGGCCGCGTACAGCTTGCGCTGGCCGCCCCAGATTCCGATGATGAAGTACATCGGGATCAGCACCAGTTCCCAGAAGATGTAGAACAGGAAGAAATCGAGCGAGACGAACACGCCGATCATGCCCGTCTGCAAAAGCAGGAACATGGCGTAGTACGCCTTGACGCGGTCGTCGACGGCGCGCCAGGATACCAGCGTGGCGATGAAGCCCATCAGCGTGGTGAGCATGACCAGCAGCAGGCTGATGCCGTCGATTCCCACGGCGTAGCGCGCGCCCAGCGCCGGAATCCAGTTGGCGCGCTCGATGAATTGGAAGCCGGCGGCGCCGGCCTGGAAACGGGGAAGCAGATGCAGCGACAACAGGAACCCGGCCAGGGTCGCCAGGTTGGCCCACACTTTGATCAGTGTCTTGCTCCTCGCCGGCAGGAACAGCAGCACAACCAACCCGGCCAGGGGCGCGAACAGGACGACGCTCAGTAGATGCTGGTGCATATGCTTACCGGGTCACGTATAGTTTCAGGTAGTAATCGGAGAATGCCAGCAGCCCCAGCAGTCCCAACACCACAAACAGCGCGTAGGTTTGCACGCGGCCGGTTTGCAGAATGCAGACGGGATAAGAAAGCATCTTCACGAAGAAGGCGCCGAGGCGAACCGCGCCATCCACGATCCAGGTGTCCCACCACTTGGAGACGCTGGCGGCCGCGCGCGTCAGCCAGCCCGCGCCGTTCACGCCGCCATCCACCACTTCGCGGTCGAAGGCGCCGCACACCCGGCCGCCGCCCTTGCCCAGGCCGTTGACGAAAAGAAAATCGTACAGCTCGTCGATGTACCACTTGTTGTAGAGCCACTTGTACAAAGGCCCGGTGGCGGCCTGGATGCGGTCCGGGATTCCCGGCCTGGCGAGATAGAGATAGCGCGCCAGGGCAATCCCGCCGGCGGCCACCAGCACCGAAAGCGCCATCAGTCCCCACTCGGCGCCGCTGCTGTGAGCGGTTTCGCCAGCGGCCTCGCCCGCGCCAAACATGGGGGCCAGCCAATTCTCAAACGCGCGGAACGCCTCCGGCCAGTGCCACAGCTTGGGCGTGCCCAGCCAACCGGCCAGCGCGCTGCCGATGGCCAGCACGGAGAGCGGCACGGTCATGGTCCGCGGCGATTCGTGAATGTGCGCTTCCGCTTCCGGCTTTACGCGCGAGGGGCCGTAGAATGTCAGGTACATGAGCCGCCACATGTAGAAGGCCGTCATGGCGGCGGTGGCGATGCCCACCGCCCACAGCGTCTTCGATCCCAGCGGAGAGCTGTAAGCCTGCCACAGAATTTCGTCCTTGGAGAAGAAACCGGCCAGGAAGGGAATTCCGGAAATGGCCACCGAGCCCACCCACATGGTCCAGTAGGTGATCGGAATCTTGTTCCTCAGCCCGCCCATGTAGCGCATGTCCTGCTCGCCTGAAAGCGAGTGAATCACCGATCCGGAACCGAGGAAGAGCAGGGCCTTGAAGAAGGCGTGGGTGAAGAGATGGAAAATGGCCACCCAGTAAGCGCCCACGCCCAGCGCCAGGAACATGTAGCCGAGCTGCGAAACCGTGGAGTACGCCAGCACGCGCTTGATATCGTTCTGCACCAGGGCAATCGACGCGGCGAAAATGGCCGTGCCCGCGCCGATGATGGCCACGATGCCCGAAGTCTGCGGCGTCAACTGGAACAGCGGCGCCGAACGCGCCACCATGTAGACGCCGGCCGTCACCATGGTGGCGGCGTGGATCAGGGCCGAAACCGGCGTGGGGCCTTCCATGGCGTCGGGAAGCCAGACGTACAGCGGGATCTGCGCCGATTTTCCGGTGGCGCCGATGAACAGCAGCAGCGCCATGGCGCTCAACACGCCGAAGCCGGCGGTCTCGGCGGGGAACTGTCCGCTGTGCAGCGCCTTGGCCACTTCCGTGAAGCGCAGCGTGCCCAGCGTCAGGAGCATGAGCAGCATGCCCAGCACGAAACCGGAATCGCCCACCCGGTTCACGATGAAGGCCTTCTTGCCGGCGTCGGCCGCCGATTTCTTGTGGTAGTAGAAACCGATCAGCAGGTAGCTGCACAACCCCACGCCCTCCCAGCCCACGAAGAGCAGCGCGTAATTGTTGGCCAGCACCAGCATTAGCATGAAGAACACGAACAGGTTCAGGTAGCCGAAGAAGCGGTAGTAGCCGTTGTCGTGGGCCATGTACCCGACCGAGTAGACGTGGATCAGGAAACCGACGCCGGTGACCACCAGGATCATGACCGCGCTCAGCGGGTCGAGCAGGAATCCCCAATCGGCCTGGAGGTTGCCCATCTGGCCGTTGGCCAGGTGGAACGGCAGGCCGGCGATCCACGAGAACTGGATCACCTCGTGCGCCTTGTCATGCAGGCTGGAAAGCTGCCAGACCGCGGCCACCGAGAGCAGGAAGGAAATCAAAACCGTCCCCGGGCAGATCAGGCCGATAAGAAACTTGAGCGGCGATGGCGGGTGAGCGCGATCGTGCGCGGGGGCATCGCCGTGCTCATTGGCGGCGGGCTCGACGCCGGGCGCGATGGCCACATCCGAGACCGGCTGCGGATCCAGTCTCTTGCCGGCGAGCAGCATGAGAACCGCCCCGAAGAGCGGGAATAGCGGAATCAGCCAGATGAGGTTTAGAAAGTTCACGGCTCTCCTACCACTTCAGCAAATCGATTTCATCCGCCTGCACGGTTTCCTTGTTGCGGAACAGGGCGATCAGGATGCCGAGGGCGACGGCGGTTTCGGCCACCGCGTCGGCGATCACGAAAACCGCGAAGACCTGTCCATGCACGTGGTCCCCTCCAAAAGCGTGCGAAAAGGCGACCAGGTTGATGTTCACGGCGTTGAGAATCAGCTCGATGGACATCAGAACGACCACGATGTTGCGCCGCGTCAGCACGCCCACCGTGCCGATCAGCAGCAGGGCGGCGCTCAGCGCCATGTAGTGAACGGTGGTTATGGGATGCATCGTCAGATCCTCTTCTTGGCCATGAGCACGGAGCCGACCACCGCCACCAGCAGCAGCACGGAAGCGAGCTCGAAGGGCAGCAGGTAGTCCTGAAACAGCGCGTCGGCCACCCGCTCGGTGTTTCCCGCCCCGCCCGCGCCGATCGAGCCGTAGGCCGGCGCGGCGACATGAAACGCGCTCCTGCCATGGTACACGAACCAGCCGGCCACCGCGCCCACCGCCGCCACGGCCGCCAGCGCCACCGTCCACTGGCCGCTGAACTCCCGATCCTTGGCGGCGGCATCCAGATTCACCAGCATGATCACGAACAGGAACAGGACCATGATGCCGCCCACATAAAGGACGATCTGCACCGCGAACAGGAACTCCGCCCCTTGCAGCAGGTACAATCCGGCCACGCCCAGCAGCGACACGATCAGCGAGATGGCGCTGTGCACCGGGCTGCGCCGCGTGATGGTGAGGATGCCGCCAACGAGCGTCATGGCGGCGAAGACGTAGAAGAACACCGTGTCGATCAGCATTTGTATCGAGTAGGCAGCGGCCCTTCTTCGAGCATCTGCCGGTCCCAGATCTGGCCCTCGCGGGTGTAAGTGGCCAGTTCGAAATCCTGCGTCAGTTCCAGCGCGTCCACCGGACAGGCGTCTTCGCACAGCCCGCAGAACATGCAGCGCGACGTGTCGTAAGTGAAGGTGGTCAGATCCTTGCGCTTGGTCTGTTCGTTGCGCTCCCAGCCCACCACGATCAGCGCTTCGGGACAGGCCAGGGCGCACAGATTGCACGAGATGCAGAGCGTCTCCCCGTTGTCGGGGTTGATGTTAAGCCGCGGCGCGCCGCGGTACCGCTCGGCCACCTTGGGCCGCTCGGCCGGATACTGTTCGGTGTAGATGTACTTGGGCGGCTGGTTCCGGAACGTCACCCACAGTCCCTGAAACAGGTCCACCAGGAAGATCGTTTTGAGAAACTTACGCATAGCACCGCCGCCCACTCATGCCGCTCGGGCCTTTTTCACCTGTCGATCTCGCCCAACACAATATCCAGCGTGCCGACGATCGCCACCACATCGGCGATCAGCCCGCCGCGCACCATCCGGTCCAACGCCTGCAGATTCACATACGAAGGCGGCCGCACGCGCACCCGGTAGGGCTGCGTCGAGCCGTCGCTGACCACGTAATAACCCAGTTCGCCCTTGGGCGCCTCGATGGACACGTACGCCTCGCCCACCGGCGGCTTGATCACTTTCGGAACCTTGGCCATGATGGGCCCCGCGGGAATGGCCGCGGCCGCCTGGCGGATGATGCGCGCGGACTGCCGCATTTCCTGCATGCGCACCACGTACCGGTCGTAGGTATCGCCGTTTTCCCGGGTGGGAATTTCGAAGTCGTACTTCTCGTAGCCCGAGTAGGGCTGCGCCTTGCGCAGGTCCCACTTCACGCCGCTGGCGCGCAGCACCGGTCCGGTCACGCCGTATTCCTTGCACTCGGAAGCGCTCAGCACGCCCACGTTCTGGAGCCGGCCCACCCAGATGCGGTTGTGGGTGAGCAGTTCCTCGTACTCGTCCACCTTGGGATCGAACCAGTCGCAGAAGGCAGCGCACTCCTTCTCGAAGCCGTCGTAGGTTTCGTACTGCAGGCCGCCGATGCGAAACGCGTGCGTGGTGAGCCGCGCCCCGCAGTAGTTCTCGAGTATCTTCAGCGCCTCCTCGCGTTCGCGGAGGCAGTAGAACACCGGCGTGATGGCCCCGATGTCGAGGGCGTGGGTGCCCAGCCACAATAGGTGGCTGGCGATGCGGTTCAGCTCCGTCAGAATCACGCGCACCGCCTGCGCGCGCGGCGGCGCCTCGACGTTGAGCAGTTTCTCCACCGCCAGGCAGTAACCCAGGCCGTTGGAGACCGCGGCCACATAGTCCATGCGGTCCACGTAAGGGTTGAACTGCGCGTAGGTGCGGTTCTCGGCGATCTTCTCCACGCCGCGGTGCAGGTAGCCGATGACGCAGTCCGTCCCTAGGACTTTTTCGCCGTCCAGCTTGAGGATCACGCGCAGCACGCCGTGCGTGGACGGGTGCTGCGGCCCCATGTTGAGGACCAGTTCGGTGGAGTCTAGGAAAGTGGTGTCGGGCATGGCGTCACTGGCCGCTTTCGATTCCCAGGTTCTCGCGCACCCAGCGGTCGTCCTGCTGAAGGATTCCGTAGTCCTTGCGCAGCGGATATCCCTGCCAGTCCTCGGGCATCAGGATGCGCCGCATGTCGGGGTGGCCGGCGAAAGTAATTCCGAACATGTCGAAGATCTCGCGCTCCAGCCAGTTGGCGGTGAGGTGCACGCCCACGGCCGTATGGGGCTGGAAGCCGTCGGGGATGCCGGTCTTGAGGCGCACGCGTTCGTTGCGGAAAAAACTGTAGACCACGTAGACCAGGTCGAAGCGCTCGGCCCGCTTGGGCCAGTCGACGGCGGTGATGTCCACCAGGTAGTCGAAATCGGCTTCCAGCTTCAGATATTCGAGCACCGGGACCACGCTATCGGGAGTGACGACGGCAAAATTCTGCCCGAGGTAGCTTAAGGTTGCCGCGACTCCGCCGGGAAAACGGCTCCGCAGGTCCTGCGCCAGGGCGCCGTCCCATGGAGTGGCCGCCATGGTGGCGGGCGGTTTCGGTGGAGCGGCCGCGGGTTTCGGCGGAGCCGGCTTGGGGGCCGGTGGTTTGGCTTCGGCGCCGGCGGGCGGCGCCGGCGGCGGCGCAGCCTCGCCCCCACCGGGCAGAGGCGAATCCGAGCCCCCGGGCTTTTGCTCGTCAGCCATGCACTCTCCTCTTGGACGAAGACCTTTACACTTATCACCGGCCGTCAACAGGTGTCAAACCGCACAACACCGGGCCGCGGAACACATTATATGCTACCGGGGAAGGCCGCGGCGGGCCTGGCGGCTTCCTGTAGCAGCGCCTATCCTCGCGCCGCGCGTGGAGTTATGCTGTAGGCGAACCAGATGAGCGCATCCAACCCCAAGTATCAGGATCTACAGCAGCTTCCCCAGTTCCCGGCGATTGCCACGAAGGTTCTCCGGGTGCTCTCGCACGATGATATCACGGCCCGCGAGATCGCCGATTTCATTCGCGCGGACGCGGCCCTGGCCTCCGGGCTGCTGTCGCTCGCCAATTCCTCCCTGTACCACGCTCGCTCGCGCATCACCGGCCTGCAGCAGGCGCTCACCATGGTAGGGCTCGACGAGTTGAAACGGTTCGTGGTGACGTTCTCCACCAAGAGCTGTTTCCAGACGGCCTTCCGCCTGGATTTGCTGCGCGCCATCTGGCGTCACAGCCTGGCGTGCGCGCTGGTCTGCGAGGAGTTGTCGGTGGCGTGTTCGCCCTCGCAAAGCCGCGGCGACCAGGCCTATACCGCCGGCCTGCTGCACAACATCGGCCGCCTGGGCTTGTTCGTGGTGCATCCGCGGGAGTACGCCGACCTGCTGACCGGCGCCGCGCCGGGCGCGGACCTGCTGGCCCTGGAACAGCAGGCTTTCGGCGTGGATCACTGCGAAGCCGGCCGCTGGCTGGCGGAGCGCTGGGGATTGCCGGAGGAAGTCCGCCTGGCCGCCGCCGAACACCACTTCCCGCCCGGGACCGGGGAATTCGGCTTGCAGGACCTGGTGCGGGTAGCCGTGCTCCTGACCAACACCCTGGGATTCGACGTCACGGTGGCCCGCGAGGCGCTTAGCATGCCGCGCATCCGGGCCCTGCTGCCGCACGTTGCGCAGTACCGCTTCGACCCCGATCCGGACCTCATGAAGGCGCGCATCGCCGACAAGCTGGACGCTTACGACTGAGGGTCGATCCGATAAGTGGTCCGCTCAGACCGGCCGAGGTGCTCCCTCAAGATCTCCCGCTGAGCGGGGGTCTTCTCGCCCCCCCGGAGGTGAGGTTCCGCAGCGAAGTTCGCATGGACAGATCCGCGATCAGGTCCCGAAGCTTGTCCTGCTCGATCGGCTTGGTCAGGTACCCGTCCATGCCGGCAGCCACGCAAATGCCACGATACTCCGCCGTCACGTGCGTGGTCAGCCCGAAAACAACGGGTTGGCGGTCGAGCGGGAGGCGGCTCCGGATTTCCCGCGTTGCGGTCAAACCGTCTACCTCCGGCATTTCCACGTCCATGAGAATCAGGTCGTAATAACTCCCCTCCGCGGCCGTAATGGCTTGCGCGCCGTCCGGCGCCAGGTCCGCATCCACGCCGAGTCCCTTCAATAGCACCAGGATGAGTTTCTGATTGACCCGGTTGTCCTCCGCTACCAGCACTCTCAATTGGCTCGCGCTGGCGGCCTGCGGCGGAGCGCTGGGCGGCGCCGCGGGTTCCCGCGCGCGCCCCATGAGCGCGGTGAATCGAAACCGCGTGCCCTCGCCGGGCGCCGATTCGGCGTCGATGGTTCCCCCCATCAACTCGACCAGCCTTTTGGAGATTGCCAGGCCCAGCCCGGTTCCTCCGCAACGGCGGCTGATGGATGCGTCCGCCTAGTTGAACGGCGCGAACAGGCGCGGCAGTTGCTCCGGCGCAATCCCGATGCCGGTGTCGCGAACCTCGATCGCAATGCAATATGCGGTCTCGTCCTGCCGCTCCACGCAGGCCGAGAGCACCACCTCCCCGGAAGCGGTAAACTTCAGGGCGTTCGAGATCGGGTTCAGCACCACCTGCCGCAACCGGTTTCCGTCTCCGGCCACCCAATCGGGCAAATCCGGCGCCAGCTCGCAGGCGAGGCGCAGACCCTTCCCTTCTCCGGCGGCTCGAAACAGGCCCAGGCTTTCTTTCAGGGAGCGCGGAAGGTGGAATGGCGCGACCTCCAACTCGAGTTTTCCGGCTTCCACCTTGGAGAAATCCAGGATGTCGTTGATCACCCTCAGCAGCCCGTCCCCGGAAGAACGGATCATCCTGAATAACGAAGTTCAGAGTGTGCAAACCGCGTAAATACTTGCGACAACGGAAGGGTGGAGGCAAACACCCCGGACAAAACAGTTCCGCGGGAAATCGCCGCTCTGCTCTCCGGCAAGCGTGTGATTCTGCGTGAGACGAAACGAGCGGTAACTCCCTTCGGCGGAGTCGCCGTTTTCATTGCTTATCTGCGCAAAGTCGACTTGGTTGGGCAGATTCGTCGGCACATGCCGATCTCCTGGAAATCGCCAAACCGCATCGATCCAGCCGACACGTTGCTGGCGTTCCTCATGGTCGTGCTGGTGGGCGCCAAGCGCTTCGCTCACGCCGGCCTGTTACGCGGCGATTAAGCGCTGCATGCGCTGCTCGGCATGAAGCGGTTTCCCGCTGACGCCACGATCCGCAATTTGTTTCGCAAGTTTGGCATGGGCCAGGTCCAGCGCTTCTTCGAACCCCTGGCCGAGTAGCAGGTGCAGCGGCTGCCGCAGCGGCCCGAGGGCTACACCCTGGACATGGTTTCCACTGTGTTCGAGCGTTACGGGAATCAGGAAGGGTCCCTGAAAGGGCACAACCCGCGCCGGCACGGGCGACCGAGCCATCACCCGCTGCCGGCCGTGCTGAGCGAAGCCCACTTCCTCCTCCACGGCTGGCTCCGCAGCGGCGGGCCCAGAGATGGGCACCCCCGGAACCGCCTGTGGAGCGGAGGAATTTCTCAAAGAAGCTCTCGCGCTGTGGGGACAGCGCCAGAAGATCCGCCTGCTGAGAGCCGATTCCGGCTTCTTTGATGGCCTGCTATTGAGCTTTTTGGAACTGCGTCAGCTCCCCTACATTGTAGTCGCCCGCATGACCAAGTGGGTCAAACGAGCCGCGCAACGGGTGGAGTCCTGGACCCAATTGGACGACGACTACGCTGCCGGCGAATTCCGTCTCCGGCTCCACGGTTGGGACGTGGTACGGCGTTTTGTGGTCATTCGCGAGCGGGTGCGCGAATCCCGCGCCAGCGTGGGGCGCAAACTGATCGACGTGCCCGGCTATACGTTTCGCGTCTTCGTCACCAGTGAGACGGCCGCGCCGGCGGAGATCTGGCGCGATTACAATCGGCGAGCCGACATGGAAAACCGCACCGCCGAACTGAAGCACGACTTGGGAGCCCACGGTTTTTGCATGCAACAGTTCTTCGCCACCGACGCTGCGTTTCCCAGCGTGCTGCTCCTGTTCAATCTGCTCGCCGAATTCCAGCGGGCAGCCGGTCTGCCGACCTATCGCGAGCCTAACACGCTCCGCACCCAGGTGCTCACCCGTGGAGCCATTCTCGGCCGTGCTGGTCGTCGGGTGGTTGTCCACTTGTCCCGAAGTTGGGGCGGATTGCGATCCAGGATCCCCTTGCTGGATAACATCCTGGCCTGTGAATTTCCAATCTCGCCGAAGTTGACGCCGCTCCTCGGAACCTGAGCCGCATGCCGCTCGAAGGCCACCATTCTGAGTCCGGCTGAAAGGGGAAACTATCGATCAACTTCGGAAATCGGGTTCAGAAGGAGTTAGCCGCGTTTTTGACCGTGCTGTGACGAACTTCGGTCAGGACGGCGGCAGCGGAAGGCTGAGGATCGCGTCCATGGCCGGATCGTCGCCATCCATGTACTGCTGGAAAGTCAGCCCCGTGGGGATGTCGGGCTGCAGCGAGGGAGCGGGGTTTGCGGCTGGCTCCACGCCGCCCGAGTAACTCACAGAGATGCCATAATACGGCAGCCCGAAAGCTCCGATGCGGTAAATGAATTGCGGCTTGCCACCGGTGGGCTCTCCCACGAAGATGGCGGCGGTTTCGTCCTGGAAGTGATCGGAGGCCTCCATGGCGGCGGAAAACGTGGCCCGCCCCACGATCACGTACAGTCTTCCCGCCTGGTTGAACCGGCTGGCTTTGATCTGCTCGATCCAGGGGTCCAGAATGGAGCCGTTGCCTCCGGTGTTATTGCGCATGTCCACGATCAGGCGCTCGACGGTGTTGGCGGCCAGCATCTGATTCAACTGCGCCAGGAAAACCGCCGAGGCCAGGGTGGGATCTTCGGTGCAACTGTTGTACTGGAAGTAGACCGTGGCGCCTCCGTCGATCAAGGTGGCCCAGTAATGTAGTTGCGGATTCTGCCGGTACAGCGGCAGGCTGCCCTGGAACGCCTGGATCAGATGCGGGTACTGGCTCCCCGGAAAGGCCTGCACGGTGACGCTGACCGAACTGGGCGCAGGAGGCTCAGGCCGGCCGGCGAGTTGCTGAGACACATCCCTGGCAACCTGGAGCTGCGCGCCGGCGGTCGAGTCCGTCAATCCGGTGCCAAACAGGAAGTCGGTGTTGTAGAGCTTGTTCAACGGAATGTAGTACCTCGGCCACTGATCGTTTTCGTGCGGCACCAGCGCGGTGAGTATGTTGGTCGCGTCGCCGATGGGGGTCCGCCCCACTGCCAGGAGTCGGGTGCCCAGCAGATCTCGATACTGTGCGGAGGCGGCGGTGATGTAGATTCCGTCGTCGAACCAGTAGAACGAGAGCGGCAGGTAGTTGAAGGGCGTGGTGGAGGGCCAGCCCACATCGGTGTGGGCGACTTCGAGAGAGGCCACCAGCGCCTGGATGGCGGTGCGGATCTGCGGGTCGGAGAGGTTCGCGGCCGCGTCCGACAGGGCCGCGGCGTTGGCGTTGAACTGGGCCAGGCCGATACCCGGAAACGGCGCGGTCTCGAGCGCGTCCATCCGCTGAGCGAGCCAGGCCAGATCGGCGCGCCAGGCCGTGAGGGGCGGCGCGGGCGGAGGCGCGGCGAGCACGCCCAGCGAAAAGTCTCCGCTGGTCGCGCTCAGCCCGGTTTCCCGAATCGGCACGAAAGGGGTGCTTTGTATGGAGGAATAAGAGAACGCCAAGCCGTCGTTTCCCAGCGGATCTCCGATGGCGTTCGCTCCGAGGGTGGGGCACAGATCCGCTTCGTTATCAGGCGTGACGGGCGCCACGCTCAGCCAGTAGGTTCCCGGCGGCAGCGCAACCGACAGTCCATCCACTTCGATCAGGTATATGTAGGTGCCATCGCCGTTGGCTGCGGTGGGCGTCAGCGTTGCGGCGCTTACTCCGGATGCCACTACCGTGCCGCCATGGCCCGCGGACACGCCGCTGCGGATTTCCCAGGAAGCCTGCGTCACGGCGCTGGAGCTCAAGCGGCTGTGGGCGAAAACTCCGGTGACCGACCATCCCCCATCGGGAACCACGAAGTCGTCGTAAACACGGCTGAACTGCTGGCTGGAGGTGTAAGAGTTGACTGCACCGGGTATCCCCTGCGCCCAATCGCCGTTGTACCAGCCCACCGTTCCGGTGGGCATCCCCTGCGCGTGCAAGGACGCTTCAGGAAGGAGTATAAGAGACAATCCGGCAAGAACGATTCTGATCCACATAGAAGATACTTATGGGCAGTCCTCAGACTTTGGCGACCGCCATCCGCCGAGCCTAGAGGAATTAAACCCGGAACTTCCATATTTGACTCGCTGGCCATACACATTTTATTCCAGGCGCCACGGTTTGATGCGACGATTCCCATGGAGGAGTCAGGGGCGTGGTTAATGCCGGAATTTCGGACTCCCTGGTTGAATTATCCAACATGCGGCGGCGTGGTATGGCGTGCAAGTCCTTTCCTTTGAGCACGGCCCTTTGCGTGCGGTTTCGCTTGTCGAAGGGGGAGTGCCTGAGGTGCGCGACATGGAAGTGGACGCCAGGCCGATTGCGTACGAAATGGCTGGAATCCGGGCGTGCCCGTGTGGGGCAGGATGGCATCCTGCGGCGGGTTGGTAACCCGCCTGGGCGGCCTTGTGCAACAGCCGCCCAGGCCGATTAACAATCGGCCGCAGGATGCCATCCTGCCCCACACAAGGCCGGCGAATCCACTTCCACCGATGGACGATTCACGTTTCCGCGCCGGGCGTTACTATGGCGGATGGCGGCGAGGATATGAGCAGGGCAGGCCAGGCACGGTGAGCGCATGACATGTCCGTTGCTGCGTGGAACCCAGGTCAAGTACTGCGGCTCAGCGGCCATCCGCAAGCTCATTCCCATCGCGCCGGCCGGCGGGAGGGACGAGAAATGCTACTCGGCCGCCCACGCCACCTGCGCGGAGTATCGGAGCAAAGCCGCGGAACCGGTGGCCGATGGGCGGTGCCCCTTTCTGTGCGAATCGCGCATGCAATACTGCGCCGCCGCGGTCCGGCGCCTGGCGCCGTACAGCGAATCGGCGCCATCGCGCTGCGGCAGCAGCAGCTTCCGCTACTGCGACCAATACCAGACCATGGCCCCTCCGGGCTTGCCGGGGGAAGCGGTCGATGGCCTGCCGCTGCCGGGCCGGCTGAGCTACTCCGCCAACCACGTCTGGCTGGATGTCACGGAAGACGGCGTGTGCCATGCCGGGATCGACGCCTTCCTGGCGCGCGTGCTGGGCAGGATCGACCGGCTCAGCTACGTCTGGGAGAAAGGCCGGCACTGCCCCGCCGCCGTACTGACCGCGGCCGGGCAGGATTTCGAAGTGGTGTTTCCCAACCCGATGCTGCTCACGGGCTGCAACCTGTACCTGCGCTCCAACCCCGCGCGCCTGGCTGTGGAACCGTATACCGCGGGCTGGCTTTTTGAGGGCGTGCCGCTTGAGGAGACGCGTAACAACCTGCGCACGGGCGCCGCCGCGCGAGAGTGGATGGAGCGGGAACAGCGCCGCATCAGCGAATTCCTGCAGCAGCCCGCCGAAGGTTCCCGGCCCTACGCGGCCGATGGCGGCCAGTTCGCCGAGGGAGTGGCGCGGCAGGTTCCCCCGGAGCGCCGGCGGGCTTTGTTTCACGAGTTCTTCTCGCCATTGGCGAGCCAGACGGGCCAATGGTGAGGATTCCCGGATAATCCGGTTTCCGGCCGGAGCGCCGGCGGGCCTGGAAGCGGGCCGGGCTGCCGGCTCCGGGCGCAGGGGACCGGGAACTCCGCCGCAAGCCGGGCTTTCCGATGCGCCCGCCCGGGGCTGCGGCCGCCGTCTGCCGGGTTCGGCGGACTTGGCGGGACTGCCGATGCCCGGTGGCCGCGAACTGCGGGAAATGTTTCCGGAGGGACAGGCGCCCGGGTAGCGTGGCGGCCGGGGTCTTCCCGATTGCGCATGAGCGGCAATCCCGATAAACTGGCCGCAGGCCTGAGGGGGGCCTTTGCGTTGCCATTGCTACCTATGCCGGAAGCTCGATTGACGCCGGCTGAGTGGATCAAACAAATCAACGCCGCCTTGTCCGTGGGCGGCATCAACACCGATATCAAGAACGCCTGGAACGAACTGAAGGGGAAGACCGTGTACGACGGCGCCTGGCACAAAAATGTCAAGGAGCGCGTGGTGGTGCCCTACAACACCATATATGGCGGGTGGGCCACGAGCACCCTCGTCGGCAAGAAGTCGTACCTGGGGGTATCGAAGCTGCACGCCAACGGGTCGCCGTACTGGGTGAGAGGGCTGGCGATGCCGGGAGGGTTCGATTCCATCCTGGGCGTGTTCGACAACAACACCGCGGGGGTTTTCAAATCCCTGTGGAGTACGGGACCCTCGGGCGACCGCGGCTCGGAGAAATTCGCGGGCGACACAACTCTGGACCACAAGCGGATTGGGATGGGGCGGTCCACCGACCGGCTCTGGTACCTGGGGGACAAGCCTTACACGTGCTACCTGGTGAGCGAACACGTGGACAACACAAAGAACGGAAAGGCCGAGCTGGGCCGCATCCAGAAGCTGGTGGAGAAGTGGGTGGAAGCCGGCGACAAGCCCATCGAAGTGGGCTTCCTGAAGATGCCGACCACCACCACGACGATGTACGTGATCACGTAATCCGCGCCGCCGCGACGCGCGGAATGCCGGCCAGATCGGGCACGATCCGCAAATCCCGCCAGCCCTGGAGAAGCGCCCGGACGCGATCATGGCAGCCGAATCCCAGCTCCACGACCAGCCAGCCGCCCGGGCGCAACACCCGCGGCGAGTCCGCCACGATGCGCTCGTACAGATCGAATCCGGTAACGCCCGCGAACAGCGCCACGTGCGGTTCCCAGTCGCGCACCTCGCGCTGCAATCCCGCCTTGGCGGTTTCCGGCACGTAGGGCGGGTTGGAAACCACCAGGTCCATGGAGCGCGATGCGACGGCATCCATCAGGTCGCAGACGGCGATCGAGACGCGCGCCCCCAGCGCGGCGGCGTTGCGGGCGGCCACGGCGGCGGCCGGCGCGGAGATGTCCGTGGCGCAGACAGCGGCGCCGGTTTCCAGTTGCAGCGTGACGGCGAGCGCGCCCGAGCCAACGCCCACATCCAGCATTCGCGCGGCGCCGCGGGCGACTTGCAATACGGTCTCCACCACGTGCTCGGTCTCCGGCCGCGGAATCAGCACGTCGGGCGTGACGCGGAACTCGCGCCCGTAAAACTCCTGGCGGCCGGTGATGTATTGGGTGGGTTGGCCCCGCAGCCGCTGGTAAAGATAGCGGCCGTAGTGCAGCCACTCGGTCTCGCTCAACGGGCGTTCGGGGTGGGCGTGGAAATACACGCGTTCGCAGCCTAAGGCGAACGCCAGCAGGACTTCGGCGGTGAGCCGGGGGACGGCGATTCCGGCGTCGTCCAGGAGTTGCGTCCCCTGCGTCAACGCCTCGCCGGCGGTCATTCGGCGGCCGGTTTGCCGCCGGCGCCCTGGCCGCCCCGGTAGTAGGCGATCAAAGCGTCGATGACCGGCTGCAGCTTGCCATCCATGACGGAATCGAGCTGGTAAAGCGTGAAGCCGATGCGATGATCGGTGAGGCGGTTCTGCGGGAAGTTGTAAGTGCGGATCTTCTCGCTGCGGTCGCCGGTGCCCACCATGCTGCGGCGTTCGGCGCCGAGGGCGGCCTGCTGCTTTTCAAGCTCCAGTTCGTAGAGCCGCGAGCGCAGCACGCGCTCCGCTTTGGCGCGGTTCTTGATCTGCGATTTTTCGTCCTGGCAGGAGACCACCAGGCCGGTGGGCAAGTGGGTCAGCCGCACCGCCGAGTAAGTGGTATTCACGGATTGCCCGCCGGGGCCGGAGGAGCAGAAGGTGTCGATGCGCACGTCCTTGGGATCGAGCTTGACTTCGACCTCGTCGGCTTCCGGGAGCACCGCCACGGTGATGGCGGAAGTGTGCACGCGGCCCTGCTGCTCGGTGACGGGAACGCGCTGCACGCGGTGCACTCCGCTTTCGTACTTCAGATTGCGGTACACCTTGTCGCCGGTGACCAGGGCGATGACTTCCTTCAGGCCGCCGGCGGAAGACTCGCTGCTGGACATGACCTCCGCCTTCCAGCCCCTGGTTTCGGCGTAGCGCGAGTACAACCGGAACATCTCGGCGGCGAACAGGGTAGCCTCGTCGCCGCCCGTGCCGGCGCGGATTTCGAGCACGATGTTCTTATCCTCGTTGGGATCCTTGGGCAGCAGGAGGACATTGATTTCCTCCTCGATCCGGGCCAGCTCGGGCTCCAGCTTGGCGACCTCTTCGCGGGCCATAACCTGGAGATCGGGATCGGCGTCGCCGAGCATGGCGCGCGCCTGCGAGAGGCCGCTCGAGACTTTCTTCCACTCGCGGAACTTGCTCACGGTTTCGGAAAGCTCGCTGTGCTCCTTGGAGACCTTGCGATACTGGTCGGAATTGGCGATCACCGCCGGATCGGCCATCTGCCGGTTAAGTTCCTCGAAGCGCTTTTCAAGAGTTTCGAGTTTCGGGACGAATTGCATGGGATGGGGAAGGGCCGCTTATGCGATGACCATCTCGCCGCCCTGCGCTTTTTCGAGCGACATGGCCCGATCGAGCGCATGCACGGCCACCTCGGTCTGGGGATCGGAGGGCGGCTGGGTGGTGATGCGCTGCAACCACAAACCGGGCATGGTCAGGATGGCAAACAAACCGCCGGGATGCCTGGCCGCGTAGCGGATCATCTCGTAGCACACGCCGACCATCAGGGGCACCAGCGCGATGCGCAGCGCCAGCCTGGGCAGGAACGAAGTGAACGGGATGAACGCATAGAAGAACACGCAGACGAACATCAGCAGCATCAGGAAGCTGGTGCCGCAGCGGGGATGATAAGTTGTAAATTTTTGCGCGGCCTCGACCGAAACCGGCTGGCCGGACTCGAAATTGAAAACCACCTTGTGCTCGGCGCCGTGGTACTCGAAAACCCGCTGGATATCCTTGAGGCGCGAGATGGCGAACATGAAGGCGAGGAAGATGGCGATGCGGATGGCGCCATCCGTGAAGTTGAACGCCAACCCCTTCGCCAGCGCCGGGTACGTCTTCCCCAGCCGCGTGGCCAGGTACAAGGGCAGGAACTTGTAGAGGAACAGGAACCACGCGCCCATCACCAACAGGTTGACGGTGAGCATCCACTTGGGAAGCTCCTTGAGAGGCTTGGCGGCCGGGTCCTTTTGGCGCTCCGCGCGGGTTTCGTCTTCGACAAAAACGTTGGAAGAAAACTGCAGCGCCTGGATGCCCAGCTTCATGGCCTGAAACAGGGTGCCCATGCCGCGAAAGACGGGCAACTTGAAGATGGGGTACTGTTCGGAAATCCGCGGCAGGTTCTTCTCCTCGGTGACGATTTCGCCGCTCTTCCGGCGCACCGCGACGCAGTAGCTATGCGGGGCGCGCATCATCACGCCTTCCATTACCGCCTGGCCGCCGACGAGGGTTTCCTCGCCGCCTTCCATAACCGGCAGGATGAGGCTGTGGGTGAAACAACGAAGGGTAGAGCGCAGGGACACGGGACCTCTCACAGACAACTCCTATTATACGCCAGGCTGGGCGGGGCTCCGGCTGGAGTGCGCGGCGCGGGTGTGCGACACAGGCGTGGATTCTGCGGCGCTATGTGGGGCAGGATGGCATCCTGCGGCCGATTGTTAATCGGCCTCCCGCGAACGTCTGCCAATGCCGCCCAGGCGGGATGCCATCCCGCCGCAGGATGCCATCCTGCCCCACAAGGGCGCACCCAGGCACGCTCGGATTGAAGCTGTTCTGCTAGCGAACTGCCTCGGAGGTCACTTCGGTGTCGGATCAGCGAATTATATAGTCGGGCCAGCAGGTGCCGGGCGGGCCGGGCACTGCCGAAAGCGGATCGAAGCCGTCGACTCCGATGCGAATCACGGCCCCCGAAGAACTGCCGGCGGGCGCGGCGAACTTGGGATCGAGGATCTTGCCGATGCGGTCGCGGGCGGCGTCCAGGTGGGCGCGGGTTTCGCGGTCGGTGGTGCGGGCCAGCGCGGCGCCGATGGAGGCGTTGAGCGAGATCAGGTCGGCGCGGTACATGGGCTTTTCGTCGGTGCTGGAAGAGCCGCCAATGAGCGAAATCAATTCCGGCGGCAGGCCCACGGGCAGGCTGGGGCTGGCGCCGTTGAGCCGGCTATTGACCAGGTCGAGGTAGGCGTGCTGGAGGTTGCGGCGGTAGGCATCCACCTTCACCTGCGGTCCGTCGAGTTCCTTCCAGACGCCCTTGCGCACGGTCGCCAGGAAATCGGCGGGGGCGTAGGAGTGGCTGGGGTCCATGGCTTCCTGCTCCACGAGGCGGGCAAAACGGCCGCTGCCCAACAGGTTGGAAAGCACGCTGTACTGCGCGGAGCGAATCCGGCTGAGCACGCCGGTGGCCTCGATGCGCAGCAGAATCTCCGGGTCCACCATCCAGGTGGGCGTGGCGAAGGCATTTTCGACGAGGAACTTCACGGCGGCTTCCTGGCGCGCCTTGGGCACCGGGGTGAAGATGACGCCGTCCTGTCCAACGTTCTTTTCCTGGGACTCGAATCCGCCGACGATGGCGGCCACGTGGTTCATCTCCAGCGTCCACTGGCCCAGCATGCGGCCGTAGATTTCGGCGAGGTCGTCGAAAGGCTCGCCCTTCTTCTGGGTGGTGGCGGTGAGCAGCATGGCGGCCACGCGCTTCAGGTTCTTGACGCCGAGGGTGGTGGACGCGATGGCGTCGGCGTCGCCCACGGCTTCGGTGAGGTCGCCGGGGTCGGAGCCGGCGGCGCCGGAAGTGGAGAAACGGAACCAGGGGGTTTTGTCCTGCTCGTGCGCCCAGGTATCCAGGGTGGGCTTTTCGTCATCGGGGGTTTTGGCGCCGGGGATGGGCGTGTAACCCCAGCGGGTGGCCCAGACATCGTAAGGCCCGATGCGCGGGACGAGGTCTTCCACGGGGATGTTGTCTTCCGGCTGGGCCACGTAGTTGAAGCGCGCGTAATCCATGATGGACGGCGTGTGGCCGTTTTCGTGAAGCCACTTCTTGTCCCGCACCATGGCCTGCGGATAGAGCGAGCTGGCCTTCATATTGTGCTGGAAGCCGAGGGTGTGGCCCACCTCGTGCGCCACCACGTACTCCAGCATGCGGCCCATGAGATCGTCGGGCAGAGGAAGTTTCTGGGCGCGCGGATCGAGCGGGCCGACCTGTACGAAGTACCAGTCGCGCTGCAGGTTCATGATGTTGTGGTAGAAGAGGATGTCGGCGTTGAGGATCTCGCCGGTGCGCGGGTCGTGAATATTCGGACCCATGGCGTTCTCGATGGTGGAAGGCAGCCAGCGGATGACGGAGTTGCGAACGTCTTCCTGGCTCCAGTTGGGATCCTCTTCCGGGGTGGGGGCCATTTTGGCGACGATGGCGTTCTTGAAACCGGCGGCCAGGAAGGCGGGCCGCCAGTCTTCCACGCCCTTCATCAACCACTCGCGCCATTTCACGGGCGTGGCGGAATCGATGTAGTAGACGATGGGTTTGACGGGCTCGGAAACGGCGGCCGACGGGTCCTTCTTTTCCAGGCGCCAGCGCGTGATGTAGCGCACGCGGGGGGCGCGCTGCTCATCCTTTCCGTAGTCCATCATGCTGGTGGAGAAGTAACCCACGCGCTGGTCGAAGACGCGCGGCATCATGGGCTTCTCGGGCAGCTTGACCATGCTGTGGTGGAGCACCAGGGTGGCGCTGCCGGGCCGCATGCCGCTGGACATGGAGATGGAGGCGGTGGTAAGCGTGGCGGCGGGCGGCTGGATGCGGGTGTAAGTCATGGTGGCTTCCACCTCGATGTTCTCGGGATAGGGCGAGATGCGCTCGATGGCGGAACGCGAAGCGTCCAGGGTGGTGGCGTTGAGCCGTTGGCGCGCGCTGAACTCGGGGACGTCGGTATTGAACAGGCGCGTGACCTCGATGACCGGGTCGCCGTCCTTGTCCTTATCCTTGTTGAACGCGGCCACCGGGAAGGACATGATGATGGCGCTGTTATTGGAGGCCTGAACCGCTTCGGCGATGGGCGTCTTGGGGTCGGCCACTATGCTGTATTCGTCTTCCCGAAGGTAGACCTTGTTACCGTTGAGTTCCCAGTGGACCACGCGGTCGTGCAGTTGATCGCCGCCATAGCCCACGCCGAACGTGGTCCTGGCAATGAAGGTGACCCAGAGGAATTCCTTCCCGAGTTCACTCTTGGGGATCTCGTAGTAATACTTTTCCTTGATCTGGTGAACGGTGAAGATGCCCGGCTTGGTTTTGGCATCCTTGGTGATGACTTTGGCGTAGGGCTGCGGTTCCGCCGGAGCCGGCGCTCCGCGCCCGCCGAGGGCGGTAGCCGCAGCGGCGGCGGCAGGGGCGGGCGGTTCGGACGGTTCGGGCGGCGGGGTGGGCTCCTGCGCCAACAGCAGTGCGCCCATGGGGAGAGCGAGCAATAAAGAAAGGCAGCGGCGGATCACGGGAACTCCTTTACTGAGGATAGGGTAGCACTGGGTATCGACGGAGCGGGGCGGGAAAGGTAACGCTGGCGGTGTCTTGGTGGACACGGGACGGGCTTCGATCCGTTTTCGGCGCGCGGGAATGGTGGCCGGGAATGCCCAAACGGCGGCGCCGGCGGAGGTCGCGATGTGATATGTTGAGGGTGTTGTGAAGCGGGCAGCGCGCGGCGGCTGACCGTCTTGCGGCCGGCGGGGTGACGGGCTAAATCCCCGCATGGAAGCGAAGTAGTTGAAGGCAGAGGAACGCGGGAGTAATTCAGTGGTAGAATGCCAGCTTCCCAAGCTGGACGTCGCGGGTTCGAGTCCCGTCTCCCGCTCCATCTTTTCAATAACTTAGGGCTTGCTGACTAGCCTGAGGTTCCCACTAATGGAGCATCCCCCAAGTTTTCGGACCCTTAAGCTCCTCGTTTTCAAGTAATTGCGTAGACATGACTGCCAGCGGATCACGC
>Ga0326727_10002649_pt1 | contig 60152 bp, 39 predicted proteins | sample MB2enrmetagenome_FD_207643 | JGI IMG/M metagenome (GOLD analysis project Ga0326727, IMG submission 207643) | Lab enriched peat soil microbial communities from McLean, Ithaca, NY, United States - MB29MY | ecosystem: Environmental > Terrestrial > Soil > Wetlands > Peat | place: USA: New York...
CGCTGGGAACTTCATGGTAAAATCCTCGCATTCTGCATTCTTCATTCTTCATTTTGCCTTTTCTTCAACTATCCCTTGACAAAAATTAGAAACTATGGTTCACTCTTCACGCATGAGAAACGTAGGCGCAGTCAGTTTCCCCTCCGGCCGGCCCGGGCGGGGCCATGCGTTGGTGACGGCTGGCAGGGCTCCCGACAAGTCGGGACTGCCCGCCGCACGACGGGAGCACGACGTTGCTTCCTCTGCCAGAGCCAGTCAACGGGCAGGGGACTGCCTGCCCTGCCCTTGCTGGCGAAATCCATGCCTGACGCGCTGCGTGGCCGGCCCAGCCGGCCCAGGCCGCGCGGGCGGGACGGCAAAAACCCCTCCAAACCTCATTTCGGAACCTTCACCAATGAAGGTGAATGAAGGTCAATCAAGGTGAATGAAGGTGAATGAAGGTAAAAAAAAATAAAAAAATTATTCATGCGAAAAAATGCAATTCCATTGCAAGAAATGGTAAAAAGCGCGGTTTCGTCGCATGTCATTTGTCGGTTTGGGCCATCGAAATTGCCTGATGCTCAAGTGCTTGCGACCATCTTGAAGTTTGGCACGACATCTGCCAATAGGGCAATAGGTATGTTATTTGAATTCGATCAAGTCGAGCCGGCGGAACGCTATTCAGCGGAGCGATCCCTCCACCAGGTGAACTTTTCCTGCTTCGCGCCTTCCGCCAAGCAGGTTAGTGTGGTGGGTGATTTCAATTACTGGGATCCGGACGCCAATCCGATGCACAGCATGCCGGATGGAGGCTGGGTCCTCACCCTCCCTCTTCATCACGGCCATCACCAATACTATTTCCTGATAGACGGATGTCCCACGCTCGATCCACGGTCCTCGGGCACGGTGGAAAACGAGCGTGGCGAGCCTGCTTCTTTGATCGCAGTCAGTTGACTTGATGAAAAGGCAATCTTCCAACTCCAACATTCCACCTCCGGTCAGATTCGACCGGCAATGGGGTTTCACACTCTCATATATCATCATGCTGGCGCTGCTGCTCTGGTTCTGGCAAGGCGGGATGAGTCAATTGGAAGTCCGCACCATTCCTTACAGCCAGTTCAAGACATATTTGGCCAACCATGAAGTGGCCGAGGCCTCGTTGAAACCTGACGAAATTCTTGGCCGCATCACGCCCCGCGCCAACGCGGTCACCAATGGGAATCCTGCCGCCGTCCCCCGCCCTCCGGCCAACAGCGAAGCGGGAGGGACCAACCTGGCAAATTCCAGGACCATTCCTTTCCAGTTCCGGACCGTTCGTCTTGAGGATCCCGACCTGGTCAAGGAACTTCAGGCGGCCGGCGTGCTATACACCGCAGAGCGTCCCAGTCTTTTGCCGCAGTTCCTGCTGACTTGGGTGCTGCCCCTTGCCGTTATGATCGGTTTGTTTGCATTGATGGGGCGCCAATTTCGCACCGCCGGCCAGTCCGTCTTCGGTTTCGGCAAAAGCACGGCTAAACTCGTCGCCGACAAGACGACGGGTGTTACCTTCCAGGACGTGGCCGGCTGCGATGAAGCGAAAACAGAACTGCGAGAAGTGGTGGACTTCCTCCAGTGCCCAAAGCGCTACCAGGCGCTGGGCGCCAAGATCCCCAAAGGCGTCCTGCTGGTTGGGCCGCCCGGCACGGGCAAAACGCTGCTGGCGCGGGCGGTGGCCGGCGAGGCCAAAGTGCCTTTCTTCTCGTTAAGCGGCAGCGACTTTGTGGAGATGTTTGTGGGAGTGGGGGCCGCCCGCGTCCGCGACCTTTTCGTGCAGGCCAAGCAGCAGGCTCCCTGTATTATTTTCATTGATGAACTGGACGCCATCGGCAGGGAACGAAGCGTTCACCTCGGCGCGGTCAACGATGAGCGGGAACAAACGCTGAACCAATTGCTCGCCGAGATGGACGGCTTTGAACCAAACGCCGGGGTGATCTTGCTGGCGGCAACCAATCGCCCCGAGGTGCTCGACCGCGCGCTGCTTCGTCCAGGCCGGTTTGACCGCCGGGTCGTGGTGGATTCACCCGATCTGGATGGCCGCGAGGCCATTCTGAAAGTGCATGCCAAGGACAAACCGTTGGCTGGCGGCGTGGATCTTCGTCAAATAGCCCAATCCACCGCCGGGTTTTCCGGTGCGGACCTCGCCAATGCCCTCAATGAAGCCGCGCTCTTTGCCGCCCGCCGCCACGAGAGCGAAATCACCCAATTAGACCTGGAAGATGCCATCGAAAAAGTCGTGGCCGGACCCGAGCGGAGGAGCCGGCGGATGAACGATGAGCAGAAACGCCGGGTTGCCTGCCACGAGTTGGGGCATGCTTTGGTGGCCGTCTTCAGCCCAAAGGCTGATCCGGTTCGCAAGGTCAGCATCATCCCGCATGGCAACGCCGCGCTCGGCTACACTCTCCAGTTGCCCGCTGATGACCAATTCCTGCTCAGCCGGACGGAACTCCTGACGCGCATTCGGGGAATGCTCGGCGGCCGGGCCGCAGAAGAGGTTGAATATGGAGAGGTTTCCACTGGGGCGCAGAACGATTTGGAACATGCCACCATGCTCGCCCGACAGATGGTCTGCGTCTTCGGGATGAGCGACAAGGTCGGGTTGGCCAATTGCGCGCAACGGCCAACAGGCTTCTTCGATGGCCTGGATGGTCCATTGCAGCGCGATTGCAGCGAACAGACGGCCCGGGACGTTGACGAAGAGGTGAAAAAAATCCTCGACCAGGCCTACGCCGAGGCCAAGGAAATCCTGACCCTGCACCGTCAGAACCTGCATCAAGTCATGGAAGAACTGCTCAAACGCGAAACGATTGACGGACAGGCTCTCTACCAGCTTCTCGGCCAACAAATGCCTCGCTCCAATGAGGCAGTCCCGGAACCGTTGGTCGCCACCGGTCAATCTCCGATTTCAGAGACCTCGGCCACCAGTTACAATTAGGAACTCTATGGACCTGACCAAATCCGCCGAAAAATCCCAGTCGGCCCCGGGCGAAGCCAAGAACGGGATAACTCTGGCTGATGCGGCTGCGGCGGGGGATGTGCAAACCGTTTGCGCGTTGCTCGACGCCGGGGCCGATGTCCACGAGGCACACGACGAGCCGATTCAAGAAGCGGCTCGCTCCGGCCAAATCGAGTGTGTCAAGACGCTTCTCGAGCGGGGGGTGGCTGCCCGTGCCAACGACGATGCCGCCTTGCTCGCGGCGGTGGCCGGCAATCAGGTCACCATGGTCCGTTTCCTGTTGCAGAATGGAGCGCGCATTCACGCCAGGGGCGACGAGGCCGTGCGAACGGCGGCGAAGCGGGGCTACACTTCCATGCTGGAAATCCTGATTCAAAACGGCGCCGACTGGCATGCGGAAGGCGACCAGGCCCTGATTTGCGCCGCCCGCGATGGCTTCACTGATATCGTCAGCCTCCTCTTGAAAGCCGGCGAACCCAACTATCTTAGCAAAGACCAGGCCTTGCGGGAGGCCGTGAATAACGGACATCCCGACGTGGCTCAAATCTTAATTGACGCTGGCGCCTGCCGATCATGAGCGGATCACCTGGCGGCCAAGGATGTCTTGTAGCGGCGGTCTGTGACCGCCGACGATTTATCGAGACTGCACAATTTCGGTCCTCCAAGGATTGCCTCTCAACCTTCCTACGCCCGCTCCATCTTATAGTCATCGGTTTGCCCGCCCTGCTGCCGCCGCACGAACAGCTTGCACAGGAGCATCCCGCTGGAGAATCCGCCGACGTGCGCCCAGAAGGCGATCCCGCCAACTTGTTCCGGGCTGGCCAGCGCCAGTGTTCCGTTGAACAATTGACTGACAAACCAGAACCCCAGATACAGCACCGCGGAAATGTCGAAGTAAAACGGCCAGAAGAACAGCGGCACAAGCATGGTCACCCGCGCTTTCGGATACAACAGGAAATAAGCGCCCAGCACTCCGGCGATCGCCCCGGACGCGCCCAGCGAGGGCACCTGGGAGTGGGGTTGAGCCAGCAATTGCGCCAGACCACCCAGCACCCCACTGAGCAGATAGAACGCGCCATAGCGCAGATGGCCCATGGCGTCCTCGACGGCGTCGCCGAAAATCCAAAGTGTCCACATGTTGCTGACGATATGCAGCCAGCCGCCGTGGAGGAATTGATGGGTCAAAAGCACCCAATAACCACCCGCCGGAAAGCCGGACGCGTTCGCCCAGCCGGGATCGGTGAATCGTGCCGGCACGATCCCAAACATGTAGAAAAGACTCTCCAGCGAATCCTCTGGCAGCGACAGCTCATAGAAGAAGACCAGCGCATTTATCAGAATTATCGCTCGAGTTACCACGGGCGCTGACCGGCAGGGGATTGAATCGCGAATGGGTATCACAAATTAACACTTTGACTTTTTAAAATGGACTCAACACTCGCAAAGCATCATATACCGTGCCAAAGTTGCATTCCCCGAAGTGCCTGGCAACAGTCAGGCTCCTGGCATGAGCGAACACCAAGATTTCGCAATTTCCCTGCAACTTTCCGTAATCATTCGGCCAAGCCGGGGTTTCCCACATCGTCATGTGGCCTCGTTTCAATTGCTTGTGCAAGACAACTCTCTTGGCACGTATTATGCAACCGCATTGTTGGAAAGAGAAATAAACACTAAAATATGAATACACAAACACAAGCAACCAGTAATGACGCAGGCCAATTGGCCGAACATGCGGAAGCCCTCATTGCCGCCACCGCCGACGCGACCGGCGAAAAAGTCAAGGAAGCCCGCGGCCGTCTCGCGGCCGCCCTGGAACGCAGCAAGGAAATCTGCGGCTGCGTACGTGAGAAAGTGGTCGAAGGCGCCAAGGCGACCGACCGGGCCGTCCATGAGCATCCCTATCAAGCCATTGCCATTGGCGTCGGGGTTGGCGCTCTCATCGGTTATCTCCTGGGCCGCCGCTGCTCCCGGGACCGCGACTAAAAAAGTTATGGGAGAATCCATTGCCAGCTTCACGCACTTGGGCGCGGCCTCGAAGCAATTGGCGCAACGGCTGTTGACCATTGGGGAAAACCGGCTCGAATTGCTGGCAGTGGAAGTGCAGGAGGAACGGATGCGCCTCCTGCACGGCTTCCTCTTGGCCTTCGCCGTAGCGGCTTTAGGTATTCTGGCCGGTCTGTCGCTTACGGCTGCCATCGTGGTTTTGGGGTGGCCTTACTCACACATTGCCGTCCTCCTCGCACTGACCGGCCTGTACGGGGCAGCCGCGATTTGCCTTTACTGGCGGCTCGCCGGTTGGCTGCGGGACTGGCAGGCCTTTTCCGCCTCGCTCGACCAGCTACGAAAGGACCGCGCATGTTTGGAAAAAATCCTCGAATGAACACGCTGGAAACGCGAAAACAGCTTTTGCTCCTGGAAAGTGAACTCAATCGCGAGCAACTGGCGCGGGAGATGGCGGAGGTGAGGACGTGCATCCGCATGCTTACCGGGCGCGCCGAAGCCTTCACTGCGATTGTCTCGTCAATCGCAGTGTTGGTGTCAGCCCTGGCGTCCTTCCGCCGCAGAAAGCCCGCGGACGAAGGCGTGAAATCTTCCTGGCTGCAGACCATTCTCAAGGGCGCGGGCCTGGCTTCCACCCTCTGGGCTGCCTTCCGGGCACGGCGGCGCGATCACCAAGACAAATAGATAATTAATGGAAAGGCGGACTTATGTTACGAAGCATTAAACAGTTGTATGGGGAGAAACTCGGGGCCTCCGACGGCGAAATCGGCCAGGTGAAGGATTTTTATTTTGACGACGAAAAGTGGGCGATTCGTTATGTAGTCGTGGACACCGGCGCCTGGCTGCCGGGGCGGCAGGTGCTCCTCTCGCCTCATGCCTTCGGCAGTCTCCAACAGGTCGGGAAGGACTTGGTGGTGAACCTGACCCGGAAACAGATTGAGGGCGGCCCTTCGATTGACTCGCACAAGCCGGTGTCGCGGCAATACGAGGAGGAGTATTACCGATACTACGGCTGGCCCTACTACTGGAACGGAGACGAGGTGTGGGGCATGAGCGGCTTTCCGATATTGGAGATGCCTCCGGAATCTGCCGCCGCTACAGGCCGTCCGAAGCCTAAACGCGCCGATGCGCATCTGCGCAGCACGCGAGAGGTGACCGGGTACCATATCAAGTCGCGTAACGGAACCGCCGGCCACGTCTGCGATTTTATGATGGACGGCCGAAGTTGGGCGATTATCGAATTGGTCGTCAAGACCGGCCACCTGCTTTCCACCAAGGAGGCGCGCATCCCCGCCAGTGAAGTGCAGCGGATCAGTTACGACGAATCCACCGTGATCGTAAATTTGACCAAGGCGGCGGTCGAACGGAGTTGCGCAAACTCCGTGAAACCTGGCCCCCCTGCACAGGACCAACCCCAAGAGCCGGCCAGCGCGCCACGGCCAACCGCGGCTGCCGACTTGAACCAACGCGAAATGGGATTTGTGCCGTCACCAGACGAAATTGCCAGAAGAGCCTACTTCACTTACCTGAACGAAGGTTCGCCGCAAGGGCGCGACGTGCAACATTGGCTGGCGGCCGAGGCGGAGTTGGTCGCGGAACGCAACCGCACCCGTGTTCACGGCTTTCATAACCGGAAATAAGCATCCGCAGTGAAATGCCACTCCTCAGGGCTTGTCGTGTCCATCAAAAAGTTGACCTCGAGAATGCATCAGAGGTAAGGTTCCACTGTGAATTGCAATGAGATGCATTTGAAGCGTCACCAAAATTCTGAATTCAGGTCGGAATCTTGCGGCGGTTTTGGTTGCCACGTTCATGCCGCCTTGCCACTTCAGCAGCCTGCCCGTGGCCGCAGCACCCGGCTTTTCACGATTGCAAGTGGTTCACAATCGGCGTTTTCTCGACGCATCCGTAGCTCAATTGGATAGAGCTTCTGACTTCGGATCAGAAGGTTGCAGGTTCAAGTCCTGCCGGATGCGCCAAATTATCAATGACACACGGTGATTACCGGCGGGCAGTGACGACGGCGCGAAGAATCATGAGCACCTTGGCAATCAATGCCGGATCGAGCAGCCTGAAGTTTGGACTTTTCAGCGATGACACCTGCGAGCGTTTGCTGACAGGAGAAATTGACTGGGCGGGCGGTGACCGGCAGCAAGCCTATTTGGTCGTGCGACCCGGCCAGGGCGCCGCAACGCGCTCACGGTTTGCGGTGCCGGATGATGCCACGGCCGCGTTGTGCGCCATCCAGGCAGCCGCAGACTCAACCCTCTCCGTGGCCAACGGCGCAGCTCCCATCACAGCCGTGGGACACCGGGTCGTTCACGGAGGGGAGGATTTCCGTGCAAGCGTCTTGATAGACCAAAGGGTGAAGGCGAGGATTGGCCGACTGTGCGCTCTTGCCCCGCTTCACAACCCCCCGGCTTTGAAGGCGATTGAGGCGGCGGAGATGATTCTACCCGGCCTGCCGCAAGTGGCCGTGTTCGACACGGCATTTTACGCCTCACTCGCGCCCAAGGCGTATTTGTATCCCGTGCCTTACGACTGGTCGGAGCGCTGGGGCATCCGACGGTTTGGCTTCCACGGAATCAGCCATGCTTATTGCGCAAACCTTGCCGCTGGGATGATGGGACGGGATCTTGACCAGTTGCGCATCACCAGTTGCCATTTGGGGGGCGGTTGTTCAGCCACTGCGGTGCGCGGTGGAGTGGCCGTTGCCACCACCGGCGGTTTTAGTCCTCTGGAGGGTTTGATGATGGGAACCCGGTGCGGCTCGATTGACCCCGGGATATTGCTCCATCTTCAGCGGGAGCAGTCCCTGTCCCTCGACGAACTGGATCGGGCGTTGAACTATTCGTCCGGCTTACTGGGAATATCGGGCGTGTCCGCTGATCTCACCCAGATTGAGGCCGCTGCGGCGCAAGGAAACAAACACGCCTGTCTGGCTTTTGACATGTTTGCCGACAAGGTCCGGTCCTCCATCGGCGCCCTGGCGGCGACCCTTGGGGGTCTGGATGCGGTCCTCTTTACAGATCGCATCGGCGAACGCTCCTCCGCCCTCCGGGCGGCTGTTTGCGAAGGACTGCAATTTATGGGGATTCAACTTGACCAGAAGCACAACGTCATCTGCCGGCCCGATGCAGACATCGCGAGCGCCGATTCGCCCGCGCGGGTTTTGGTCATCCACACCGAGGAGGAACTGATGGTCGCTCGTGAAGCCCATCGAGTGGCAGGAGTTTCACAGACAGACTGATGGCCAAGAATGCTCTGCGATTTGATTTTGCTTACGGCTGGCGCAGCATAAAGAATTGCTGCGTCTTGTTGGTGTTTATGACATTGGTGATGCTGAAGTTGCCATTGCCATCAAAGTAACCGCTGCCGGCTTGCGTCCAGTTGGACAGTGGAGTTGCCAGGTTCGTGGATGACCAAATCGCATAGGCGCCGCCAGCCAAACCGTTCGTGCCGCTGAACATCAGGCTTCCGCCGGCAATTGAAATTCCAACGATGCGCGGTTGAGGGGGCTTTACTGGCGTTGCGCTGACTTGGGCCGAGTTGGCGCTCTCGCCGGCGGTGTTCAGCGCCGAAACCACGTAATAGTAGTTGACGCCATTGCTCAAACCGCTGTCGGTGCAATTGGTCGTGGTTACGTTGGTGACAATAGTATAAGGACCACCATTAAGAGTGGCGCGCTTCACATTGTAACTGATGGCCCCGATTGAAGCCGGCCAGATCAAAACCGCTTGCGCGTCCCCGGCACTGGCGGACAGGCTGGCAGGCGATGCCGGCGGTGCCGAAGTCGTCCAGCCCGGCGCTGTCACGTTATCGAAGGTTGCCGCGCACAAGGATGAATTATTGTGGCTGGTGAGCGCCAAACCAATGTATGCGGTGGAGGCCATGGTGATCGTCGCGGTTCCTTGCGGCGTCCAGGTCACGCCGTCCGGGGAACGGTATCCCGTGAACGTGCTTCCACTCCGCACCAGTTTGACCCAGTAAGGCGCGCTCAGGCTGCCGGCGGCGCTGTTGCTGGTGGCGCCGCCGGTGCTCGAACGGGTCTGCCAGGTCACGCCGTTGCCCGGCGTCACGGCGATGAAGGCGTTAACCGCATTGGACGCAAGGCTCTCGCGGATCATGACACCGGCTTTTGACCAGGGATCAATGTCTTGCACCGCAGTGACCCGGGCAATGTTGGTGCAGTTTCCGGTGACGGTCATATAAACAAAGCGAAACGCGTCGGCCGTATTCCAGATGTCGTCCCCGGACCCGGTTACCGTGAACACACCGTTGCTGTAAGTCGCGCTGCCGGTCACTCCCACAGCCCCCACATCCTGCGTCAGCCACGGATAAGGCAAGGCGCTCGCCTCCGCGCTGTTGTAGCTTTCGACGCCGCCAACGACTGCGCTGACCACATAGTAGTATTGGTCGCCAATAATTAATCCGGTGTTGCTATAGTTCGTCGTGGTCAGCCCGGTGGCGATGACGGCGTACGGGCCGCCACTGGTGGTCGAGCGTTTGACATTGTAGCTGGCGGCGTTGGTGAGAGCGTTCCATGTGAGGTTGACCTGGCTGCTGGACACCTCCGTAGCCGTCAGCCCCACAGGCCCTGCCACCGCCGTTGTTGCGCTGACTTGAACACTGTTGGTGCTTTCATTTTCAGAATTGACCGCGCTGACCACGTAATAATATGTGGTGGCGGCGGCCAGGCCGGTGTCCGTGTAGTTTGTCGCGATTACACCCATGGCGACGACGGCGTAAGGTCCGTTGCTTATCGCCGAGCGTTTGACGTTGTAGCTCGTTGCATTCGCGGAGGCGTTCCAGGCCAGCGTCACCTGCGCGCCGCTCGCCACGGCGGCCAAACCAATGGGCGCCGGTGGCGCCGACATGGTCACCGTCTGCGCGCTTTGAAAGTTCACCACGTCGCGGCTGGCCGCGGCTTCGGGTTGTACCTGGACCTGGGTTGGCAGATTGCCGCTCTCGTCGTAGATCACCAGCGTGTTCGCATTGGCGCCCGCATTGAGCCAGCATTCCGGAATGTAAACGCCGGGCGCGGCAATCTTCTCCGGGTAGCGTCCGAGATTGTGTCCATTCACCAAAACCGAACCGCTCGATAGTCCTGAAGTTGTCACCCGCCACATCGGATCCGTCCCGATCGTTCCGAACGGCGACGCGGTGAACGTGCTCTTGAAAAACTGGGGTCCGCTGAAGGTCTCGCCGCCGATCAGCGTCTGCCATCCCGTGCTTGCATCGGGATTGCCGGGGCCGCCCTGCTGCACCCAACTGTTCAACGCGGACTCGCTTTGATAGGCGCTGAAAGTCACTCCCGAATCGAGTCCGCCGATGCCTCCGGTGTTTTGGATCAGGACGGTGAGCACGTTGGGACCGCTGGCGTTCCAGGCGCGGGTCAGGTCGGCGGCAAACGGAACGTTCCAACCATAATTCGTGGCCAGCAGCGTTCCATTCAGGTAAACCCAGCCGTTGTCATCCACACTGCTGAAACTTGCGATCTCCGCCCCTGCCGATGGAACCGACGGCAGCACAGTTTGAAACCAGGCGTATCCCGGCTGGCCGCCAAACGCATCCGAGCCTACCGTGTAACTGGTCCAGCCGGAGGCGTTGGTGGCCGGAGGTGACGATCTCACCGCCGCGCTGTTCGTCATCATGACTTGCCAACTGGTCAGCGAAGCAGGGCCGCCCACCAGACCCCCGAAAAGATAGGCCGTCCCGCTCAGGCCCTTGACATACTCCTGCGAGATTGGACCCACATAGCCATACAGCTTGTTGCGGCCATTATGCGAGGTGAAGATGGCAACGGTGTGATTTCCCGCGCTCAAGCCCGCCGTGAACGAGTTTGCCGAAATGTTCGCCGCCGGCACAGCCGTTCCGTCCACGAACGGAATCATGGCGTCGGCCACGCTCCCAAGAGAAATGGCATAAGTGCCGTCGGTGGGAGCATTGACGGCAGTGCGATACCAGGCGTAGCAACTGACATCGCCATCCGCTCCCATTTGCTGTGGCCCCGACGAACTGGACAACCAGGCGCTGGTATCGTATCCGGGAGCAGCCTGGTTCGTTCCGCTCAGGGTCTGCCAGGCGCTCAACGTTGCGGCGCCCGGATGGGCGCCGGGTGTGGTAATCGCCGAGAGTGACATCGGCGTATCGCCTGGACCGTAGGCGGTCACGGGATTGTTCGCCGCGTTCTGCCACGGTATCTCCGTGGTGAGTTGCAGATAGCTGTTGGTCACTGTGGCGTCTCCCACGTACTGCGGGCCGCAGACCACGTAGGTTTGTGTGCCCACGTCCACAAACCAGGTGTCGTCAGCCAGCGTGTCGCTCACGGCCAGGATGCGCACTCGCTGCGAGCCGGTTTGAAAACTGAAATCGGATGCGCCGCTGGCCGGGTAGCTCGTCTGTAGCGTCAGGTTGGTCCCGCTGAGGCCTAACGCCGGAGCGCCGGCTGAAATCGTCGTGCCCGTCGGCACGTTGAAGTAAAGCTCGGCCGGCAACCCCGCCTGGCCGTAGATGACTATCGTCGTGGTGTTGGCCTGCTGGGTGATGCCGAGAATGCGCGTGGGCGCCACGCTCAACGTGACGCCGGGAATTATCGCGCACTGGATGACCACCGGCATGATCTCGCTCGGATTGACAGTCAACGATCCGGTTTGCGGATAAGCGACCCCGCTGATATTCACCGTGGTCTGCTGGGCCGACGTCCCAGAGTTGCCCAGAAATAGAATGGTTCCCGCGGCTCCCTGACGGGCGGTGACCGCAATGGCCGAGTTGGCTGCGGCGTTTGCGTAGGCGCTGGAGGCGTTATCGCTGGTTTCGAGAATGTTTTGAAAACTGCGGGCGAACCAGGCCGCGCGTTTGAACTTGTAATATTCCGGACGAAGATCGCCCGTTTGCCCCACCGCGGCGCCATAGTCATAGCTGGCCGCAACCTCATCATCGTTGAAGTAATTGAAGTCGGTGCCGCCGTGAGCCATGTAATAGTTGTAGCCGTTTCCGCCATAGGCAAGGATCTTCCAAGTGGACCAGTCCTTGCCACTGACATCCGACGATGTCTCGCCATATTCGCTGTACCAGTTACACCAGAACTCCGTGGTAAACCAGGGACTTGTCCTTGTGGAACTGCTCCATGGCGCGCTCCCTGCCGGGTCGCTGCCGTGGTTGAGACCGCTAAAGAAGTAAGGCACCTCCAGGCCGGCGCCGAGCGCGGTGGATTGCAGATACTGGAAGTAAGGATCACTCAGCCCGTCGGTACCCCATCCACTGGGATGCTCGTTTTCAAGCTGGACCAGAATGACGTTGCCGCCGCGGTCAATTTGGTTGGTAACAACAATGGGAAGCAACTGCCCCCAGTAACGGGTCACGTACTGTTCAAAAGCGGCATTGGCGGTGCGGACTTGGAGGTTTGGCGCGTTGCGCAGCCAGATGGGATAACCACCACTGTCCCACTCGGCGCAATAATAAGGCCCCACCCGGGCAATGGCGTAGAGTCCCAGCGACTTGGCGAGTTCAAGATACGAGTTCAGGTCGCAGTTGGTGGAGAAATCGAACTGGCCGCTCTGCGGTTCGTGATAATTCCAAAAGGTGTAAAACTCGGTGCAGTTGAAGCCGGCGCGCTTGAAGCGCGTCAGCCGGTCCGCCCAAAGAGCCTGCGGAACACGCGCATATTCCATGCCGGCGGAGACCACAAAAATACGTTGGCCGTTGATCAAAAATCCTTTTCTGTCGAAATTGACCATCGCTTGGGCGGCGGGTTGCGGGGCAAACATGCTGTCGTTGGCGCGCACGCCGGGCTGCATCAGCGGCGCCAACGACAGCATGACCCCCGTCATTATGATCAGGCGCATTTTATGCTTCAAATGACGAAGGCGTTTGGCATGACATTTACTATGCACTGGCGGCTTCTCTCGCATGTGCCAATTCGGTTGGAGGATTGAACGCTTCATTTCATCAGCCGGTAAAACATCGCCTCAGCGTTGGTGGCTGGCGGCAGCGCCAACTCCCACTGACCGCCAACAATTTGCGGCACAGGCGACATGACGTTCAGCCAGTTGCCCAACGTCAGGTTCGTGGTTGACTGCAAGGAAAAACCGTCCACGAGCGGCCAGGAGAACGTGAGGTTCGCGCCCGCCAGGGAGATGCTTAAAGGGGGAGGCGCTTGTGGCGTGGCGCTGGCCTGCACACTGTTGGTGCTCTCCCCGGCGATGTTTGGCACCGACATGACGTAATAGCAGCTCGTGCCATTGATCAAACCGCTGTCGCTGAAATTCGTCGCGCATGATTTTACGGCTGGCGCAGCATAAAGAACTGCTGCGTCTCGTTGGAGTTTATTAGATTGGTGATGCTGAAGTTGCCATTGCCATTAAAGTATCCACTGCCAGCTTGCACCCAGTTTGACAGTGGAGTTGCCAGATTTGTGGATGACCAAATCGCATAGGCGCCGGCAGCCAAACCGTTCGTGCCGCTGAACACCAGGTTCCCGCCGGCAATTGAAACTCCAACGATGCGCGGTTGAGGGGGCTTCAATGGATAACCGTGAAACTGCAACTCGGCCACGTTGCCAAAACCGCCATTGGGCGAAAGATAGAAGACATAGCGGAAGGCGTTCGTGTCGGTCACGCCCACCGACGTGAATCCTCCCGCAGCCGGTTGCGTCGTCACGGTGAATAGCGTCACCGCGTCGCTGAAGTCCGCCCGGTTCGCGCCTTGGAAGATGCCGTTCGTCATGCGCGCTTCGAAGCCCGCGCGCGGACAGTAGTTGATTTGCGCAATGACGTTGCTCACGCCGATGCCAAAATCCAGCCCCACCCAGTCACCGTTTCCACCGGGCGCGTCGAAGAAGGTGGTTAGGTTGTTGTCGAAAACATTGGCGATGGTGTTGCCCGAGTTGTTCCACGAACCCGCTGTGCCGATAATGCCGCCAGTGAGCTTGGGGAAGCTCAACGCCGCTTCGGCGCTGTTCGGCGTTTCCCTGCCGCCAACCATGGCGCTGACCACGTAATACCATCCGCCACTGACCGGCAAGCCGATGTCAACGTAGTTGGTCGCGGTGACGCCGCTGGCGATGGGCGCATAAGGGCCGCCGCTGACGGCCGAACGCTTGACATTGTAACTTGCCGCGTTGCTGATGGCGTTCCACGTGAGGCTGATCTGGTTGGCGGAAATCGCCGTGGCCGTCAGACCCGCCGCCAACAGCGTCGTCGCGCTGGCCTGGACGCTATTGCTGCTTTCTCCTCCAGCGTTCACTGCGCTGACCACGTAAAAGTAAGTGGTGGCGCCAGCCACACTGACGTCCGTGTAGTTGGTCATCGTCCAACCCGTGGCAATGATCACGTAAGGTCCGCCGTTCGTCGTCGAGCGTTTGACATTATAGCTGGCCGCGTTGGTGACTCCGGTCCAAGCAAGGTTGATTTGGTTGCTGGAAACCGCTGTCGCAGCAAGACCGGGCGCCGGCGGCCGCGGTACCGGCGCGCCCGCCAAATTGCCATAGAACTGCAACTCGGCCACGTTGCAAAAACCGTTGGTAGCCGAAAGATAGCGGACATACCGAAACGCCAGCGTATTGGTGATGCTCGCCGGCGTGAACACGCCGCTGGCCGGCTGCGATGCCACGGTGAATAGCGTAACCGCGTCGCTGAAGTTGGCCTCGTTCGCACCCTGGAAAATGCCGCCCACCATGCGCGATTCCGATCCCTGGCGCGGACAGTAGTTGATCAGCGTGATGACATTGCTCACGCTCGCTCCAAAATCCAGCCCCACCCAGTCGCCGGTTGCGTCCGGCCCGTCAAAGAACGTGGTCAGGTTGTTGTCAAAAACCTTGGCGATGGTGTCGCCGTCGTTGCTCCACGAACCCGCGGTGCCGATGATGGCCCCCGTGAGCCTGGGGTGGCGCAGCGCCACTTCGGCGCTGTTCGCGGTTTCGACGCCGCCGGCCATGGCGCTGACCACGTAATAATATTCGAGACTGATATATGCGGCGCTGTCGGTGTAGTTGGTGGCGGCAACCCCGCTGGCCATGGTTGTGTAGGGACCGCCGCTGGTGACTGAACGTTTGACGTTGTAGCCGGCCGCGCCGGCGACGGCGTTCCATGCCAGGTTGGCCTGGTTGCTGGAGGCCACTGTCGCGGTCAAATTTGTGGGGCCGGCCAACAGCGTCGTGGCGGCGGTGATGGCGCCGGACACGTTGGTGAAGTTACTCCAGCGATAAGTTTTTCCGGAGACCACAATGCTTCCGCTTCCCAGCGATCCCAGGTTGAAAGCAGAAAGATCGTTGCCGCTGGCCGCATTGCCGTTGACTTGTTGCAGCGTACCAGTGAGGTTGAAAACCAGAGTGTTGCTGCCACTCCCGGCGCCCAGCGTGGGTTGGATGGTCGGCAAGCCGCTGATATAGACATTGACGTTACTGGCACCTCCCAGCCACGCTAGCCCGGTGCGGATGTCTCCGGAATCCACCAAAATGATGTTTCCGGGCCAGCCCAAACCGAACCATCCTCCGCTAATCGTGCCGGTGTTTGTAACATAGGCGGTGCCCCAAGGGCCGCTGGAATAGGCAGCTATGGCCAGGGCAAAGGGCGCGCCGGAGGCGATCGTTCCCGAATTGTAAAAATGCATGTCGCCGGTGGTGCCATCATTTTCCATCCATACGCCCTCGCCGCCAGGGCCGCCGCTGTTGTTAATCGTCCCCGTGTTGATGAAGGTCACGTCCGCGTTATTCGCGCCGAAGTAAATCCCGGAAGCATCCCCGCTGGAACCCGTCATGGTGGCGGTCATGGTGCCGTTGTTGATCCAAGTTATGTCATTTTGGTCATCCCACATGGCCCCACAGTGGGCGATGTTGGTCGCGCCGCCGGTGCAACTGACCATGATCGAGCCGTTGTTCACGACGAAGATGGGAGACATGTCGCTGGGATCGTAGGTGAACACATCAATGCCGGCGGCGTAAGCCTGGTTGGCGTTGGTTCCTTGTATGGCGCCGGTTGCGGTCGCTACGATCGTCCCGTTGTTGACGATATATTGCGCGCCGCCGCCAGCCGAGTAAATGCCTCCCGCATAATATGGCGCCGTTGCGCTCAAGGTCGCCCCGACATTGTTGGTCATTGTGACATTGCCGGTCGCATACACCCCGGCCGCCGTGCCGTCGTTGTTCTGCACTTCTCCATCCATTGTGCCCCAGTTTTTGATGGTGACAGCATTCTCTTCCGCATAAAGTCCGACTCCGAACGCCTGGCCAGAGCCTGTGACAACGGCTTGCATGGTTCCGCCGGGATTGTTGTTGATGGTGTTCGTCCCGCCGCTGACCTCAACCAGCATTCCTACTCCGAGGTAGTAATCCCCCGACCGGGTAACCCCGGGCGTCAAATCCCAGCCAAATAGAGGACCTGTGTCCCCAGGCAATGTGGAGGTGTCATAGATCAGCGCCCCGGAATTGTTGAAAGTTCCCGCGGAGGTTATCAGGGTGTTGCCATAGAAGTGGTTTACGCCCCCTTGCCATGGTGACTCTTGGAAGTTCGTAAACTGCGCGAGCGCGCTCGATGCGGACAGGGCGCACAAAGCTGCCACGAGTCCAACCTCCAGAGCATAGCTCTTCATAGGATTCCACCAACGGCCTGCTGTTTGAAGCCCGGCCTTCCGGTTTGCGGATTTCTCTGCGTTTGATTTCATATACAAGCAAGGTCAAAGCGAAGTTGGGATCGAAGCGAAAGTCCACATCAGTGTTGGCCTCCTAACTTAGAAAATACCCGGTCAAAGGCGGACTTGCAATCAAAATTGCGAATGGGTGCAGGAAGAATTCTTCATTCATCAGGTAGGGACGCCTCGCCGAGGCGTCCGGGTACCCAGGCGGGAGGCCCCTACCACAAGAAGAATCTTGTCCTGCACCCATTGGGAATTTCGTTTTTCCAGTCGCAGGTGGGTTTGGCATGATCGCGGCTGAGACTTGTAAATGGCAGCCTTGGCTGAATCGGCGCAAGCACAGAAAAATGGAAAATGACATCCGATGAGTTAGCGGCTTTCGCCGGACTTGTTGATGTCTTGCTCCTTCATTTGAAGGGCGCGTAAAATCTTCCGATGGGCGCTGGTCAACGCCAGTTGTTCCAGTTGCGCCGGCGTCCGCCACACGCCGGGCGCGCCGCCCCTTGCCGCCGCTCCCGGCCATTCCGCGCGCCAGGCCTCCAGGAGGATCCGATGCCGCGTGATGGAATGCCGCACCCGGTAAAACGGCGCCGCCTGTGTCAAAACAAACGGCGCGGCGGCGGCCGCCGGATTCTTTTCATCCGGCGCAATTTCCACGTTGGGGAACTCCCACAGATGCGCGTTCACGCCTCCCGCCGGGCGCCGGCGGGCCAGAAGGCGTCCATTTCTCTTGACAATGAAGGCCAGGAACCGCCGTTGCTCCACTTTCGCCGGCGCGTTGGCCACCGGAAATTCCTCCACGCGCCCGCTCCGCCGCGCGAAGCAGGTTCGCCGGAGGGGACAGGCCGCGCAGGCCGGTCGTTTGGGCTGGCAAACCAGCGCCCCCAGTTCCATCAACGCTTCATTCAACCGCCCGCAGTTCCCGCGCCGCGGAGTTGCCCGATCCGCGCCGCCCTGCGTCGCTGGCGTTGCGGACGGCAAGCCATCCGCTGTCAACACAAGTTCATCCGCCAGCGCCCACAATCGCCGGTTGGCCTCCCTCCCCCGCGGATCCCCGGCCACGCCGAAAAGCCGGCTCAGGACCCGCATCACATTGCCGTCCAAAACTGGCGCCGGGTGGTTATAGGCGAGGCTGCAAACCGCGCCCGCCGTATATCGCCCCACTCCCGGCAGGGCAAGCGCCCCGGCGAATGTCCGCGGAAACTCCCCGCCATGCTTCTCGACCATCACCCGCGCCGCCGTGTGCGCGTTGCGCGCCCGCGCGTAATAACCCAGGCCTTCCCACAACTTGTGGACTTGCTCCATCCTGGCGCGGGCCAAGGCGCGCGCGTCCGGCAGCGCCCGCATCCACCGTTCCCAATACGCCTTCACCGTTTTCACCTGCGTCTGCTGCAACATGATTTCCGCAATCCAAATCGCGTAAGGATCCTCCGTCCGCCGCCAGGGCAGATCGCGGGCGTTTTGCGCGAACCACTCCAGCAATCGCCGCACGATCTGGCCGTGCTGGCGGCCAGGTTTGAGGCCGCTCCCAGCTTTGTTTGTTTTCAGCATTCCTTTTTCTGTGCCGGCCTGATATTGAAGACGCAGCATGGGTCCCGCAAGGCGGGACTGAACAGCGGCAATCCCGTGAACCCGATCACCAGCCACACTTGCAAACTGACCGACGCCCAGGCCGGCGCCCTGCAAAATTATTTGCGCGACAACGGTTACGCCTTTCGCGAAGTCCCCTATGCGCGTTTCGCCGCCGAAAAGGAAAAGACCAATCTTGTCTTCTACCAGAGCGGCAAACTTGTCGTGCAAGGCAAGAGGACGCAGGATTTTGTCGAGTTTGTTCTCGAACCGCTCATTTTGCAGGAAGTCAAACTCGGCTACGAGACCGTGTTGCATCCGGAGTTGCTCGCGCCGCGCATCGGCGTGGATGAAAGCGGCAAGGGCGATTTTTTTGGCCCGCTCTGCGTCGCCGGAGTCTATATCAACGAATCCGTCGTCGCGGCCTGGAAGGGCGTTGGCATCCGCGATTCCAAGGCCATCTCCAGTGACCGCCGCATTGCCGAGCTGTCGAAAATTATTCGTGGCACGGCCGGCTGCGTCCACACCGTCGTCCCCATTGGCAACGAAGCCTACAACCGGCTGTTCTTTAAATTGCGCAGCGTCAACGCCATGCTGGCGTGGGGCCACGCCCGGGTCATCGAAAACTTGATGGGCCTGTCTTATCAAATGAATCCCCCGCCCGTCCGCGCCATCAGCGATCAATTTGCCCACGACAAAGCCACGGTGGCCTCGGCCCTGATGAAAATGGGACGCAGCATTGAATTGGTGCAGCGCCACAAGGCCGAAGAAGACCTGGCGGTCGCCGCCGCCTCCATTTTGGCCCGCAATGAATTCGTCACCCGCCTTGCCGCCCTGGGCAAACGATTCGAGGCAACTTTTCCCAAGGGCGCCTCCGCCGCGGTGGATGCCGCCGCCAAGGAATTTGTTGCCAAATATGGCGCGCAAAAACTTAACGAAGTCGCCAAAACTCATTTCCGGACCGCCCTGCGCGCCCAAGGGCTGCCCGAGCCGCCAAGGAAGGCCTGGGTTCACCGCCGGCACAAGTCGTAACTTCATGGCTCCCGGCAGGGCGAGACTCGAGCTCTGACTTTTTTCCGCCAATATTGAGTCACGGCTCGACGGAGTTTCGCCCTGCCGCGGGGCTGAATAGTCAGGATTTTTGCAAGGCGCGGGCGCGGGATTGAAATTCATCAATGCAGGCCCGCAATAATGGACCGGGTTTGCCGCGCCAGAACGCGCCGATGACCACCGGCTGGAAGTCCGTCAACAATATGGAACGGATTTGCGGCGGCAAGTTCAATCCCGGAGCAGCCACCGAAACGCCCAGGCCAAATCCTCCGGCGACGTAAGTCGTGATCAAATCGAATCCGCTGCTTTCAATTCCGGGTATCCAGTCCACTCCCTTTTTGGCGAGGCCTTGTTGAAAGTTGCGCGACACCAATTCGTCCGGCGGCAGGCAGATCAGAGTTTCGGTGATTTTGTCCCGCTGCCAAAGCTGGTCCGCGCTGGTAATTTTGCTCTCCTTGGGCACGAGCAGGACCAGCGGCAGTTCCAGCAACGGCAGCGTCTGGATGCCGGGACCGGACTTGGTTTCCAGAAGCGTGACGGCCAGATCAATGTCGTCCTTCCGCAACAGGTGTTCCAGTTCGGGTTGCGAGCCTTCGTGCAGGCCGAGCTTGAGGCCGGAAAATTTCTTGCGCAGGGTCTGCAAGATCTGCGGGAAGTAATCGCGCAGCACAATGATCGCCGCGCCCAGGCGCAAACGCGGCACCAGGCCGCCCTGCAATTCCGCCTCGATCGTTTCCAGATTGGCGAAAAACGGCGCGATGAAGTCAAAGAGCCTCTTGCCCGGAGGACTCAGCGCGAAGGGACGGCGCTGGAACAGGGTGAGGCCGAGGTGGTCCTCCAACTGGGCGATCTGGCTGCTGACCGCCGGTTGCTGGATGCCGTAGGGGATGTTGCGCACCGCCTCGGCAATTCCGCCGTGCTTGGCGACGTAATAGAATAACTCAAGATGGTGGATGTTCATGCTGCAAAAGTTTCCTGGCCGCCAGTCTTATCCTTCACCGCCGCCGGGGCAAGGACGGATCTTTGCGGAAGAGCACAATGCGGTTTGTGTTCGTGCCCAGGACGTTATTGTCCACGCCCCAGCAGTTGGCGGTTTTAGTGAATTTTTGATCGTTGATCAGGATCAGCTCCGGGCGCAGGCCGGCGTCCAATCCGCAACGAACCACAGTTTCCTCTAATTTGATTTGGCCGAGACGGATTTCGCCGACTTCGAAGGCGACGTGGCCGCCCGGACGCAGGACGCGCCCCAGTTCGCGGAAAACGGCGGTCATTTCGCACTGCCACCGGCCAAGGATTTTTGGAACTGTAAGTTTGATTCCTGCGGCCTCAATTCCGAGAAACCAGCAGCGGAGCCAGTTGTCGCCCGCGTAATCCACCACGTCCAAAAAAGGCGGCGAAGTCACCACCAGCGAAATCGAGGCGTCGGGGATCTGCGTGGTCAGGTAGGCGGGTTGATTTAGCAGCAGGCTTTTTTCCATCATCGCGCATAGGCGGGCGCGCGTGGCCTCGTCGCAATCCTTCAGGAGAATCCTGCTCTTTTTGAAAATCAATTTTGGCACGCTGCGGCGGGGCGGCGTTTGTTTCCGGTCGGCGTTGATTTTGCGTTGCGATTTGACGGAGACGGCCTGGTTGGGCGGCAAGGTATAGACGGAAAAGAATCCGGTGGAATGGCCGGTCAGCCGGTTGAGAGCAACCAGGGCGATCCATTCGTCCACGGGATCGAGCGGCGCGCGGCCGAGGAGGTATTTTTTCAGAGCGGCAATTTCGCGAAGGGTTTCCGGGTGATAAAAAACCAGCAGGTCTTCAGGGGCCTGGTCAGAATTGTTGAAATCTATTTCCGCCAGCCGGGCGTGGATTTGTTCCAAGGTGGGCGGGCGCAGGCGCGGGCGCACCAGCACCAGGCTCAACGGATTGACATCGCAGCCGCAAGGCACGCGGCCCAGAAGGGCGGCTTCGAGGAGAGTGGTGCCGCGCCCCATGAACGGGTCGTGGACGAAGTCGCCCGGCGCGGTGAGGCGTTCGATGAAAAAGCGCGGGAGCTGCGGCTTGAAACAGGCGCGATAAGAAATCTCGTGCAACCGGCTGGCGGCGCGCTGTTTGGCGGTCCAAAATTCATTGATGTAAGTGGGGACGGAAAACGGTTTGCCATCGGCGGTTGCGACGGTGGTCTCGGCGAGAATCGTTTCCTTGCCAAACTCACGGAAGGCCAGGAGTTGCCCGGCGAACGTATCGCCGAGACAGGGAGCGCGTTTGGCAACTCCCGGAGGTGGCACGGCAAATTCAAATTCCAAATTGGATGGCAAGGACATCAGGGAAGCATCTTAACAAGCTGCAAAATGTTTGCGCGAGAAATCTTTGTGCCCGCGCCCAATTGCGCGAAATGCCACCTCACCCGGGGGTAAAATTCTCTTCTTGAAGAAACCGCTACTGCTGGCAAATTGTATGCAACACGAGTTATGAGCACTATTACTGAGGCGGTCGTCAAGCTGGAAAACCTTTCGCAAGATCGGGCCAACAAGGTAGTTTCCTTAATTGATGATTTGGCTGAATTGGAAGCCTTGGAAACTGAGGCCGACCTGAAAGCGGCGCGCGCCACTCTCGCCAACCCCGGCGAATGTATCACCATTGACGAATTGGAAAAACGGCTGGCCCTGTGAGCTACACGGTTCGCATAGCGGCAGCACCGGCAAAGTATCTTGAAAAACTGCGTGATAAGTCCCTGCTTCGCCGCTTGACCCAAAGCATGAAGAATCTCGCCGAAAATCCCCGTCCCAATGGCTCCGTCAAGCTGGCAGGCCCTGAGCCTCTCTATCGAATCCGCGTAGGTGATTACCGGATCATCTACGATATTCGCGAATCGGAATTGCTCATTCTTGTCGTTGCCATTGGCCATAGACGTGAGATTTACCGCTGATCCATCTTTGCCGCGTCAACTCTTTTCCATGGGCCCGCGCGTGACACCGAGTTGAGGATGCAGTTTCAATTCGCGCCAGAGCTGCGCGCCGGTGATTTCGCCCCGGAGCAGGCTGCGGTAGCCGGCGATGATTTGTTTCACTTCCTCCGCGTTTTCGTTGACAAACTCGATGCGGAAATGCCGCGCCCCAAGGGCCATCAGCCGGGCGACGTATTCGGCCCCCGTCTGCGCGCGCCCGTTGAAAACGGTGTTGCGGCAACCGGCGTCCGCCAGGAGCGGGTGTTGCAAACCGACGCGGTCGCGCAATTGCACGGAGTGTTTGTCGCACGGGCGGCCGCAATTCGTGAAGTCGGTGCCGTTGGTGAGAAAGGCGCAGAACAGGCAGTGCTCCATGTGAAACATCGGCATGTGCTGGTGAATGGTGATCTCAAACCAGGCGGGCGGGGCCGATCGCAGGAGGGCCTCCAATTGCACGATGTTCAAATCGTACGAGGCCGTGAGGCGCTCCAGTCCGAACTGGTTCTTGAAATAGTCCGCCGCGAGCGCATTGGCGACGTTCAAAGAGAAATCGCCCACGCGCCGGCCCTCGGTGAAGTATTGCAAATGATCGTAATTGCGCATTAGCCAGCCATCGGCCTCGCAGGAGCGGACTTGTTTCAGAATCCAGTCCTCGCCCGGTTTGAAAATTCGCGGAGGAGCCACCAAAACTGCGGATCGCGGATTTCGGATTGCGGATTGACGGAATTGGAGCACGGCTTCGCGATATTTCTTGGGGTCCTCGAATTCACAATAGATTGTCTGCGAACCGCAGTTCAAGGCGGCTTCAAGCTGCGCCAGATTACGCACCAGAACGATCAATTCGGCCTCCTTCGGGCCGGTGTCAGCCGCGGGCGTCTTCAATCCGAAATCCGCAATCCGCAATCCGCAATCGGTCCACCACCTTGGCCGCGCGCGCATTTCCTCGATGGCGCCAACCAGTTCCCGGCGCATCCGGTTCAACTCGCTCGCGGGCAAAATGACTTCGCCTTCAAGAAAATTGTTGAGCGTGCCGAGCTGAAAAATCGTTCCGCCAAGGCGGCCCAGGTGTTCGCGCAGTTTTTCAGTGGTAAGCGGTTGGTTGTTTGCAACGGCCAGCGACAGGCTGGAATCCGCGCGGGCCACGTGGCCCAATTCGTCCCGGCCAATCAACGTCATCGGGCCGGCAGCGCGCCCGTACACTTCCAGCGAGAGCGGACGCCGGAAATGGGGTTTCTCTCCGGCAAAACTCTGGCGCAGGCGGCGGTCCAGCTCCGGGTCGCTTGTTTTCCAAAGCCTGTCGCCAATATGAATGCGGTTGAAATCCAGATCGTCCCGCCCGAAACCCAGCGCGCACAAGGACCGGTCGCGCGCCGCCTCCACGCGATAGACCCGGCCGCCCTCCTCCTTTTCGTCGGGCCGGCCGGCGTCAAATACAATTCCGTCGCCGGCTTTGAGGGGCGCTTCCAGATGGGTGAAAACCACTTCGCCTTCCACGCGCCGCACCGTTCCGAGATAAACGCCGCGCTTTTTGCCAAAACGCGCGTGGACCAGCCGTTGATTGTTGACTCCGCCAAACCAGCCGGTGTGCAGTCCGCGCGAAAAAGCCATTTCCAAATCGTAGCGCGCCGGGCCGGCCAGACGCGGGCCGGCGGACGGGTCGGCGCGAAGTTCGTCCAATGCCCGCCGATAGACGCGCGTGATGTTGGCCACGTATTCCGGGGATTTGAGACGGCCCTCGATTTTGAGCGAGGCCACTCCGGCGCGGATCAAATCGGGCAGCACTTCCAAGCCGGCCAGGTCCTGCGGGCTTAACAAATAGCGGCGGTCGCCGAGGGGAACGGGCTGGCCGTCGCAAATCAGGTCGTAGGGCATGCGGCAGGCCTGGGCGCATTCGCCCCGGTTGGCGGAACGTCCGCCCAGCGCCTCGCTTGTCAAGCATTGCCCGGAATAGGCGACACAGAGGGCGCCATGCACAAAAACTTCCAGCGGCAGCGGAGCGGCCTGGGCGCGGTTGATTTTCGCGATGTCCTGGATCGAACATTCGCGCGCCAGCACGACGAGGCAGCAGCCGAGTTGCCGGGCAAATTCGATGCCCGCCGCGCTGGTGATGGTCATTTGGGTGGAGGCGTGAATGGGAAAATCGGGCGAAATCATCCTGATCAAACGGCAGATTCCCACGTCCTGCACGATGGCCGCGTCCACGCCCGCTGCGATCAAGGCGCGCAGAAAGTGTTCGGCGCCGGCCATTTCGTTGGCAAAGACCAGTGTGTTGAAGGTTACGTAGCCCTTCACGCCGCGACGGTGGAGGAACTGCATCAACTGCGGCAGGCCGGCCTCGGTGAAGTTTTGCGCGCGCATCCGGGCGTTGAACCGGTCGAGGCCGAAGTAAATGGCGTCCGCGCCATTTTCCACGGCGGCCCGGGCGCAATCCCAGTCCCCGGCGGGAGCGAGAAGCTCGGGCAGCATGGCAACACCGGTCGCGGGTTGCGGATCAAGGTTCGATTCCGCGACCGCTCCAGATTCCGCCACTGCGCTGCTGAACTTGTTAGCCATCATGTCAGAATCTAGCCGGTGGCACAGGGAATTGCCAGCACGCCCGCCAATGTCCCATTAGGGTGAGGGTCCGCATCAATCCGTGGTAAAATGCCCGTGAAATGGCGTGAGGGACGGGCGCGGCGCGGAAATGGTAAGGAAGAATTAACACAAGTCATTGTCTTTGCGTTGGCTGTTTGTTTTTTCACCAATTTTTTTATTTTTTTTACCTTCCGTAGCCTTCCGCAGCCTTCCGTAGCCTTCATTTGCCTTCATTGGTGAAGGTTCCGAGAGGTGGGTTTGCCGGGTTTTTTCGCGGTCCCGCCGGCGCGGCATGGGCCGGCTGAAGCCGGCTGTGGCTTGCCAGAGAGGAAATTGATTGTGCCTACGTCTCTCACGGTTTAAAAATTGACCATAGTTTCTAATTTTTGTCAAGGGATAGTTGAAGAAAAGGCGGAATTAAGAATGCAGCATGCGAGGATTTTGAGAAAGTGGTGAGAATTTCATTGCTATTTGCGCGACGGGTTGGTTGTATCCGCGCGTTTTAGGCAGGACAAATTCAATTAATAACATGAAACACCTCGGAGCGCCTCTCGTAATAGCCGCCGTGGCCGGCTTGCTTCAGTTCGGCCTTGTTTCTGTCACCGCCCAACAGACCAATGAAACGGGCCAATTGCCGTCCGTCACGGTCGAAGGCGTGGCGACGCCCCCGATTCCCCAGGCCGACAGCAGCGCCACCACGGTCATCGCCGGTACTGAGGTGCGGCCCGGCGAAATCACGTCGGTGCGGGATTTGAGCGCGCTGGCGCCCAATCTGACGGTGTTCGGCGCCAATGACGATCGCACGCCCAAGTTTTCCATCCGCGGTCTGCGCGAAAACAGTTTCGGGGTCGGCGAACCGGTTCTTGGAATGTATGTGGACGATGTTCCTTATTTTGATCTTAATTCGCGGAACATTCCGCTCTACGACGTGGCCGGCATTTCGCTGGCGCGCGGCGAACAGGGAACGCTTTACGGGGCCAGCGGCGTGGGCGGCGTGATGAGCATCACCACGCGACAACCGGGCAACGACTGGCACGGCTCCGGCACGCTCAGTTTTGGCGATTACAACGCGGAAAGTTACCAAATCGGCGCGGGCGGCGCGCTCATCAGCAACAAACTCTACTTGAATCTGTCCGGCTTTTACGGTTTTCGCGACGGCTATGTTCACAACCTCACCCTGAATGACTATCCCGACACGCAGGACACCTTGAGCGGCCGGGCCGAACTGCTCTGGACGCCCAGCGAACCGTGGAAAATCGCCTTCAGCGCGTCGGGGGAACGATTCCACGATGGATTTGTCCCCACCTACCGCCCCGGCCAATTTACTTACGCCGCTCCGCCTGCCTCGCCGGTTCCGCCCGATCCCGGCTCCTTCGCTGTCAATCGCAATTTGGATGGGTTTGACGATGCCTCCGATGACAATCAGGCCCTTAAAGTCTCCTACGACGCCGGTCCCGCCATTATTTCCTCCGTCACCACCCACCGGGATTGGAAGCAGAATCTTCTCCAGGACTTCGATTTTTCGGCACTGCCCATTGCCGAGGGCTTCAGCCAGCCGCGGATCGAACAGTGGGGCGAGGAACTTCATGTCAAATCCCCCGAAAGCGCCGACACCTTCAAGTGGCTGGCCGGCTTCTATTATCTGGACAATGACTTGCGCGCCGATTCGGGCTACGCCGGCGCGACACCGAGCGTGACCGACGCCGACGGGCAAACCTACGCCGGATTCGGCCAGGGGACTTATACCCTTTTTGAGAAACTCGACTTGACGGCCGGGCTGCGCGCCACTTTTGACGACCGGGCGATTCACGGCTCGGTGGTGAATCCCATGGGCGGCGCGGCCCCGGTCAGCGCATCCGCCGATTTCTCCGCCTTGCAGCCGAAGTTTGGCGTGGCCTGGCATTTCACGCCGCAGACCGAAGTCTATGCCAGTGTTGCGCAGGGTTATCAAAGCGGCGGGTTCAATTCGTTCATCAACAACAATGCCTATCAGCCCGCGAGGTCGTGGGAATACGAACTGGGCCTGAAAAACTCGTGCGACGACAACAAATACACGACCCATGCGGCCTTGTTCTACACGGACACCCGGGGCTATCAGGTCATCCGGGTTTCGCCGCAGGACCCGCTGGTGGCCAATCTGTTGAACGCCCATCGCGTGGCCAGTTACGGGGCGGAACTGGATTTGACAGCCAAACCGGTGGAATGCCTGGAACTGGGCGCGGCGGCCGGTTACACGCGGGCGACCTATAAAAACTTTGTTGACACAACCAGCGGCGCTCCCGTGCAGATCGCCGGCCAGGACGTCAGTTTCGTGCCTGAATTCACCGCCGACCTGTCCGCCACCTGCCATCTTCCCTGGCACACCTATGTTCGCGCCGACGTCATCGGCATTGGGCGCTATCACCTGGACGACTCCGGCGCGACTCTGTCCGGACCGACCACGCAAGGCTCATACGAACTGGTCAACGCGCAGGTTGGTTTCGCGAGCAAGTATTTTGAAGCCTGCCTGTTTGCCAGGAATGTTTTCGACCGGCATTATTTTTCCAGCGCGCAGAACTTTGGCGCGGGAACCGGCGCCGCCTCCGGCTTCAACTCGTTGATTCTACAGCCCGGCGACCCGGAAACGTGGGGCGTGGCCATCACGGCGCGTTTTTGAGGCGCCTTTATGGCACGACACGTTCAAAATCAATGAAGCCCCGCTCCGCGTTCACGCTGATCAGGCGCAGGCGGACCCGGTCGCCCAGGTCCAGGCCGTGTTCGCCCCGCACGATGCGGCCTTCCGCCGGCACGCTTAACAACCGGGCGTAAGTTCCCTTGTCCGCCGCGCCGGTGACAATGGCGTCAAACATACGGCCAATTTGCGAAGCGAGAAAGGCCGCCGCCGCGACTTTCTTCATGAACCGCTCCACCTTTCGCGCGGCGGATTCGCGGTCGGTGCAATGATCGGCCAGGGTGGACAGTTGCATTTCGGAAAATGGAACGGGGCTTCCGCCGAGGCTGGCTTTCAGGAGCCGTTGCATCGCCAAATCCGCGTAACGCCGGTTGGGCGCGGTCGAATGCGAGTAGTCATTGAGCGCCAAACCGAAATGCCCTTCGTGCTCCGTCCCCGGCTGCTCCACGACATAAACCCCCGGTCCCAGTGCTTTCAACACGGCGAGCGACAGCTCTGGAAAATGGAGTCCGTCAACCACGCGTTGTTGCTCCAGGAATTGGCCCAGCGCCTTCGGGTCCGGCTGCGCCGGAAGCTTGAAGCCGAGCTGGCCGGCGATTTGCTGGATGCGGTCCCAGCGTTTGGGCGTGCGCACCACCCGTCTGAGGCAGGGCGAATTCCGGTCGCGCAGATATCGCGCCATGGAGACGTTGGCCGCGATCATGAAACTTTCGATGATGTCGCGCGCCGCATTGTCCTGCAATATGGCCAACTGCCGCACCTGGTCGTCCACCACGATGGGCACGCTCTCCACCCTGTCAAGCGTAAGCGCGCCGTGTTCCAGACGGAAATGTTCCAGGCGCCGGCTGGCCTCTTCTTGAAGCTTCAATTGTTCGCACAGTCCCGCCGGAACGGCGCCGTCGCAAGGCGCGGCGGATTGGCCGGCCAGCCAGCGACCCACCTGGTCGTAATTCAACTTGGCCTTGTTGCGGAGGGTCGCGGCGCGAACGTCCGCGCCGCGGACATCCCCGTCTCCGTCAAGCACATACTCCATGATGAGCGCCGCGCGGTCGCCGTCGGGAACCAGCGAGGTCAGATTCGTGGAAAGCCGTTCCGGCAGCATGGAGAAAACCGGCCCGCCCGTATAAACCGAGGTGGCGTTGTCGCGGGCAAAAAGATCGGCGGGCGAGCCGGTCTTGACCAGGGAATCCACGTCGGCGATGCCGACGAGCACGCGGATGTCTCCATTGGGCAGCCGTTCCGCCCATTCCACCTGGTCCAGATCGCGCGAGTCGGGGTTGTCAATGCTCGACCAAAGGAGATCGCGCAAGTCGCAGCGGGAGGGAACGGGGGGAGAATCGGGCAGGCCGTTGACCTGCGCGAGGACGGGCGCGGGAAAATCGGGTTTGAAACCCGCGCGCAACATGGCATTTCGCGCGGCCTGCTGAAAACTAAAACCGGCCGGTTGCTGATTCATGGGGGCCATTAAACCACAGGCCGATTCAAACTTTGAAGGAAAAACCGGGATTTCGTCGAATTGCGGCGGTCTTCCATGAGTCCTGAGTGAAGGGGTTGCTGAACTCCCCTGGCGGGCCTGTCCTGTCGGACGCATCGCGAATCCAAGGTGGCGAAGCCACACGTTTGTAACAGATTTGTCACCGTGGCGCCGTTGTGCGCAACAGGGCTTTCGAGGAATGATGGAGGAGTGAAAGCCAAAGTTCTGGTGGTGGATGACGAGCCGGATGTCCTCGATCTGGTCAGCTACAACCTGGTCCAGGCCGGCTTCCTGGTGGAGACCGCGCTGGATGGGGCGGACGCCTTGCGCAAGGCCCGTTCGGTCGCGCCGGATTTGATTTTGCTGGATTTGATGCTCCCCGAAATGGACGGGCTGGAGGTCTGCAAGCTGCTGCGGCGCGACCCGAAAACCAACAGCATCCCAATCATCATGCTGACCGCGCGCGCCGGTGAGATTGACCGAATCGTCGGATTGGAACTGGGCGCAACCGATTACGTGGCAAAACCCTTCAGTCCGCGCGAATTGGTTCTGCGTATCAAGAAGCGGCTGGAGGAGCGGCAGGCGCTGGCCATCCCGCGCAACGTCTTTTCCTTCGGCCCGCTCCAGTTGGATGTGTCGCGCCACGTCGTGACGGTCAAGGGCAAGCGCATCGAGTTGACCGCGACGGAATTCAAACTCCTGGCCGTGCTGGTCCAGCGCATCGGCCATGTGCAGTCCCGCGAGCAATTGCTGCGCGACGTCTGGGAGTACGAAACGCATATTGACACGCGGACGGTGGACACGCACATGCGCCGCCTCCGTGAAAAGCTGGGTGTGGCCGCCAAGTATCTCGACACCGTGCGCGGCGTGGGCTACCGCTTTCTGCCGGAATAAGGGGAAAGCCAGCCTGGGAGTTTTACAGATTTTTTAGGGTAATGCGTCCGTCCTGGCTGGTAGGGCGCGCACTCCGTGCGCGCCGCGGCGGGCAGAGGACTGCACGACCTGCCTTTTTCCCCTCCGCCACTGAAGCATTGTTTTTTTAGGTGTTTATTCTGTTCCCCAAGCGGACGGAACATGTTATCTTGATTTGTCCTGAAACGGACGGCGGATTATGGCACTAAAGATCTGTTGCGGGCGCGCGGCGGCAATGGCCGCGGCCTTGGCGCTGGCCTGGCCCGGAATTCTCCCGGCGGAACAGGTTGGCCTGATCAAGATAGACGGGGCGATCGGGCCGGCTACGGCCACTTACATTTCGCGCGCGATTGACGAAGCCGCCGCCGACCACGATCAATGTCTCATCATCGAAATGGACACGCCGGGCGGGCTGCTGGATTCCACACGGCTGATCGTGGAGAAATTGCTGAGTGACACCGAACCGACGGTTGTCTATGTCACCCCTCCCGGCGCTTGCGCGGCCAGCGCGGGAACCTTCATCACGCTGGCGGCGAACATCGCGGCGATGGCGCCGGATACGAGCATCGGCGCGGCGCATCCAGTTTCCTTGACTGGCGGGGCGGGCGAGGAGGAACCGACCAACGGCGTCATGCGCGAGAAGCTGGAGAATTACGGATCGAGTTTCATGCAGAACATCGCGAGCAAGCGCCATCGCAACGCGGAGTGGGCCGTCTCGGCCGTTGTCCAAAGCGCCTGCACCAACGCGGACGCGGCGCTGAATCTCAAGGTGATTGATGTCGTCGCGCCAGACCTTCCCGGCTTGCTCAAACAAATCAACGGGCGCGAGGCGGCGGGAAGAACTTTGCGCACGGAGGGCGCGCTCGTGGTGGAAATCCCCATGTCCGCGCGGGAAAGGGTTTTCCAGTTGGTCTGGCATCCGGAAGTCATGTTCATTCTCATGCTCATCGCCATATATGGCATCATCGCCGAACTGAGCCATCCGGGGGCGATATTCCCCGGCATCGCCGGGGCCATCGCGCTGGTGCTTTTCCTTTACTTGTCGGCGGTGCTGCCGATCAATGTGGCCGGCTTGGTTTTGATTCTGGTGGCGATGGGTTTGTTCGTCGCCGACATTTATGCGCCGACGCACGGGGTATTGACGGTGGGCGGGCTGGCGGCGTTTCTCATTGGCTCGCTCATGTTGTTTGACCGCGACCCGGCGTATTCGCTGTCGCCAATGCTCATTCTTCCGGCAACCATCTTGACAGGCGTGTTTCTTCTGTTAGTTGTTGGGGCGGGCTTGCGCGCCCAGCGCCTGCCCGTGAAATCCGGGCCGGAAACGCTAATCGGCCAAACGACCGCGGCCCTGACGCTGATTGACCGGGAGGGCGGTCAGGTGTTCGTGGACGGAGCGCTGTGGAAGGCGGTCAGTCAGACGCCCATCGCCGAGGGTCAGCGGGCGGAAATTGTCGGACGGGACGGACTTACATTAAATGTCAAACCTAAATCCTAAAACTTAAAACCTTATGCCTCCTCTTAACATACCCGAAAGCCTCCTCGCCTGGCTCGTGCCGGTGGTCATTCTCGCCGTCGTCATCCTGCCCAACGCCGTGCGCATTCTGCGCGAGTACGAGCGCGGCGTTATTTTCCGCCTCGGCAAACTCATCGGGGCCAAGGGGCCGGGCCTGGTTTTCCTCATTCCGCTGGTTGACAAGATGGTGAGGATGGACCTGCGGGTCATCACCATCAACGTGGCCAAGCAGGAAGTGATGACGCGCGACAACGTGCCGGTCACGGTGGACGCGGTGATTTACTTCCAGATCATAGATTCGGAGGCGGCGGTGGTGAAGGTGGAGAACTATCTCCAGGCCACCTCGCTCATCGCCCAAACCACCCTGCGCAGCGTGCTGGGGCAAAGCGAACTGGACGAGTTGCTGGCCAAACGCGACAAGATCAACGCCACCCTCCAGGAAATCATTGACCGGCACACCAGCCCGTGGGGCGTGAAGGTGACCGCCGTCGAAGTGCGCGACGTGGTGCTGCCCGACACGATGAAGCGCGCGATGGCCCGGCAGGCCGAGACGGAGCGCGAACGCCGCGCCAAGGTCATCAACGCCGAAGGCGAATACCAGGCCGCCGAAAAGCTCTGCCAGGCCGCGGAAATGATCGCCAAGCAACCCATCGCCCTGCAATTACGCTATTTGCAGACCATCAACGAAATTTCCGGAGACCGCAACACCACCACCATCTTCCCGATCCCCATAGACTTCATCACCCCGTTCTTGAAGAAGCCGACGGCGTAAAAGGAATGCGGCAGCAATTCGTCACAATCAACGCGAGAAGGGCGTGCCGGTTCCGCCTTGGCGGCGCCTGTCTTTAGTCCCGCGTGGTTGAGTTCTGGAAGTTAGCTTTCTTATGCTCGCAAAAGTTAAATCTCCGACCGAGTTGGAATTGAAGTCAATTCTCGGTCCTGCCGAGGTTGTTTGGTCTGGCATCATCCGCGCCGCCGAAGAGATGTTTGTCCCGCTTGCCATGCAGTGGAAGCCATCCAAGTCTGGGTTTGGGCGCATTTGCCTGCTTCAGCACAAAAAGAGAACACTGCTCTATCTCGCACCTGACAAGGAGAAGGTTTGGATCGCGATTGTTCTTGGTGAGCGTGCCTGCAACCTTGCAATGGCCAGTTCGCTTCCCGCGGCGATCAAGAAGTTGTTTTCAGAGGCGAGGCCGTATGCCGAGGGCCGAGGGATTCGTTTTCCGGCAAGCTCACTGAGCGACATATCAACGATCAAGAAGTTGTTGGAGATAAAGACCACCCCTAAATGACAAGGCCTCGCAAATCGGATGCAGCGAATCGTGCGACCAAATTTCTCCGGTGCGCCGAGCATCACTGTACCGGCGCTACCGGCTTCTCCATCACGGCTTCGCCGGTTTGGATGTTCAGGGTCCAGGGTTTGGGTTCGGGCAGCCAGAGCTTGCCGTCGCCGATTTCCAGAGGCATCCAGAGATAGCGCGAATCCCACAGGGAGCGGGGTTTCCAGATGTCGCCCATGAATATGACGGTCGTCGTTTTCGTTCCCACCACTTTCAGCATCATGGTGGATTGGCAGCCGTAGGTGTTGGACTCGTGCGGCGCGATGTCCTTGAATTCCGACCACGGACCTTCGAGGGATTTGGCGGTGGTATATTGGTTCGGGTTGGCGTTCCACCCGGTCAGCGCCGAGCCGACGGCGTAGTAAAGCCCCTGGTAATGCACAAGCGCCCCGCCTTCCATGTGCATCGGGATCAGGCACACGTCCTTTTCCACTGTCAAATAGTCGTCGGATAATTTGGCAATGTGGAAGCCGTTCGGGCGGTCCTCGAAAATCAAATAGGCGGCGCCGTCGTCGTCCACGAACTGCCCGATGTCCCGGCTTTCATGCTCGAGCGGACGGAAGCTATTCAGGTATTTGTAATCGCCGTCCACGGTGTCGCACACGGCCACGCCGACGCGGGCGAGCGCATAGCCGTTGCCCCGGCCTCCCGGCAGCGGGCCGTCAATGTGCATGTACATGACAAACTTCTTGGTCTTGTCATTGTAAAAAACCTTGGGCCGTTCCAGCACCACGGCAGGCCCGAAGTTTTCCAGGTCGCCCAATTTGATGACCTGGTTGCGGAATTTCCAGTGCGTCAAATCCAGCGACGAATAGCAGCCGACGTAGCGCCGGTTGCGTTGGTTGTTGGTTCCCCGGTCCTCGCCAAACCAGTAATATGTGTCGCCCATTTTGAGGATGCCGCCGCCGTGGGCCTGGATTTGCTGGCCGCGGTCGTCCAGCCATACGGCGCCGGGTTTGATTTGGTCCGGCGGCGTGGCGGCGGCGGCCAGCAGGCAAAGATGGGCGACACAAAAGATGGACACCATTTCGCTTTTCATTGTGTTGGGCGGCTTCTTGAAAGATTGGTCGAAGAATGCAAGTCTTGACAGGCAAAGAACTGGGCGCGGCGCATCACGCCTTTGCCGGGGCAAATGACATCCTTGACGCCCAAATCGGTGATCGTTTCAAATTGACCGGCCAATTCCGGCGGCAAGGCGGACGCGACCGGACGGTCTGGGAGATAAAGGTTTTTACTGCGATTCCACCAATCGGAAAACCAGCCGGGGCGCAATTTCGGGCGCTCCACTTCGCGCACGAAAATGGCGTTCTGGCCGGCGCGGCCAAGATAATCCGGCCAGAAATAAAACTGGTTGCGCGGCTCGCGGCTGGCATAAGCGAAGACCAACGGTTCGCCGCTCACGAGGCGTTTGGCGTCGGGCAGATAAAAGGTGATTTCGGAAGTGAAACCATAATGCTCGCCAATGATGAAGGCCGGTTTGCCGGTGCGCTGTTCCAGGTCGCGCCGTTCCTGGCCGGCGATTTGGGCCAGTTCCTTCCAGCCAAGAACACGGCGCAACGGGTTGAGACCGGGCGGCGGAGTGCGTTGCAGAATCTTGTTCAGCAAATTCGCATCGAGCGCCAGAAGGGCGGCGAGAAAGCCAAGGCCGATGCCAATTCCGAGGAGCGGGTTGAGCGCGCGGCGCAGGCCCGTCCATCGCGCCTCCCAGTACACGGCCATCAAACAAAAAAGCGGCACCACCGAGGGCGCAATCCAGTTCAGCTCGATGCGGCTGTGAAAACTGAGCGCGAGATAAAGCAAAAACAGCGGCGCGCCCATGCTGAATAGGAAAAGCTGGAAGGCGTTGCGAGGTTTTTGCCGCCAAAACGCCGCCGCCGCCCAAAGCGCACACGGAAAAAATAGTGGATGCAACACCAGCGCCTCTCCGAGAAGAAAGTCCAATGTAAAGGTGCGCTCCCAAGGCTGTCCCAAACGACCGTCGCTGGCCACATGCTGAATGGTGATCCAGTTGTGCTGCGCGTTCCAAACCACGACTGGCAGCAGGCAAACCGCGGCGATCAGCAACGCCAGCCACGGTCCGCGCCGGCGGAGATGCGCGCGGGCGGGCGGCCACGCCACAAAAAACACACCCCAACAGACCCATTGGAAAAGATTGGTGTATTTGGACAACGAACCCAGGCCCATCCAAAGTCCAACCCACAGCCATTGCCGGGTTGTGGCTCCCGGCTGAACGGCGCGCCAACCCGCCACCATGGCCGCCGTCCAAAACAACACCGACAACGGATCAATGGTCATCAACATCGAACCCAGCGCCATGAGCGGGGTGACATTGAGAACGGCCATGACAAAAAACGCGGTCCGGCCATTGGCTTCCCGTGCCATGAACCGCAGCAGCAACAGCGACAAACCGGCGGAAATCAGCGGCGAAAAAAAGCGCACGCCAAATTCATTGTCGCCCCAAAGATGTGTGCCGAGAAATTGCACGCAGGCGATGAGCAGCGGCTTGCTGTAATAAGAAAGCGCCAGGTGCTTGGACCAGATCCACTGATAGGCCTCGTCCTCGCTCAACTCGATTTTGCCCGCCGCCAAAAAAGCCAGGCGGACCAGCAGGAGAAGGGCGATCACGACATAGCCAAGGTTGAGCCAATGCGAATCCGGCGACGCATCATGGGAGGATGGAAATTGCGCCTGCGGCTCAATGAGCGAAGGCAGACGGGCGTGCCAGAGCGGAAACCAGCGTCGCCCGGCCCATTGCCAAAAGGCGTTGACCGACCAGACAACGGCGGCGCCGGTGCCGGCCCCGATCACCGCGCCAGCCAGCACGTCGCTTGGATAATGGACGCCATTGTAAATCCGCGAGAAGCCGACGGTCACGGCCAGCGGCAACATGAAATAAATACTCTTGCGATAATAAACAAAGGCGATGATCGTCCCCAAAAACCAGTTGAGCGCATGAGAGGAAGGCATGCTGAAGCTGCCGGATTTCGCGCCGATGGGCAGCACATACGCGTCCGGGAAACGGTTAAAGGGGCGGAGCCGCGCCAACCCGTGTTTAAGGACGTCGGCAATCACCCAGTCACCCAGGCACAATCCCAGAGCCAGCATGACGGCGAAGAGACGCCCGCGCACGCCGCCCTTCCAGATCAGCGCCACCAGGACAAGCAGGACAAAGGGGACAAACCCAGGCGTGTTGCTGGCCAGCGGCATGATCGTGTCAAAAACACGGTTGCTCAGGCCGTGGTTGATCCACCGGAAGAGAGCGTCATCGCCCGACTGGAGCCAGTCAATCATAAGCTGCGCAAATCGCTGGAGTGCATGGCGACCGTGTCACGAGATTGCTTGGTCCGGCACGAGAGGAACATCACAATTTTCTCAATCGTTCAAACAATGCCTTCGCGTTCGGGCTGGCCGCCTCCACTTTGGCCGGCGATATGGCAGCGAGCAGCGAGAATGACAGGCTGCCCTTGGCGTATTTGTTTGGCCCACATGCGGCGGTGGATTGCTCCAGCGCGTCAAACACCTTCTGTTTGGTCACATCCTCCAATTGCGGCCACTTTGGGATGGCCTTCACTCGAAAATGCTCACCGAAGAAGGACTTCAGCCCTTCGCGGTCGGCCAGGAACCAGGATTCCATGACCTGTACCATCAGAAATACCTGGTCATCCCTCGCCCCATCCGGTTTGTCCCAATTGTCGCCGGGCCGGGCCTTTAAATGTTCCCAAACTGTCTTGCCTTTCTGCACGGCGGTCTCGCTGTCCACCAGCAAAAGCGGCAATGCGCCTGACTGAGGATTTCTAACCGCGGTGACGAAGGCGTCGTAAGCCCGTTTGCGCCCTCCGCATGGGACAGTCCCCGGAAGTTTGCCTTCCAAGCCCGCTTTGGCGAAAAAAACTTTGAAAGCCTTCCGACAAATAGTCCGTTCGGAATCCGAATCCTGGGCGGCGCCTTCAACATATATTTTTGCTACCACCGATTGCCTCCAATCTCACCCATGCTCCAAAGTGTGCCCAAAGTGTATTTCTCCAGCCACTCCTTTAACTGCGCCCCACTCTGCCGGGTAAAGCGGGAGCAGCCATCTGCCTTTTCACAGACCACGACGGCCTCCGGTTGGTCGCCCAAAGCGTCCACCAACATTCGGGAATGTGTGGTGACCACCAGTTGCGTCCGCTTGGAGGCTTGCACCAGCAACTTCCCCAGATAAGGCAGAACATCGGGATGGAGACCGAGTTCCGGCTCTTCAATGGCGATCAAGCCCGGCGGCTCCGGGTGCAACAAAATTGCCAGCAGGCACAAGTAACGCAGAGTCCCGTCCGAAAGCCGGGTGGCGGGTATTTGTCTTCCGCCCTCCTCCTCCAGAAATAACTGCACATGACCATTTTGTACGGGCAGATGGAAGTCAGTAATGCCATCATACAACTCGCGCAACGCTTCCATGATCTGCCGCTTAACCCGCATTTGGATATTGGAAAAAACCAAGGCCAAGTTCTCTCCGCCGTCAGCCAGAAAGTCATTCCTGCCCTGGGTGTTTTGCTCGCGGCGCAAGGCGGCATGAGGGCCAAAGGACCAATTTCGGAAAAGCCGGATGTCGGCATAATTTTCCTGTAAAAATGTCAGCGCCGGATATCGCTCAGGATCCCTGATTTGTGAAATAACTGATTCTTCGGGATGAAAATTCGCCCACGGTAATTGGCGTCGTTTCTGACCCTCCACCAGCATTGCGCTTCCGCTCTCGAACCTATAAATGTCCCAACCACCAGGTTGACTGGGTGACTCAGAAGTAATTCTCTCGCTAACCACCTCGAAGCGCCCGCCCTTTTCAGCAATGATCAAACGGTGGCGCAGGTCTTTCTTGTCCTTCGCTTTTTCACTCCCGGTGCTGAAGACAACAATCAGCTTGCCATCAGGGGCGCTGCCTTCACCCTTCCACAGCCATTCCCGCAAGCCGCCCATTTCATTGACAGGTGCCGAAAGATTTTTCGGCGCGGCTTTTAAGAGCGCCAGCATTTCAAGCAAATTGGATTTCCCGGAACCGTTCGGCCCGATCAAGACGTTAAGGGCCTTCAACGGAAGGGCGACTCCCTTTGGCCCGAACGAGAGCAAACCGGAAATTTTAATCTCTTTGATCATCATGTCTGGCGAACCTCTTAATGGCCCGCCCCATTTTTCACACGTCAGTACACAACCAGTGACCGCACCGGGAAACCCTTCAATTTCTCGCGGCCTTTCAGAAAACTCAATTCGATCAGGAAGTTGATTTCCAAAATGTCCGCCCCCAGACGCCGCAGGAGTTTGGCGGCGGCGGCAGCCGTCCCGCCTGTGGCCAGCAAGTCGTCCACCAAGAGCACCCGGCTGCCGGGGCGCGCCGCGTCGGTGTGGATGGCGATGGTGTTGGAGCCGTATTCCAACTCGTAGCTTTCCTCGTAGGCCTGGTAAGGCAGCTTGCCTTTCTTGCGCACGGGAATGAAACCGCATTGCAGCCGCAGCGCGGCGGCGGCGGCAAAAATAAAGCCGCGCGCGTCAATCCCAACCACCGCATCCACCTGGCCCGGCTTGAAATGTTCGGTCAGCCTTTCGACGGAACCGGCGAAGAGGCGGGCGTCGGCGAGCACCGGGGTGATGTCCTTGAACTGGATGCCGGGCTTGGGAAAATCCGGCACGTTGCGAATGGCGCGGGCCAATTCTTCAACAGTGGCGATTGGAGTTGTCATGCCGCTAGGATTTGACGGCCTCGATCTTTTCGATCATTTTGCGCAGTTTGATCAGCGCGATGTTTTGTATCTGCCGCACGCGCTCGCGCGTCACGCCAAATCTTTCGCCCACTTCTTCCAGCGTTTTTTCGCTCCCGCCGTCCAGGCCAAAACGGTAGCAGAGGATGGTGGATTCGCGCTCGTCCAGGGTCTTGACCATCTCCCGCAACATGGCGGTGACGGTTTTCTCCTCCAGATTGTCGTAGGGCGTGCTGGCGGCTTCGTCCTGCACCACTTCCGCAAAACTGTTGGTGTCGTCGTCGCCAATGGGCGCGTCCAGCGAAGCGGGGCGGATGGCTGCCGTGCGCATCTGCGCCACGCGCGAAACCGACATCCCCATTTCCTCCGCCAACTCCTCGTCGGTGGGTTCGCGTCCGAAGATTTCCTGGAGCTTCAAGGCCGTTTTGCGCATCCGCGAAATCTTGTCCACCAGATGCACCGGCAGGCGGATAGTTTTGGATTGATTGGCCAGCGCGCGCTTGATGGATTGCTTGATCCACCAGGAGCCGTAGGTGGAGAGCTTGCCGCCTTTGGCCGGGTCGAACCGCTCCACGGCCTTCATCAACCCAATGTTCCCCTCGCTGATCAAATCAAGGAGGGGCAGGCCGAAATTTTCGTAATCGTGCGCGATTTTGACGACCAGGCGCAAATTGGCTTTGATCATTCTTTCTCGGGCCTTCTTGTCGCCCTTCTTGATGCGCGCCGCCAGTTCGACCTCCTCCTGCGGGGTCAGGAGCTTGACCTGTCCGATTTCACGCAAGTAAAGCTTGATGGCCGTTTCGCCGTCGTAGGGCTGCTGCTCAACGTCCGCCGTCTCCAGAACCGGCTCTTCCAGTTGCGGCGCTGACAGCGGTTCCGGTTCCCGGTCGTCCGCCTCGTCCGTCTTGGTCATTCTGTCCGCGGGACGGGCTTTTTGGCGGGAAGTCTGGACATGGGCCATTGGGCGGCCCTGGCGAACTGCATTGGCGCGCTGCGTTTTCATTCCCGCTCAAATCGCATTATGCCAAAAACATGAATCATCACGAACAACTCTGGCAAGAAAATAATAAGCTTCATCCTGCATTACCCTCTCGATTTGTTTTTCCGGCCGTTTCTGCTAATATTCATCCCATGAGTTTTATTGGCGAATTTGAAGGGCTTCCGTTGGACTCTTTGCGGGCCGAGGCCCAGGACTGCCCGGCGGCGGATGCGGCTGCTAGTTTGAACAAGTCCGCTTTGTCATTGCGCGATTTCGCACGCCTGATCTCTCCGGCGGCGGGCGGGATGTTGGAAGCGATGGGCCGGCGCTCGCAGGCGCTGACCCGGCGGCGCTTCGGCAAAGTTATCCGATTCTTCGCTCCGCTCTACCTCTCCAACGAATGTGTCAACAACTGCCAGTATTGCGGCTTCTCCCGCGACAACCCCATCCTGCGCCTCACTTTGAGCGTGCCGGAGATGCTGGAAGAGGCGCGCGCCATTCGCCGCCTGGGCTTTCGCAACATCCTCCTCGTGGCCGGCGAACATCCCAAATTCGTCTCCGACTCCTATTTGCAGGAATGCGTCCGCGCGTTGCACGCCGACTGGCCAAGCATCTCCCTCGAACTCGGCCCGATGGACGTCGCCCAATATGGCGCCCTGGTCCGCGCCGGCGCCGACGGCCTGGTTGTTTTCCAGGAAACTTACGACCGCTCAATCTATGCCGCGATGCACACTTCCGGGCCGAAGCGCGATTTCCAGTGGCGGCTCGAAACACCCGAACGCGCCTATGCCGCCGGAATCCGCCGTCTGGGCCTCGGCGCCTTGTTCGGCTTGGGGGATTGGCGGCGCGAATCCCTCTGCGTGGCGGCTCACGCCTTGTATCTCTTGCGCCATTGCTGGAAGGCTCAAGTAAGCATCTCCCTTCCGCGCCTGCGTCCCTGCGCGGGCCAATTCCAGCCTCTGACCCGCATGGAGGACCGGGAATTGGCCCAGTTGATTTGCGCCTTTCGCCTCCTCCTTCCCGACGCCGGTTTGGTGCTTTCCACCCGCGAACCAGCCCGGTTGCGCGACGGCCTCATTCCCCTCGGCATCACCATGATCAGCGCCGGCAGCCACACCGAGCCGGGCGGTTACACGGGGATTGGCCGTGAAAAAACCCATCACACCGTACGCGGACGTATTGTGGCGCTGCCGGTCGCCGCCCCGCTTGACGCCAACGCCACCGTCCAGTTCGAAATCGCAGACAATCGCCCGCCCGACGAGGTCGCCAACCGCGTGCGCCAACTCGGCTACGATACCGTCTGGAAAGATTGGGACGCGGCCTTAACGGCATGACCACCCCGCTTTTCAACCGACGCAAATTCCTCGCCTGTCTTGGCGCAGGCGGCCTTGGTCTGGCTTGCGACGTCGGCCTGTTCGAGCCGTTTCGCCTGAAAGTCGGACGCCACGCATGCAAAATCCGTTCCTCCGCCTCGGTTTCCCCCGTGAAAATCCTGCATTTGTCCGACCTCCACGCCTCCTGGGCAGTCAGCCTCGGCTTCATTCAGGAGGCGGTCGAACTTGGTCTGCAATTGAAGCCGGACTTGATATGCCTGACCGGCGATTTTATCACCCATCAATATGCGGACTTTGACGCCTACGCCGGCGTGCTGGCAAAACTATCGGCGGCGGCCCCGGCTTTTGCCTGCCTTGGCAACCACGACGGCGGCGGTTGGTCCGGCATCCACGGCGGCTACACATCCACTCAGCCTATCCGACAATTGCTCCAACAGAGCCACATCGAATTGTTGCACAATCGTTGCGCCGCGCTGCGTCTCAACGGCCGCGACATTATAATAACCGGGGTCGCCGATGCGTGGGCCGAAAACGTGGACCTGCCCGCCGCTTTTCCCGCGTCCGAGGCCGGCGGCGCCGCGACCCGAATACTTCTTTCCCACAATCCGGACACCAAGGAGTTCCTCAAGTTCCATCCCTGGGACCTGCTCCTGTGCGGCCACACCCACGGCGGGCAGATTGTCCTGCCGCTGCTCGGCGCGCCCTGGGCGCCGGTGCGCGACAAACGGTTCATCGCCGGGCTGTATTCGTGGGAAAACCGCTGGATTCACATCACCCGCGGCGTTGGCAACGTGCATGGCGGCCGTTTCAACTGCCCGCCGGAAGTCAGCCTCGTCACCCTCGTTTGAATGAGCCGCAGCTTTGTCATCGCCAATGGTCGGAAAACAGAGGCTCCCCTGCCCTGCTCCATCGAGCAGTTTCTGCTGGATAACCAGCTTCTCCCGCGCAGCGTCGTCGTCGAGCACAACGGCGAAGCCGTCGCCCCCTCCCAGTTTGGCCGCCGCCTCCTCGCCGACGGCGACCGTTTGGAAATCGTCAAAATCGTCGCCGGAGGCTAGTCAGCATGACGGCGGACAGGCTGAACCCGGACATCGCCGCGCTGACGGCTGTCATAGAAACAGAACTGCTTTTCGGCCAGGTCCTCGTCCGCCGCTCCGGCGCCGGATTTGAACTCCACCACGCGGCCGACCGGCAAACCGAACCCGCCGCCCTGCGCCTCCTTTCCGAAGAGGAGATTCGTCCCCTGGCGCAATTCGATTCCGGCGGACGGTTCCGTCCCCTCAAATCCGCGCCCAATTTGCGTCAGGGTTGGCGCATCGCCGCCCGCGACGAGCATGCCCTGGGTGCGGCCCTCGGTTTCCTTTATCCCGGCGCGCTGGCCGATTGGTTCGCCGCCCGCGCCGCCGCGCCGCCAGTCACATCATATCGCCGGTTCACCGCCCGCCAAACCGGCATGTATCGCATCGCCGCCAAACTGAACGACGCGGCCGCGGTGGCCGTGGCGCGCGTCTGTTGTCATAAAGATTCTTGTCTGAAGCGGCGCCTCTGGACCGTTGGCGGCGCGGCGGGGGACAAGCCCGATGATTCCACCGAAAAAGGCATAATTCCTTGTCTGGAACCGTGCGCCATCCTGCTGGAATCCGCCCGCAAAACCGCCCGTCTCGAACAACGGCAAACCGCCGCTGCCGCCGGGCCTCCTTCCGAATCCACCGCCTGTCCCGCGCCCCCGCGAGACAGAATTGCGGGAAAATTGCGGGAATAATCATTGAAATCGCGGCGGCGCCGTCATAGACTTGTGCCCGACGGTCATGGCCGGGGCGTAGCGTAGCTTGGTAGCGCGTCTGAATGGGGTTCAGAAGGTCGTGAGTTCAAATCTCACCGCCCCGACCATTTCATCTTGGTAACCAAAATTCTAACTCCAAGTCCTGCTGGTCACCCACACTTCCGCCATGCGGCATTTCTGGGTTATCAAAGCCGAGTTCGTCTAAAGCGCGTTTGACAAACTCCAGTTGGATGACAGAATGTACCCATGAATAAATGGCATTTCGTCGGTCGCGAGCGTGAGTTGGACGCTCTCGAAAAGCAGTATTTGCTGCCGGAATCCAACCTGATTCCCATTTACGGGCGGCGGCGCGTCGGTAAAAGTGAATTGATCCTCCATTTCAAAGGGGACCGTCCGGGCATTTATTTTGTGGGCAAACAGGCCCCGACCTCGCTGCAAATCCAAGAGTTCCTCATCACCGCAGCCAGCGCGCTGGAGATGCCATTGCTGGCCAGGACCGCGATTGCCGACTGGAAAACCGCGCTTTCAGAGACGATTCGTGCTTGGACTAAACCGCGGAAATTAATCCTGGTACTCGATGAATTCCAATGGAGCGTCGAGCAGGACCGCAGCCTGCCCTCGGTCCTGCAGGAATTGTGGGACCGGGAATGGCAGCACACCGGCAAAGTTATGCTGATTATTGCCGGTTCTTACGTGAGTTTCATGGAACGGGAAGTCCTGGGCAGTAAACAGCCGCTGGGCGGGCGGCGCACCGCGCAGATCCAACTCCAGCCTTTCAAATTTGCGGAGTCCGCAAGATTTCACCCGGGGTATTCCCGCGAAGACCAGGCGCGCGTTTACTTCATAACGGGCGGAGTTCCGCTTTATCTTCTGGCATTCAAGGAAAACCTATCCGTGGCGCAAAACATCTGCGGCACGTTCCTGAATGAGTTCGCGCCCCTTTCACGCGAACCCGAGTTTCTTCTCCGGGAGGAGTTGCAAGGACTCCAGAAGTTTCAAGCGGTGCTGGATACGCTGGCGCTCGGTCGCCAATCGTTGCGGGACATCGGCAAAGCGCTCGGGCTGGACCCGCGCGCGATCACCTATCAACTTGGAACGCTCATGGACATCGGTTATGTGGACCGGGAATTCCCTCTGACCCCCAAAAAGCCTTCACCGAAAGACGTGCGTTACAGTCTGAAGGATGCATTGCTCCGGTTCTGGTACCGATTCGTCTTTCCCAATCTCTCGCGCATTCGTGAAAATCCGAACGCGGCCTTCGCAACCTTGATCGCTCCCCAATTGGACTCGTTTTACGGGGCCTGTTTTGAGCGACTCTGCCGCGAAGCTCTGGCCCGGCTATATTTAAAAGAGGCCGCAAATGTCTCCACACAGGTGGGGGAATATTGGCGGAACAAAGAGCTGCAAATAGATGTCGTCGGCATCCGGAGCGATAACTGGATTGACTTGGGGGAATGCAAATGGGGAGCAACTCCTTCGGCGCCGGCCCTGATTGCTGAATTGGAGGCCAAAATCGAAAAATACCCGAACCCCAGGAATGCCACGCTGGGGCGCATGCTGTTCACCCGGCGCCCCCTCCCATTAAAGAAATCCAGCCTGCGCCATTTTTCATTGGAAGACATGTTTGGCCTTTTTGACTGAGGGAGAGTTGGCTCCGGACTTGAGTATGCGGACCTGAATGTCCCGATGCTCTCCAGAGTGTTTGACAGACGGTGTCGGGGATATGAATCGCTCGGTTATACCATTTTACTGCCAGGCAGCGCTCTGCCAGGTTGGCCGTCCGAAGTCCCTCTTCCAATTGATCCGGAATGGAAGAGGGATTACGCCGCCAGCGTTCGCCGACTCATTCGGGACGGGGTGGATGTTCCATTGGCGAATTTGTTCGTGCATGTGGCCCGGACTCCCGACGCCAACACCGAGGGAGAAGCTCGTGCCCGGAGCGCAAGCGAAACCTTTCTTTTTCGCCGTCTGCAAACCTTGCCGGCGACATCAGGTCGTTTTCGTTTGAATGTTGAGTTGCCAATTCCATTCGACGACCATGGAAAAATGGAGGTGGATTTTTTATGCAGGGAAGCCGGCGTGGTCGTTGAGTTGGATGGCGCGCAACATTTTGCTGATGCTGACGCGTACCGGCGAGACCGGCGAAAGGACGCCCTGCTACAGCAAAATGGATATTTTGTGTTGCGCTTCTTGACAGAAGACGCTGGCAAACGTCTCGACGAAGTTCTGGATACTACTTTGGCCGCTCTTACTCATCAGGAGAACCGACCGAGAAGCAAGTTATAGAACTGAAAGGATGGACATCTGGTTCAGACGTGAACCCGCCTGCGGCGGTGCGATGACGACGGGTGAAGACGAAGTAAAGTATAGAAATTCCACCCTCGTATGAGTTCTGAATGGGGTTCAGCAGGTCGTGAGTTCAAAAGAGAGGTTGAATCTTCTTTTTGGGGCTGATCGTCTCATTTTACAAGGGCACTTTACACGACCAAAGGCCGAGATACGGCGAAATACCCCTTGACGAGACGGAATGGTATGGTCAGACTTTCCACTACAAGAGATAAAACCGCATGTTTTGTGCCTGCGGTTGGGCGTCGGTCTGATGTAACAAGGATGAATCCATGAAAACGATGAGGCTTCTTTCGGGAGTCGAATTAATTCTCCTTTTGGCAATATCCGCGCCGGCCCAGGTTACCTATACGGATAGTTTCACCACTTCGGTCAACTATCTAACCGACGGCGTGGCGGGGACGATATGGGACGGGGTTTATCTGGGCACGGGTTATGTGGCCAACCCGACCGGCCTCGGGGAATCCTGGGGGCCTGGGTCGGTTTCAGTGGCGAATGCGAATATCACGGCGGCGGGCGCGCTGTCGGTGACCAGCATAGATACCGACTGGGAGAATACGAACGATGACGGATTTCTGCTGTTCAAGGTGATCACGGGCGATTTTGACATGAGCGTGCAGGTGTTGGCGCCCATGAATACGGGTTATTTCAACCTCCCCGGGTTGATGGTGCGCGCTTTTGGAGCAGGTGGGGCGCCCAGTCCGAACGGCGCGGAAAACTCGTTTATTTGGGCGCCTTTCAACGAATTCTCCTGGCCCTATATCGTCTTGAACAATGCTAATGGGGTGGGGGGTGACACGGCCAAGGGGACAACACCGTACCCCACCACCAATTTGTGGCTGAGGATTACCCGCACGGGCAATATATTCACGTTGTACCAGCGAGGGCCGGCCACGGCGCCGTGGACGAACATGACGACTTGGACCCGGACTGATTTTGCCGGTCTGCCGCTGGAGGTGGGAATTGAACAGGCGGATTTCGCAGGAGGCAGCAGTTTGTCCGCGCAGTTTGCCAATTTCAGCCTGACGGTCAGCAATCAGACGGCGGGCACGACGCCGACGGCGGATACGGGTTTGGTGATAACGACCAATGCCAACGGCACCGCCACGCTTTCATGGACGCAAGGGAGTGGGAGCGGGAGCGTGGCGGAGTTGTGGACGGGCAATTCGGCCCTCGAGGAGACGCCGGCCAACGGCACGACTTACACCGGCAACACCAATTATGGATTCGGGAGCACTTTGCCAGCGACGAATCATTATGTGATGTACTCCGGCACGGGCACGAGTGTGACGGTGAGTAATGTGACGGCGGGAACGACGTATTATGCGGCGGTGTTTGGATATTCGGGGTCGGGTAGTTCGTTGACTTATACTCATACGGCGGCCACGGGCAGTTTTGCCATCCAAGCCTCAGGCGGAGGAGGAGGAGGAGGGGCGTCGGTTACACTTACCGACAGTTTTAATACCAGCGTGAATTATCTGCAAAACGGTTTGGCAGGCACCATTTGGGATGGCGTTTATTTCGGCAGCGGCGAATTCGTCAATACGGCGGGCGGGGCAGCGTCCACGGTGCAATGCGATGCCAATATAACGACGGCGGATACCCTGACCGTGCAGACCACCGGGACGGCGTGGGAAGGGGCGAATGACGACGGTTTCTTCCTTTTCAAGGTCGTCCCCGGGGATTTTTCGATGGTGGTGGAGGTCAATACGCCGTTTAACGCCACCGGTTACAATACAGCCGGGTTGCAGGCGCGGGCGTTTGCGGCGAATGGAAATGCGTATGGCGGGTCGGAGAACTTTGTTTCCTGGGCCCGTTTTGACGAATACAATTATGCCAATTACCTGCGCAACAACGTGGACGGCGGGGTGGAACAAATCAATCCGGGCGATTACCCCAACGGCGCGTACTGGGTGCGGATAGATCGAGTCAATGCCACCAACTTCCTTTTTTACCAGCGCACCAATGCCGCGTCGGCGCGGAAATTGGAAACTTTTCCGGCTCCCGTCAGCGGGACGGTCTTGACGCGGACGGATCTTGCCGGACTGCCGCTGCAGGTGGGCATCATGCATGCCACGTTTGCCGGACAGTTAGGGGTTTCGTTCAGCAATTTCAGCCTCACGGAGTCGAACGTGATTTTTGCAGCCACGCCGTCCCCCGCGTCGAACTTGGTCATGACCACCAACGCCAATGAAACCATCTCGTTATCGTGGACGCCGGGAACGGGGAGCGCGGGGAGTCTGGTGGCGATGTGGAACAGCACGAATCTGGTGAAGGAGATTCCGGCCAATGGTTTCACTTACATGGGGAGCGCCAGCTATGGATCAGGGAGCGCGCTGCCGGGGGCGACTTACTCAGTGGTATATGTGGGAGCGAACAACAGCGTTACGGTCAGCAACGTCATACCGGGAACTACTTACTATGCGGGCGTGTTCTCCTACGCAGGGTCGGGGACCAACACCAGCTATAGTCACGCTCCGGCCACAGCCTCAGTAACCATTCAGCGCCGGGGAATTACGGGCGCCCTGGTTCTAAACAAGAGAGATGTTTATGTAAGTTTTACGGCCAATCCTGGAGAGTGGTATTGGTTGCAGTACTCTGACAGTCTCAGTCCGGCGAACTGGCAGAATGTCGGCCTGGTTCCCACCATTGCCACTAATCTGCTGATGACCCTGGCCCATCTGGGCGGGGCGGGCGCGAGCCAGCGGTTTTATCGCCTCATGCAGTTGGATCCGGCATTCAGCGTGGAAACCGGCAATGGCACTATCACCAGCCTGGTGCGGAACGGCGACGTGACGAATACACAATATCTTTCCGGTTCGCTTGGCGCGGTAACCGTCCGATACGGGGTTGACGGCACTTCCTGGTCCACAGCCAACACTTCCCCGTTGAGCGGCGCAACGGCCACCTATTCCACCAGCCCGGACGGAACGGTGCAAAAGGCCAATTATCAGATGACGACCGGCTTGGCCGGGCCGCTGGCAATGGAGTCGGATTTCGCCATGCAGCAGGCTTGCTTCACCTGGACGCTGGGCCTGACCAATTTGAGCGCCAGCCCGGTGATTGTCGGCGACATCGCGGTGCAGTTCCCAATGAACACGGGATCCCCGCAGTACGTAACGAGTGTTTTCAAACACAGCGTCATCGAAGGCTCCGGGTCGTTTATTTTCTGGATGCGTAACAACAGCGTCGGGCCTTATCTGTTGATGACGCCGGACAGCCGGACGCAGTTTGAATTCTGGGACGACAACGGCAGTGGCGGCGCTTACGAGGCCTACATTCATTCCGCCGTGACGGGTCCGTCGGCCGAGGCACAGTATCCAACGGTTACCAACAGCAACGCGCGATGGAGGCTGCCGAACACCAGCCTGACGCTCGCGCCCGGCGCCTCCACCAACTACACGCTCAAATTCCAATGGGTCAACAATTACGACGGCGTGCGCCAGGCGTTGACCAATGAGGGGATGGTGGACGTGCATGTCGTGCCGGGGATGACCGTGCCCACGAACCTGTTTGCGGAGATCGCGCTGAACACGACGCAGCAAATCAACTTCATCGCGGCGGAATTTCCGGCCGCAACCCAGCTTCAATACCTTGGCAGCAACGGCACTTACCAGTTATACAAAGTCCAATTCTCCCAATTGGGGGAGAACATGCTGACCATCAACTATGGTGTCAATCAAACCATGTACCTCGAATTCTGTGTCACCGAGCCGATTGAGACGCTCTTCAAAAAACGGGCCGCGTTCCTGGTGAGCCATCAGCAGTGGGCGGGCATCGCCCAGTGGTACAACGGGCTTTTCGCGGACTGGAACGAGAATGACCAGGTCCAGAACAGCCCCGACAATTACGACACCATCTCCGGCTTTGTGATTTACGAGGTGGCGAGTGATGACGCCGGGGAATCGCGTCCCGCCTACATGGGTGAAAAGGAATCGGTCTATCCGGTGCAAGGCGAGGTTTCGGCGCTGGACCTGTACATCACCAACTTTGTCTGGCCGCCCGGCGCGACGGGCGGGTTGCAGCGCAAAACCAATGAAACTGACTCCTATGGCGTTTATGGGATAGATAACTGGTACGAGTTGCGCCAGGCCGGCACACTGAGTCTGGGGCGCACTTACGATTATCCGCATTTGGTTGACATGTGGCTGGGCATGTATCGGGTGGCCAAGTACAATCCGCAAATCACCACCGCCTGGGCGGCGACAAACTACCTGGAAGCGGCCTGGGGCACGGCGCTTGCCCTCTATACCGTGGCGGGCGCGGGGGATTCCACTCCCGGCCTGATGAGCGAGGTGGTGTTTTCCGACCTGCTGGACGCTCTGCAGACCGAAGGCATGACCAATCAGTACAACCAATTGCTCCCTTACTGGGAAGACAAGGTCGCCTTTTACGCCACCGGCAACCCGAACCTGTTCGGGTCCGAGTATGGCTTTGACTCGACCGGCTTCGAAGCGGCGGAGGCCTTTGCCAAATACGCCATGACCCACGCCGGGTCGGACGCGGCCATGGGTTCGGCCAACCCGGCTCTGTTTCTCCAGGAGACGAGCAATTTCATGTACACTGAAGTGACGGCCAATATGTTTGACCGCGGCTTCCTGGAAACCCCTTATTATCATTACGGGAGCGATTTCCGCGGCGGCGGCAGCGACAACTTCTGCCTGTCTTACATGACGCAAATGGGCGGCTGGGGGCTGCTGGATTACGCCTTGAACTACGCCACCAATTTTCCGGATTATCTGCGCCTGGGATACGGTTCGTTCCTCGCCGGGTGGAGCATCATGAATACCGGCACGCCTGCCTCCAATTATGGATTCTGGTATCACGGTTTGAACAATGACGGAGCGTGTGGCGGGGGCTACGAGCCGCAGGCTTATTGGGACACATGGCTGGGCCAGCCCACCCATCGCGGCCCCTGGTATTATTCCGCCGAACAAAACCTCGGCTTCTGCGGCGCGGTGCGCGAGGCGGCGACGATTCTGGCGGACGACCCTATCTTCGGGCGTTTTTGCTTCGGCGGCACCGTGGAAACCAACGGCGGCACCCTGGAGGTCGTGCCATTGGATGGCATCCGCCGCCGCTTCCATGCCTTGCTCGCCAACGCCACGCTGCATGTCATGCTGGACGCCGACCGGTTCGCCTCCAACCAGCCGATTGTCCTGAATTCCGACCTTTCTGGAATCACCTTGCAAATCGAGAGCGACAATCCTGGCGCGCACGTTATCCCGTTGCATCTCTCCACGTCAGTCGCCGAGTCCTACAGCATCACGGCCAATTCGGTTGTCGTGGCGTCGGGGACCCTGCCGGCCGGAAAGGACACCCTCATTCCATTGCCCGTCCAGGCCGGCGCCAATCTCACTCCAGAAACATTTGGCATTTCGTATTAAAGTTTGATGGACAGGGCGTCGGTCAAATCCACTGGGGCGGGCTTGGCGGAGAGGGGAATCACCCAGGCGCCGCGCTCTTGCGCCCAAGCGCGGCCATCGCCGCCGATATCCTGGTGAAATTCGGCAACGCCCGCCACTTTGGCCGGCTGTTCGACACGCAGCCGCGCCTGGGGGGTGAACGGGCCGGCCGGGGAAAGTTCCACGCGCACGGCGTGGGTTTTGGTGTTGACAGACACGCTCTCGAATGTCCCCGCATCCAGGGTCAGCCAGAGGCCGAGCGGGGCCGCGTAGAATCTCATGCGAAAGGCGTCCAGCGGCGCGACCTCCACCCAGTCGCCGCGGGTTTTCACGTTGCCGCCAAAGGCCTGCCATCCGAAGTCGGGATGATGGACAAGATAAGTGCCGGTGTTGATGGCGAGGCTGAAAATGTTTGGGCCGCAGTCGCCGGTCCAGGTGTCCCACCTGAGAATAGCGGGATTGGAGTGAAAGGCGGGGGAGGGAAAGCCGTCCTTGTCAATGGCGGAGAGAGCGCCCATTTCGCCGCCGTACCCGACCTGCAACAGGTAAAAGTCGTCCGGATGGGTGCGGAAGGCGGACAGGAGCGGGACGGCGTTGATGCCGGAGCCGTAATGGTGAATCTGGCGCTCTTGTTCTCCGCCCGGCGCGTCGCCATAGTAAAAATCCCAGTAGCGGCGGGCGTTGCCGTTGTAGGCCCAGCTTGGCAGGGTGGGCATGTAACCAAGAATGGAGTCGAGGCATACCTGGGCTTTTTCATGGAAACCGAAGTACTCCGTCCAGGCATAAACCTCCGGCTGGCCGGTGGAGTCCCAGGCTTGTTCGCTGCCGAAAGGATAGGGCTCCTGGTTCCAACGCTCCGCTCGCACTTTCATGGACGCCTCCATGTCGTCCGCCTTTTCGGTCCATCCTTCCCGTTTCAAATCCTGGAGGAGAAACACGAAAACGTCGCCTTCCATCAGACCCACATCCAAGTATCCGACCGGGCCGTGGGTGAGAGAATGGACAGTCTGGTAGGCCTGGTCCAAATACCAATCCCACGGGTGGTTGGTGACCAGTCCCGGATGGTTGCGCGCCAGGCGGTACATTGACCAATATGCGGCCACCACGTGCGGATAGTTGTAGGCACGGGGCCGGTCCGGCCCTCCCGTGAGCGCGCGCCGTTTATTCCAAGTCGTCCAGTCACGACTGTTGAAACGGCTCGTGTAATAATTGGTGATCTCATCCGGCTGGTAATAAAACATGCTATTGACAACGGTGTATTTCATGGGGCCGTCCTTGTATTGAATGCCGCCCCAAAGAACGCCATCAATAAATTGCTCTTCCTTTTCCACCTCGGCCTTTTCGGGCTGGCCAAATTCCTTCATGCAGGCGGACACCCAGCCGCCCGACCCGCCCTCGTCCTCCAAACCGGCTTTCCAGGTGAGGCTGTCCTGCAACACAATCTTGTTATGGCCGCGATCAAAGGTCATGACGGAAGGAGCGCGGTGGAAGGGATCATTGGTGTCGGTGTACCAGTCCTTGGTATAGAGGAAATGGCCCATGTCGGCAAGGGCCGCCGCCTCGGGTTTGGTGACATCGTAACTGATGGTTTGCACCAACCCGTCGCCGTATTCAACCCGCACGTTGCAGCGTCCCCATGTTTTGCCGCGGAGGATGAAATCGGCCCAGTCGAAGGGGCGCCCTATCGGGCGGTTTGTGGACGGTGAGTTATTCTGGATTTCGATGGCTCCGACCGGCTCGGAGACAATTGATTTGAGGCCAATCCCGGGACGGCTGAGGAATAGATGTCCATCCATTCCCATCGGCAGAATGTAGCCGGGAATGCCGACGGCAACGGGCCGGTTGTCGGCGGCGAGGGTCTTTTGAATGTCGCGGATTTCCGGGGAGAGGAGGAACTTGAGGCCGAAAGAGCGGGAGGCGCCGGGAAGGAGGGTTTCCGAGGTGGGCGTGTTCCAGGGTTCTCCGGTTTTGCCATCGGCGTTGGCGTAGGCCCCGCCACTGCCGTGGCGATTGACCCAATCGGCTCCTTCCGCTTTCCATTCGTTGGAGGCGTAGGCGGCGCTATGGACCATCCATTCATAAAACGCCTCAAAGGTCTGGGAGATCGGTGTGCGGTCGCCGATGACATCGTTTTGCAAAGGCTCGTAAGCTTCCAGCGGCGTTTTGCCCACGGGGACCACGACCAGGGCCGGCCCATGCCCGTTGAGGCGGGTGACTTGCACATAGCCGCCGTCCAGACCGATCGCCGGATCGGAAAACGCGGACAGGGCCTGCACCCTTCCCTTGTCGCCGTTGTAGCCCGCGTTGTTGTTGAAAATCAGGGGAATGCCCAGCGCCCCGATTTCCACCGGAACATCCGACTTGTTCTTGACATCAAATTTCAAGACAAACCGCCCGTTCTCGACCATCCAGGAGCGGATGACCTGGAGCGGACAAGTGTCGGGCAGCGTGGCCGAAAGGTCGGCTGACGCCAGGACGGGAGCGGCGGCGGGCAGCGCGGCAACCGGCCGGCGATCCGCGGCGGTGGAGTAATTGGCCCACGAATCCGCCGGGCGGGCGCGCAGGCGGAAAGTCAGGTCACCGAGGTGATAAAAACGGTTGGCCTGCCGGTTGGTCAACTGATCGGCCGGGGTGAAATCGAAAGCCTGATGGACAACATTGGTTGAGATGGCGCCGCGACGGCCCCGGCCCCGGCCGCCGGGTGTGAAATCGTATCCGGCCACGCCTTTAGGCTCCAAGGCCGCGAGGGTCTGCGAATCCGTGACCAGCTTGACATTGAAGTCCGGCGTATCCAGTTCGGTAAAACCGTTGGTCAGGCCGAGAGTGGGAGGTCCCCCTTCTCCGCGCCGCTGGGCTTGAGCCTGCCGGGAGGATGTCAACAAAAGGCCGATGGCGCAGAGGCTGGCGAAGCGAAGTGTGTTTTTTCTGATAATATGCTTCATATAATTTTCCTGCACCATCCTTCCGCGTCTGCATGGCCGGATGGGCGCACGACAGAATTCTTCATTCACCAGGTAGGGACGCCTCGCCGAGGCGTCCGGGCGTCCCGGCGGGACGCCCCTACCTCCGAGGAATTCTGTCTTGCGCCCTGGCCGGAGCCGCTGGCGGAGCGCATGGGATTGGTTGAGGACTTCAATTGGCGGCATTTTTTTCGCCGGCATTCCGGTTGGGCGGCAATATGCCGAGCAGGTTTTGCACGAAGAAATCCTGGCTCCGCCGTGCTGCAAAAGAGCTGTTGACCGGGAAGCCAGAACCCTGGGGTGCGCTGGAGGCGCCGTGATCGGCGTTGGGAACAACCACCAAGTCGAAGTCCTTGTTGGCCTGGATCAATTCATGCACCAGCCGGAAAGTAGATTCGGGGGGGACATTGTGGTCCAACTCCCCGACGATGAGCAGGAGCTTGCCGCCGAGCTTGGAGGCGTTGTCTGTGTTCGAGGATTTGGAATACCAGTTGTCAGCGTCTTTGCTCCAGAGTTTGTCGGGGGGCATGTAGCCCATCCATTGCTCGTTCCAGGAGGCTTTGTCAAGACGATTGTCGTGGCAGCCGGAATTGGCCACCGCCGCCTTGTAAAAATCCGAATGGAAAATAACCGCCCCGGCCGCGTTCTGGCCGCCGGCGGAGGTGCCGAAAATGCCGACACGGGTCAGGTCCATTTCAGGATGTTTCGCGGCGGCGGCCCTGATCCAGGCAATGCGATCGGGGAAGCCGCCGTCGCCGAGGTTATGCCAGCAGACATCATGAAAGGCTTTGGAGCGGTTGGCGGTTCCCATGGCGTCGCACTGAACGACGATGAAACCCAACGGCCCATACCCGCCCCCGCGACCGCCGCCGGCGCTAAAGGATTTTGGAACGTAGCTGTCCTGCGGGCCGTTGTAGATGTTTTCCAGGATGGGATATTTTTTATCGGGATCGAAATTGGCCGGACGGGTAATTATGCCCCAGATGTCGGTGACGCCGTCGCGGCCCTTGGCGCTGAAAACCTCCGGCGTCTTGAAACCGCGTTCGGTCAGTTCCGTGATGTCCGATTCCTCCAGCTTGCACACCAGCTTGCCGTCGGAGACGCGGCGCAGTTCGTTGACTGGCGGCATGTCCACGCGGCTGTAAGTGTCAATAATGTATTTCTTGCCAGGCGAATAGACGATGGTGTGGTTGCCGTTGCCCCCGGTCAGCATGACCAGGCCCGAGCCGTCGAAGTTGACGCGGCCATAGTTGATGAAATAAGGATCCTGGCCGGGATACATGCCGCTGGCGGCAAACCAGATTTGGCGCTGGTCTTCGTCCACGCTGGTGATGCCCCGGATGATCCAGGGGCCTTTGGTGACTTGTTTGTTTTCGCCGGTCTTGGGGTCAATCAGGTAAATGTGCCGCCAGCCGTCCTTTTCGGATTGGTGGAGGACTTCATCGGTCTTTTCCAAATATGTGAAAATGGTGAAGCCGTAGCGGGCTGGGCCTTCGGTGTGGGCGGTCCAGATGAAGGTCTTGGTCTGCTCGTCCACGAGGTTGCGCACGGCGCCGGAGCGGGCGTCCACTTCGATGAGCCTCATGCGCTGGTGGCCGCGATCTTCCTGCTGCCAGGTGAAGTGGGAGCGGTCGAGGCTCCAATGGATGGCGGGTGTTTCGTATTCGTGCTCGAACTTGTCCACTGGCGGCTTGATGAGCTTGTGGGTCGCCAGGTCGAAGAGGCTCAATTCATAAGTGGTGAACTTGTCGCCGGCCTGGGCGTAGGGCCGCGAGCTTTCCACAGCGCGGCCTCCGCCGGTCGGGGAGGACTGGATCAGATAGACGAGCTTGCGATCCCCTGGCACGGTTTGCCAGGTGGTCAGCGTCTTGGAATCGGGGGACCATTCGAGGCGGCCGTAAGCGTCGCCTTCCTTGCCGTCCTGGGTGATTTGCTCTTCCTGGCCGTCGGGCAGCGCACGCAGGAAGAGGTTGTAATCCCGCACAGTGACAGACCACTTGCCATCCGGCGAGCGCCCGCCGCCACCACCCCGCCCTCCCCGCCCACCGCGCCGCTCTCCTGCCTGGGCCGGGCCTTGGGCTTGATCTTGTTGCTGGGCTGCGGGATCGAGTTCATCGTAATTGGGCGAAGGGTCCAACCCGCCGGTGGCATCGCTGGCTTCGGGAATGTCCGTCGTAACGAGGGCTGTTGACCGGGGCGAAGTCAGCGAAGCGCCCTTTTCCGGGGCGGCTTGCGGGGTGCATTGATAGGAGTCAAGATCGCAACGCCAGGTTTTGTCAGCAGCACTGAAGGTGACAGCTTTGCCGTCATCGCTGAATTCAATAGCGATAAAAGGAAGATGATCTGACTTGAATTCCTTTTCAGCGGCTTTGGAAAGGGCCGCGGCGAGCTTTTCGTGGTCAAAGGCGGGCTGGCGCGTTCCTTTTTCGGCATCCACGAGGACGAATTCGCCGGCGCCCGCGCGCAGGGCGTTGCGGTACCAAAACTTGGTGTCGTTTGCAAACCAGTGCGGGGTGATGATGGATTTATAGACGCCCTGGGGAGGGCTGGCAGGGCCGCCGCCGCGACGGCCTCCGCCGGGGCTGGGGTGGGCGTCGCCGGCCCACAAGCCGAGAGGGAGGGAAACCGCCAGGATGGCGGCGAGTTTGAAGAATGGATTGAGCGTGTTTCTCATGTGCTGATGTTCGTCGTTCATGCAGAGGGTGCGCTTTGCCTTCGCCTTGGCCAGGGCCGGAGCGGACACCAAAATCGCGCAATCATTCGAGCAATTACGCGAAAGCCGGGGCTGTGTTGGCCCCGGCTTCCTGGGATCATCAATGTCTATTGATTATTCTACGGGACAACAATGGTGAAAAACTGTTCCGGTGTACTCGCGCTCACCGGAATGCTGACGCTGAATCCGGTGGAGGTGAACGTGCCCGTCGAAAGCACCGTCCAAGTGGACATGGGGGCCGTGACGTTTGTGCTGCCAAGCACTTTGTAGCCCAGGCTCTTGATGCCGCCCGTGCCCGCCAGGTTCAATTTGCCCGTGCCGCCGCTAACGCTGCCGGTCAAGGTGCTGCTGGTGATGTTGGGAGTTCCATTGCCCGTCACGACCGCGCCCAATACCGTGACTGTCCCCTTTGTGCCGGGCACAAAGTCGGTGTCATCGGCGTTGGCCGCGCCGGAGGCGGTGGAACCATAGACACCCGGAGCCACATTCGCGCCGTTGAGGTTCAATTGGTAAACCTGGGCCGTGCCGGCGTAATCCGGCTGAAGTTGAGCACCCGGGTTGATAGTCAGGGTGTTGATGCCCAACCCGGTGGCCTGCGCGATCTCCAGTATGCCCTGCTGAACCACGGTCGGGCCGGTATAGGTCGCAGCGTAAAGGTTTGACAGGGTGCCGGAGCCCATCTTGGTCAAACCACCGTCAATGACCGGGGCGGCGGGGGAGTGTTCGAGCGGCACCGCGATGGAGTTCTTAAACCCGGCGGTGTTGATGAAAGCGCCGCCCCCGCCAATATAAGTATGGGTGGTGTTGAAGATGAGGTGGGCGCTGCCTTCACTGATCGCATCTCCATCAACTGAATCGTTGTCGCTGGCTTGAAGCACGCCACCGTTCAAGTTAACGATGGCAGTGGCGCCATCAGCGCTGGGAGGCACCAGCACGGGAGGAGTAACCCCGAAGTTTTCTGTCACACAGCCTATGTTCGGGGTAATCAGTGTGCCGCCATTAAGGTTTAAGGTGGCAGCGGTGGCGGAGTTGTCCGCGCCGCCCAGCATGACACCGGGGCCGTTGGCTTGCGACCAGGATTGCGCGATCGTGTAGGTCGTGAACGTGCCGCCGGTTATCGCAACGGCTGCTGTGGAACTGCCGTTAGGGGCAACTTGCAGATAGCTGGTTGTGGTTTGGGCAAGGTTGACATTGCTGCCCAATAGCACCGTGCCGGGACCAAAGGCGTTGAAGTAACCGCTGAGCGTCACATCATTCGCCAATGTCAAGGTTGCGGAACCGGATACGGTCGTGGTCAACACTCCACCCAAGTTCAAGGGCACCTCAATGGCGGGCGATCCGGCAGTGACGGTGATGGCGCCAGCCCCGGTGCCGTCTCCCAACGTCAGCGCATAGCCAGCCGCCGAAGAGAGGACGGCGCTGGTGTTGAAGTCCAAGCCATAGAGCTGTACGGGCACGTCCAGGTTGACATTTAAGCCCGGCAGCGGCAGAGCAGTCTCAAGCGAAAAGACGGCTGTCTGACCGCCTCCGGTTCCGGGCACGGTGTTGGTAGCAAAGGGAACCGTATTGCTCCAGTTGGCCACGCTGCTCCAGTTGCCGCCGTCGGGGCCTACCCAGTTGAAGTTCGGGGGCACAACGGCATTGAACTTGCTCATGAGGGCCACTTCCAAGGTATTGCGGTCCGCATCACTCAACGCGGTTCTGTAAACAAACACGTCGCCGATAAGCCCATTGAAACCCGCCCAAGTGTCCGCCTGTTCGTCACCAACGTCAATGTTGTTGGCGTAGGTTCCGGCGACACCCGGAACGAGCTGGGTGAAAGCTCCAGTCCCGTTATTGGTGTAAACCGGTATGGTGTCGGCATATACTATGAAACTGCCGGATGGCTGAACCACCAGGCTGACAACGACGTTCGTCCCTGAAGGAACGCTGTAAGCAGTCGTATAATTGCCAGCGATGCCGCCCGCAGGATTGACCATCACTTGAATATCCCCGGTGTCATCCCTGATGCCAACACTCAAACAACCAAAATACACGTCCGTGATCCAGTTCCAGGCTTCCGCTGTCCCGCCACGCGTCGGGCAGGCGGCCAGAATGATCGTGGCGCCATTCATGGGCACGGTTGGCTGTTTGGTGGTCGTGGTCGCCCCCAGTTGCATGCATGTATTGCCAGTCGTCTCCGTCTCCACATTTTTGTCCCAAAGGACGCCGTTGGCGTCCACGAAGGTCGTGGGCGCGGTAAAATGTGTGATCAATGCGGGCAGACTGCTTGGGGCGTAAACCGGCCAAGTGGAAATAGTGGTTCCGCTCGTCGCAGGGAGCGAGCCGGTATCCACCGAGAAGAGCAATTGGTCGGACTTTGGGACCGGCAAGCTCAGAGCGCTAAAGCCCACCGTGAGGGTGTGGTTCGTGCTGGTGAGGAGGCCCCCGGCGCCGACGCCAATGTTGACGAAGGTGTAACCAGGATTGGAGCCCCCAACAGTGGCATTGAGCACGGTTGTCCCCAGAGGATTGGCGATGGTGGTCCCATCCACCACCAGGGAACTAAGTACAAACCCGTTGTTGGGCACAATGGAAAAGAACGGACTCGATCCGCCTGGAATTCCCGTGGTGACTCCCGCCGGACTGACCGTCCCGCCAGTTCCTCCCGTAACTGTCACGACGACTTGTTGATTTTGGACCGCTACGAATGAGGCGGAGATTGTGTGAGGAGCCGATACGTCGCTGAACGTGTAGGAGGTAACGATTCCCTGCGACACGCCGTCCACCGTTACTGACTGCACAGCAAAACCGCTGCCAGGGGCAATGGCATAAGTTGCGCTAAAGCCCTCGAGAACGCTGGCAGGACCGTTGATCGTGCCATTGCCCGCTGTGACGGAGGTGGTGATGTTGAAGGAGGTGGTGGCTCCGGTAATGAACTTGGCCACCTCGGCAGCTTCCAGCGGCTGCCGGTTGGCCGCCGGCAGAACCTCGCCATAGACATAGACATCGCCAATGTAACCCTGATATCCAGACCAGGGGTCAATATTCAATGCATCTTGGCCGATGCAATAGGTCGAATCAGCGGCGTATGATTCCGTATTGTAATTCAATGTAGTCATATTGCCGCCGTTATATCCGGTTGCCAGTGCGCCGACTGTCGTGGCGCCAGCCACCGGGTTGTAATCTCCCAAGGGAATGCAGGAGGCGACTCCCGTGGCCGTGGTGCCCGTGAAGCCGTTGACAGTAAGCGGCGCGGAGAATGTCACCACCGGATTGCCTGTGGTGGCGTACGCCGTCGGCACAATGCCGTTGCCCGTATAACCGCTGCCTGCGTAAGTGATGGTCACTCCCGTGACTTTACCCAGATTGGCGCCGGTGCCCATGATCGCCGTGCCCGTGGCTTGCGTCCCGCCAGGAGCGGTGGGCGGGGGGAAGGTCACCGTGGGCGGAAGGTTGACGCCAGCCGCATTGGTATAGCCCGAGCCTGTCGAACTCATGTTCACCCCCGTGATAAACCCAAAATCCGTGTCCAAAACCTTTATGCCATTGACATACAGGATGTAGTTATTGTCACCGACGACTCCACTGGAGTCGCCGCTCCCAGCCACCAAGCTGACGACGCTAACCTGGTTGAGAGGAAGGTAAACCCCGCTGCGCACGTTTCTGCCGCCGCCCGGCCCGCCGGCAACGTCCACCGGCCTTTCGGAGTTCACGTCGGCCAAAAGCTCAACACAGGCTGTCGGAGTGAGCGCCGCTGTAGCGGTCGCTGTTGTGCCGGAGGTTGGCGGCGCTATCGTCACCGGCGGTCCGAACCCCGAGGTTGCGTAAAGGGTTCCAACCGTATTTCCATTGGCCCCGCCGCCAACCACGGGATAACCGCTGCCACCGGAGGTAACGACGATATTAGTCACACTCCCGGAACTGCTGACCTGCGCCACCGCGGTCGCAGTGGAGTCCAACGCCGCGGTTCCCCCCGGACCCGCAATGGTGACTGTGGGCGGGCTGGATCTGGAATACCCGGAACCCCCGGACTTGACAGTGATCGAAGCCACCGAATTGGCGGGAAGAGTGGCGGTGGTGGGCGATGTGGCCAGCCCAATCTGCGAGAAGAAGACGGAGACAATGTTGCCCCACGGGTTGCCGTTGGCTCCCGTCGGTTTGACGGTCGCGATAACGGTCGCGCCGTTGATCGGAATGCTGGTGGGCACGGTTCCGCCCGGCCACGCGGACAGAGGCAGCCAGAGGTTGTCGTCAATGGGGGCGGCGGTCGTGGATAACCATTGCTG
>Ga0326727_10002651_pt1 | contig 60126 bp, 59 predicted proteins | sample MB2enrmetagenome_FD_207643 | JGI IMG/M metagenome (GOLD analysis project Ga0326727, IMG submission 207643) | Lab enriched peat soil microbial communities from McLean, Ithaca, NY, United States - MB29MY | ecosystem: Environmental > Terrestrial > Soil > Wetlands > Peat | place: USA: New York...
ATGCGCTCCGGAAAACTTACCGTTCACGACTTCGTTATCATGCCCAATCATGTTCACATTCTGATGACTGTTCCGGGCGAGATGAGTATTGAGAAGGCGATGCAATTGATCAAAGGCAGCTTTTCCTTTCGCGCCAACAAGGAACTTGGTTTTCGCGGCGAGATATGGCAGCGTGGATACTCGGATGTGCGCATTCTTGATGACTAGAGCTTTCAACAGCATCGCGAGTACATCGAAAACAATCCGGTGAAAGCGGGACTGGCGAACAGGCCAGACGGGTATCCATTTGGAACGGCATACTTGAAGAAGCAGAAGCACGCAGGGGCTAAAGCCCAAGGCCTATTGGAGTCGTCTATCGGCACGACTGCGGTCGTGCCCTGACGCTTTGCGGCCTGAATGTAGTTTGGAAGTGGTTTCCAGGCTTGAAATCTTGACGTGGGAATCCTGAGAATCCGAAGTTTCTGAGAAAATGGATCGGCGGTCGAGGTTCATCGTCTCCCACATCTCATCCGCCGCTATCCGCCACGGCGGATGATGTGGGCCGCCCGCCTCTGAGGCGAATCGGATCGGATTCCCAGGCCGGCTTGCTTCAGCCCTGCGGCGGAGTCGTCGGCGGCGGCGGGTAGGGCGGCGGCGGATAGGGCGGCTGCGGAGGATAAGGCGGCTGCGGCGGCCAGCCGAGTTGAGCCACGGGCACAACCTTCCATTCCCCGAAGGCAAGCAGGTAATAGAGCACCAGATTGCCCAGGGGAACGAGAAACAGGAACGAAAGCCAGGGCGAGAAGCCTGCCTTCTTGCAGATGAACCAGAAAGGCACGATGACGATGGCCAGCCCCACCAAGATGATGATGGGGATGATGAAGAACATCGTCGCGAGAATCGCCTTTAATGCCGCTGGATCAGGCTGGTCTTGCAGCAGTAGCGCTAGAAAGTGCATAGAGAACACTCCAGGAGTCAGATGAGAACTCCGAGCAAAGGTAAGGCTAAACGAGATTTTCTGCAACCAAAAACGTAAGGCTAGGGCCGGTGAGTGGGAGCGGCCTTCCACTGGGAGAATGCCACGACATAGAGAATAACGATGTTGACGAGTGGAACCAGCATGAGGATCGAGAGTATGGGTTCAAAGCCGGCCTTCTTGAAGATCACCCAGAAGGGAGGGAGAACGATGAGGGTGACAGGAAGAAAGAAGACAGAGAGTACGAGCAGATGCCAGGGCTGAAGCAGGTCTCCCATGGTGGACTCCTGTTGGTGAATTTTCAACCGGCCATCGTAGCATTGATGGTCAATTCAGCGATATTATTTTGAGGAAGGGATTTGCTTGACCAACTTGACCAAGCATCGGAATTGGCGCACAATCCAAGCATCGGAGGCCGCCCACATGGCAAGCACGCAGGTGAATCTTTACGAAGCGAAGACGCAGCTTTCGAGCCTCGTGGAACGCGCCGCGAAGGGCGAAGAGATCGTGATTGCCAAAGCGGGCAAGCCGATGGCGAAGCTGTCGGCGGTAAAAGTGGAGGAGAACGCCCCGGAGCCACTCCCTTTTGGGAAGAACCTGTTGGGAATCACATTCATTTCGGATGATTTCTACGAGGATCTTCCGCCTGAGCTTTTTGAGAACAGCGATAACGACTACCTCTTCCTCCCGGAGAATACAAAGTGAGTGGGGAACGATTCCTGCTGGATTCACATATCCTGATCTGGCTCGATACGGGGGATGAGAGGCTTCCACAGGCCGTGTTAAGGACACTGCGTGGTGGAGAAAAGAGGTTCTTGAGCGCGGCAACGGCATGGGAATTAAGCCTAAAGCAGGCTGCGGGAAAGCTCCGGCTGCGCATGCCAGTTGGCTCTATGCTTGGAGCTTTTGGGCTTATTGAGTTGCCTGTCGCTATTCGGCACGGAGACCAGGCGGCTGTTCTCCCGCTCCACCATCGCGACCCGTTCGACCGGCTGCTTGTGGCGCAGGCGCTTGTCGAGGGGCTGATTCTGGTGACCAGCGATGAGAAGCTGGCGAAGTATGGGGTTCCGGTTCTGCTGGCCTAGACGGCGAGGTCGTTTCGCTTTTGTGTTCAGAGCTAGGACGGAGGCTGTTCCCTGTTCCCTAATCCCTGATTCCTGTCTTACGTAATATCCTCCGTGTCGTAGACCGGCGCGACGCGCTTTTTGGGGACGCCGTGAACGGAGCTGAGCAGGTCTTCGACTACGTCTTCAAGTTGGCGCTGGCTGGCGATGACGGCGGTCATGCTTTTCAGCTCGTCGGGTTCATGAACGCGCTCCACCAAAGCTACGGCGTGGCATTGGGCTATGTGGTCGAGGTTCAGCCCCTCGGGAGTCTTGGCTTTGATGCTCACCTGGTCGATGTCGATGCCCAGCAGGTCGGCGACGCGGGCGCGCATTTCGCCGGCGACGGGAACGATTTTTGGGGCGGCCAGAATGAGCGTGGTGTCGATGTTGACGATGCGGTAGCCGGCGTTCTGCAGCTCTTCCATGGCCAGGTTGAGAAAGATGGCGGAGTCGGCGTCCTTCCAGCGCGGATCGCCGGAGGGGAAGTAGCTTCCGATGTCGCCCGCGGCTACGGAGCCGAGCAGGGCGTCGGTAATGGCGTGCAGCAGCACATCGCCGTCGGAGTGGCCGGCCAGGCCTTCGGGGTGCTCCAGCGTTAGCCCGCCGATGCGCAGCGGGACTCCTGGTTTAAAGGCGTGCGAGTCATAGCCAAATCCGATCCGTGTATCCATGGTTACCGTGCCTATTTCTGCGGAAGATAGCCGGCGGCAAACGCGATGGCCGGAATCAGCGGGCGCGCTGGCGGAGGTAGAACTCGGCCAACTCCAGATCGCCCGGCTGTGTAATCTTCAGATTAACCTGAGAACCGTGTACTACGGCTACGGGATGGCCTGCGCGTTCGACAACTGAAGCTTCATCGGTACCTATAAAGCCATCGGCAGTGGCCTCGGCGAAGGCGTTTTGCAACAGGCCGTAGCGGAATCCCTGCGGGGTCTGCGCAAGCACCACAAACTCGCGTGGAATGGTGGAGGTGATGAGGGCTCCGTGGGCGGTGCGCTCGACCTGCTTGATGGTGTCAACGGCGGGCAGGCCGACGATGGCGGCTCCGAACTGCTGAACCGCATCGATGGTGCGGTCGATGGTGGCGGCATCGATCAGCGGACGAACGGCGTCGTGGACCAGCACAATGTCGTCCGGCTCAGCGGCGAGCGCATTCAGGGCATTGGAGACGGACTGCTGGCGGTTGTCGCCGCCTTCCACCACTTGCACGCGGCTGGCAAAGCCGTATTCCGCGACTTGGGCCCGGACGCGTTCGAGCTCGGGCTTACGCACGGCCACGTAGATTGCCGTCACCCGCTCGACCGAGGCAAACGCGCGCAGCGAATGAATCAGGATGGGGAGCCCGGCGAGCGCGAGAAACTGTTTTGGCTGCGGGCCGGCCATACGGGTGCCAAGGCCGGCAGCGGGCAGAATTACGAATACTTGCATAACGGGTGAAGTATACAACGGCGTTGCAAGAGGCGGACTGGATACAGCGTTATGCTGCGTAGTTCTGTTTGCTCAGGAGTAGCTGAGGGGCGGTCGGCGATCCAACCGGAACTCTAAATGGAAGATCTGGATCATACCTTTCGCGGCCTCTGGAGCGATTAGGAGTCGGTAAGCGTCAAGTATTCGAAACACGCGGACCGGAGGCTGAGAATGAGAGCAGCGGGATTCGTGGCACTCGCCTCTGCAGTATTGATTGGCTTGGCCAATATGCCGTTGAAGGCCCAGGCCACGGCTGGCGAGACCCCATCGGTAAACTCGATAACAACGCCCGCATGGCAAATCGCCGCTGGCGGACCCATGTCCTTTGAAGTTGCCTCCATCCGCCCCGCGGGGCCTGGAGCGCACTTTCGCACGAATATCAATCTGAACCTGGAGGACGACCCCGTCCCGATTGGTGGACGTTTTTCGGCAACCGCGAGTCTCGGATCGTTTATCGCGCTCGCCTACAAGTTCATGCCCGCTGGCGTTCAGAGCGACGCAGTTTTCGGCCGCCTGCCCAAGTGGGCCACTGCCGATTTGTTCACCATCGAAGCCAAGGCGCCCATGGCCAATCCCACCAAAGACCAGATGCGCCTGATGATGCGGTCACTCCTTGCCGAACGCTTCAAACTGGTAGTCCACTCTGAAACGCATGATGTTCCGGTCGTGGCCCTGATGCTGGCTGAGCCGGGCAAGCTCGGCTTTCGATTGCGTCCCCACTCCCAAGGCCCGCCCTGCGATGCCCAAATTCCGCCTGTCGACCGCAACTCGCCGAAGATACCCGACGTCTGGATGCCTGTTTGTGGCAATACCCAGATGATCGACTGGTCAAATAATACGGTCATCCTCGGCTCCCGCAACGCCACTATGGCCGTACTCGCAGCTTACGTGCCCACCCTGGTAGAGCTTGATCGCCCTGTAGTTGATCAAACCGGGCTCACTGGGAGCTTCGATTTCGAACTGAACTTCACGCCGTCGTGGAGAATGCCAAAAGAGCAAAGCACTGACACGCAGCTTGACCTCACGGGGCCTACCTTTCTCGAAGCCCTCAAGGATCAGCTCGGCCTCAAACTCAAACCCACACGTGCCGTCGTGCAGACTCTCGTCATCGACCACATCGAGCAGCCTTCGCCCAATTGAGCTCGGTCTTGTATCAGGGCATGACTTCAGTCGTGCCGAAAGTGGCTACTTCAGATTCCGGCTTTAGCCGCTGCGCAATTGCAAATAACTGAAAACAAATAGCGCAGGGGCTAAAGCCCGATGTTTCTTCGTTGCCTCTGCGGCACGACTGAAGTCATGCCCTGATACAAAGCCTTTCCCCAACAGAGTTTTTTTGCTCAGCCTGTAAAGCCCGTACCCTTCGAACTGGCCTGCTGCCCGATCTGCCGGCAAGCGCATAGCCTTGGTGCTGACGCACTATGATTTTTAGATGCGCTTGAAAGTCCCTCCAGGACTGCCGATCGACACCACGCTGCTCAAGCCGGGGTTGCGGCTGGCGGTGGGTCTGTCTGGCGGGGCGGATTCGGTGGCGCTGCTGCGGGCGCTTGCGGAACGAATCGGGGAGCTGGGGCTGGTGCTGCATGCGGCGCACCTGCACCATGGGTTGCGCGGGGCCGAGGCTGATGGCGATTTGGAGTTTGCGCGGGCGCTGGCGATGGAGTTGGGCTTGCCCTTTCATGAGGAGCGGGTGGATACCGCGGCGGAGGCAAAGAAGAATGGCGAATCGATTGAGGAGGCGGCGCGGCGGCTTCGCTACGGCTGGTTCCGGCAACTGATGGCTTCGGGCGCGGTGGAGGCTGTGGCCACTGCGCACACGCTCGACGACCAGGCGGAGACTGTGCTGGCCAAGTTTCTGCGCGGAGCTTGGACCGAGGGGCTGAGCGGCATTCACCCGACGATTGTTTTTCCTGAGGGACGGATTGTGCGGCCGATGTTGGGAACGACGCGGGTGGAGGTTGAAGGTTATTTGCGCGCATTGGGGCAAGGCTTGCGGGAGGATTCGTCGAATCGCAACGTGAGTTTCACTCGAAACCGGCTGCGCCACGAGCTGCTGCCTTTGCTCGAAGGCTGGAATCCGCGGCTGCGCGAGCATATGGCCCAGATGGCTATGCTGGCGCGCGACGAGGAGGCCTGGTGGCAAGCTGAGATGGCCAGGCTGGGGCCGCAGATTGTGATGACGGGCCGTCCTGTTCGCGGCGGAGGGCGGGCTGGCGGGGATGGCCTCGCTCTGGACGTGAAGCGGCTGGCCGAGTTTGCCCCGGCCGTGCAGCGGAGGCTGTTGCGGTATGCGGCGGAGCAGATGGGCGCTGCCTTGGATTTTCCTTCGACGGAGGCGTTGCGGGCGCTGGCGCTCTCAGGCCGCGCCGGGCGGAAATTGGAGCTGGCTGAGGGGCTGCGGGCAGAGCGATCGGCGCGCGAATTGCGGTTGACGATGGGCCCGGCGGCTGGCAGAAATGGCGCTGCGGAGGTCATCCCCGAATACAGCGGGCAGATTCCCGGCGAGATTGAGGCGCCGGCATTTGGATTGCGGTTACGGGTCGCCAATTCGGGAATTGCTGCGGGTTCCGGCTCGACTGCCCGGCTACGCAATTGGAGGCCCGGCGACCGGGTGACGCTGCGCTACTCCAGCGGGCCGCGGAAGGTGAAGGAAGTTCTGGAGCGGCTGCGGGTTTCAGGCAGCAGCCGGAGGGTTTGGCCGGTGCTGGAAGTGGGCGGGCGCATCGTGTGGATGAAGGGTGTGGATTTGGAGCCGGAGCAGGGAATTGAGGTCGAGGCTATCGCGCTGGGCGATAAGGGCGATGCGGGGGGTTAGGCGGTTATCGCGGCTGGAACTTTAGGGGGAGAATGATGCCCCAAAGGCTGGCCCGGAATGAACGGTTGGTTTATTCCAACTTTCAGCCGCATCGGAGTACAATCAACCTTACTGCACATCCAGGCGGCAGAGGATTTGTGTCTGCCACCAAGGACGCTGTGTACTTTCTGTAGACTAGAGGGCACATTGGAGCGTCTATAAGGGTGATGCGGGCGTTTTAGGAAGAATGGCTGGCGGCTTCTCCCCCCGCCGGGAAAGAGGAATCCTGGTGAATTCGACAGTAAAAACGGTCATGTTCTGGGTCTTTATACTCATGTGCCTCATGCTGCTTTGGACAGTGGTCACAAAGAGCACGGGCGCGGGCAAAGACGCGGAGATCTCCTACTCCGATTTGTTCGACAAGGCGCAGGCGGGTCTGGTGCAGGACGTGACTATTGAGGGCACCGAGCTCCACGGGCACCTGAAGGCTACGCCGAAGGATCAGTTTCATACCACGGTTCCTACCAACTACGAGGATCTGGAGCAGGCGCTGCGTCAGGACAAGGTTTCTCTGACCATCAAGTCTCCGCAGAACAACATCCTCATTCCGCTGCTTATCAATATTGGCCCGTTCATTCTGCTGGGGGCAATCTGGTTCTTCATGCTGCGGCAGATGCAGTCGGGCGGCAACAAGGCGCTGTCGTTTGGCAAGAGCCGTGCGCGGCTGCTTTCGATGCAGCAGAAGAAGATCACCTTCAAGGATGTGGCCGGAGTGGATGAGGCCAAGGAAGAGCTGAAGGAGATCATCGAGTATCTGCGCGAACCGCAGAAGTTCCAGAAGCTCGGCGGGCGCATTCCCAAGGGCGTGCTGCTGGTTGGACCTCCGGGAACAGGCAAGACACTGCTGGCAAGAGCAGTGGCCGGCGAAGCCAATGTTCCGTTCTTCTCCATCTCGGGCTCCGACTTCGTCGAGATGTTTGTCGGCGTGGGCGCAAGCCGCGTTCGCGATCTGTTCGAGCAGGGCAAGAAGAATGCTCCCTGCATTATTTTCATCGATGAAATCGACGCTGTTGGACGTCATCGCGGCGCCGGTTTGGGCGGCGGACACGATGAGCGCGAGCAGACGCTGAATCAGTTGCTGGTGGAGATGGACGGCTTCGAATCGAACGACGGCGTGATTCTGGTGGCCGCCACCAACCGTCCCGACGTGCTTGATCCGGCGCTGCTTCGCCCCGGACGATTTGACCGGCGCGTTGTGGTGGGCTTGCCCGATGTGCGCGGGCGCGAGGAGATTCTCCGCGTGCATGTGAAGAAAGTCCCCGTCTCCGACGACACCAACCTGAACGTGCTGGCGCGCGGAACGCCGGGCTTCAGTGGAGCGGACTTGGCCAACATGGTTAACGAGGCCGCGCTCAACGCCGCACGCATGAATCGCAAGCAAGTCACCATGTACGACTTCGAGCTGGCCAAGGACAAGGTGCTGATGGGCGCCGAGCGCAAGTCGATGCTGCTGACCGAAGAGGAGAAGCGGGTAACCGCGTATCACGAAGCGGGTCACGCGCTGGTGTCGTTCAAGCGTGAGCACTCCGATCCGATTCATAAGGTGACCATCATTCCGCGCGGCATGGCTTTGGGCGTGACGATCTTCCTTCCCGGCGATCGGCACAACTACACACGCGAATACCTTGAAGCGAACCTGGCCATTGCCTACGGCGGGCGCGTGGCCGAGGAGATATTCCTCAACCAGATGTCGACGGGCGCGGGCAGCGATATTGAAAGCGCCACCGACTTGGCGCGGCGCATGGTTTGCGAGTACGGCATGAGCCGATTGGGTCCGCTGACCTTTGGAAAGAAGGAAGAGCAGATCTTCCTGGGCCGGGAGATTGCGCAGCATCGCGATTTCAGCGAAGAGACAGCCCGGCAGATCGACCTTGAGGTGCGCCGCCTGATTGATGAAGCCTACCAATCGGCTCATTCGCTGGTGGAATCGAATTCGGATGCAATGCACCGCATCGCCGCGGCGCTGCTGGAGCGCGAGACCATCGACGCCGAAGAGGTGAGGATGCTGATCGAAGGGCAGGAACTGCCTCCGCTGCGCTCGATCCTGGCATCTCCCACCGACAAGGGCGACAGCGGCGTGCAGCAGGTTCTCAAGCCCGAGGCCCGCACCGGGCCGAACTATCCGGAGGGCTCGCCTTCGCCGGCATAGCGGCGCGCTGGGACTGGAGCTGATCTATGATCTTTCACGTTGCGTTGCAGGAGGCTGAGGACGGCTGGATTGTGGCCGAGTGTCCAGCTCTTCCCGGCTGCGTCTCGCAAGGCAGAGACGAAAAAGAGGCCGTGGAAAACATCCGCGAAGCCATCACAGCCTGGCTGTGGGCCGAGGATCAGAAGGCCTACAGCGCGATGCCTTCCGCCGGACAGACCCCTATAGTTGTGGCCGTTTGACATGGGCAAGCTGGGCAATATCTCCGGCAAAGAGGCCGCCAAAGCTTTCGGGCAAGCAGGATGGCTGGTTATGGGACAAGTTGGCAGCCATCTTGTTCTCTGCAAGTCCGGCCAACGGGCCAATCTCTCAATTCCCCAACACAAAGAGCTTTCCGTGGGTACGCTCCGAGCTCTTATTCGGGCGGCAGGGCTTACAGTAGATGAGTTTCTGAGCCTGCCTTAAAGTCACGTTCCACCCGCTATTTCCATGGTCATCCGCTACGGCGAATGGCCTTTTTTTCTGGCCGCAAGATAATTCTTCCCGCCCAATTGAACCGCACGCGCCTCTGCTTCGGCATAAGCTATGAACGCACATGGATAGAGAAGATCGAGCACGATACGAATGGATGGCGCTTCGTTGCCAGGCTGGCGAGCCGGGAGCATTCGAAGACCTGATCGCGGTGATGGAGCGGCCGTTGCTCTACTATGCGGCCAGTTTAACGGGCAATACCGACAGCGGGCTCGATGTTCTTCAGGATGTGTGGATCAAAGTGTTTCGAGGAATTGGGAAGCTGAAAGACCCGGGCGCGCTGCGTTCATGGTTGTACTCGATCACGCATGGAATTGCGGTGGATCGCATCCGCAAGAACTATTCAAGGGAGCAGGCGGAGAAGGGTCAGCGCGAAGACTTTCAAGAGGCCGAGGAGCCTTCGTTTGCGGATGAAGATGCCGCTTCGATACACCAGGCATTGCGTGAGATCGGAGTCAAGCATCGCGAGGTTTTGGTGCTGCATTTTCTTGAGGATTTATCGGTGGCGGAGATCGCAACGGTTGTGGGGTGCTCCGAAGGCACGGTGAAGTCCCGCATCCATCATGCAAAACGAGCCATGAAGGAAATTCTAAGTGGAGGGGTTTATGGACAAACAAAATGAAAGTATGCGCGAACGCTTGCTGGCGCGGATGCCTCAGCCGGAGAATCTTGCGGCTTTCCGTGAAGAAACAGCCTCTCTGCTGGCGAAGCACGAGAAGGCGCTCTTCTGGGAGAAGTGGACCGCCGCCGCGATTGGCCTTCTTGCAGTAGGCGTTTTCCTAATGACCATGTCACCTTGGGGCCTGAAGCTCGACACGACTCGGACCGTTGTCTTTGATGTTGTCGCGGGCATCTTCTTTTTTATGTCCCAGCTTTGGAGGTTGGAGTACGATCTCGGCCGGAAGCATGTGAGCGTCTTGAAAGAAGTGAAGCAGGTTCAGCTGCAGGTGCTCGAACTCCAGGCATCGCTGAAGAGAGATGGGAAACAATGAATTCAGCCGGCGGCGAGCGCGGGGCGTGGCAAGGCGGTTAATAAATCCCCGGAAACAGCGCCCATGTTTGATGGCGATAGTTGCGATAGTCCGCTCCGAAGGCTGCCAGTAGATTCGCTTCCTCAATGTGAATCTTGCGCAGGTACGCGATCAGAACGAGCCCGAGGCCAATCAGGGAGTGCAGCTCGCCCCACACAATGGCGACTCCGGCATACATTCCGAGCAGCGCCGTGTAGATGGGATGGCGAATCAATCGATATGGGCCTTTTCGCACCAACACATGGTTCACATTAATCGCGATCTTGCCGCTCCAGTTGCGTCCCAGACATTGGCGCGCCCATACCGCCAACAGCAAGCATAACAATTCAAGCGCGAGGCCGGTCGCCGTGACAAAGTGAGACGCAGGCAAATACCGCTGCCTTAACCCGGAGACCGGGAAGAAGATGAGGACCTGTGCGGCACTGAGCAGGATGAGGTGCACCCGTCTCGACCAGCGCGATTCTGAGCTCGCCGCTGGGGCCGCATTTTTCGCCGCCGCTTCCCAGTAAATGGCGAACAGAGCCCAGACGAGCATGGACGCCAGAATGGGCCAGTCGTGTGTGGAAAGCTTGAGAGGTGTCAAGCCCGCCCGCCGGAGAAATACGCCCAGAAGCGCACTCGCCAGCACCGTGGCTAACCACGGCGCCCATTTGCCGAAGCGCCGCAGGGGCGATTGAATGTCTTTGCGATTGTGCATCGGATTCCGGGTTTGCGCATGATGGCGCACATTCGAAATTGGAGCGATGGCCCGGCGAAACGCGAAGAGGGAACTGATTCAGCAAACGACGCCGCGCGTCACTACTCGCGCTTCTCTTTTGCGGTCAGCTTGGGAAGGCCTCTGCCGCCGCCGAGTATGCGGTAGCTGACGCCGGCGCTCACACCGTAGGGATAGAGCGAGCTATTCAACCACTTGGGCCACTGCTGGTATTCGAAGTCGCCGCGCGCGCTGATTCTGTTGGTCAATTTGAAGTCAATGCCCCCACCATAGGCAATGGCGGTGAAGTGGCCCAACGCTTCGTTGTACTGGAAGTTCATCCTGCCCAGGCCAACCAGCGCCTTGCCATACGGCGTTGCCCTCATGAAGTGGAAGGTATGAAGCGGAACTCGGGGGCCGATCAGGTAGCTGTCCTCGCTGATGTTCGCGATCTCGTTGAAGCGCAACCAGCGGCCCTCGGCCTCAAGCTGCACCCAGCGCCTGAACCGCACGTCGACGAAGGCGCCAATTCCGTAGAGGCGGTTGGGGCTGGTTTGGGCAATGGGGTTGTCGTGGCTGTCGACGTTTCCGCCATAGTCCGGCTGAAACGCGGAGGCCAGGCCGCCGGCGGTCAACGCGAACTGGCCTTTGGTGGCTGAGGGAACCACCTGCGCGCCAACGGATGCGGCTCCCAGGCCAATCATGATGATAAGGAATAGAACAGGTATCGATCGTTTCAACATCAAAGAACACTTGGGCACAAAGCACGTCCAGTCCAGGTGAATTTGAAATGCCGGGAGAAGCTCGGTTCGGCTCACTCCGGGCGGCCCGGCCGAACCTGGCGGTGCTCACCGGCCGGGACTTGCTCGGATTCTGCTCGACTACTGGTTGGCGGAGGTTTGCGCGGGCGGCTGTTGCTGTGCGGTCTGGGCCGCAGCATCGCCACCGGCTGATTGCGCCGCGGGCGGAGGCGTTTGCGGCGCGTTATCGGGTGTAGCCGCGGGCGGCTCTGCTGTGGGCTCAGGCGCGGCTGGAGTCGTTGCGGAAGGCGCGGCAGTGACAGGCGCCGCCGGGGCTTCCATTCTGGCCAGGTCGTAACGCTGCAGCTTGTAGAAGATCGGCGTCACCTCGAACGGCATCTTGTCGCGGGCATTCATGGGCGCGTAAATCTTGGCGTTCAGCTGGTGCACCTTGTCGTCCCAGGGGTCGGTCTTGATCCAGCTTCCCAAGGGCAAAGCGGCCATCTGGGTCAGGTCGTCCCAGTTCAGTTTGGGCGCCATCTTCTGCAGGTCGGCCATCCAAGGGGTTCCGTCGGCCTTGAGCAGGGAATCGCCCAGCTTGGGAGTATTGAGTCCCTTCAGCGCTTTCTCGCGATCGACCAATTGCGCATAGTAAAGGCCGGCGGTGGGAAGCTTGTCCTTGTACATCGAGGCCTGCAGGTACTCCATCGCCCGCTTGGCGGCATCGGCGTTGTCGTGGTCTGTGTGGTACATGTCGATGCGCTGGAAGGTGGCTGTGTCGGGGAACATCAGCCGATCGTTGAAGGCGTAGCGGGTATCGATATGGTGGCCCATGGCGATGTGGGCAAGTTCCATGGCCACCACGGAGGCGATCGCTTCCTCATTGGGCAGGCTATCGATCAGACCCTTGCTGATCAGGATGGTGTTGCCGACAGTCGTAGCTTCTATGGTGGTCGAAAGCAGAATGCGGGTATGAATCTGGTCGCTGAAAGCAAGATTGTTGGGAACCACCAGGTTGATGACGATCTGGTCGAGAACCTTGTTCTCGTAGCCGCCTGGCGCGAGCGGCGCCACCAGACCGGCTTCCACCAAGCGGTCGATCACGTTGTTTTCAGCCTGAGTAACCCAGGCACGCGAAGCCTGCAGCGGGCCCACATCCTGTGAGTCGTTGCTGTTGTCGACGGCATCGTCCACCTTCACGCTCACGTTCTCGCTGTCGCGTGTAGGCAGCTTCAGCGAGTAGCCCCAGAAATGCGTCTGAGCCTTGAGGCCAACTGTCTTTTCGCCTTCGGCGCGGTTGGTCTCTTCCACATAAACGGCCACCGGCAGCCAGACGCCGGGCTGCACGTTCATGCGCCAACTGTCGAAGTGGAAGTAATACTTGGACGAGTCTTCCGACGTGGGACCGGTGTAGGTGCCGTTGAAGCGGACGACGTTGCCGTCCACGTCCTCAACCCAGATGCGGCCATAGAACCTGCCCATGCCGGGAACCTTGGGGTGGACATCGTAAACCCAGGTGCGCACCGACCCGAGGAACTCACGGCGCACGTAGCTGAACACATAATGCTGGTTGTCAAAACCGGTCGGATCGAGGAACATCATCTGCATGAACCCGGTGGCTGAATAAGTAAACCGCTCCAGTCCCAACGCCTTGGTCAGCCCGGTAATGGCCTCTAACGATCCTTTGAAGAAGTTGTGCTTTTGCTTGGCCAGGGTGCGCGGGTTGTAGGTCTTGTCGACAAAGCTCTTGGCGAAGTCGACGCGGCTCAGCGTGTACTGGTCGTCGACCGGCACCTGGTAGAGCTTGATATCGGGTTTGGTGTTCTGGATGTAGGTCTCAACCAGGGGCGTGCGCTGCTGGATGTTCTTGATCAGCACCTTCTCCCGCGCAATGGCTTTGACCACCAATGCGGCCTGTTCCGGCGTGAGGGCGTGCGCCTGTTCGTACTTCGGTTCCTTTTTTGCGTACGCGCAGGCCGCACCCAAGATAATGATTAGGAAGGTGAGGGGGATCTTCCGATACGTCATGTCAAGCTCCTAGGGTGAGTTCTTCCATGTCTTCATCTCATCGCGCGGCCAATCGCAATCGCGCGGTCGAGTACAGCCTTTGGGTCCCAATTGCAGTGTAGCCTCTACGCCAGCTGGAACGTAATGGTAATGTTGGTGGTCATGTCGACTGCCTGTCCGTTGCGGGTGGCTGGGTGAAAGCGGATCTGCTGCGCAACCCGGCGCGCCTCTTCGTCGAGCCCGTGACCGAGTCCATGTACCAGGCTCTGCACCACCACTTGACCGCCCGCTGTAAAGGTAACACGGAGAATGACATTGCCCTCGATCTTCAACTGGCGGGCCTCGCTCGTGTACTGCGGGGAGGGCTTTGAAACGATCTCCAGGTCGGTTGAGGATTGCACGACGGCTGCCTGCTGGACCGGTGCCGCCGCCTGCACCTTGGGAATGGCCGCCGAGGCAACTTTGGCGTTGGCATATTGTCCGTTTGTAGCTGATCCGGTGGCGCCGGGAATACCTGCGGAGGCCACCTTGCCGACCACGCCTGAATTAGAGCCGACCCTGGTGAGGCTATTGCCGATACCGGTGGAGCCGACGATTCCATGTGGCGCGACCGCCGGACCGTTCATGCCGCCATAGGGATTCCCGATGGCGGCGACGGTAGCCGGCCGCGTCGCATTGGGATTCGGTGTGACGCCGAATGTATCGCCGAAGTGCACCGGCTTGGTTGAGGGCTTGACATCCTTGCTTTGTGCCGGCATGGCCGCGGTAAGCGCAGCCTTGGGTTGCGGAGCCAGGATGATGGATGGTTTGGCCTGCTTGACCACCGGCATGGTGACCTTGGCTTCCATCTGGATTGGTTTCAGATCGGGCTTCGGTTCCGGCTTGGGCATATTGATCTTGGGGGCGTCGTACTTGATCTCAAGCTTGGGCGGCTGGATCTTGGGCGGCTCGGGCAGCTTCACCTTCTCCGGAGGCGGCGGAGTGGTGGGCACGATCAAGATGGTGTCCTCGTACTTGTGCTCCTCGATCACCTGCTTGGCAGTGGCTCCGATGTAGAGCATCAGGACGAGAATCAGTCCATTGACCGCTGCGCTCGAGATAAATGAAGCAGGCGATCTTTCGGGCTCGGGCAGCAAGCCAAAGTTCGTCCGTCCTGGAGAGTAGTTCACCGGCATGTTTTCAGTCCTCAATGATAGTTGGTAGCGTCGGAATGGCCTCATCCAGGCATAAAAGATGAGTCGATTCAAATCCTGCGTATCCAGGACCGGCGGCAAATTGTGCCATGCGCCGGGCGCTCAGTGCTTCAATATTCCGAATACCTGCAGCGACTTGCGCCGGGATCGCAGCAGATTTCCAGTTTTTGCGTTTGTTGGGGAGATTGGTTCTCAAGTTTACCCCAGCTGAGGGGAAGACAACCACGCAGCCTGAACCCTGACCGGCGGTGCCCCGTCGTGTCGAATGCGAGTTGTCCGCCAAGCCAACCCTGGACATGAATAATCTCCACTTTCTATCCAAGGCATCCAGCGAAAAACTGGCAATCCCCCTTTAAGGGCATTGGGAATATGTTTCCGGATTCCGGCAAAAGGACTCCGGCGATACAGATGCCTTGCGCCATGACAATGCGGCACCCGGTACCCAGTGCCGCTAGCCGCCCGCGCGGCGGTCTGAGGGAGGGCAAAATTCAACCTCCTCTCCCTATTGTAATAGACTCACGGTAAACCAAACTGCTCTGGAAGCGGAATGAAATCTGCGAAGATATTAGTTGAGGAATACTCAGTGTACCACTGTAGTACAGTTGCCGGCAGACTTTCCGAATCGGGATGCCCAGTTGCGGCGTCGCCAAATTGGGCCATGGAAGGCGTGATCGGCAGCCGGTATTCGGGATCGATTGGGGAACCGTCGCATCCCGAATCCGGTCAATCCCCATGGTTGCAGCCCGCTTTTGGCCATTGAATCCGTCCGCCGCGTGGCAAGCCATTTCATTGCGGCCGAATTCATTCGCAAAACTGCCCCAATCGGCGGTCAAGGCGAATCCCGACAACTTGTGGTAAACTGTAACTGAATTTAGTTGCAGATTGGCGATACGATCTGTGTCCAGGTTGCAGAAGACGGTGGCACGGCTCCTCGCAAAGCCTGTGGACTACACATGGGATGAATTGCTGTCGCTAATGATCGCACTCGGTTATGAGCATCGAACCTCCAGCGGTTCGGGAAGGAAGTTCTTCGATCCTGTAAGCAAGGCATTGTTTTTTATGCACGAACCCCATCCGTCCAGGGTTCTCAAGGCGTATCAGGTCCGAGCGGTCATTCAATTTCTTCGGAAAGAGAGGAAGATTTCATGAGCCAAACGCTCCAGTACAAAGGCTACGACGGTTCGGTCGAGTACAGCGCGGAGGATCGTGTTCTGCACGGATCGCTTCTCGGCATTCGCGATGCCATTGTTTATGAGGGACTGGACGTGGACAGCCTTGAATCCAACTTTCGCGCCGCCGTGGACGAGTACCTTGCTTTCTGCGCTGCGGAGGGCAAGACGCCGGACCAGCCGTTCAAGGGTAGCTTCAACATCCGCGTGGGACCCGACCTGCACAAACGTGCCGCTTTGTTTGCCGAAGCGCACCACCAGAAGTTGAACACCGTTGTCTCCAAGGCGCTGGAAGAGTTTCTGACCCAGACTTCATGACAGTGAAATCGAATAGAACAGCAAGATTTTGTTTGGATCCTGACAATCTTCCTACCTTGACGGCTGAGGAGATGCAGGCGTTGCGCGATCTTCGCGATGAGGACATCGACTATAGCGACATCCCTCCGCAGCCCAGCACCGGCTGGCGGCGCGTCTCCGACTTGATCCCGGCTGAGAACAAGCAGCAGATCACTCTGCGGCTCGATGCCGATGTGATTCAGTTTTTTCGCGCGACCGGACGGCGCTATCAGAGTCGCATCAACGCGGCACTGCGGGAATATGTCAATGCACAAAAGAAGTCCGCATAGAAGACGAAGTGCGCGGAAATTGCCCGCGACATTCACGCACTCTTTACCCGCCCATTGTTTTCCCGCTTCTGTGCGCGGCAATCAAGGCCTGCAGCAGGGATGCGGGAGCAGGGGCACATAATACTCCTCCAAATACAATGAAACCGCAAACAGTACGGCCATCCCGCCCAGGGCGCAGAGAAGCATGCGCACGGGCAGGGTGGAGGTGAGCGACTGCCCGTGCGGGTTGGCCGGCGACGGCCACGCGAACAGCAGGCCGCTGGCCAAGCAAACACAGGCGGCCAGCGCGATGTACAGGAGAGACATGGCCAGGCGCTCCTGCCAATGGCTTCCTGGGACGAAGAAGGCGCTACGCAGAACCGGAAACAGAGACAGAATGCTGAGCAAGAACGAGAGCGCTCTGCCGATTTCAAGAAGCATCGCTGCCTCCATTCCAGCCTGTGGGCTGGGGGACTGTTCTGGCCGCTGTAGCCCGCATTCTCATCAACATCGATCAGCACGAACGGGGATAAACGAAGGCGCATTACCGGACCGTTGGCCGGCGCCTTTCTAGAGAAAGCTTGTAGCGCCGCAATGGCTGAGACGGGGACGGATAAACCAGAATTACTACCCTCTGTATTTGGCAGCGCCACGTAGACCAAGGACAATTCCTGCGACAACCAACGCCATTCCGAAAAGTTTAAGCTGAGCTAGTTCTTGTGATGAAGTCGCATAAAGTGCAAAATCTTGCAGGTTTGCTAACAACAACCACCCTATGAACGCAAGGACAGCACCAATTGTCAACTCATTGCGCCCCCGACGGCGGTCTAGCAAATGTTGTAAGTGCGCTCTTGCGGAGTTGTCTTGCGCTCCGATGTTAGGCAAAGCGGCTCCCAAATGGCTCGTGGAACCCATTGGAGAAGGAATCCCTGATGGGATAGGGCAGCCGCAATTATTGCAAAACCGTGCTGGCGTTCCTAGTTTGCAGCCGCATTGTGAGCAATAGGCGGGTGGTACGTCTGACCCAATCGATGGCGACCCCATATATAACTCCGGTAGCCGATCAGTCCGACTCTTTGCGAGATTGCCTGAATCTAAGTTCAGTTTCCCCGGCTGCGAACAATATACTCCCAATTGCAGCTGCTCACGGTCTGTTTTGCGTTGATTCTAAGGTTAAAGGCTTGGGCGGCTCGGGAAGCCCTTCATACTTGCTTTCCAGCTTGTCGAAGACCTGGTCGGGATCGAGACCTTCGGAGTCGTCGGCTATGGCCTGCTGCCATCGCTTGCGAAGACCGGCCAGGCTTTGTTCGCGCAGGTTCCGCTTGTGTGTCCAGTCGCGCAAGGCATCGCGTATGACCTCGCTGTTGGAGGAATAGTCCCCCACCTCAACGGCGTGGCGAACGACTGTCGCCATCTCGGCAGGGAGTGCGATGCTCAGCTTCACAATGGTAGGCATAAGGCATACTTCAGTAGTAATTAATCCTACCACGCTCTTGCATTGCAGGCTGACTGGACAGACGAAAAAACCTGGCGCGTTCCGCCAAGATTCGCTCACCACAGAACCTCTTGCCCAATGTGCGCCTGTCCCGGTAAAGTGACCCCACGCGCAGTCTCTTTCTTAAGCCATCTCCGAGGCGCCGCCAACCACCTCGATTACTCGTTCCCAGAAGGACGCCCTCATGTCTTCCTTGCCCGTTCCCGCTCTAGTCAACCAGGATCTGGACTCGACGCTTCGCGAGTTTCGCGTCTTTCCGCCTCCGTCGGAATTTGCTGCCAAGGCTCACATCAAGAGCCTGGAAGAGTACGAGGCGCTTTACAAGCAGTCCATCGACGATCCGGAGAGCTTTTGGGCCGGTGTGGCCAAGGACCTGCACTGGTTCAAGCCCTGGGACAAGGTGCTGGAGTGGAATGAACCCTGGGCCAGGTGGTTTGTGGGCGGCAAGCTGAATCTGAGCTATAACTGCGTCGATCGCCATGCGCTTGGAGCAAGGCGCCACAAGACCGCAATTATCTGGGAAAGCGAGCCGGGCGAGATTCGCCGCCTGACCTATGCCGAGCTGCACACCGAAGTTCAGAAGTTCGCCAATGCTCTAAAGGCGCTGGGCATCAAGAAGGGCGATCGCGTTGCCGTTTATATGGGCATGACGCCGGAGCTGGCGATTGCCCTGTTGGCATGCGCGCGAATTGGGGCCGTGCACTCGGTGATCTTTGGAGGATTCGCGGCCAACGCCATCGCCGACCGCGTCAACGATTCGGCGTGCGTGGCCATTCTGACCCAGGACACGAGCTTCCGCCGCGGCGGCGAGATTCAGCTCAAGCGCACCGTCGACGAGGCCATGGCAGCCTGTCCCACCGTTCAGCATGTGGTTGTCTACCGCCGCAGCGGGTCGCCGGTGACGATGGTCGAAGGCCGCGACTGGTGGTGGCACGACCTGATCGAAAACGCCCCCACCGAATGCCTCGCCGAGCCCATGGATTCAGAGGATCCGCTCTACGTTCTCTACACCTCAGGGACCACCGGGAAACCGAAGGGCCTGGTGCACACGACGGGCGGGTATGCGGTGCAGACCTACCTCACTACCAAATACGTTTTCGATCTGCGCGATGAGGACATTTACTGGTGCACGGCCGATATCGGCTGGGTGACCGGGCATTCATACGTGGTGTATGGGCCGCTGCAAAACGGGGCCACAGTGTTGATGTATGAGGGCGCGCCAAACTGGCCGGACTTCTCGCGGTTCTGGAAGATTGTGGACGACCACCAGGTGACCATCTTCTACACTGCGCCGACCGCCATTCGCGCGTTTATCAAATGGGGCGATCAGTTTGTAGAAAAGTTCAAGCTGGACTCGTTGCGCCTGCTTGGAACGGTTGGCGAGCCCATCAACCCCGAGGCTTGGATGTGGTACCGGGAGAAGATTGGCCACAACCGCTGCCCGATTGTGGATACATGGTGGCAGACTGAAACCGGGGCGATCATGATTGCGCCTATTCCCGGCGCGGTGGCCACCAAGCCGGGCTCCGCGACGCGGCCGTTCTTCGGTATTCAGCCCGAGGTGGTCAACAAGCAGGGCGAGCCGGTACCGGCCGGCCACGGAGGATTGCTGATAGTTCGCAAGCCGTGGCCTTCGATGGCGCGGACTGTCTTTGGCGATCCGGAGCGCTACCGGAAGACCTACTGGAGCGACGTGCCCGGCTGCTACTTTACCGGCGACGGCGCGCGCCAGGATGCCGACGGCTATTTCTGGCTGATGGGGCGCGTGGATGACGTGATCAACGTAAGCGGCCACCGGCTGGGAACCATGGAAGTGGAGTCGGCTCTGGTGGCGCATCCCAAGGTTGCCGAGGCCGCGGTAGTGGGCCGTCCCGACGAGTTGAAGGGGCAGGCAATTTCAGCATTCGTGTCACTTGAGAGCGGCAACTATCCCAGCGAGCAGTTGAAAGACGAGCTGCGCAAGTGGGTGTCGAAGGAGATTGGCTCCTTGGCGCGTCCGGACGACATTCGCTTCACCGAAGCGCTGCCCAAGACCCGTTCCGGCAAAATCATGCGCCGGCTGCTTAGGGAGCTGGCCACGCATGGGGAGATCAAGGGCGACATCACGACTCTCGAAGACTTCACCGTGATTGCTAAGTTGCGTGAGGCGGAAGAGGGTTAGGGGACCGGAGATTTGCGTCGATTGCAAATGGTCGATCCCTATATGTTCTGCAGGCCGAGGCCCGGAAGGACTGAAGTGTGATCTCTCACCTCAGCGGCTTTCTGCAAATAGGGCAATGCGCTCTCTCAGAGATGAAAATGATGCCGCTGTAAACGCAGCCCTTGCAGACAAAATGGCCGTTTTCGCAAGTCTTGCCGCCGCTCACGTCCTTGTCTTTGCCGCAAACGTCACAGACCCTTCTTGCCATGATCCCTCCTCGATCACTGGAATTCGATTCTTCCCTGCCCTCGCGCGCCATTCCTGTTCCAATATCTGCAGCGGTCTTGGCGCTTCGCCAGTGGATTCGCCACAAGTCGTGCCGCCACAATTTGGGACCTCATATTTCCTTAGTGGTTCGCGGACCGTGCTAAAACAACAATGACCAATTGAATCGCTACCACGAGAGAACTCCAGGCCCCGAGACCAATCGCCCACGCCACCTTTAGGCGGCCCTCCTGTTCGCCGGCCTCGACCAGTTTGCGTCGAATCGATACTCCCCATATGAAGAGAACCGGTCCGATATAGGGGAAGAATAGGGTGCTAACAATTGCGAGGCCCAGGCACCATCCCGCATTACTGATTCTCCCTTCCTTGTCGCTTTGAATGATTGATGCCTCTTTTTGCCGCCGATCTGCGGATTTGAGATGCGGTGGGGGCGCGCTCCCGGAACGGGAGCATGCGACTAGCCATTCGAGCAAATGTTCAAGGTCCCCCGATTCCAGTTCATCGATGCTCGATGGTGTGCTGGCAACGGTCACGACCGACCCATAGTAGTCTCCGTATGACATGTCATCTGGCATCTGTTCATAAGGGCGACCTGGCATGGACTGATCATCCTTAGCGCACACTCGCACCAAGCCTCCGGCGCTTGGGGAAATTACCACCGAAAACGGAAAGGGCGAACTCCCATAGATGCATTTACCTCGCTTTGGTGCCGTGATTGTAATTCCAAGCTCGCCGATGGATAAATTCAGTTGAATGCCTAGGCGCTCTGCAATATCGTTGACCCTCTCTTCCAGTAGCGGGCGCAGACGAGCAACCACGGGTACAAACTGAATTGCTGCATCCTCCCTTTTTCGCTCTGCTTGCTGCCTCGCACTTCTTTCGAGTTCGGCCTTTTGCCGGTCCTCCTGTTCGAACTTCGATATAAAGTCCATAGAATTCTCGAAAGGTCAGATGTTATCACAACCTGAATACAAGATATTACCGCCATTCTCGCTTGAATCGCCAAGGTCAGTCTGGCGGTCGGGCGATCTCTAGGCTCTGTCTTTCCTGCGAGCCATCGGCAATCTGGGGAGCATCGCTGCTCAAAGACCATTTGACGCTTGCTTCAGAGGCTCCTAATCTCAAGGACATGGAAGTGCAACTCAGTGACGAGCAGGAAGCCGAACTCTCCCGCATTGCCGAGGAGACCGGCAGAAGTGCGGATGAGTTGGTGCGAGAGATTCTGGAGCGCTTCATTGCGGAAGGAGCGCGGTTTTGTGCAGGGGTTCGAGCAGGACTGGACGCCGCAGCGCGTGGCGACTTTGTTTCCACAACTCAGGTTTGGGCAATGGTAGAGCGCGCGTTGAAAGACGGAGACCCTCGGAAGGCCTGTCAAATCTAGTGTGGTGGATCAGAAGTTCTTTACAGAGGTACGCGACGGAAATGCAGGTCCTTCGACTCCGCTGTAGAACGCTTCGCTCAGGATGACTGCCTCTTTTTGGGGTTTCGTGTATGCGGCATTCGTTAAACGAACTTCAGACTCAGGACACTGGCGAGCTTGGAAATCAATTATATGCGGCAATTGCGCTACGGCGTGGCCATGAGCCTGGACGGATTCATCGCCGGGCCGAACGGCGAGTATGACTGGATTGTGCACGATCCTGCCATCGGTTTTGCCGCCATGTTTGCTCGGTACGACACGTTCCTGATGGGGCGGCGAACCTATGAGGCCGCCAGCGAGAAGGGCAAGTCGTGGGACCGTTCTGGACAGCGCTGGATTGTTGTCTCGACTACACTCAAGCCGGAAGACCACCCCAGCGTCACCGTTCTCAGTAGCGGCGTTGCGGAGGCAGTAGCCGCGCTAAAGGCCCAGCCGGGCAAGGACATCTGGCTGATGGGCGGCGGAGTGCTGTTTCGCTTCCTGCTCGACGCCGGACTCGTGGACGCAGTGAATGTTGAGGTGATACCAGTGATGCTGGGAAGCGGAGTTCCGCTGCTGCCGGAGGGCCAGCGCCGAAGCCTTCATTTGGAGGAGAGCAAAACCCTGCCCAGCGGCGTTCTGATGCTGTCGTACGCTGTCGCACCGGAACCGCTGCCGGCTTGAGATGGCGAGAGAGATTCTCGCACCGGAGTACAATAAACCACACGGAGGCACTTCGGAATGGCTGCGACTGCGACCCTCATCTCTGTCGAGGAGTATCTGAGGACAACCACCGACCCGGACTGCGAATATGTCGCCGGAGTTGTGGAGGAGCGTGCCGTGGGCGAATTCGATCATGCCACCTGGCAGACGATTCTGGTAGCGTTTTTTCTTGCTCGCGAGAAGGAGTTGGGGATTCTGTCGCGTGCGGAGTTACGTGTGCAGACTGGCCCGGAGAATTTCCGCGTACCCGATGTGACGATCCTCAGCCGAAGTGCGCCGCGGGAACAGATCATTACCCACGCGCCGCTGGCGGTTTTTGAGATTCTGTCGCCTGAAGACACGATGACTCGCACCCTGGAGAAGCTTGCCGATTATGAACGGATGGGCATTGGGGCCATATGGGTCATTGAGCCGAAGAAGCGTCTTTACTTCCGGTACCGTGACGGACAGCTCGCGCCCGGTGCCGTCTTCGAATTGCCGGGCAGCGCTTTCAGCGTCGCACTGGCTGAGATTGCCGCATTAGCGGATTGATTTTCTTGACGGAAAGAGGAAAGTGGCGTCCGCCGCAACGGACGCCTCTTTCTTGCATTGTTTGACCTTTGCGCAGACTGCTTTTCCGGGTCAGAATCTATACATCACGCCGATCGAGGCGCGATCGTTCCAGGTCTTGTGCGGGGAGTAGCCCAGGGTCGAGGAATTGCCGGTGAAAGAAAAAGATGCGCCGATGTAGTCGCCTGACGCGCGCACCGAGAAGCGCGGCGTGAGTGTGTACTCCGCGCCGCCGCCGAAGCCGCCGGCAAAGGAGATGTTTGGGGTCTGGCTTGTGCCGGCCGTATGTTCGCCGCCGAGCAGCCCGTGAATGAACCCGCCGTACTTTCCATACAGCGTGGCATGCAACTCGGGCCCGAAGAGGACCGATTCGACCGACGGCTTCAGGGTGCTGTTCTGCACCACGGGGTTGGTGTATGGAAACCTGTAGTAGTCGCCTTCCGCGACGACGCCGAAGTATCTGCCGAAGTTGCGGGTGACATAGGCCTCGGCTCCGAACAGGCCGCTACGCGAGAGGTTGACCTGGTTGAGGCCGCTGTAGCCGAGCCCCGCGTAGACCGAGTATTTGTAGGAGGGCGTAACCGAATCGGCAGAACGCGATCCGCGTTCGCGGGCAACCTGGCTGGTGGCTGCCAGGGGCATAAGAGCGGCCGAAACCATGGCCAAAACTGAAAGCAATAACGTCCTCTTCAACTTGAAACTCTCCTCTATAACGTGCAGTGGCCGTCAAGCCGCGAGTGGGGCATTTCGATTCATCCCCAGGGAGCAGGCGCCATGACTGGTTTACGGTACCCTCATAGACTATCCTCTCCACCCCGGTTCGCAGAAGCCCCAACCACTGACAGGCACAGTACGCGGATGGGATTCAACCGGAATCTGCTCGGCCGGACTCAGCGGGCAGGGTCAGGAGTTTGACCGTTTCAAGCCGCGATGGTCATCAAGGCGAAGATGAAAGCTGCGCTGTAGCTGGCTCTGCAATGCAACGGGCGGCTCAATCGCGTTCCAGATACCACGGGATGTTGATGACCACGATGCGCCGATTGCCGCGCATCAGCAGGATGACCTTCAGCATATCGGCGCGGCGGTTGTGCAGCAGGTTTTCCCACCAGTGGCGCACCACCAGCTCCGGCACCAGCACGCAAACTTTGTGATACTCAGACTCCTTCTCCACGGCCAGAACGTAATTGACCACCGGCAGCAAAACATAGCGGAAAGGCGATTGCAGAATCTCCAGCTTGGGCACGCACTTTCCCGCGGCCCGCAGCGGTGCGGCCACGTCGCGCTCCCAATCGTTGCAGATCTCGTCGGGCTCCTCGGCGGTTTGCACGTGGAGGCAGCGAATGTCGTTGGACATGCTCAGTGCGAAGCTCAGTGCCTTCTCGGTGATACGGCTCCAGCGGTCGATAGGCACGACCACGATGGGCTGCGTCACCTCGGCGGGCACGATAGGCCTGTCAAGAGCGGTCTCGTTGTCGACCCGGACGTAATGACTCTTGACGGCGCGCATCATCACGATCATGGCCACGATCAGCAGCGCCGTGATCCAGGCGCCGTCGACAAACTTGGCCACCAACACCACCACGGCGGTAATGCCTGTGGCCACGGCGCCAATGCCATTGACCAGCATGCGAAGATTCGCCTTGCCGCCGGGGTCCCCACGGACGGGTCTATGTCCGTTAGGTGGAACCTGGCGCTTCCAGTGCATCACCATGCCCGCCTGCGAAAGCGTAAAGGCCATGAACGCGCCGATGGCGAACAGTGGAATCAGCCGGTCAGTAACGCCGCGGAACACAATCAATAAAGTGGCGGTGAGCGCCACGAGCACGTAGATGCCCCATGAGTAAAGCAGCCGGCGGCCACGGAGCAGAAACACGTGCGGCATGTAGTCGTCCAGAGCGATGGCGCGAGTGAGGCGGGGAAAATCGGCGAAAGCCGTGTTGGCGGAGAGGGCCAGCACCAGCAGCACCGAGCCGATGGTGACGTAATAGAACCATCCGTGTCCCATCACCGCGCGGGTCAGCATGGAGAGCACGCTCTCGTAGCCGGGTCCGTTGGGGTCGGTGGCGCCGATGCCATAGGCTCTGCACAGCAGGGCAATGCCGGCCAGCAGCACGGCCAACAGAACAATGATGATGGTCAGCGTGATCTTGGCGTTCTTGCGCGTGTCTTCGCGGAAGGCCATCACGCCGTTGCTCACCGCTTCAACGCCGGTCATGGCCGTGCAACCGGATGAGAAGACCTTAAGCAGCAGCCACCATCCGGCGAAGGTCACCGTGGCTGCCGGGATGACGGGCATTGGAGTGACCGGCTGTGGATGCCCTCCGCTCTGAAACACCTGCCACGCGCCGGCGCCGATCACGATTAGCAGTGTTCCCGTAAAAAGATAAGTCGGAATCATGAAGACGACCCCGGTGTCGTGCACGCCGCGCATGTTCACGATGGTGAGAATGAGCAGGACAAGCAGGCAGAGTTGCAGCGTGTAGGGCTGCAGATCGGGGGCAGCGGAGATGAGCGCGCCCACGCCGGCCGAGATGCCCACGGCAGCAGTGAGCACGTAGTCGATCATTAACGCCGCGGCTGCCAGCAAGCCCGCGCCCTCGCCCAGGTTCTGCGAGGCAACGGTATAGGAGCCGCCGCCGTGGGGATAGGCGTCGATGGTCTGCCGGTAGCTGAAGAAGACGATGACTAGCAAGGCCACGATGGCGGCGCTCACCGGCACGATGTAGTGCACACCCATCATTCCCAGCGGGATGAGCAGTGTCAGGGCAGCTTCAGGGCCGTATGCAGCGGAGCTGAGGGCGTCGAGGCCGAAGACGGGAATGCCGGCGACTGGGCCGATGTGCTCGGCCCGCTCCTCGCTGGTAGCCAGCGGCCGGCCAAAGAGCAGGTCCTGAATGCGTGCGGTTATCGCCATGCGGTATTCGTCCGGCAGCCCGGAATTTAGAGAGGGGAAAAGGGCTGTCGATGAGATTGTCTCATAGGGCGGGGAGATCGCCGTGAACGGGCCTCAAACACCGATTAGATGTGCAAGGTAGTCGCCCGGCGAAATTACGGTTACGCCATTCCGGACTGACTCCGGGAAGTGCTTCAGATTGCCCGTCACAAGCCAGGCTCCCGCTGCGTGTGCCAGGGCAAGGAACGGTACGTCGTCTGGGTCTGGACATGCATGTGTCCACGACTCAGGGTCGTCAAGTCGCACGCTCCCCTCAATCAGAAGCTCCAGCCAAAGCGGAGGAAACCCATAACGGTGGAACTTCGGACGCCGGACAACTTCGCGATACTCATCGACGACTGCCGGACTGGTCACCGCCTGTACGTGCCCCTCCAGCACCCAATCGAACAAGATTCTTGCCGGTGCTCCACTTGGCTTGACGCCCGCGGAGACGATCACGTTGGTATCCAACACGGCCAATCTCATCATGCGGTTCGAAGCCGCCGAGAAGCACGGACCTGGCTGATCTCCTCATCGATCTCCTCGTCGCTTATCTCGCCGGCCGCCTCTGCAAGACGCCATCCCTCGCGCAGGCTGGCCAAGGCCATCGCCCGCCGCAATTCTCGATCTTGCTTGATCACGTCGCCAAACACAGGAACCAGAAAGTAGGCTGGACCCTTCTGTCCCACCAGAAGAGTTGTTTCTCCTTGAGGAACGTCCGCCAGAGCTTTAGCCCCGCGAGTTCTGAACTCACGCAGTGAAACGTGACGCATAAGACACCTCTCAGCGAGTGTAGCCTAAACGGCTACGGGCGGCAAGACGGTTCGCCGTCGCCGCGTGGCGTCCTGATTTGAACTCCGTCACGCTTGCAGGGGCCGGAGTACAATTTCTCCATAATGCTGAAAGGTGTGGCTATACTCGCAAGTGCCGCAATCATTGCAATTAGTGTGCCTGCTCAGCCCCAAAAAGCTGCCGACCGGGAAGAGGGGTCTGCGGCCCAGCGCCAGCAAGCCGTTGCCGATTCGGAAAACCTAAAGAAACGAGCCAGCGGCCCGGCAGAGCAAGCCAAAAACGATCCCGACCCGCCGAAGTGGTACGCATCCCTCGGACGACCTGATTGGTGGCTGGTTATATTGGGATTTGGGACCCTGCTGGTAGTTGGTTGGCAAACGAAGATATTGGGAAGATCCGTTGCTGTAGCCCAAAAGGCCGCCGACGCCGCCAAAACGAGCGCCGATATTGCTGCGGGGGTTTCAATTCCCACGCTGGCAATTGACGAATTCGGAATAGGTGATGTCGGAATCGCGAACGCAGAAGCTTTTTTCCAGTTTCCGAAAATCAAAATCACGATTAAGAACCACGGCCAGACTCCTGCCTTTCTAAAGTGGTGGTCTCTTTGCTTTACATGTGAGAATTTGCCAGATCTTCCAGTATACGAAGGACCTGGGCACGGGATGCCTCTTGAAAAAACGGTCGTTCCGCCAGGGGGAGCCTACACCCTTCCAGACTTGGCGTTCTTCCAGAGACAAGAATTTTCACTCGACGACGCGAAGGCAATCATCAAGCGAGAGAAAGTTTTTAACGCGTATGGTTATATCTGCTACGGCGATATTTTCGGCCACCATCTTCGAAGGCTCAAGTTCTGCGAGACTGTGCTCAACATTTTCGAAGGTCAGGGAATTTGTGATTGGTGGGGAGAATTGGCGCCCGCAATGTACACGGGCACTGATCGGCTTCCCGTTCAAGAAAAGACAAAGCAAAAACCAGGAGAACCAAAATAGGCGATACCCTTCGACGGTTGCCGGACTCCTGTAAGGGCGTGGAGAGATTGGCGACTTCAACAGAATTGCCTCTTACAGCACCTCGGCATTCGCCGCGGGCAGCGTGAAGTGGAAACGGCTGCCTTGGCCGGGTGTGCTTTCAGCCCAGATGCGGCCTCCGTGCTGCTCGACGATGCTGCGGCAGAGTGCCAGGCCCAGGCCGGTGCCGCCCAGCGCGCGGGAGTCGGAGGCGTCGCCCTGCTGGAAACGATCGAAGATGCGATCCAGCTTCTCGGTGTCGATGCCGCGGCCCTGATCTTCGACTGTGAAGCATACCTCGCTGGCGCCGAATGGATGTGCGGCCAGGCGAATGACGGTCTCAGGCGGCGAGAATTTTAGAGCGTTCGAAACCAGTTCGTTGAGCACCTGAAGAATACGCTCTTCGTCAGCCCAAACCGGCGCCGGCTCGGTCTCGAAGCGGAACCCAATGTGCATTCGCACCGCTTCTGCATGGGCAATGTCGGCGGCGCGGCGCAGCAGATCGACCGGCTCAAGGCGCTCCTTTTTCAGCCCCAGCATGCCCTTTTCTCCGCTGTCGAAATCGAGAATGTCGTTGACCAGCCGAACCAGCCGGTCGCAGTTGCCGATCGCCATTTCGATCATCTGGCGCTGCTTTTCCGGCCTCTTATCCAGAGAGCCAGAGGCGATGAGACCCAGCGAAGCCCGCAGCGAAGTGAGCGGGGTGCGAAGTTCGTGACTAACCGTGGAGATGAATTCGTCTTTCATTCTTTCCAGCCGTCGCCGGTCGGCGACGTCCTGGAAGGCGACGACCATGCCGGAGATCTGGCCGTCTTCGATAAGTGGAGTAGCCGTGTACTCAACCGGAATCGACGTGCCGTCGTGTCGCCAGAAGAACTCATCCCTCATGCGCACAGTTTCGCAGCGTCGCATGCCTTGCAGAATGGGGCTGTTGGTTTTGGAATACGGCGTGCCGTCGATGTGGCTGTGGTGGATGATCTCGTGCATGTCGCGGCCGGTCAGCTCTTCGGGGATATATCCCAATGCGCGCGCTGCAGCCTGGTTGACGAACGTCACGCGGCCGTCGAGATCGATGCCGTAGATGCCGTCGCCGACCGACTCCAGAATCAACTCGCGCTGTCGCGTAAGCAGGTGCAGCGCCTCTTCGGCTTGGTGCTGCTCGGTCACATCCATGCCGTGGTTGAGGATGAAGGGCCGTTCGCCGGGCAACTCCATGCGGCGGCTGCGGAGGGCAATGCGCCGATAAACGCCATCGCTGCGGCGAAGCGGGAGTGCGCCCTGCCACTCTTCGGCGGTTTCGAGCGTACGCAGGCATTCTCCGAAGGTCTTCTGGCCGTCCGCGTCCAAGAGATCCGTGAAGACGCGACCGATCAACGCCTCGGGGCGATAACCGAGCGTCTCCGCGGTGAATGCATTCAGCGAGGTCAGCCTGCCATCCAAGGTGCATGTAAACACAAAGCCCAGGCTGTTGCCCACCATCTCGCGATAGCGCTCTTCGCTCGAAAGCAGCGCCAGTTCCATCTCCCGCTGCGCAGTCACGTCCTGGCCGCTGACAATCAGAAACTGAATTTCGTGGTTAGGTCCTTTGAGCGGGCGGATGGTCCAACTGACGCGGCGGGTGAGACTGTCTGCAATGCGCCAACTGGTTTCGTGCGGACCCGAGACGTGGCCCGCGGCGGCTTCGCGTATCCTGCCCGCGGCCCATTCACGTTCATCCTCTTCGAGCACTTCTTCGACAAAAGGACGGCCCGCGGAGTCGGCCAGGCTCAGCCCGGTGAGCTGCGCGCAAGGCTCGTTCATTCGAACCACGCGGCCGGCCGTGTCCAGCACGGTAACCAGCGCGGGGATGGAGTCCAAGGTTGCAGCGACGAAGCATCGTTCAATGGCCAGAGCGCGCTCAGTTCGCTGACGAACGCGTTGCGCCTGCTCCTGGGCATGGATGCGGCTGTAGAGCTCAAGACGCGTGACTGCCTGGCGGCCCAGGACTTCAAGGAAAGTGAGGTGTTCCGGCGCGAAGGCGTTGGGCTTTCTGGACATGAGCGCCATGGTTCCGACAACTTGCTGGGCGCTGGTGATGAGCGGAACTCCGGCATAGGAGCGGCACGGCTCGGCGCCGGCCAGGGGAATGCCTTGCGGAGGAAAGCGCTGGTCCTCGGCCGCATCCCGAATCAACAACGGCTCGCCTTTTTTGAGGACCCACTGGCAGGCGGTGGAGGAACGCGGCTGCTCTTGCGCATTGAAACCGAACTGCGCCTTGAACCATAGGCGGTTGAAGTCCATCCAACCGATGTAGGCGTAATTCGCTCCACTCAACACGGCGGCAAACTCAATCAATTCATCGAGAGCCGGGTCTGGGTTGCGATCGAATATGTCAAACTCCGACCGCGAGGCCAATACCTGGAACTCTGCAAGCTTTGAACTCTGAACGGCACTCATCAGGCAAGCTCACCCCGAAATCAGTATCCGATAGTAAACGCGTGTAGACACTTCCACAAAGAGGGGAATTATGTGGGTAGCGCGGTGCGACCTAAGTAACTCTAAGTTTCAGACTAATTTACGGACGAGGATTACCCGGGGGTTACTCGTGGCTGCGTTGGTTGGCGCGGGATTCCTTGTAAGACAGAGGGTTCGATCGTGTCTTACACGCCGGGAGCCGCGTGAATGCTGGTTAGATCGTTGCTGGCCGGGGTAATCTTCAGGTAACCGAGGGAGGTAACCTGGTTCGAAGAGATTGTGATCGACGATGAGGGCGCTGCCGATGATTCTGAAACCATGCTACGATTTGGTCATATGGCTACGGCCCTTCAAATCCCGCTGCATGAATACCTCGGCATCAGCTACAGGCCGGACCGCGAGTATGTGGACGGAGAGGTGCGGGAGCGAAACATGGGCAAGTACGAGCACGCACGAGTTCAGGCGCTCTTGGCGGCATGGTTTGGCGCGCACGAGAAGGCTTGGGGCGTCCAGGTCGTTACCGAGCAGCGAGTTCAGGTGTCGTCGACTCGTATTCGGATTCCCGATGTCGCCTTGCTCGCAAATGGAGCCCAGCCGGACGTAATCGTCGATCCACCCCTGCTGGTGATCGAGATTCTTTCGCCGGACGATAGCTACTCCGATACGCAGGAGCGCGCCCAGGACTACCGCGCGATGGGCGTGGAGACGGTTTGGATCATCGATCCGAAGACGCGCAGCGGGCGCATGTGCTCTGGGGCAGAGTGGGTGGAATCCTTGCGGCTTGAGGTTAAAGGGACGCCGTTATTTGTCGATCTTCCTGAGATATTCAGCCAGTTGACATCGGCGTGAGGGTTGCGCTTACGGCGGAAGGTACGCGGTCTCGATGCTTAGCCGCGGAATTGAATTTCGTTGAAGTGGGCGCAGCCCACTTGATACCTGTTCCCACAAGTGCTAGTCTATCGATATGCCAACTGCCTCTGTCATCAAGAATGCCGACTTTCAGTTGATCTCAGAGTTCGCACAGCCCGATGCGAAAAGGCGCCTGTCGCTGGGAGAAGCTCTACAAGGCGCCACGGCATACAACATTTATCGGAATCCGCTTGGCCAACTCATTCTGGATCCGGTAAAGACGATTCCTGCCTCTGAGATGTGGCTCTACGAGAATGCGCAGGCGCTGGCCAGCGTGAAACAAGGGCTGAGAGAGTCGGCCGAGGGGAAGAGCGTCGCTCGCGGCTCGTTTGCCAAATACGCCCGGAAATAGGCATGCGGCGGAAGATCAAGTTCACGCCCACCGCGGATAGGCAGTTGACGGCGCTTGAAAATGCACCGTCGAAGGCGGCGCTGCTCGGGCAGGTGCGGAAGGCGATCGGCTACCTCGAAATTGACCCGCATCATCCCGGCTTGCAGACCCACGAGTTTAGTTCGCTGACAGGCGTAAATGGCGAACGAATATTTGAGGCCTACGCCCAAAACAACACTCCCGGCGCCTACCGCGTTTTCTGGCACTACGGTCCGGACGAAATCAGGGGCAGAAAACGAACTCAGGTGATTACTATTGTTGCGATAACGGCGCATCCGTAGGGGCGGTGAGGCACTCAGCTTTAGGTGAAGGTCGTCATGTCGGGTACCCGTTCTATTGATTGACCGCGGCTACTTCGTGCAGCCAGCCTGGAGCCTTCAATAACTCGCGAGGACGGGAGCCGTCGGCGGGGCCTACTAATCCGTCGCGCTCCATCAGGTCGATCAGATGGGCGGCGCGGCCGTAGCCGATTCGCAAACGGCGCTGGAGAAGCGAGGTCGAGGCTTTGCCGAACTCGAAGACTAACTGTACGGCGTCGTTGAAGAGAGGATCGTTTTCGTCCGGGTCGGAATTCGAGCCTTCGACTGTGGCGCGATCATCCTTGGGAGTTTCGAGGAAGCCTTCGACGTATTCGGCCTGGCCTTGCTGCTTCCAGAAGCTGACGACGGCGGCGGTTTCTTTCTCGCTTACATAGGGGGCGTGCAGGCGCATCAACCGGCTGGTTCCGGGCGGCAAAAAGAGCATGTCACCTCGCCCCAGCAGAGCCTCTGCGCCGTTGGTGTCGAGGATGGTGCGCGAGTCGACCTTTGTCGCCAGGCGGAAGCTGATCCTGGTGGGCACGTTGGCTTTGATAAGGCCGGTGATCACGTCGACCGAGGGGCGCTGCGTGGCCAGAATGAGATGAATGCCGACGGCGCGGGCCATCTGCGCGAGGCGGGTGATGGATTCTTCGACGTTGGCGCGGTCAAGCATCATCAGGTCGGCGAGCTCGTCGATGATGATCACGATGAAGGGTAGCGGCTCGTTATCTTCCGCGTCGTCGAAGAGCGAGGGCATGGTGTTCTCGAAAAGCTTGTTGTACTGGTCGATGTTGCGGACGCTTCGACTGGCGAGCAGCTTGAGGCGGCGCTCCATCTCTCGCACCGCGTTGCGCAGGGCGTTCGCGGCCAGCTTGGGCTCGGTGATGATGGGGGTGAAAAGGTGCGGGATGCCTTCGTACATGCCCAGTTCGACGCGCTTGGGATCGACGAGAATGAGCCGCACCTGCGCGGGCGTGGTGCGGAACAGCAGGCTCATAATCATGGCGTTAATGGCCACGGATTTGCCTGAGCCCGTGGAGCCGGCGATGAGGACGTGAGGCATGGCGGCCAGGTCGGCGGTGACGATGCGGCCGTTGATGTCCTTGCCCATGGCCAGGGTGAGGCGCGAGCGCGATTTGGCGAAGGTCTCCGACTCGAGAACGTCGCGAAGGTGAATGGTCTCGCGCTCGTGGTTGGGAACCTGTATGCCGACGGTGCTTTTGCCTGCCATGCGTTCGATGAGAATGGATTCGGCGCGCATGGCCAGGCAGAGGTCGTCGGCCAAGCCGGTGACGCGCGAGTACTTCACGCCTGCTTCGGGCTTGAACTCATACGTGGTGACCATGGGCCCGGGGTTGATTTGGACAACCTGACCGCGCACATCGAACTCGGCGCATTTTTCCACCAGGACTTTGGCTTCATCGCGCAGCTCGTCTTCGCGGACGGCTTGCGGGCCCTCGCCGGCGTTGAGCAGAGTGCTGGGCGGCAGCTTGAAGCCGCTGAGATTTTTGGGAGCGACTGTAGCGTGGCGCATGTCGGCATCGGCGCGGCCGTGAATTGCGATTTCGTCGGCAGAGTGCGCCGAGGCGGGTTCGGACTCGAATTGAAATGACGCAGGGCGAGTTTCGACGGGGCGCGTCCAGGCTGGCACGGGCTTTGCTTCTCGCGGCACAGGCTGGCTCGCTGTTCCGGTGTCCCAAGGATCAAAGGCTTGAGCCGGGGCGACCGGCTGCATTGGCGGCGCAGGGGTGGGGACTTCATGTAACGCCGGGGCGACCGGTGCTTCGGCGCGCTCCCAAATGCTGGGACGGCGATCGACGACGGGGATTGGTTCCTCAACAGCTTGTAAAGGAGTTCGCTGGTAGGCGGGGATGTCTTCGAGCGCGTCGGCTTCCGCTTCATGCTTGCGGCGGAAGAATCCGAAAACGCTCCGACGCGGCGCATGTTGGAATGAGACGGGCTCCGGTTCCTCTTCGTTCTCGGCCTCTATCTGTTCAGCGCGCTCTTCGCGCCAGTTGCGCCAGCGGTCGTGGAGGGAGACAGCGTGGAGCCAGCGGTCTTGGACATGCTCACTAACGACTGCGAAGCTTACGGCGGAGGCGAAATAGAGACCGGCGGCGGCCAGTACGGCGGCTACCAGCCATGCGCCCTGGATGTTGAGGTAGGTGACGAGAAGGCCTGACATCAGGCGGCCGACGACGCCCTCGATGGGGAGCACATGAAGCCAGCGCCAGTGCCAGGGCAGCAGGCCGAAAACGGTAGGAACAAAAGCAAGCGCCAGCAGAGTGCCGGTCCAGCGCAGCCAGGCGGAGCCGCCGGAGCGGGAATGCATCCAGGTCCAGCCGATTCCGCCGAGCCATAAGGGCAAGAAGAAGGCGGTGACCCCGAGCGATTGCAGCAGCAAGTCGCCCAGCCATGCGCCGAAGAGGCCGATCCAGTTGCGGACGGCATGGGGCAGAGCCGTGTCGGTTGCGGTGTTCAGCGACGGGTCGGCGGCGTGGTAAGTAGCCAGCGAGAGGAGCAGGAGGAGCGACACCAGCAGCAGCAAGAGCCCAAGAAACACGTTCAGGGGACGGCTCCGCGTGGGGGATAAGACGATGCGAATGGGTTTCATGGCTGGGGCGCTCCCGCTCTTGTGCCGCCCGGGAGTCTGCCGCGAGCGAGCCTGAGGAGCGGGCGAAGAGTCCCAGAGCAGCTTTTATTATCCGTGCGCGGCAGGGGGATTTTGGGCAAATGTGGGCAGGGGGAACCTTGGTGTGGACCCCCGTTCAGGGGTCAGAGATCAGGGATCACGGATCGGGGCGGCGAGCGGGGAATCCTGGAGCGGAGGTGGTCAGAGGAGCTTTGAAGTTATTGAATCAGGCCTTCGGTTTTCAAGACTTCGATGCAGCGTCTCAAACCGCCGTCGTTGGTAAGTATCCCGAATTGCTTTCGGGCGGCGACTGCACACAAAAGAATATCGACCGGACCGCATTGGACTCCATGATCCTGGCAGAAGTTGTACAGGCGGGCGGCCTCCACATAGTCGGCGGGAGTGATTTCTTCGTCGAGAAATGGATCGAGAAACCTCTCAGTCTTGGCGAATTGAGCGCGATTCCTTATGCCTGAAAGTATTTCCTGGCGAATTGGGCCGACAATTGCTGCGCGACCGTCCCGAATGGCATCCGTAAGCTGCGTGAGCATCTGTTGCTCAGCGGCGCTGATGCGGGTCAAATCGCGACGCCTGAGCGCAAGCGACCAAACGCAGGTGTCAACGATGACTTTCAATCCGGGTCGAGCTCAATGCGGTCGAGCTGCCGCATCTTCTTATAGTCGTAATCGGGATCGAAGTCGATAGTGCCGAAGAGGTCGAGAATTTGCAACTGTTTGCGGCGGCGGATGTACTCGTCCAGTGCTGCAGTTACGGCCTCCTTCTTGGTTTTGTGATCGCCGATTCGCCGCGCCTCTTCTATTAGATTGTCGTCCAGTGCCAGATTGGTCGCCACGGTACACCCCCGAACACGTGTAGAGTACCACACATTGCGATGTGTGAGTGCGGCGGGAGCTACTTCTTCAGTCTGCGGGTGATGCTGCGGAAGGCCTTCTTCAGCGAGTGCGCCGGGGAGGATTTGAGGGGGCCGATGAGGCTGTGGCGAGCGGCGCTTAGGCGCAGGCGGAGAAAGGCGAGATCTTCGGAGAGTTGCTTGCTGCGGAACTGCAGAATGCCCAGGCCGTATTGAGCCTTGATGCGCGTGAAGCGGTAGTCGGAGGAGTGTTCGGCGACGAAATTTTCGATTGCGGTCAGGACACCGTTTCTCGGGCCGCCTTCGCGAACGGCATTGAAGTGGATGCGGTTTGCGCCTTCGCTGTCGGCCAATTCGCTGCGGCCGCGAACGATGCCCTTGCGCTCGTAGGGCTGGCGAAACTCGGTGGGGACGGTTTCGGGCTGGTAGTACATGTCGCGGCGGCCATAGGGGCGTCCGACGTCGTGGAAGAAAATCATTCCTCCGGGAATGAGCAGGGCGCGTTCTCGGATCAAGCACAATTCGTTGAAGACGGTATACCAGTTGTGATCGCCGTCGATGAGGATGCAGTCGAACTTGCCGTTGAGGTTTGGCAGGGCGTCGAGACTGTTGCGTTTGTGGACCGTGACGCGCGTGTCGCCGGCGTACTTTAGGCCAAGATCGGCGTCGAGGCAGGGGTCGAGGATGGTGTAGGAGATGTCAGCCAGCTTGAGAATCTCATCGGTGCTGAGCCCGGTGCTGGCGCCGATCTCGCAGAAGCTCTTCCAACCACGCTTTCGCGCGAGAGGGACGATGATGTGGCGGGCGAACTTTTGCATATTAGAGTTCTCGGGCGAAGAAATATCCTATTGGCTATGGGCACCGGCCTCAATCGCGCTGACTTCGATAAGAATAGGCGTCATTTCGCCCATGTTGGTTCGTCTCTCAAGTTTGCCACTTAAGGTGACGCTTTGTCCGAGCCTCTTCAGGGCAACCGATTTGAGCTGGTCCCCTGAGCTTGAGGAGAAAAGCAGCCTGAGCCGTTTGGCTGGCCCGCACTGGATGGACGCTAACTCCGGTAGTTGCGGAGTGCATGCGATATTGACTGGCCTCGGCAATTCGATTGCGAGATAGCTAACTTTCACATCCGTCTTCTTGTCCTCCCCATAACCAGGGGGCCCGTACCCATGCATCAATCGAATTGTCCCGGTCAATGTAACCGGCCTATCCGCGGGCTCCATGAGCACCTGCGCATGCGCGATTCCGAACGCACAAAGTGCGATCAAAAGAGGTGCAGGGACCTTCATAGCAACTTAACTCCCGATGATCTTCGCTCCCCAGATCAACAGCGCGCCGCCCAGCAAAATGCGGTAGATGGCGAACACGGTAAAGCCGTGCTTGCGCACCCAGTGCAGGAACCACTCGACCACGCCGAGAGCGACGAAGAACGAGACCACGGTGCCGATGGCGAGCACGATCCAGCGTTCCGGATTCATGACGACGTGAGCGACCGCGGCTCCGGCGGCCTCGGCGGCTTTGCTGGGGTGCAGCTCCTTCATAAGGTCCCAGCATGTGGCGGCCATCATGGTGGGAATGGAGAGCAGGAAGCTGAATTCGAGGGCTGAGGGCCGGTCGAGGCCCACCAACTGACCGGAGGCTATGGTCGACATGGAACGCGAAGTGCCGGGAAAGACCGCAGAGAGCGTCTGGCAGAGACCGATCCAGATGGCCTGGGGAAGAGACATCTCCTCGACATGGGTGGTGCTGGGCTCGCGGCGATCGGACCACGCATCGATGATCCACATGACTATGCCGCCGAGCAGCAGCGCGATGGCCATGGCCTGAATGCTGCCCAAGTTTTTTTCGCTCCATTTGTGCAGCAGCAGAGCGGGAACCGACGTGAACGCGAAGGCGATGAGGGTGAGCGAGATGGGGTGATTGAGCCAGTTCCTATCGCCGTTTTCGCCCTTGGGAAAGGTGCGCATGAAATCGACGATACGCACCAAGAAAAGGAGGCAAAGCGCCATGATAGCGCCAAACTGAATGACGATGGTGTACATCTTCCAATAGGCATCGTCCAGCGGAATCTTCATCAGCGCTTCACTGATGCGCAGATGCGCGGTCGAGCTGACGGGCAGGAACTCGGTCAAGCCTTCGACGATGCCGAGCAGAACGGACTGAAGATAAGGATTCAAAAACCCTCCAGGGATCGGTTGACGCTGTGCTTCCGCTCACTCTCGAAGCCGCCGGAATAGTGTCGGGATGTGATTTGAGTCCACGAAAAGGATACATCAGGGGATGAAGGGCGCGCTTTTTTGAGGCTGTTCCCGGCTCACTCCATGTCAATCCCGTAGACGGGCACGCCTTGATCCAATTTGAAAACCAGAGCGCCGGCGCGAAAGGTGTAATCGGACTGAGGGAACTTGGCCCTCAGCCGCTCGACCAGCTCTTTGGCGTGGCCGTGGGCTTCGTCGGACTTCTTGTCGTTTCCGTCGGCGTGGTACATGTCGGCGAGGACCGCCTGGCGGTAGACGGCTTGGTAAAGAGCCTGCGCGGTGCGCGGACCGTCGGGAAACTCAGCCGCGTATTTCTCGTAGACTTCCGATTCCTTCTCCGGGCATTTGGGCGAGCCTTGCCAGTCGCCGCAAAGCTTGTTGTCGATGAGGTCGAAGGCAGCCAAGTTGGCCTGGCGGGTGTTGGGATAAAGCTTGATGACCTTCTTCAGTTCATCCTCGTCCATGAGGTCGTGCATGTAAGGGTCTCGTTCTTTCGCGGAGTGACGCGAGGCAGCGTCGGCCTTCTGAATCTGCCATAGATCGTCGGCGGCGCGCCATGCAGCTTCAGGCACCAGTGGCGAGTTGGGAAACATTTCAACGACGCGTCGATAGAGCAGGCGGGCGCTTTGCGCGGCGTTGGCGGGACCGCGCGGATCGGATGCCAGCGACTCCTGGTTGGCGGCTTCGCCCATCAGAATCTGGTCGCCGTTGGGGGTGTTTTCGACGACGATGCCCTTGGCCTCGATCCAGCCGGAGACGGGCGGCGGCGAGTCGTTGCTGTCGAAGACGGGCCTGTCCTTCTCGTTCAATTCCTCAATATCGGTATTGGCATAGACGCGCATCCATGGACCGCTTTTTTCGGCAACGACCATCTCGCGGCCGATCTGCACGCGGTCGATTTTTTGCGACCCGAGATCGGGCGCTACGTAAAGCACGGTGATGCGCAAGGCCGCGGCACGAGGGCCGGCCATGGGCTTGATCGGCTGCTGAGGCTTCTTTTGAGCGTTGGCAGGCAGGGTGGCGCAGAGCAGGGCTAGAGCGGCGGCGACGTTGATTGGTGCGGGGAAGCGGGTTTTCATCACAGGGAAAATCATAGAAGGAACGTCTCAACAAGTCGATGCTTTGAAAGGGCACAACTTCAGTCGTGCCGCAAAAATTTGCCCAATGGGCGTGGGCTTTAGCCCCTGAGGGACGCCGTCAGGCTTCGGTGAGGATCTGGGCGAGTTGTGCGGGGTCGACGTTGCCGCCGCTGACTACGGCCACGGCTCTGCGGTAAGTAGGTAGTTCGCCGCCGTGGAAGAGCAAGGCTGCTGTAGCGACCGCTCCGCTGGGCTCGGGAACGAGGCGAGTGGCGGCAACGATGGCGCGCATGGCGGCTCGGATCTCAGCCTCAGTGACGGTGATGATGCCGTCGACGAATTCCTGGATATGGGCGAAGTTGCGCCGGCCGACGCTTTGGGTGCGGAGGCCGTCAGCGATGGTGCGAGAGACTAGCTCGGCAGGCCAGGTGACGATCGCGCCGGCGCGAAAGCTTTCGGCGGTGTCGCCGGCTAGTTCAGGCTCGACGCCGAAGACGTTGGCTTGCGGATGAAGGAGTTTGACCGCAGTAGCCACGCCGCCAAGCAGGCCGCCGCCGGAGACTGGAGCGAGGACGAGGTCTACGTTTGGCAAGGCTTCGACAATCTCGAGACCGCAGGTGGCTTGGCCGGCAATGATCTGCTCGTCGTCGTAAGGCGGAATGACAATGTAGCCGTACTCGCGGACCAGCTCGTCGGATTTGGCCAGGCGGTCACTCGATGCGGGACCAACATCGACGATCTCGGCGCCCAGAGCCAACGTAGCGGCGCGCTTGACGGCCGGTGCATTCGAAGGCATGACGATGACGGCTTTGGCGCCGACTTCGCGCGCGGCATAGGCTACGCCTTGCGCATGATTGCCGCTCGAATAAGTGATGACGCCGTGCGCGATTTCTTCCGGGGTGAGCTGGAGGATTTTGTTCGATGCGCCGCGAATTTTGAATGCGCCGATGGGTTGAAGGCTTTCGGCTTTTAGAAAGATTTCTTTGGCGGTGCCGAATCCGGAAAGGCCGGGAAATTGCGCGCGGACGAGCGGAGTCTTTACGGCGATATCGGCAATGCGGTGAGCGGCGGCGCGGATGTCCTCGAGGACGATGAGGGGCTCTGGCATTTCTTGAACACCTGACTAGGAAAGATCTGCGGGATGAACGGCTTCAATGTCAGTGAAGCGCACGAAGTCTCGTGTGTTGAATGTAAGGATGCGCTTAACGCCGTGCACATGCATGGCGGCGGCGAGTCGGGCGTCGTGTACCTGGACGCCGGAGACGTTGTGAGTAACGAGGAGCCTGCGCCACTCGAAATGAATATCGGGTGTGTCGGGGAGCAATGTGATCCGGGATTCAATTGCGAATGCGCGGCGGTCAGCTTGCGCTGGGGTCAGGCCATATCCATTGCGATTGGCGGGTCTCGTCAGCGCATTCCAGAATTCCCCGAGGTTTTGCGAGGTGTAGCAAAGGTCGGCGTGAGCTGATTGCAATCCGCCGAGGGCTCTGGCCACCATGATTTGATCGGGTTGATCGGGCTCGACCCAGCGGAGCAATATGTTGCTGTCAAGGAGAACCTGCATTTGCTGCACCTAAGTGCGGTCCTCGTAAAAGCTTTCACGCGTGAATGCCGAAGTGGGCAGGCTGGGGCGATTCTCCCATCCTTCACCGACTTCTCTCAGCATGGCATGCAAATCTCCACGGGTAAGCTTTTTCTTGCTTTTGGCATTACGGGCCTGGTGGACTTCGAGAAGTTTGGCAGCGTAGTTTTTCAGCTCCATACCGTGCGAGGCGGCCTCAGCGGCCAGACTGGCTTCGAGTTCGGGGCTGACTTCGACTTCGATCGTCATGATGGCCTCCCGTACTTTTCATTATCCGCTGAATTACGTGGGAAATGGAAGCCTTTACGCTGAAATCGATCGTCAGGCTCTTCAGCGACAGGTCCCTTTCGGTGACTGAATGAGAGGCGCGATACAATGAATACACGTATTCACCTGGAGGTAGTTGTGCCAACTTCAATCAGGCTTGCTCCGGAGATCTCGGAACGGTTGGATCGGCTGGCTGCCAAGACGGGCCGTACAAAGGCCTTTTATCTGCGGGAGATTATTGAAGACGGCATCGGTGAGCTGGAGGAGTACTACCTGGCCGCCGAAACGCTGCAGCGGGTTCGCAAAGGTAAGGAGCGCGTGTACTCCGCGGCTGCGGTGAGGAAAGATCTTGGCCTGGACGATTGAGTACGCCGAGACCGCGAAGAAGCAACTGCGCAAGCTAGGCAAAGTTACTGCGCGCCGCATTATCGATTTTATGGATGAGCGCGTTGCTCCGAGCGACGATCCGCGCAAATTGGGCAAAGCTCTCAAGGGCTCTCTCGGCGATCTATGGCGCTACCGCGTGGGCGACTACCGCGTACTTTGCGACATTCAAGATCGAGTGTTGACGGTTTTGGTCTTGCAGATTGGGAATCGCCCGGAAGTCTATCGGTGACGGGTTGTTTCTCCTCGAATCGGCAAAGAGTAGCCCACACACGTATTTTGAGGAATGGGCCAACGTAAATTAAAGTCGAACAGCACGTGCGCTTGATGATGGAATAAAATCGTTCGCATGGCGAACGCCATATATTGCTTAAACGGCCACTATGTTGGCCTCTTGAATCCAGGGCATCGCGGACGTGCGTCAATGGGCCGACTCCGAGTAATGATGGAAAGCCCTCAAATAGAAGAGAGAACAATCCAAGCATTTTGTACAAAATGCGGTGCCAGAAATATCGCCGGGTGCGAACATTGCCATACGCCTATCAACCATCGATACGCCGGGGATGTTCACAACTTTTGCGCGGGGTGCGGCAAGCCGTTTCCTTGGACGGAAACGGAGCTTATGGCTGCGAGGGAATACACGGACGAGCTTGAAGAATTGAGCATTGAGGACAAAACGGTTTTGAAGGCAACGTTCACTGATTTGACGGTCGATTCTCCAAAGACAGAGATTGCAGCCAGCCGGTTTAAGAGAATTCTGCAAAAACTCACGCCGGATGTCGCAGAGATCATCAGGAAAATGATTGTCGACATTGCGAGCGAGACGACAGTCAAGCTGCTCAAGGGATGAGCACAAAGTCCCGAAGCGAGTCGTTGGGAGAGGCGGCGGAGGGTGGTTTTGCGGATCTGCGGGTTGATCCGGTGTCTGTTCAGGGGACTTGCTCGGGGTGAATCGCCTCGATCGATGGGAAGCGGGCGAAGTCGCGCGTGTTGAGGGTAAGGATGCGTTTGACGCCGTGAACGTGCATGGCGGCGGCGATGCGGGCGTCGTGAACCTGGACGCCGGAGATGGCGTGAGCAACGAGGAGCCCGCGCCAGACGAGATGCACTCGGGGATCGTCGGACAGCATTGGGATTTGGTCTTCGATCGTCTGCGCTCGCCGATCGGCTTCCAGCGGCGTCAGGCCGAAGCCGTTGCGATCCAGCGGCCGTGTCAGAACGTTCCAGAACTCGCCGAGGTTCTGCGAGGTGTAGCAGGGAAGGTCACCCGCACGAATAAGGGAATCGACGGCGTGATCCACGAGTGGTTGCAAGGGGTCTCCGGACTCGAGCCAGCGGATAAGGATGTTGCTGTCGAGCAGTATGCGCATGGCCGGCCTACGGGTGGTCGCCGTAGATGCCTTCGCGGGTTAGGGCGGAGTCTGGAAGGTGCGGCAGATGCTCTAATCCGGCCCGGAGCTCGCCGAGCATTTTATGGAAGCCTTCGACCGTGAGCTGTTTCTCCGCGGTCGGCGGCGCGGGCCGGTTTGCGCGCAGAATCTCAAGAGCCAGAGACTCCGGTTCCACTCCACGCCGTGCCGCCTCCGCCGTGTACGCGGCTACAAGCTCGGAGTCGAGTTCGATGGTCAGGGTCATGGCATCCTCCTGTGGTCATTATCGGCCCAATTGGGCTTAAAACGAAAGCTCCGAAATGCGGCAGGAGGCTAAAGTGCTCAGATTTCGAGGATCACGGGCATGATCATGGGGCGGCGGCCGGTGGTTTTCTGAATCAGCCGCTTCAAATCGGCGCGGACTTTTTCTTTGACGGTGCCGTAGTCGGATTTTTGCTCGGTGCTCAAACCATCGAGAGTCTTGAGGAGCACTTCTTTGGCTTGGTCGGTGATGTCGGCGCCGCCGAAGCCGCGCATGATGACTTCAGGCTGCTGCTCCACTTTGCCGGAGCGCTTGTTGATGGCCAACACGGCGAGGACAATTCCGTCTTCAGAGAGAATGCGGCGGTCTTTGATGACCAGATCTTCCACCACATCGTTCGAAGACCCGGAATCGATGAGGATGCGCCCTGAGTTGACCTTGTCTTTCTTGCGGGCGTCGTCTTTGTCCACTTCCAGAACGTCGCCGTCTTCAATGACGATGGCGTGCTCCACCGCGCCTGTCTCCATGGCCAGGCCGGCGTGGCGGACCAAATTGCGATAGTCGCCGTGGATGGGAATGAAAAACTTGGGCCGGACAAGGTTGATGAGCAGGCGCTGTTCTTCCTGGGCGCCGTGACCGCTGACATGAATGAGGCCGTTGGAACCGTCGTCGCAAATGACGTTGGCGTCGCGGCGATAGAGGTGGTCGATGACGCGGAAAATACTTTTTTCGTTGCCGGGAATAATGCGGGAGCTGAGCACCACAGTGTCGCCGGCTTCGATGTGGGCGTGACGATGATTGTCAACGGCGGCGCGGCTGAGCGCGCTCATCGGCTCGCCCTGCGTTCCGCTGATGAGAAGCATCAACTGGTCAGGCGGGTAGTCGCGCAACTGGCCGGGATTGATGACCAGGCCCTGGGGAATGTCGATGTAGCCGAGGTCCTGCGCAATCTCGGTGCTCTCCATCATGGAGCGGCCGATGACAGCGACTTTGCGGCCGTGCTTGCGGGCCAGGTCGAGGGCAATGCGGATGCGATAGATGGACGATGAGAAGCAGGTGAAGAAGAGCTTCTTCTTGGTCTGCGAAAAGACCTCGTCGAGACGGGGAATGACGGCGCGCTCGCTCGGTGTGTAGCCGGAGCGCTCGACATTGGTCGAGTCCTGAAGCAGAGCCAGCACGCCACGTTTGCCGTATTCGGCGAAGGTGTGCAGGTCGAACGCGTGCCCGTCGATGGGCGAGAGATCGATCTTGAAGTCGCCGGTGTGGATGATGACGCCGATCGGAGTCTCGATAGCCAAAGCCACGCAGTCCACCAGCGAATGGGTGACGCGAATGGGCTCGATGGTGAATGGGCCGATCGAGAATCTTTCCTTGGGCGTGATCTCGATGAGTGTGGTCTCGTCGAGCAGGTGATGCTCTTCGAGCTTGCCCTCGACATAGGCCAGGGTGAACTCGGTGGCGTAGACCGGCACCTTGAGTTCGGAGAGAATCCAGGGCAGCCCGCCGATGTGGTCCTCGTGGCCGTGGGTGAGGATGATGGCGCGGACATGCGCCTTGTTTTCAATCAGGTAAGTGATATCGGGGACAACGATATCCACGCCTAGCAATTCCGACTCGGGAAACATCAGCCCGGCGTCGATCACGATAATGTCGTCTTCCCATCGCAGCGCCAGGCAGTTCATGCCGAACTCGCCCAGCCCGCCCAGCGGAATGATCTTCAGTTTTTTAGTGTGCATCTGTCAGTTTTGATGTTAGCACTTGAAGGGCAGGGAGTAGGGAACAGGGAACAGGGAACAGAGAGTACGGTGGGCCGATGTTTTATTCGCCAGGAAAGCGGACGCCGAGAGCGGTGCGCGCGGCTTCGAGCAGGCGCGACATGGCGAGCGAGAGTGCGTGTGTGATCTCTGGGCTTTCGCGCTTGCCATCGCGAAGCAGCGCGCAGAAGTGGGCCGTCTCGTAGTTGAATCCGGTTGACTGAAAGGGCCGGTCGATTTTAACGATGCGTTTGACTTTATAGTGGACGGTGGCGCGCGAGGGGTTCCACCAGTTTTCGTGGATGGTGGCGTAGCCGAGCGGTCCCGAGAGCAAGGCGTCGCCGCGGCTGAGCAGGTCGAGGCCAGTGTGGAGCTGGGCCATGCCGCGTTCGTGCTCGGTTTGGAAGAGAGCCAGCGCGTCTACTCCGGCTGAATTCAAGCGGCCCAAGGTCTGGACGGACTTCAAATCTCCTAGCCAGTCGAGTGCAAGGAAGGCTTCGTAAGGGCCGATGCCCATGATGCCGCCGCCACCAAGCTCGCGAAATCGCAGCGGGTATTCGGGAGGCAGCGTTGCATCGCAATGGCCGGCGCGCACGAATCCGACGGGTCCAATGGGATCGGCCTTGAGATGCTCGCGCAGGCGCTGGTAGAGAGGGAAGAAAGGTGGCTTCATAGCTTCCATGAAAAGCCGGTCGTGGCGGCGCGCGTCGGCGAGGACCTCGACCAGTTGGCGCTCGTTGAGGGTGGCGGGCTTTTCGCAGAGCACATGTTTGCCGGCGGCGAGAGCTTTGAGACAGAATTCAGCGTGGCTATCGGGATGGGTGGCGACATAGACGGCGTCGACATTGGCGGCTAGCAGGTCATCAAACGAATCTGGTGCAAAGGGCACGCTGAATCTGGCGGCAGAGACTTGAGTGCTATCGCGGTTGCGGCCCCAAACGGCGTCGAGCGTTGCGGATTGGACGGCCTCGAGGCCCTCGGCAAAGCGGGCGGCGGCGCGGCCGGGGCCGATGATGGCCCAGCGGATGGGCTGCAATTCCTTTGGTCGAAGGGTTCGCACCGCTACAGCGTACAGTGTTGAGCCTTCATTCCGTCGAAAAAGCCGCGCGTGGGTGTGGCACACAATTGTGTCGGCCCGCCGATATGACCTCGCGGCGTGATTGCAGTCGTCGGATTAAGTTGGTCCTGCCCGGACGAGGGATTGCCCTAAACGTATAGCTTCTTGACGATCATTCGGCCATAAACCCATGAGCCAAGAAGAAGGGTCGCGCTAATTACGAGCCATATTGAATAAGTCAGTCTTTGCTGTTCAAGCGGGCCCCAAAGGTAGCAGGCCGCTATAACCAGGAAAATCAAGGATGAAACCGGGTTCGCGACACCTGATGCGGGGTCTCTCTTGTCTTCTGCAACTTTTTCCCAGCGCACCTCTTCCTTTGGGGCCACCGCGCTTTTGAGAATGAAGCTTCCCGCGCGCCTGATTCCGAAATTCTCTCCAATGATGAAGAGGTCAAACACAAAAACAATCAAGGGGACAAGACCAAGCAGGAGGCCGGTTGGCAAAGATTGAAACCTAAAGCTTCCCAAGCCGAAGATGCTGATGATTGCCGTAAGCTTCATCTTGACAAAGGAACCGCGCCTTTGCTGTGAGGCTGCAATTTCCGTACGCAAATCCTTCAAGAAATCACCATCGTCTCTCATTTTCGTGTTCCTCTGACGAAGCTATTCTGCCCTTTTTTACGGCCAGGTGTTCCAGCGATTCTTTTCTAACTTTGAAGGGCGTCAACGCCAAATTCTCCTACCGCAGCAAATCTTCCAGCGTTGTGCTGAGGTCGGTCTTTTCGTCGCGATATTTCACAATGACGGGGGCATAGAGGGAGAGTCCCCAGGACTCGGCGTTGGGATGGGCTTTGCCTGCGACGAGGGCGCGAGAGCCGGGGACTACGACGGCGTTCTCGGGAACGATCATCGGCATATCGGCCGAGGCGCGAATGATTGCGCCATGGACGAGATCGAAGACAGGCGTGCCGCGAGTAAGGATGGTTCCGGCCGCCAGCACCGCGCCCTTGCGGACTATTGTGCCTTCGTAGACGCCGCAGTTTCCGCCCACCAGCACGTCGTCTTCAATGATCACGGGGCTGGCGTTGACGGGCTCGAGAACGCCGCCGATCTGGGCTGCGGCGCTGAGATGAACGCGCTTGCCGATCTGTGCGCAGGAGCCGACCAGCGCGTGCGAATCGACCATGGCGCCTTCGTCGACGTAGGCGCCGGTGTTGATATACATGGGGGGAGCGCAGACCACACCGCGCGCCACGTAGGCTCCGGAGCGGACCGAGGAGCCGCCGGTTACAATGCGAATGCCGTCACTGGCGGTGAAATGGCGGACGGGGTAGGTGTGCTTGTCGACAAAAGAAAGGCCTCCGGCCGGAATCTCTTCAAGGACGCCGATGCGAAAGCCGAGCAGGATGCCACGCTTGACCCAGGCGTTGACGCGCCATCCGGTGGGCGTTGCGGGGTCAGGCGAGGCGGAGCGGAGCTCGCCGCTCTCGAGTGCGGCGCGCAGGGAAACGAAAGCCTCCATTGCGGATTTGTCGCCGATGGCGGCGGAGCCTGCGGCGAAGTGGCGCTCGATCTCTTCTTGAAGCTGGCTGGCAATCATTCATTCAGAGTCTATCAAGAACAGGGGTCAGAGATCAGAGATCAGAGAACAGAGAACAGGGGTCAGAGATCACGGATCAGTAAATGACGGCGCCACGTCTGGTAGTGTCCTAGCTTGACTCGTATCCCGCCTTGTTGCATAAAGGGAAGCAGAAGGAGAAATCTGTGGCCGAAAAAGAGAAAAGGGATGTGATTAGCAAGCTAACGCCGGAGTTGCCGGTCGCCGATGTCGAACGCGCGCAACAGTATTACAGAGATGTACTCGGCTTTGAAATTGGATGGCTCTACCCAGGCAAAGGGATTGGGGCCGTGTCAAACGGCAATGCGGCGATTTTCTTTCGAAGGCGGGAGGCGCCATTTGAGCCTGCCATCCACTGGGTGTTCGCTGAAGATATCGATGCGACGTATCTGGAACTGCAGTCGAGAGGCGCGAACATTGTGGAACCACTGGAAAAGAAGCCCTGGGGATTGCGGCAGTTCACGGTAAATGATCTGGACGGGAACATATTTTATTTTCACAACGGCTAGGGCAACGTCGCATTGAAATCAGGGCGCTACCAAAGAGACGGTGTGGGTCAGGCTGCAGGCTGAGGCGCTTGACGCGGCCTGGATTGGGAGCGGGTCTGGCCGGACCGGGTTTGGGCGCTCAAGGAGATGAGTTGCAGGCTGAAGGAGTTGGCTCCGGTTGGGATTAGGGCCATCGGAATTGGGGCTCGATTTGGCTGTGAGTGGAGGTTCTTTGAGATGAGCCAGGCGCACAGCCGGGGATCGTGAATCTCCGGCTCATCGCGCCAGAAGCCGGGCTCGAGGCGGCACTGAATCTGGAGATGATCCAGTTGCAGTTCGATGACAGAGGTGTGCTGGGGAAAATAGCGGCGCGCGTTGGAGGCGCCAACGTGCAATCCGGTGACACCGCTACCCTTGGATTGTGTCTTGACTACCATGCGGGCCTGCCCTTCTAACTGAGATGAGGTCAGTCTTGTGGACTAGGTTGCGCGATGCGTTTGGTGGTGAGGTCAGGTGTGAGTGCTCACTAGCGGGCAAAAACCGGCCAAACGGGGACGACCGGTTTGGAAGATCGTGCACTCCCTTTTGGGGAGTGTCAAGGCCTGATTGACGGTGCCTGGTTGTGGAGCCGTGTTGCTAACTACCTGCAACTTGACTTGTTCAGCGGAAGATATGCTCCGCCTAACTTTGCCAGAAGCAGTTTGAAACTTCTGAGCAGAATTGCTCATTTTTCAGCTTTGAGGTTTAGGCTCGCTCCTCAGAAAACGCTACTGCGAATATACTTCCTTGAATTTGATAAGGGATAAACAAGGCTTTACGCCAACATGAATTGACGGGCCGAGGGCATCGTTCGACTGGCGTCGGCGCACGGATTGTAGTGAAGGGAGTGGAGCGCATGAAAGCATTCTGTGCCCCACTCCCGGCTGGGAGGGCTGAATTTAGGGCACGGCTCAGGCGGCGGGGCTGGGCACGTGCCGGGGCTTCGAAGCAGCCGCGGGACGGCTGTTCAAGGAGATCGGTTGCAGTCTGAACGAGTTGTTGCCTGAAGGGATCAGCGCCAGAGGGACCGGTGTTCGATCGGGTCTGCGTTGAAAGTTCTTCGACTCCAGCCAGGAACATAGCCGGGGATCGTGAATCTCTGGCTGTCCTCGCCAGAAATCAGGCTCCAACCCGCACTGAATCTGCAAATGATCGAGCTGTAGCTCGACAACAGAAACATGCTTGGGAAAATAGCGCCGGACATTGGTCGCGCCAACGTGCAGTCCTGTGACGCCATGACCCTTGGAATGAGTTTTCACTACCATATCGACCTGCTCTCCAATGCGGATGAATTCAGTCTGGGGAGTCAGGTTTGGGAAGCCGCGTCAGGTGTTGGGAATCCCCCAATGGGACTCCTCATTTGAATCGCACACCGTGCGGAATGATCGATGTGGGTCGATCATGCACCCGAGTTCCTGTCCCTGTCAAGAACTAATCCGGTTGGCTCAACTGTGGATTTTCGACGTACATTTCCACAGATGCGCGATCCATGAATAGGTTGTCCGCGACAGGCCTTTCAACGGGCCAATACTTTGATGGAATGAACAGGCTGGCAGGAAGTGCATCGGACCAAGACCGCACAGGTTCAAGTGATTCAACAGAAAGGCATTGTGTAAGAAGACTGATCGCGAGCCATCTCTCGCCGGCGCGTGGTGAAGGGCGCGTAGTCCAATTGGCCTTGTGAAATAGGACTTAAGAAGCAATGAGGATATAGCCGGAAAAATAATTTTGCGTTGTGCACCGTAGACTGTGCACCCACAGGCAAGAAGCCGTTGAAGCGGATCAGCCCTTTTGCCGATGCGGCCTGGCTCGACGGTCGCATACACTGTATGGTGCTTGAATGAACTTGCAAGCAGAGGGTTCCGATCTTCAGAATGCTTCGGGGACGATAAAAATGCGAATCGCCGGGCTGTTGGCCCTTGCACTCTTTCTTACAGTGGCAGCTACTGCCGTTTCACAGGCGCACATTGACGCCGAAGCAGTGCGGCTAAACAATCGCGGCGTGGCGCTGATGGGGCAGCAGTTTACCGAGCGCGCCGCGGCCACATTCGCCGACGCTTTCAAAAAGGATCCAAAACTGGCACAGGCAGCGATCAACCAAGGCATTGCGCTGCTGACAATGCAGAAACTGGACGAAGCCAAGAAGGCGTTGCAGCAAGCGCTCACTCTCGACCCGGATAGCGCGCAGGCATGGTACAACCTGGGCCTGGCGCAACATGCGGGCAACGAATCGGAGCTGGCGCTGAAGAGTTTTCAACAGGCCGTGAAGCTGGACCCGAGAGACGCGGATTCTTTTTACTTCGAGGGCGTTTGCTACGACGATCTGAAGCAATCCGACAAAGCGATCGAGACATTCAAGCAGGCATTGGAGATCGATCCGCTGCATGCGTCATCGGAGTTTGCGATTGCGCGCGCTTATCAGCGGTCAGGAAACATTCCGGCTGCGAAGGATCACTTCAAGCGCTTCCAGCATTTGACGAGCGCCAAGATCGGTGCGCCGATCGGGCTCTCGTATGGCGAGCAGGGGCATTACTCGATGGTGAGTGCGGTTGTGGTGCCGGAGGCCGGAAAGAAGGCGATGATTCCGGTAAAGCTGGTGGCGCAATCGATGGCGACCAGAAAGACTGCGCCCTTCACGACTACCGGCGGCGCCTGCATGATGGATGCGACTGGGTCGGGGCAGATGGATCTGGTGTTGATGCAAGAGGGAGCGCAGGCCATCCGCGTGTTGCATGCGAAAGGCGGCGGGAAGTTTGAGGATTGGGATGCGGCAGCGGCGGGTCTGAAGGCGTCGGGCCATGCCGTGGCATGTGCTGTTGGCGATTACGACGGCGACGGACTAAACGATCTGGCCGTGGCGCTGGAGGATCGTGTGCTGCTGTTCCGCAATCTAGGCAAGGGTAAGTTTCAGGACGTAACTGCCGAGGCGGGATTGGGGGGGCACAATCGGCCATCGGGAATTACGTTTGTGGATTATGACCACGATGGGGATTTGGATTTGTTTTTGACGGGTTCAAGCCTAAGTGCGGATTGTGAACCTGATCCAAAGAATACGAATTATTGTTTTTTGAGACCAGGAAATGTTTTATGGCGGAACAATGGGAACGGCACCTTTACCGATTGGACGGAGCCGACGGGGTTAGGGGGACGCGGGAAGACGAATGCTGTAATTCTGACCGATTTCAACAACGATCACGCCGTGGACATTGTCACGACGAGAGACGGGAATGTCGAACGGATGTCTGTTGCGGGGGACACTTCCACTAGGAAGAGCATAATTATTTCGCCACAAATTGCGCCGTTGATTTACGTGAATCCGCGCGAGGGGAAGTATCCGACGCAGCCGTTGTATGAAGGGTTTCAACATATCAGCGAAGAGGCTTGGGAGCGGCAGGCGGAACTGGGGCCGGCGCGCGGAATTGTGGTGCTTGATTTCAACAAGGACAGTTGGATGGACATTGCCGTCACTCACGACAGCGAACCGGGATTGTCGTTGTGGCGGAATGTGGAGGGCGAGAATCATGTGGGGCGAAAGTTCGAGCGGGTGGAATTGCCCCTTCACGGAATTTCGCCGTTCAGCGAGGGAAGACCGTCAAAGGATGACGTGCTACGCGGCTGGGGATTGACGCCGATCGATATCGACAACGATGGCTGGATCGATTTGGCGGCGATTCTGGATACGACGGCTGGACCGGTGGTGAAGGTCTTTCGCAATCGCGGCGACGGGACATTCGAGGATGTAAGCCACGCGCTGGGGCTGGAAGCGATCAAGCTGCAAGCGCCGCGCGGGCTGATTGCCGCAGATGTGGATGGCGATGGCGCGGCGGACCTGATTGTGACGCAGGTGAATGCGCCTCCGGTGCTGCTGCGCAACGTGGGCGCGAACAAGAATCACTTTGTGCGGCTCGACTTGACCGGCTTTGCCGATAACAAGACGGCGCTGGGGGTGAAGGTGGAGGTGTTCGCGGACGGTCTCTGGCAGAAGTGGGAGCTGGCCGGCGCATCCGGTTACCAGACGCAGGCGCCGCCGCAAATATTGGTTGGCCTGGGTGATGCGAAGGGCATCGATTTGCTGCGCATGCTTTGGCCCACCGGCGTTTTGCAGGATGAGATCGATCTGCCTCCAGGACCGGTTATCGCGATGAAAGAAGCAGACCGGCGCGGTAGTTCGTGCCCGGTGCTGTTTGTGTGGGATGGGCACAAGTACAAATTTGTCGTGGATGTGATCGGCGCGGCGGTGGTGGGCCATTGGTTCACGCCCGCGCGGCGCAACACGCCCAATCCCGGCGAGTGGGTTAAGGTGGACGGCGCGGACTTTGTGCCGGTGAACGGCAAGCTGAGCCTGCGCTTCATGGAGCCGATGGAGGAGGTCAATTACGTCGATCAACTTCGCCTGGTCGCGGTCGATCATCCGGAAGATGTTGAGGTCAATCCGGACGAGCATTTCCTCGACGATCCGCCGTTTGCTTCGGGACGCGTGGTGGCATCGGCAGGCGCGCGGCTGCCTGCGGGCGCGTGGGTTGGGGAGGGCCCAAACGAGACTGACGTGCTCGATCTGGTGAGCAAGCGCGATCACCGATTTGCTAGCGGGTTTACGGAGCTGCCGCCATACGATGGGTTCGCGAACCTGCACGCACTGACGCTCGACTTGGGCACCGTGGATGCCAAGTCTCCGCTGCGGCTGCTGATGACGGGCTATGTGAACTACTTCAGCGCGACCTCGCTTTATGCGGCTTGGCAGGCGGGGATGAAGGAGATTCCGCCATACGTTGAAGCGCAAATGCCCGACGGAAGTTGGAAGCGAATCGCGGACAATGTGGGTTTTCCCGCAGGCCTGGAGCGGACCATCGTGGTGGACCTGACCGGCAAGTTGCCTGAGGGCGCGCGGCGCATCCGGCTGATGACAAATCTGCAGCTTTTCTGGGATCAGGTCTTGGTGGATCAGAGTGCGAATGCGGAGGCGCGCACGGCTGAGGTTCCCCTGGAAAAGGCGACGCTGCATTTCCGCGGATATCCGAAGCAGATTGAAGGCGAAAGCCCCGGCGATCTGGATTACGAGTACGACGTGGTCAGCTTGACGGGGCCTTACCAGCATCAGCGCGGCTACTATACGCGCATGGGCGATGTGACCGCGCTGTTGCAGGGGATCGACGATCGATTTGCAATCTTCGGCAGCGGCGAAGAGATTGCGGCGGACTTCGACGCGGCTAAGCTGCCTGCGCTGCCCGCGCATTGGAAGCGCGACTACTTCTTTTACGCAAATGGATTTGTGAAAGACATGGACTGGTGGGATGCGTCGCCATTCACGGTGGCGCAGATGCCATTTCACGCGATGAGCGCCTATCCGTATCCGCAGAACGAGAGCTATCCCGACGATGCGGATGCGATTCAATACCAGTTGAACTGGAATGACCGATTCGACTCGGGCGAGCCGGTGCGGTCGTATCACTTTAACTTTCAACTGCTGCCGTCGTCGCCCGAGGGCGCTTGCGCCGCGGCAGACGCGGCTTGCGCCGACAGCAAGGAGTCGCAACAATGAACGATCTAGTGCTCGAGCCGGCGACGCGGCAATTGGAATTGATTAAGTCTAGCGAGATTTCAGTAACGGAGCTGGCCGAGGCGCACATCAGGCAGATTGAGCGCTTGAATCCCGAGCTGAATGTTTTTGCCGACTTCGATGCCGAGCGGGTGATGGAGCGGGCTCGGAAGCATGACGAGTGGCAAGGGCAGCGCGAACGCAGGCCGTTGTTTGGATTGCCGGTGACGGTGAAGTCTTCGATTGCGACGCGGGGAATGAAGTGCGAGGTCGGCAGCTTGCTGAATGAGGGGAACATTCCAAGCGAGGACGCGGTGGTGGTGTCGCGGCTGCGCGCGGCGGGGGCTTTGATTCTGGGCACAACCAACTGCCCGGAGTTCCTGATGGCCTACGAGACAGCCAATCTGCTGCACGGGCGGACGCGCAATCCCTGGGATCTTGAGCGTACGCCGGGTGGATCGAGCGGGGGCGAGTCGGCGGCCATCGCGGCGGGACTTTCTGCGGCGGGGCTGGGCAGCGATAGCGGCGGCTCGGTTCGCGTGCCCGCGCACTTTACGGGAATCTGCTCGCTCAAGCCCACGCCGGGAAGGGTTCCGGGGCGCGGGCATCTGCCGCCGTGCGTGGGACCGTTCTCAATCCTCGGGGCTATTGGGCCGATGGCGCGAACCATGGGCGATGTGGCGCTGATGTTTCGCACGCTGAGCGGGCAGGACCCGCAGGATCCGGCCAGCCCGCCGGTGGAGTTGCGCGAACCTAATTTCGATGAGCTGCGGACGAACCGGATTGGATTCTTTGAGGACGATGGGCTGGCTCCCGTTACCGCGGAGACGCGCGCGGCGGTGAATGCGGCGGCGAACGCGCTGCGCGATGCGGGGTTTACAGTGGAGGCGTTCAGGCCGAGTACCCTCGAGCCACTGCGCAAGCTGTGGTGGACGTTCTTTGTGCAATGCGGGGCCATGTTCTGCGAGCCGCTGATTCGCGGCAGAGAGCAACAGTTGAGCCCGGTATTCAACGGGTTCTTGAAGATTGCGGAGGGCCTGCCTCCGCTTACGGCGGTTGAGCTTTTGAATGCGTGGGCGGAGCTGGACCTGCTGCGCTCGAAAACACTCGCGGAGATGAGCAAGTTTCCAGTGCTCCTGTGCCCGGTAGCCAGCGTACCTGCATTCCGCCACGACGAACGGAGCTGGGTGGTCGAAGGCCGGTCAGTGGAGTATCTGGATGCGTGGCGGCACACGCAATGGTTCAACTCGCTGGCCGCGCCCGCGGCGGTGGTACCTGTGGGTCAATCGCCCGAGGGGTTGCCGATCGGCGTGCAGGTTGCTGCCCGGCCGTTCGAGGATGAGACGGCGCTGGGGATTGCTTCGGTTGTGGATGCTGCGTTCGGGTATCGCCCGCCGCCCATGGCTCGGGAGTGAAGGGGGGCGCGGGCGTGGACGCCCACGCGACAGCCGGACTGGAGTCCGGCGCTACAAAAATGGCGGCGATTGAGAACGGGACTAAGGTACAACGAGGTTGGAATCGCTCAAATGTTCGTTGCCGCGTTCGTCGATTAGTTGGGGTCCGCGTCGTTCAACCTGAACTGGCCAACTGTAGCTTCCATGCTCAGCGCCAATTTCGATAGGTCAATACAAGCGTCGGCGGTTTCGCTGGCCTTGTTCGAGGATTCCGCGGTCATCTTGGCAATAAGGGAGACATTGCCGGTTACCTCATCGACCGCTGCGCTTTGTTGGCTTGCCGCGGCTGCAATCTGGGCCACCATGCCGCCCACACGTCCCGCCATTTCGATGATCCGGTCCAGCGCCTCGCCGGAGCTCTCCGTTCTGGTCACGCCCAGCGTCACTCCATCGCTTTCGCTCTGCATAGCCTCAACGGCTTCGCGAGCTCTTTCCTGGATGTTGCCGATCATTCCCGAGATCTCGCCGGTTGCTGCGGCGGTTCGCTCGGCCAACCGTCGAACCTCGGCGGCAACCACGGCGAAGCCTCGGCCGTGCTCCCCGGCCCGTGCGGCTTCAATTGCCGCATTGAGCGCCAGCAGATTGGTCTGCCCGGCAATTTCGGAGATCACTGAGGCGATGGCGCCAATTTGATTTGAACTCTCGCCAAGCTCGCCGATCTTTGCCGATACCAGATCCGTCGATGCGGCGATCTCGCGCATGGCCCCAAGGGTTTCGTTCACCACCTTGCCGCCTTCCCGGGCCGTGTCTGCCGCGATCCGCGCCGCTTCGGCGGCATGCTGAGAGTTTTTGCTCACTTCTTCTACGGTCGAAATCATTTCGACCATTGCGGCCGCTACCTGCTCCGTTTTTTTCGATTGATTCTCGAACGTCTCCGACGAGCGGTTAGCGCTTGCCGAAATCTGATGGCTGGCGGCCGTCAATTGCGCCGCCGCATTGTGAATCTTGCTGAGAAGGCCGCATAGAGACGATGCCATGCGGTGAATCCCCCGTTCCAGTTGTTCGACTTCATTGTTCGTCTCGTCTTCGTCGTCGCCCATGCCGGCAATCTGCCGGAAGTCACCGGCTGCCAGCAATTCCGTCGTCTCCACCGCTTTATTGAGCGGCCGCGAAATCCAACGCCGCGCCATGAATACAAACATCGAAACCAGTGTGAGAATCACAAGCGCGGTTGCCGACAGCATGGCATTGCGAAGAAAAGCTCCCTCGGTATTCAGCTCATCCTTGTACGAGCTGGCAACGACGACCCAATCCCACTCCTTCAGGTAGTCGAATGCAGCTATCTTCTCGCGCGGCGCCTTTTCGCCGAGGGCCTGATTAATCCACCAGTAGTGCAAAATACCCTTCCTCTGCTGGATCATGGCCCGGAAGAACTCGACTCCATGGGCATCTTTGCTGTGGATTACGTTCTTCCCCAGCAGTAAAGGATGAATCCGGAGCATGCCCTGGTCAGGGCCGGGCTTGGCATCCATCGCGTAAATGTAGCCGGTTTTTCCGATCTTGATGCTGACAACGTGCTCCGACAACGTCTGCAAACCTGCCGTAAAATCGACCAATATCCCAATCACTGCCACCACTCTGCCCTGCGCATCTTTCACGGGCGCATAGGCGGACATGTAGTCCCTTCCCCCAATGTTGGCCCGGCCTGAATAGCTTCCTCCCTGGATCAGCTCCGCATATGCCGGGTGCGACCTCTCCATCAGGGTGCCGATGATCCGGTTGCCCTTTTCGTCCTTGACCGACGATGAGATTCTTACGAAATCGTCGCCTGAACGGACGAAGACCGAACAGGTCGCATTCGTCGTCTGATGAAAACGGTCTACGATCTCCGTATTTCCATCTAAAGTCGTGGAGCCGGACTTGAGCAGCGGAACCTGCCGATCGCCAACGCTCATCTGGGTTCCCGTGTCCAGCGAAAACTCCCCTGGAAAACCGGCGCGAAAGACGCCGAGCAGTACGTTGGCATTCTCAGCCAGCGCCGAATGATAGGTTGACATCATCCCCACCAGCAGAGAGACCTGCTGTTTCAGGTTGTCCTCGGTGCGCTCTTCGATGTGTTTGTTGATCAACGACGAAAGCGTCAGGCTGAATGCCCCCATTACGATCAGGATCAAAAGTGCCTGAAAGAGCGACAACCGCTTCACGAGCGACATTCTGGACAGGTTCAGCACTGCGAACTCCCCCTTCGATATCGACGCCGAATCGGCATTAGGCTCCGCGGCACGAGGTGCGCGATTCTTGACCGCCTGATAGTTTGCACAAGGAACTCATCGGCGTCGAGAGGCGATTGCATGAACCCGGATCGGCCTCTTTCGGCGATGGATTCCCCAAATTGCACGGCTCAGAGAGAGCGGGCCGGACCAACGCTGCAATCGCGGTCGAGGAGCCGTGCGGATCTGTGCCGTGCGGGGCTCGATGGCGGTAATCAGAGCCGTTCTCATCATTGTCAAGTTCATCCATCACATTCAGGCACGCGCGCCCCCTCAAAATCGCGCGGAAGATGCGGCCAAAGCAGCCTCGCCTCAACCTTTGGATGGAGGCGTGCTTGGGCATTCGGCGGTACTCTGAACCTTCCGCTTCCCCAGAAACGGAGCGCACACAGTGTGCGAGAGTTGGCAGGAACGATTCGCCGAAAGCCCCGATGTTCTGAAGAGCGCCCGGCTCGAACAGACCGTGGTGTCCGTTCTCGATCTTGAGATTGGAGGCGACGAATTCATCACCATGGCGGGGCCGTGCTCGGTTGAGACCGAGTTCCAGTTGATGGCCACGGCCAACCATGTGCGCCGGGGCGGGGCGCGCATTCTTCGCGGCGGCGCATTCAAGCCGCGCAGTTCCCCATATTCATTTCAAGGCCTGGGCCTGGACGGCCTGAGGATGCTGGCCCGCGCGCGCAAGGAAACCGGGCTGGCCATCGTGACCGAGGTGATGTCGGAAGACGACGTTCCCATGGTCGCCGAGTACGCCGACATTCTGCAGATCGGCACCCGCAATATGGAGAACTATGCGCTGCTTGAAGCGGCGGCGCGGTCGGGACGGCCGGTGCTGCTGAAGCGCGGAATGTCGGCCACCATTGCCGAATGGCTGCGCTCGGCGCAACTTATTCTCGACAACGGCAACCCCAACATCATTCTCTGCGAGCGCGGTATTCGCACCTTCGAGACGGCGATGCGGAACACCTTCGACGTGGCCGCCATCGCGCTGCTCAAACAGATATCGCATCTGCCGGTGATTGCCGATCCCAGCCACGCGGCGGGTCATCGCGACCTTGTTCCCGCGCTGGCCCGCATTGGTGTTGCCGCCGGCGCGGATGGCCTGCTGGTCGAAGTGCATCCCAACCCGGATCGGGCGTGGAGCGACGGCGAGCAGTCGATGGACTTTGCTGGCTTCGACGAGATGATGGAGGGGATCGAGCCGTACCTGGCGCTGCGAAAGCTGGAACGTTCGCGGGCCGAGGCGATCGACGTTGGGCTCATGGAGGCCTTTGGATGAGCCCTGCTGTCCGCGTCCTGACGGTGGCTGCGTCGATGGCGATGCTGATTCCGATTTGCGGATTTGGACCGGACACGTCACAAAGTTCAAGCGCAAGAATCGACGCCGACATCATCGTGACGTCCGCGCTTGTTTATGAGCCGCTGGCGGCGCTGCGCGGTGGCGAGCGGTTTCCCAAGGGCGCGCAATTGCTGTTGGTGCATGAGGGTAAGGCGGAGCCGCTGGTTGCGGACTTTTGGGCTACGGCAGATGCCAATGTCTCCTTCGACGGGAAGAGGGTTTTGTTCGCGGGCAAGCACGCGGCGAGCGATTCGTGGCAAATATGGGAATTGACGCTTGAAAATCGTTCGCTGCGCAAATTGATTGGCGGCGAGGGCGATGCGATTCGGCCGTTCTACTTGCCTGCCGGGCGGCTGGTCTACGCGCGGCGTGCGGCGCAGGGATTTCGCCTGGAAGCCGCGGGAACAGATGCCGCCGATGTGTTTGCGCCGGTCGATAAGAATGCCGGATCGACGGTGCTTCCGCTTTCCTACATGCCCGGCAATGCGATTCCCGCAGATGTGCTGCTGGATGGACGCATTCTGTTTGAGGCTGGATTCCCGCTGGGTTCTGGATCGTTGCCGGAGCTGTTTCTGGTTTATTCGGATGGCTCGGGGGTTGAAGCCTACAGGTGCGACCACGGCAAGGCGCGCTGGGGCGGAAAGCAGTTGACGTCGGGCGATGTGGTTTTCACGCACGGAAGCTCGCTGGCGCGGTTCACTTCGCCGCTGGCTGCGGAGGAGCACATTGTTGCGCCGCCCGGCCAGTATGCGGGCGCGACTGCAGAGACGGCCGCGGGCGACTGGCTGGTTAGTGCGCGGTCCGCGGCAGGGACGCATTACGCGCTGAAGTTGTGGAAGCCGGGCGCGGCTACACTGCAGACGGTTTTGGCGCGAGCCGGCGAAGATCTGGTTGAACCGGCGATCATCGCGCCGCGCACCAGGCCGAAGCGACATCCGTCGGGGCTGCACGATTGGAACTACGCCAACATGATGGCGCTCGATGCGCGGTTGTCGCGCGAGGGTGACCTGAAGGCAGCGCCTGCATCGGTGCGGCTGGAGACGCTGGACGCCGCTGGGCATGCGGTTGCTACCGGTACCGCGCCGGTCGAGCCGGATGGTTCTTTCTTTGTGAAAACTCCGGCAGACAGACCGATTCGTTTTGCATTGCTCGATCGCAAGGGCGCGGTTGTGCGCCAGGAACATGGATGGTTTTGGATTCGGCGCGGCGAGCAGCGCATTTGCGTTGGATGCCACACGGGGCCGGAGCGCTCATCGCAGAATCGTTTGCCTGCGGTGCTGCAACGCACGACGACGCCGAGCGATCTCAGCGGCGTGAGTGGATTGGGCGAAGGGCAGCACGCGGCGCCAAAAGGCAATTGAAATGATGGTACGCATTCTTTTCTTATTCGGTGCGATTTCGATGGCGGCGGCGCAGACCACGACGCCGGTTTCTTCATCGGCTAATCCCGCTGGTGGCGCGCCGGCGCCGTCCGTCGTACCGCAGGTGCCGCCGGTGATTAAGTTTGAAGATGCGACCGACAAGGCGGGCATCGACTTTACGCACAGCTTCGGTTCGCGGCAGTTGGGCTCGCTGCTTGAGGGAACCGGCGCGGGGTGCATCTGGTTCGACTACAACAACTCCGGCCTCGAGTCACTCTACGTTGTGAACGGGCGGCCTCTGGACGATTCGATGCATCCGTACCCGCTGAAGGTGAAGCCGGCGACACCGCCGCACAATCATCTCTATCGCAACGAGGGCAACGGGCGCTTCACCGACGTGACGGACAAGGCGGGGCTGAATCCGGATATGTATTCGATGGCGGTGGCAGCGGCCGATTACGACAACGACGGCAACGAAGACCTGCTCGTCACCGGCTACGGCAAGGTGATTCTCTATCACAACGACGGCAACGGCCACTTTACCGATGCGACTGAGAAGGCCGGCATCAAGGTGGATGGATGGGCCATCAGCTCGACGTGGCTGGATTACGACAAGGACGGATGCGTCGATCTTTTTGTCGGCCGCTACGTGAAATTCGATCCCAAGTATCGCGCCTTTTACGCTCCGAACAATTATCC
>Ga0326727_10002652_pt1 | contig 60054 bp, 58 predicted proteins | sample MB2enrmetagenome_FD_207643 | JGI IMG/M metagenome (GOLD analysis project Ga0326727, IMG submission 207643) | Lab enriched peat soil microbial communities from McLean, Ithaca, NY, United States - MB29MY | ecosystem: Environmental > Terrestrial > Soil > Wetlands > Peat | place: USA: New York...
TCCCGGTCAACACATTCGGATAGGAATGTATGACAATTCAGTTGAGGGTCGGTCGGACTTGCCTTACGTGCATGTAACCATTAGGGTACCGGAACCGTTGGCACGTCAGGTTAGGGAGCTCGCCAAGTTCTCCGGGTGGCAGCTGGCCGACCTCCAACGAACCCTGATCTGCCTTGGAGCTACTTTCTTCATACTTTCATGCGGAACCGAAGCAAGCGAAGAAGCCGCAACGACGCTAATGGGTGGCATGAAGCTTCTCAGGTTTTCTAGGAGTTTCAGAATCGCTTTCCGCAGGCGGCCCTACGCATTCAGGCACCACACTAAATCCATGTTTGCAACCTTAAGTCTTCCGGGCTCCGTCTGCGAGGTGATAGCCGCCCACGCGGAGTTCAGGCATGTTGCACGCAACCAAGTCTACAACAAATTCCTGCAACAAGGCCTACTGATCTACCTGAAAGCACAGGCAAACGCACTCAGTGGCGCACAGGATCGGAAGACTAACAGTTCACCAGTCAGTCCTGGCTCGGTCGCGGAAGAAGCCGACGGTCGGACCGTTGTCTGGTAGCGTGGCCAACCAGACTGTCGTATCTGCCCCTTCCCGAACCGACCGCGGAGCGTCTTCTCCTCCCATACCCGTTCTAACCCAGCCGGGGCATGTGGCGTTCACGAGAATGTTCGAGCCTCGCAGTGCAAAGGCAAACGTGATCGTCAGGGCATTCAACGCAGTCTTCGAGATGCTGTAGGCCGGAGCGTATAGATTTCCGGCCATCTCGGAGAGTGCCCCGGCTCCGCTTGAAACATTAACGATCCGACCATAATTGTTGCGCTTCATGAATGGTATGAATGTTTGGCAGAGGAGCCAAGGGCCTACCAGGTTCGTTTCTAGGGTGGTCCTAATGGCCTGTGGTTTCGCTTCGCTGGGGAGATCAGAATCGTCAATGAGAATGGCTGCGTTGTTTACCAGAATATCCAGCCTGCCAAAATCCGAACTTACTTTTCGCGCAAGCTTCTCGATTGTGGCCTCGCTTGTCACGTCCAATTCAACCGCGGATACCCTTGCGCCGTTCGCGCTCAGTGTCCTCGCCGCTGACTCGCCTTGGGCCATGTTTCTGGCGCCGAGGATCACTTCGATGCCTAATTCCGTAAACTGCCGAGCGATCTCAAGGCCAATGCCTCGGTTCGCTCCCGTTACCAACGCCACCCTGTGCAATATGCTCACCTAAGCGCCAACTTCTATGCACCTCATTGCAGAAGCTTTTAGGATATTCCAAAGAGCTGAACAAGTGAACCTTTGTAGTCCGAATGAGTTACCTGTCGTGTCCTGAAACCTTGAGGGAGTCGCAAGTTGACAAAGATGCATCGGTACGCAGTTAGTGTCGAATGGAAAGGAAATACCGGTTCTGGGACATCGAATTATCGAAGCTATGAGCGGCTGTACGAGATATCGGGTGAGGGACAGAAACCTAAGATATTAGGATCCTCAGATCCAGCCTTCCGCGGAGACTTGAGCCGTTGGAATCCGGAGGAACTGTTGGTCGCTTCACTCTCCGCCTGCCATAAGCTCTGGTACCTACATCTCTGCGCCCTCGCTGGCGTCATCGTCGTCGAATACGTCGACAACGCCGAAGGTTTCATGGAGGAGACCGCGGATGGGTCAGGTCATTTCCAACGAGTCGTATTACGACCCGAAATCAAAATCACGTCTGACTCGGATATTGCTAAGGCCCGAGAGTTACACGCGGTCGCCCACGCGAAGTGTTTCATAGCAAACTCCGTCAACTTCCCCGTCGACCACGAACCGCAGATTAAAACTATTGAGACATGAGGCTCGCTGCACGAAGAACGGCCGAAAGAAGGAAATGATATGAAGAGTGTTATTTTCTCTTGGTCTACATCGAAGGTTGGCTAAGAAAAAAGAAAAGAAAAGAAAGAACGGCAGGGGAACTTACTTTTTCGCTTTGGCGAATCTTTCGGCGACGTTGTTCCAGTTTGTAACCTTCCACCATTCGTCGACGTATTTTCCTCTGTCGTTTAGGTAGTCTAGGTAGTACGCGTGCTCCCATACGTCGAGGCCTAGTAGGATTGGGAGTTGGGCCAGGTGCATGAAGTTTTGTTTTTCTACTTGGGTTAGCACAAGTTGGTCGGTTGTATTGTCGTAGAGGAGTAGAGCCCAGCCTGAGCCTTCGACGGTTTTGGCTGCGTCGCTAAATTGTTGTTTGAATTTGTCGAATGCGCCGAAGTCTGCGTTTATTTTGTCGGCTAGTGCGCCGCCGGGTGTTCCGCCTCCCTTACCGGGCGGAGCCATGTTTGGCCAGAAGATCCTGTGGAGGGTGTGGCCTCCGAAGTTGAAGCTGTAGTCTCGAAGAACAGCTCTGACGTCGATCTGGGCTTCGCCTTTTCGTGCTTTCTCTAGTTTCTCTAGGGCGGCGTTGGCTCCGACAACATATGCTGCGTGGTGTTTGTCGTGGTGGAGTGTCATTATCTTCTGCGAGATCACTGGTTGTAATGCATCGTACTTGTACGGCAATTCCGGAAGAACGTATTTGTTTGACATGAGGCGCAGCCATTTACATCATACAACATAAACCTTTCACCGAACCAAAAAGGAGCTTTTCAGAACCAAAATCTCTAGATTTTCTTGCTTTCATGTTCTATATTCGGTTCAAATGAATAGTTGGGACTGTGACCGCGGCTTAGCCTAGTTGTTTTACTTCTTCAGTTACTGCTTGGCCAAGGTATACGTAAACGGCCAGCTTGAGGACTTTCAATCCCAGTAAGGCGCATTTGATTCTGCTTGGGCCTGGGTCGATGCCCAGTAAATTGAGGACATCGGGCTTCCCCATCGCTTTAATCTCGTCAAGGGTCTTTCCCTTGGCAAGTTCTGTGAGCATCGAGGCTGATGCTTGGCTAATCGCGCATCCTTTGCCTTTGAAGCGTATATCGCTGATCTTACCGTCCGCAATTTTCAGTTGCATCTCGATTATGTCGCCGCATAACGGGTTCGAGTCTTTCGCGCGGACGTCCGCATCGGAGAGGTCGCCGAAGTTGCGCGGGTTCCGGTAGTAATCCAGAATGATGTCCTTGTAAATGTCTGAACTCATCGGGCGAATATCTTCCTCGCTCTCTCCAACGCTTCTATGAACACGTCAACTTCACCTTTAGTGTTGTAGATATAGAAGCTTGCCCTTGATGCGGCAGGTACTTGCAGGAACTCCATCAGGGGCTGTGCGCATTGATGGCCCGACCTGATCGCTATTCCATCCTCGTCCAGGATCGAGGCGAGGTCGTGAGCGTGTATATCGCCTAGGTTGAAGGAGATTACTCCGACCCTATGATCAATGTTCGTTGGCCCGTAGATATGCAACCCTTCAACGTCCTTCATCCTCTCCATGGCATAATCGGTTATTTCCTTCTCATGATCGGCCACGTTCTCCATTCCGATGTTCTGAAGGTAATCCACCGCCGCCCCGAGGCCAATGGCATCCGCAATGCTGGGTGTTCCGGCTTCGAATTTGTATGGTAAATCCTTCCACGACGCTCCGGTGGTGTGAACTTCCTTGATCATCTCGCCCCCGCTCAGGAAGGGAGGCATGCCCTCAAGCAGTTCAGCCTTCCCGTACATCACTCCAATGCCGGTTGGGCCCAACATCTTGTGCCCTGAAAACGCGGCGAAGTCGCAGTCGATATCTCGGATATTAACCGGCATGTGCGGAACTGACTGTGCGGCGTCCACAAGGAACAAGGCGCCATACCGATGGGCCACTCGCCCAATCTCCTTAACGGGGTTTATTGTTCCAAGAACATTCGATGCATGCGCAACGCAAACGATCTTCGTACTATCATCGATCTTTTCCTGGACCTCGTCCTGACGCAGTTCGCCGTTCTCGTCAATATTGATGAAGTCGACCGTAGCGCCCTTTTCTTCCGCTACCAACTGCCACGGGACGATATTGCTGTGGTGTTCCATAATCGTCAAAACGATCTTATCTCCCCTTCCCACATTTGCTCTCCCCCAGGATTGGGCCACGAGGTTTAGGGCCTCGGTTGCGTTGCGAGTGAAGACGATTTCACTTGTCTTTCCTGCGGCTATGAATCTCGCCACCTTCTCTCTGGCTTCCTCGTGTGCTACTGTCGCCTCCTCCGCGAGTTTGTGGATTCCCCGGTGGATGTTTGCATTGTAGTAACGGTAGTACCGGTCGATGGCATCGATGACGCTGTTTGGTTTCTGAGACGTGGCTGCGTTATCGAAGTAAACGAGCGGTTTGTCGTTGACCTGGCGCTTCAGGATTGGGAAGTCTTCGCGAATTCGTGCCGTGTTTATCGTCGTCAGTTTTTCAACCAATGCCTAGGCCAGCAACTTCAGTTTAGAGAAGCAATTTGCCGTTCTCATCATATAAGCTCTCCAACCGAGCTGCATGGAAGCTAGAGTTGAACGTATACGTTTGTCCCTTCAACCTTCAACCCGTAAGTCTTCAATGGAACCGAAGCGGGTGCATTCTGCACTTCACCGGAGACGACGTCGAACCGAGAAAGGTGCAGCGGGCAAGTTACCATTGAACCCATGAGGAACCCTGTTGAAAGGTCAGCCTCCTCATGTGTGCAGATCCGGTCCGTCGCGTAGAGTTGCCCATTCACATTCACTATCATGAGCCTCTTTTCAGCAACATCGACGGGGTGCATAGAGCCGATCGGGACGTCCGCGACGTCACACACTTTCAGGTATCCACTCAATTTCAACTGGCCTCGACCCGAGGAGTGTCTGGTAATCCCCATAAGCGTTTTCGAGGGTTGGAGTCCACTATTCACCCGTTCATGACCCAAGCCATAATCGATCTGGCAGCATTCTATGTGTCCGAAGCCGCCCTTATACGGCGGAATAGGCTATGTTGCGAGCATGGTAGCGACGAAGCGGATCGCAACAGTCGGTGGAGGATGCTTCTGGTGCCTTGAGGCTATATTCAGCGAGCTGGGCGGCGTTGAGAAAGTCGAGTCGGGCTACTCTGGAGGAACCGTGCCAAACCCTACTTACGAACAAGTATGCACAGGGAAGACCGGCCACGCTGAAGTCGTCCAAGTAACCTTCGATCCCGCAGTGCTCTCATACAAGGACCTCCTGAGAGTATTTTTCACCGTACACGATCCAACGACTCTGAACCGACAGGGTGCCGATGTGGGCACTAACTATCGTTCGGTAATCTTCTACCATAGCTCTGAGCAACAAAAGGAAGCGTCCGAGGTTATGCAAGAAATTACGTCCGCAGGAGTCTGGGATGCGCCCATAGTCACTCAACTGCAGCCGTTCGAAGCGTTCTACGACGCCGAAGAATGCCATCAAGATTACTTCAAGAACAATCCAAACCAACCCTACTGCCGCATAGTGATCGCACCTAAAGTTCAGAAGTTCAGGCAACATTACCTTCAGCGCCTGAAGATGCCAGTCTCACACTAGACCGTCTGAGATGACGCAACCGCTCAGCCAACGAACGTGACGGCTATCGTGTAGAGCCAGACCACAATGGCCATGGGGACAAGGAGGGCGACACAGATCGTGACGATTATGGGGTTCTTGACTCGTAAGCTAAGCCAAATTGGGAAAATGAACGGGAAGAATCTGAGCAGTGAAAGGGAGTATGTGGTCGCGACGAGAAGTAACCCAGAGACCGCCGCCGCGTAAACGAAGAGCAGCCGGTCAACCTCCCAGGTTAACGCGACCAGAATCGCAAAGGCTGCGAGGGCCCAGAAAATTGTTGGGTCCAAACCCGAACAACAGTTAATCAGCCCCCTCAAACCCTCATGCATGAGGGTCTGAACAATCTTGATCCCGTCTCCCAATCCGCCGTGTTGCCACGACTTTTGCTCCGTCCAAGAGGCAAGAGCGTCCCCGACTGAAACGTAACAGTAGAGCAACCAGCCGAGAATGAACGTGGTTGGAATAGTCAATGGATAAATCAATTTACGATAACGCCTCGTCCTGACAAGGTCCACAAGCATCGGCAACACGATCAATACGCCGTAGCCTCTCGTTATCCCAGCGAAAGCCGCCGCCAGCGAGGCCGGGACGAGCTTTGTCTTCTTGTAGAAATACCAAGCAAGCAGAGTCGAAAAGAGGAAGACGGGTTCGGAATATCCTAAGGTCATGAACACGCTGACGAAAGGAAAAATTGACATCAATAGCGTCGCGTGCAAAGAATCTCTCAAGGATAGGTACTGTTCAGCAACCATCTGAAATGCCAGAATGCTTCCCATCGCAAAGACCTGGGTGACCACGAAGGCGCCAAACCAGTAATCACCGATCATGCGACCCACAAGAAAAATGAGAATTGGAAAACCGGGAAGATACGCGTATTCAGGGCTGGAGTATCCGTGTATAGCGATTAATGTGAAGTGTAAGCTATCGAAGGCGTTGAACAACCAAAGCCAACTCTCCCCCGATGGAATCAAGCTTGGATTAGCTTTCATCCAAGGCGTTTCGAATTGACCGTTAACGGTCAATGCCTGGAGGAGGGAGAAAGCGCCCAAAACACGAACAGATATTGCCACCAGAATCGGGAGAAGGAGCGACAGGACTCTACGGTTGAGAACCACTAGGCCCGCTCTCAGGCTCCCTACACTCGAATCACAGTCTTTTCTCTTTCGGTGCCGCCGCAGTAATTACTGTGAAGAGCTTTCTTCATTCTTGCCTAGTACGCCGTTTACAACTTCAGCTAGCGGTACTTGTAGTGTCCTTCGAATATGTCGTGCGTACGCTGTCCCTCTTCGTAGTATTCGTCGTCGAGTGCTGGGATTGTTAAGGAAGAGGCGAAGTCGTAGGTTCCTGACCATTTGAGGTCTATGATTCTTCGGATGCGTTTTGCGATCTCGGGTACGGGAATGCGTTCCACGAGCGGTTCGAAGAATCCAACTATGATCAGTTTTTTCGCGTCATTCTCAGAGAGGCCGCGAGAGGTTAGATAAAACATTTCTTCTTCGTTAATTTGTGCTACCGAGGCAGAGTGGGTTGCTTTTACCTCGTTCGTGGATATTTCTAGGCCTGGAATAGCATCTGCCAATGCGTCCTTGCTGAGTATCATGCCATGTTCTGCTAGGTAGGCACGTGAATTCTTCGCGTCCTTTTCGATCCTGATCATCCCTTTGAAGAGGGACCTGGATTTGTCCTTGACCACGCCTTTGGAGATTGCGTGTCCGGTCGTGTTCGGGCCAATGTGGGTTATGTTTGAGACGGTGTCGAATCTCTGCGTCCCGGTGCCAAATACGACTTCCACGTTTTCGGATGAGGCACCGGCCCCATTCATCACGCTCTCCAATCTTGACCGCGTGTAGGCGCCGCCTAGGAATCCGGATGACCATACGATCTTTGTGTCCTGGGCTCCGAGTGATTTCTTGTTTGTGAATATGTTGACGTTAGAGGCGAGGTTGTTGATGCTTCCATACGTTACTTCGGCACTTTCACGTAGGTGCACCTCCGATAGTCCGCTGTAGGTGGATCTAGGTGCGCCAGTGTTCTGTTTTGTTGAGTATAGCTCTTCGAGTACTGTGAATTTGCTTCGGTTCTCCGCTACGACGAGGTTCTGCGAAAAGAGGCCGCGTCCCGGCGAGTCGAGGATGGTAACTTGGCGGAATGGTGTGGTGACTTCGATGCCTTTCGGGACGTGTAGGTAAAAGCCGGAAGTGAATAGCGCGTTGTTGAGGGCTGCGAACTTGTCATCTTCGGGCAGGATTACCTTCTCTAGGAAGTACCGCCTGAAGAGGTCGGGTTCTTGTTGTATCGCCGTACTCATGTCGGTGAACTTTACGCCTTCTTTCTTCAGCGCTTCAGGTACTTGGGGTTCGATTACCTTTGACTCAATCTGGAAGAGAGTGATCGCCTTATCGGAGCCGAAACGGCTGGTAACATCCTCAACAAGCGCTGCGGAAGGTTCGACGGGGGCGAGGCTTATCGATTCGAAATCCAGCCCGGCCAGGTCCACATACTTGGTGTATAATGGTGAAAGTTCCGGAGGAAGTTTCTGGAAAAGTTGTAATGATTTTACGCGGAAGTCCTGCAACCAAGTTGGCTCATGCCTTGCTTTAGAGAGGGCCAGTGTTGACTGGTCGCTCATCCTCGTTACTGTTAACTCCGACAAAGCTCTCCCGCCGCGCAAAACGTAGTTGAGTCGCGTGTTATTGGCGTTTTCTTTACGGTCAGCCGACCGAGCCGGCCATCTCTAACTGTATGAGCCTATTCAATTCGATCGCGTACTCCATCGGGAGTTCTTTCGTGAATGGTTCCATGAATCCCATGACGATCATGCTGAGCGCTTCCCCTTCTGATAGGCCTCGGGACATCAGGTAGAAGAGTTGGTCTTCGCCGATTTTCCCTACCGTTGCTTCATGGGTAGTGGTTGCGTCGTCTTCGTTGATTTCATTGTATGGATACGTGTCGGTCCTTGAGTATTCGTCGAGCAGTAGCGCGTCGCATCGTACCGTTGACTTCACGCCCTTAGCGCCTTTCGCTACGTGGAGGAGTCCTCGGTAGGTTGTTCTGCCGCCGTCCTTTGAGACTGATTTGGACGTGATTCTTGAGGTGGTATGGGGTGCTAGGTGTACGACTTTGCCGCCAGCATCTTGGTGTTGGCCCTTGCCGGCGAACGCAACTGAGAGTATTTCGCCTTTCGCGCCTTCGCCTAGAAGGTAGATTGATGGGTATTTCATCGTGAGCTTACTGCCTAAGTTTCCGTCGACCCATTCCACGGTTGCATTGGCATGGGCGAATGCTCGTTTCGTTACCAGGTTATACACATCGTTCGACCAGTTCTGGATTGTCGTGTAGCGAACTTGGGCGCCTGGCCTCGCAATTATTTCGACCACTGCGGAGTGTAGTGAGTCGGTTGAGTAGATTGGAGCCGTGCAGCCTTCGATGTAGTGTACTCGGCTGTTCTCGTCAGCTATGATCAGCGTACGCTCGAACTGGCCCATGTTTTGGGTATTGATTCTAAAGTACGCTTGAAGTGGTACTTCCACGTTGACGCCTGGGGGTACGTAGATGAAACTTCCGCCGCTCCAGACAGCGCTGTTTAGTGCGGCGAACTTGTTGTCTTCGGGTGGAACCACGGTCGCGAAATACTTTTTGAAGATGTCGGGGTGCTCGCGAAGCGCCGTGTCTGTATCCGTGAAAATAATGCCTTTTTTCGAAAGGTCTTCTCTGAGGCTGTGGTATACGACTTCGGATTCGTACTGGGCGCCAACGCCGCCTAGGAATTTTCTTTCAGCCTCTGGAATGCCTAACTTGTCGAATGTCTCCTTAATGTAGGGAGGCACGTCTTCCCATGACCGGCTTTTCTTTTCGGTCGAGCTTGCGTAATACAGCATCTCATCGAAATTTAGCGTAGTGAGGTCGCCACCCCACATGGGTAGCGGTCTCTTGATGAAATGATCATACGAGCGTAACCTGAACTGGAGCATCCAGTCGGGTTCCTTCTTGATTTTGGAGATTCTCTCTACAACCTCTCTCGTCAAGCCCTTTGGGAATTTGTATTCGTAGCTTTGGTCCGAGTCTCGGAAGTTGTACTTAGTGTAGTCGATGTCAAGAACTTGTTTTGTTGACATTATTAGTCACCAGATTCCTCCATGCCATACGTAATAAGCGTTCCCTTCAAGCCACTGCGGACGCTTCTTGCTCGATCCACGAATACCCTTTCTCTTCCAGCAACTTGGCCAATTCGGGTCCACCAGACCTGAAGATTCGACCGTTCACCATGACATGGACGAATTGAGGTTTAATGTACTCAAGAATGCGTTGATAATGTGTAATCAATAGAACCCCCATATCCGGCCCAGCCATCTTAGACAAAACCTCCGCGACCTTCCGAACCGCATCAATATCCAACCCAGAATCTGTCTCATCCATTATCGCGATCTTGGGTTGAAGAATGGCCATTTGAAGAATCTCGGCCCGTTTCTTCTCGCCCCCCGAGAACCCTTCATTCAAATATCGTTTGGCAAAAGCCGGGTCCATGTCTACTTCTTTCAGTTTCTCTTCCAGTTTCTTCTTGAATGCGAGGGCGGAGATCATCTCGCCGCCAACACCTTTTGCGTCACCCTTTGTCTCTCCTTTTACGGAGCGGTAGGCGGAGCGGAGAAACTGCGCGAGCGGGACGCCGGAAATCTCTAGGGGGTATTGAAAAGCTAGGAAGAGGCCTTTCTTGGCACGGACGTCCGGCGATGCCCCAACAATGCTCTCGCCGTCGAGGAAGATGTCGCCGCTGTCCACTTTGTACTTGGGGTGTCCCATCAACGTGTTCGCGAGGGTGCTCTTCCCGGAGCCATTCGGCCCCATTATGGCGTGAATCTCGCCTTGGGAAACTTTCAGGTTGACACCCTTGAGGATCTGCTTTCCTTCAATGCTCACATGCAGGTCCTTGATTTCTAACGTGCTTGGCATGGTCGATTTTCCTTCTAACTAATTTTGTTCGCTACCGGATTCCTTCTATTAAGTATGACGTATGTTATGAAAATGGTTTTGGCAGCGGAGCGGATTTCCTGTATGGCCCACGCTTCCGCTTTCGAGCTTTCGTCCGACGCTCAATATTACGTTGAATTCTATCGGTGACATCCGGCAACGATCCAACAACCTGTAACCAACTCTACCTCAGAGCTTGTTTCTAGGTTTTAGGTTCTTTTTCCACGGGTTCGAAAGTGACCCCCATACTTCCCTTGTTTCCGTGGAAGACGGAATGGTACGTGCCGTTCTTTGGTATCCTGGCCAACCGTTCCGGACTCCAGACAAGGAGTTCACGATCATACTCCGCCAACTCATAATCAGGCGAATAATCCAATGCGCCAGTGGGACAGTAATCTGTGCAATAGTGGCAAAAACAGCAGCGGGCGTACCAATATTGTGGGAAGCGGTTTTCGGGGTTTTGTGGGCGTTCTTTGCCGTCTGCGGGTGGGACGAATGATATGCATCGTTCGGGGCAGATCCAGGCGCAGATTCCGCAGCCTGTGCATTTCTCCATGTAGAGGATGTGTCGGCCCCTGAAGCCTTTGGGTAGGAGCGGTTTTTGGTACGGATACTTCATGGTGAAAGTTCGTTTGAATATGTGCTTGATTCCTTCGTACATTTCGCCCAGAAACATATTCCTCTGCTCTCCTACCGGTCGGCTTCCACCGGCCAGTAATCTATGCCGCCGTAGATGATCGGCATGTCCGCTATGTGCACATTCCTGATAAGGTAAGGCATCGCGATTAAGTTTCGGAAAGAACCGTTCATTATCTTAACCCTCGATGGCTTGTCGCTGTTGTCTCCCATCACTAGGTATGTGATCTCGCCCCGGGCCGACTCAACGCGCCCCACCGCTTCTCCTTCTGGGATGATGAGTGGCGCTTTGCGTGCGATTGGGCCCTTCGGGAGTTGGTCCAGGGCTTGACGAATAATTCGGATGCTCTGTTTCATCTCTTCGAATCGGACCATAAAGCGTGCGTAGGAGTCTCCTTCCTCGAAGGTGGGGATATCAAATTCGAGGTCGGCGTATGCGCCGTACGGTTCAACCCTCCGGACGTCGTATCCGACTCCCGATCCGCGAAGGACCGGCCCGGTAACGCCGAGGCGGATTGCCTCCGCCTTAGTCAATACGCCTATGCCTTTGGCGCGCGCGACGACTAGTGGGTTGCTGAAGAAGATACGATCGTATTCAACCAATCTTCTTTCAAAGTAATCTAGTAGCTTAGTAAGTCGCTTCTGAAATTCAGCGGGCAGGTCTCGGCGTGGTCCGCCGGGCGGCAGAAATGAGTACGTTAAGCGTGCGCCGGTCAACATCTCGGCTAGTTCGATGAAGAGGTCGCGGTCGCCGAATGCGTACATGAATATTGTTGTGTGGCCCGAGAACACCCCTGCATTTATCGCAAGCCAGTACAGGTGGCTCATTATTCGGTTCATTTCGGCTGCGATCGTAGAGATGTACTGGCCGCGGGGTGGAACCACGACTCCCTGCAATTTTTCGATTGGGATGACGTACCCCCAATTGAGGTGAATTGCGTCGATGATGCATGGCCTCTCTAAGTGTGGGATGTTGCTTACGGCGGTTCGGTATTCCGCAATTTTCTCGCATCCTCTATGAACGTAACCGACATCTGGGTCAATGCTTACTATATAATCTCCGTCAACGCGCATCAATAATCGCACGTGGCCTGAGCCGGGGTGCTGTGGACCAACGGAAACGTCCATGGTGGAAGGCTCGTTGCTGGGCGTTATCCTCATGGAAGCTGGTGGCGTCTGCGCCGGGGGCGTCGTCGTGCTCATCGTTGTCCCATCTCCGGGAACTTGACATCTTTCAACATCGGCGGAGGCCCTTCCCAGTTATCCAGCGTCAAGAGTTTTCTTAGGTCTGGATGACCCTCGAACTTTACGCCGAACATCTCGAAGGTCTCACGTTCGTGGAAGTGTGCGCTCGGCCAGACTGAGACGGCGGATGCGATAACCGGGGTGGTTCGATCTAACTCTGCCTCAAGGATCAGGATTATGTCTTCAATCTCTTTTTTCGTAAACGAACCTGCAAAGTACAGTACCTTGATCAGTTTATGTGTCGGGTCGTCGACGCCGGCAATCCCTATGAGGTGATCGAAGCCCAGTTCATCTCGAACGTATGTCGCTAATTCCAGAAGTTTCTCCTTCTCGAAACTGACCAGTATACGGCGTGTTTCCTCAATTTTCGAAGCCTTGATCGCTTCCGGAAAGCGGGCTTTCAACTTGTTAACTAGTTCTTCATCCCGGGACAGGTTTTGGGTTGACACTACGCAAAAACCTCTTCCCTGCGGATCTTTTCGCGGAGCTTGACGATCGCGCTTAGGAGAGCTTCCGGTCTTGGGGGGCATCCTGGAATGTATACGTCCACCGGGAAGAGTTTGTGAACATCGTTAACTATACTGTATGAATCGTGGAAAAGCCCGCCGGAACAGGCGCAGTCCCCCATCGCAATTACGTACCGGGGTTTGGCCATCTGCTCGTATACAATCTTCAAACGTTTAGCCATCTTCTTCGTGACCGTACCTTCAACTATCAGAAGGTCACACTGCCTCAATCCTCCAGCTACCGCCTGCAAGCCGAATCTTTCTGGGTCAAGGCGCGGGCCCATCATGGCACCGAATTCCGCGCTGCAACAAGCGGTCGTGATGTGCACGGGCCACAGTGCGTACATCCGGCTCCAGTTGACCAAGTATTTGACGGGGCCTGAGCCAGTTAAGGCCTTAACGACTTCGCTGATCTTACCAATCCAGATTCCCGCGAAGTCCAGTAGGGTTTCCTGGCTCATTACGATACGCCTAGTGGGTTGAGCACACGGGTATGTACAGCATTGAAAAACTTTGTCGGCTTGAGTTGCACATGTCGCAAGAATGACAGACATGGAAAGCGGGCTTATGATTGCATAGCCCTTAATGCTTCGACAACTTCCTCAGTGTGCTTTGTAACGTCAACCTTCGGGAATATCTTCGCGATCTTACCGGTCTTATCGATTATGAAGGTTACGCGATTCGCCGAGCTTCCCGTGTCCCTTAGAACTCCGTAGGCTTCTGTCACTCGTTTGTCTTTGTCGCTGATTAGCGGGAAGGGCAGCTTGTACTTTGAAGTGAATTTCTTGTGAGAGTCAACGCTGTCTAGGCTGACTCCGACGACTTCGGCTCCCATCTTTCTTACCGCCTCCATGTTGTCTCTGAAGCTGCAAGCTTCCTTAGTGCATCCGGGTGTGTCGTCCTTTGGGTAGAAGTAGAGAACTACGTTCTTCTTTCCCAAGAAATCCTTCAACCCAAGTCGGGATCCATCGGAGGTTTGACCTTCGAAGTCTGGCGCGGAATCGCCTTCTTTCGTTTTTGTATCCATTAAATGATCCACAGCCTCAATCGCTGTTGACTATTGTTCGCAGACGTGGCAGGAATTTATGTCCATCGATGGTTCAAGTTTCTTATGTAGGTCGCACATGTATCTGTTCTTGCGTACGTATTCACAAGCCGCTTCGATCTTGCTCATTACTTCGATCTGGGGCGCCTTGCGTGATGAGATTAGTTCAGCAATTTCCCCCGTGGCCTCGTCGATCGCTTGGATTCCCCCGAGTTTAATCGCCGCGCCACGCTTTTCGTGTAAGTATTTGCTTACTGCAGGTTGCGTGACTCCGAGAAGTTTAGCGGCTTCCTGCTGAGTCATGCCATGTTGTTCTACCAGGCGCTTGACGACTAGGGCCCGTATAGCGGGTATTACCGACTTCGACGCTAATTCTTCAGGTAGAATCATGGGCAAAGCGTTTTCCACGATTCCGAGTATGACGGAGGTTATATAAACGTGATTTGCCCGTTTTTCGGCCTATACTCTTTCCTGTGTTTCGCTGGGTAACAGTATATCGTGTGGCCCAGCCTCTTCGGCGCCCGACGGGCTTAATGCGGCTAACTTGGCTTTCGTCCAGAGTTCTCCTATGTTTCGTGCTCCAGCATAGCCCATGGACGCACGAAGCCCGGAGACAAGTTCGTCGAGGACGTTATTCACTTCACCTTTGTACGGGACCCATCCTTCAACCCCTTCGGGCACTCCCTTAGATGGCATGCTGTAACGGTCAAGTGAGTATCTCTTCGCCCGAGCCGTCGGGCTTCCCATTCCGCGATACTGCTTGTAGTAACGGCCTCCGATAGTTATCAGAGTTCCAGGAGATTCTTTGCAGCGCGCAAAGAGGTTGCCGATCATGACAGCTGAGGCGCCTGCTGTCAAGGCGATAGCTACGTCACCCGGAGTGCGGATTCCCCCATCGGCAATGACCGGGATTTTGGCGGCGTACTTTGCAACCGCGTCGGATACCTGAGCCGTTGCGAACAAGGTGGGTGAACCTGCCTTAGTAACTTCCGCCGTCGTGCAGATCGACCCCGATCCGATTCCCACCCTGAACCCACTGACCATTTCCAGTTCGGTGATCGCGTCTTCGGCCGCTTCGAATGTTCCTATATTTCCAACGACGACTTCAGCCGCCACTTCCGACATTAGTTTCTTCGTGGCTTTGAAGACGTTTACGTTGTGGAAATGCGATACGTCGGTGACCAGTATGTCCGCGTACTCGTCGAGTTTCTTCGCTCTGTCTAAGTCGAACGGCGACACGGCCGCGGCGCATAGTAGGTGTCCGTTTTCATCGCGCACCGCTTCAGGATATTTGCCCCTCAGGATTATGTCTTTGAATGTGATCAGTCCGGAGAGTTCGCCTGTTTTGCTTACGATCGGTAGCTTCTCGATCTTATGGTCACGCAGCATTGCTTGAGCTTCTTCGATGGTTATACCTTCCTCTGCTTTCACCACTTCCTTAGTCATTACCTGCTTGACGAGGAGGGTGGGTTCGGCGAACCGAACGTCACGCCCTGTGACGATTCCCACAAGCTTTGATTCGTCAACCACCGGAAAGCCTGAGATGTTATGCCGTTCCATTAATGCTAAAGTCTGCCCAACGGTGTGGTCGGGCGTAACGGTAACTACATCTCGTATGATAACTGCTTCAGCTCTCTTGACTCGTTTGACCATCTCGACTTGATCTTCGGTCGAGCAGTTCCTGTGGACAACTCCGAGTCCACCTTGCCGGGCAAGGGCTATTGCCATTTCACTCTCTGTAACGGTATCCATCGGAGATGAGACGAATGGGATCCTAAGTGCATGCTTCTTCGTGACTCTGGTATGTACATCGACTTCGCTGGGTTCGACCTCGGCTCTGCCAGGGAGAATGACGACGTCCCGGAAAGTCATGGCAATTTGGATATCCTTGAACTTTCCGAGGAAAGCTTGTCTGGGCGTCTCTTCAGCTTTCAATAGGTCGACCGGCTATTCACATAGGTAGGATCTATCGGGATTTAAGCTCTAATCGGCGAGTTCGCTCAGACTTCGATAGTGGCTAGATCTGTTCCTACCGTTACTTCACTTCCGTACGCTTCGCTGGCTTCTTTGCGGAATTCCTCTTCCCGATGCTCATTCGGCGGTGGGATATGGAATAGAGCCAACCGTTTCGCGCTGGCCTCCTTCCCGCTTCTACCTGCCATCCGTGCTGTGGAGTGCCTTGTCAACTCCGCGATTGATGCCTGGTCCTCTAGAAAGGTGGCCTCATGAACCAGTAAGTCCACGCCCGTCGCGAACTCAACCACCCTCGGACAATAGATTGTGTCCGCCGTATAGCAGATTGTTCGTCCACCTGCGTCGACCTTGAATGCCAGAGTTGGGATACTATGGTCTGTTAGACATGATCGAACATTATCGAAGCTTTCACCGAAGGAGAGCTCCTCGACTTTAAGGGGAAAAGTGAAGAACGCATCGGACGTGTTCGTGCATTCCCGTAATTTCCGGAAATTGGATCTGAATCCTGGGGGCCCCACAACGGTTAGCGGGCTCTTTCGGCCGTCTATCTGCACTGTCCAAAGAAATGGAATCAGGTCTGAAACGTGATCCGCATGACAGTGCGAGATCAACACGGTGGATAAACGCTCCATGTCAATCCGTGTCTTGCGGAGGTTTATGACGGATCCGGGCCCGAGGTCGAAGATTATTGAGTCGTCTACCAGGATCGAAGGGCATGCGCGCTTTGCGCTGAGGGATGATCCGCCTGATCCGAGAAACTGCAGTTTCAAATGAAATGCCTACTTCTTTGAGACCCGGCGTTTTCTCGTTCTACTTTTTCTTGGCGGTTGATCGATGGGAGCGACAACTTCATCACTCATTTCCGTCACCTCAGCTCCGGCGCAACTGTGTCCCGAAATATCTCTAACGGAGTGATATCAATATCGCCTGTGAAACCAAGGGCAAAGCTGTTGACTCCCACATCAGCAAACTCTCTCAAGCGAGCGACGCATTCCTCGGGCGTGCCCGTGATAAGCCCTCTTTCAAGGGACATCTTCCGAAAATCGGCATTACTCACGCCTCTTCTTCTGGCGGCCCTTGAGATCCCCTCCTCTACTTCAGATGCATTTCTGCCAATCAACATGAACCCCTGCCAGGAAATTATCAGGTCCTTCCGTCCTAACTTGTTCGCAGTATTCTTTGCTGCGTTTATGATTGCTTTGCACTCGTCGAAGGAGCTCGAGGTTACGTTTAGGCCGTCTGCATACTTGACTGCCATGTAAGGCAATGTTCTCTTCCCACTGTTTATGCCTATTATCATGCAGGGGCGTGGCTTTTGAAGCGGCTTCGGAGAACACACCGCGTCTTTAATTGAGTAGAATCGGCCTTTGAAACTGGCCGACTCCTCCGTCCACAACTTCTGCACTACGACCAATGCTTCTCTTAACTGTCGTATTCTCGACACTTGATCTGGGAACTCATAACCGTAAGCAAGGTACTCTTCCTCATACCAACCCGCGCCGAGCCCGAAGATCAGCCGGCCGTTGCTCACTACATCAATAGTAGCCGCAATCTTCGCAAGCAATGAAGGATGCCTGTAGCCTACACAGGTAACCATTGTTCCTAGTTTCAGGTGCTTCGTCACTGTGGCTAGGGCCGCTAGTGTCGTCCAGGCTTCAAGGCATGGGAGCGTCTTGTCTCCTCCCAGGGCGTAGAAGTGATCATACAGCCAGGCAGAATCGTAACCCAGCTCGTCTGCGGCACTCCAGACTTTCACCAATTCCTCGTACGAATAGCCGCCCTGCCCCGTCTTTACACCAAATTCGATCTTACTCAACTCGCTCTCACTCTTCGATGGAATAGAGTCAATATTAGGGTAGCCACTCAAGAGCGTGCCTCTACGAAGCACTTATAGCACGGTCTAGGCTTGGCTCCGAAGTAATTCGCGAGGAAAGTGAGTCTTTGGGAAACGGTGCCAGCGGCATTCTTGCTGCTAGAAAAGCCACGAAGGACCGACGCCGCTTCAGATGGCACTACCGACCTTTCAAGCGAAGAATGCTTGGGTTAGACTACAAGGCGGATCCGCTACAAGGAGCGCCTCAGGGACGTGGCATCGTTCTGGAGAAGGTGGGAGTTGAATCGAGGCAGCCAAATAGTGCCGTGCGGAAGGCGGTTCGTGTTCAACTCATCAAGAACGGGAAGGTCATAACCGCATTCGTGCCTGGAGACGGGGCACTGAATTTCATCGACGAACACGATGAGGTTCTAATTGAAGGCATAGGCGGGGCGGAAGGTAAAGCCATGGGCGACATTCCCGGCATCCGTTACAAGGTTTACGCGATCAATTCCGTTTCGCTCGATGCTTTGATGAAAGGAAAGAAAGAGAAACCCAGACGCTAAGCTCTCGCTTATCGTGGCTGGCTCAGTTTTCTCATTGTTACTCGAAGAGCGCTAGAATATTCGACGTGGCTGTTTCGCCAGTTGTTCCGTTGACGATTATTTCTCGCGGCACAAGCCCCTTTTGAAGTGGGATTCTTATCAAGGGAACGTAAATTCGTCTAAGCTCGGTTATTTGCAGTCTGTTGCTTAGGATTTGTTTGAAGTTTTCCGGCATTCGTATTACGCGTTCTCTGAACTGGGTAAGCAATGCCTCTTTCGATAGCGCCGGTTCACGGATTTGGGTCTTGGCGCCGCGGACGTTCAAGTCCGTTTCGTCAAAGATTCTCTTCGACCTCCAGGATGTAAGTTCGGCTTCGTCGTCTATCGTGAGCGGCCTGCCGGTTCCGCTGACTACTAGCTCTGACTCCGATTCCTTAACGGCGAGTTCGAGGGCGTCGGTTACGACAAAGTACTTCGTGTCGCTGGATAGGAAGGAGCTTAACCTCATCAGTCGGTCCATTATTGCGGCAGGAATCAGGCGACTGTGTTTTCTTTCCAGCATTAGGTCTCTGCTTCGTCCCTCAACTTCAACCGCTACTACATCGTTCTTCACGCTCACCTTGTAGGATCCGTTTCGGATGTAATAGCACTCATGAAACCCTTTGACCCTCCATATCGGTACGAACTCCACGACCGGGGTTCCGACCAGCTCGAAATCATTTCGGTGACGCCTAAGCCGTTCTGTGAACGTTCGATTCACGGAAACTGCGATTTCAATCGCTCGTTTTATGGAGATTGGTTCAATCTTGAATACTTGTTCGATGACTTGGTTCGCGTCCCAACCGTTGCCGGTCTTAAGCCCCTTTACCTCTTTCAGTTCGGCGGGGACTTCACCTATTTGTTGAAGTCTGCTAGCGAGGTACTCCTCTAATGCCAGGGTCGCCGGATCTTCCTCGGCCGGCTTACGATCCTTCGATGGGTCAGTATCGTCGAAGGCCGATGCGCGCGTCGTTCGCACCACCCCACCATCCAGATCGTCGATGCGGGGTATGAGATCTTCTGGAGAACCGTGGCTCGAACCTGGCATGTGTCCTCAACCCGTCAAAGCAAATTGGGTCTCTGAACTCGCTAAAAATGTACCGCCCTGTGAAATCGGCTTATCCGATACTAGCGCGTTGACTGTGTAGACGCCGGTTAGTGCGTTTCCAGGTAAGGAAAATCTCAAGCCCTCCTTGATCGTCTGGCCTGCCAGGAGTTGGGCGACTTGTGTCTGAATCTGAACAGGCACGCCGTTAGGGTCGCGCACTTGAATCCATACGATTCCTCGGAAACTCGCGCCGACGTTTTGGATAACAACCCAAATCCATATCGTTTGTCCACTGGTAAACGTCGACATTGGATTCCCAGCACTGTCGCCGGCATAAACCGCCTTGATAATTACGCTCGGAGTAGTCGAAGAACCAACTACAAAGGTCGTCCTCGTCGTAACGCTCGAGTAACCCGATTTGGAAGCTGAAGCGAAGACCATGTAAGTTCCGATCAGCGTGCTAGGCCCAAGGGCGACTTGAGCATGGAATGTGCCGGCTGAATCGGTGAGTAGTCCATTTGTGTAGAAGAGCTGTGTGCCAGTGGGGCCGTCAATTTGGAGTGCGATTGTAGCGTCGGCGACAGCGCTGCCGGTGGCGTCGGTTACTTGTCCCTGCACATTGACTGTGGAGTTGGGTTGGTATTGCGATTGGTCGGTGTCAAGTGTCAGAGTAAGGGCTGTCGCAAGTGTGGAATTCAGGGAGGTACTGGTGCTAGTGCTGGTTGTCACTCCGGCAGAGGCTGTGATTTGTAAGCTAAGTTCTGTGGCGTATTCGGTTCCGTTCACAATTGCCACGGTCGTTACGACGTAGTTCCCTTGCGGGGTAATTGCTGAGGTAACTATCGTGAGGCTTGAGTTGAATTCTGGATTTGCCACACCCGCGTTAGGTGTGAAAATCGCAATGCCGTAGGGCGGCACTCCTCTCGCTACCAGGGATATGTTCGCCGAGGGGCTGGCGATGACGTTGACTTCGAATTTTGCAAACGCGCCAGCAGCAACTGAGGCAGAGGGAGGTTGAACGCGTATAGAGGCATTTGTGGCCTCGGGTCTAATCTGACGCATGGGTTGGGCTGATACGAAGCCCGTTACCATGCCTGTTGCCTGGAGGGCTGACATTCCGGCTATGAGTACGATTAGGGCACTCATCGCCTTGTTGTATGGAATGTGCATCTTGGGGTGCTCCGTGGGCCCCAGAGATTGTTCTTTGAGCGTATTTAAGTGTTTGTGCGTAGTACATATCTACAGTACATAAGTGTGTTTGTGTAGCGCTCACAAACTTTCATATAGGGTATCTACATTATGTCTACACGTGGCTCATCGTGAGTTCTAAGGGCAATGACGCAGTAGTAGAATTGCTTAGGAAGATGAATAGGAATATGGAACTCATTTCACGGAAACTTGACAGGTTAATAGAAGTGCAACGGTCGCCAAGTGGACAAATGCTGCGGGCTGGAACGACGCTGCCGGAGGACATGCCTCTGGACGTGACAACGCTTCTTTCACTTCCGGATCACCTTCGAAAGTCGGCTCTGTCCTTGTCTACCCTAAGGGAGGCCACCGCCACCGACCTATCGAAGGAAACTGGTAGAGTGAGAGCGGTTGAAAGCGACTACCTAAATCAACTAGTCTCAATGGGCCTGGTTAAGAAAAAACGAAAGGGTCGGGACGTGTACTTCTATGTGGAGGCTTGAGGTGGAGTAAACATGGGTAAGACACTAGCATTTCACTCATACAAAGGGGGAACGGGCAAAACATCCCTCGTCGTGAACTTGGGAGCGATATACGCGAAGCAAGGGGCAAACGTCTGCGTGCTCGACTTCGACTTCCGGGCGCCCAGCCTCAACGTGCTCTTCAAGGCGAAGCCACAGTTTTGGCTGAACGATTACTTGGAAGGAAAATGCGGAATCATAGACACCTTAGTGGACCAGTCCGAGAAATTCAAATTATCTGGGAATCTCTGGGTTGGTTTCGCGAATCCTTCCCTCGAAGCGCTTACAGATATTATGAGCAAAGACAGAAAGTGGGAGGTAAAGGCGTTATCGAAGACGCTTTCCGGAAAGAAGGAGATCCTGGAAGAGAAGAAAGTCGACTACCTGATTTATGATACGAGCCCGGGAGCACAGTACTCTTCCATAAACGCTCTGGCGGGAGCTGACCTAGTTTCATTGGTCATGAAAGCGGATGAGTTCGATCTCGAAGGGACGAAAGAACTTGCTAAAGGTGTGTACGAGGCTCTTGGAAGAAAGTCTGGCATCGTTCTGAACAAGATTCCGCTCGAACAGATAGCGGCGGCGGGGGGCAGAGAAAGATTTGGCAGGATGATCGAAGACGACGTTGGTCTGCCACTAGTCGGCATGATTCCGTGTATGTGCGAACTCATGGCATTCGGCGGCAAATCGATCTACGCTATCGACAAGCCTGACCATACGTTCACGAGGTCGGTGGGCGAGATTGCTGAGGCGATAAAGAAGCTCTAGTGCCCACTACTTAGATTTCTCAAGTCGTTTCTCGTATTCTCTCTTGAGTTTCTGATAGGTGGATTCATCAACCTGTTTTGCCGCCCGCAGGTCTTCGAGTCGAGCGATCAGTCTCGCTGTCGCAACGTACCCCTTATCGGCCTCGCTTGCTCTCAGTAATTCTTCGACAGCAGCTCTCTTTCTAGACCGTCTTCTCCGCCTTTCCAACGTACCTGCCAGAACAATTAGAATTGCGGCGGCCGCAGGCAAAGCTACGTAAAGTGCTTCGATGGGGCCGGGGGTAATGATGAGTTGAAATGAAGCTGTACGAATCGCCGTCCCCGAAACCGCCAGCAGTGTTACGGTGAAGTTGCCCACCGCGGCGGTTTCGGACACTGTCACTATCATTGTCGCGTTTCCAGTCGGCGTGACTGAAGTCGGGTTGAATTGCAATGTTACTCCAGTAGGCGGGTTGAGTGCGGTAATGTTCACTGGTCCGTTGAAGCCGCGGATCGAAAATAAAGCGAGTGTAAACCTCCCGGTCTCCCCTTGGCTAAGAGACACCCTGCTCATGAGGGGTTGCAGCGAAAAGTCAGGTGCAGAGTAACTGAAAGCTAGCGTAACGCGGGTCGAGTCATACCCGGGCTTTCCAGCGACCAAATACGCCGTGTAATTACCGCCAGGGGAGGTCAACGGTATCAGGAAGCTATCCTTGAAGGACCCGTCAGCCATGGAATAGGCTACGGCAAGGTGTATGCTCATAGCCTGAGGATTTGTCACTTGAATCGAAACCACAGCGTTGGATACTGCCGTGCCGGACGGATCAAATACCTTCCCCGTGATTACGACGGAAAGACCTTGCTGCGATTGAGTGGGATTAAGCGTCGCCTCAATTAACATAGTCTTGTTCGCAAGAGCAAGTGGCAGGCCCAACGGGTCGAGTATTATTATGGCTAGGAGAACGACCCGAAAAAGCGTTCTTTGAGACACCAATTGGCCCGCTACCTGATTTCAGCTACATCAGGGTTATTGTATATTATTTCGAAGCGCATTCTTGCATATCAGGGCGGGTTACATTGTCGGTCTTTTTCATTCACGGCGCTGGCGCAAACCTATCGGTCTGGCACCTGCAGACCATCTATTTCAAGGACAGCACGGCCGTCGAACTTCCAGGCCACCCGAACGGTTCAGGATTGACGACGGTCAATGATTATGCGCAAGTAGTTGAACGTAAGATCGACGAGAACGGAACAACCCCTCCGATAATGGTGGGGCACTCAATGGGGGGCGCAATCGCGATCGAACTCGCTTTGAGGAAGCGCGAGGTGCGCGCTCTAGTGCTCGTAGGGACCGGAGCCCGGTTGCGTGTCCATCCTGAATTTCTTGCGAAGATAAAGGAAAACTACGAAGAGGCCGCGAAATTAATTGCCTCATGGTCCGTCTCTACCTCGGCCGACCCCGTTCTTGTGGACCGAATAGCTCGTGACCTTATGCGGGTGAATCCAGAAGTTACGTTGGGCGATTTCATGGCCTGCGACAAGTTTGACAGAATGGACCGTGTGGAGGAGATAGGTTGTCCAACATTGGTCGTATGCGGCGAAGAAGACAGAATGACTCCGAGGAAGTATTCACAATATCTTCATGAAAAAATCAGCAACTCAGAGTTAGCCATCATCCCAGCTGCCGGTCATGGTGTTATGCTCGAGAAGCCACGAGAGTTTAATCGGGTGTTAGAGGCGTTTTTTGATTCACTGTGACCTTGAGTGACTGAAGTTGCCTTTGAATCGCCATTAGTAATGTATCTACGGCTTGGCCTGTCTTAACGCTCAGCGGAATGATTGCTTCATTTAGAAAGTATTTTCGGATAATTGCCACCGATTGTTCAAGCTGTTCCGAAGACGTTATGTCCACCTTGTTCGCGCAGATGATGATCGGCGAAGTAACATCTACCTCTCGAAGAATCTGGCTGCACGACCTAACCTTCCTCTCCAGCGGGAAGGGTTCATCGCTCGCATCGATAAAGAGTATCACGAGATCCGCGGTTGCCAGTTCGCCCAAGGTGGCGTGAAACGCTTTCAGGATTATCGGATGCATATCCTCAATGAAACCGATCGAGTCAATGATGATGAACTCCAGATCTCCTTCCCCAGCGCCGGTCGTGGCTTTACGTGCAAATGTGGTCAGAGTCGTGAAAGGACCTAACCCGACGGTTTTGTCCTCGTGTGCGACCAAATTGAAGAAACTGGTCTTGCCAGCCTGTGTGTAGCCTGCGAGGGCCACGATCGGGAAGCCGAGTTCACGCCTGCGGTCTCGTTTGAGCATTTTCTTCTTGTATATGTCCTCGAGTTCATCCTCGATTCTGCTTATTCGATTCCTTGCAGCCCGATAGTACTCTTGGTATGGGTAATCACCCGGCCCCATCCAACCGAGTTGTTCGCCCATTATTCCGCGTAATTTGATGAACTCCCTCCCCCATGAAAGCGTGTACTTCAACTTCGCTAAACGAATCTGCAGTTTCGCCTCATTCGTGAAGGCCCGTTTGTCAAACACTTCCAAAATCAGGAGGTTTCGGTCAATTACCCTTACGTCGCCGCCGAGATGCTGGGTCAAGTTGAAGACGTGGCTGCTGGTTAAGGGGTTGGCGAAGATTACCGTGTCAGCATGCTCATCCTCAACTAGGGCCTTAAGGTCCTTTAGCCTCCCGGGGCCGATGGTGTATGAATGGTGAACGCTTTTCCTCTTTTGGATCAAGGTGCCCACCACTTCATAGCCTATGCTCTCCGCCATCATCTGCGTCTCAGCCGCCAACGAGGGAAACGCAGGCAGCTTCAGTTCAGCGATTATGGCTCGCAAACTTGACCGATTCACTCGGGTGATTTCTTCGCTAATGATAAGGTTCAATGCCGTTATTTATCCATGCATAAGCGGTTGAGACGATGAAAGCTAGAGCACACGCGTACGTCGCCGGAAGAGTTCAAGGCGTCTTCTTCAGAAATAGCGTCGCAGACCTCGCCGACAGCCTCAACGTGGCGGGGTGGGTGAGAAACCTATCCGACGGCCGCGTGGAAACCCTCCTCGAAGGAGACAAGGACAACGTAGGAAAAATCATCGAATTCTGCAAGCGAGGCCCACCCGGCGCCCACGTAAGCGAATTGGAGATTAAATGGGAGGAGTGGCAAGGCGAATTCACAGATTTCAAAATTCTCCACTGACGCGAAAAGAGTTAATTGAGGGCCAGAGAGATTGCAGACTTGCTCCGATGCTTCGGGGCTCCGGTGGAAGGAGACTCTGCCGAATGTAGCCCGGTTAAGCATAGTGGCCTTTCGCGTGTACGCACGAGGATAGTCACTGATCGCGGGTTCGAAATGACCCTCAGACGGGTCACGGGATTCCCGCCCGGAGCACCACTTCATGCATTCCTCAAGGTTGATCTACGGTCAGAAGATGCCGGCCAAGCCGATTTTTCTTGACAACCTTTGCGCCAAGCCTGGCCCACATCACAAATGATTCGGGGTTCGATCGAATCTCCGTGAGGGTCTCCCTCAAAGTCGCCCATCTGAACCCGTAGGCTACTTTACGGTTGGGTCTGACTTTGCCGTCGTATCTCCCGACAATTACTGCGCAGTGTTCGTTCTCACATTTCTTCCCTTGTGGAGCGAAGTAATTGAATGCCCCGATCTTTCTGAATCTTACACCGGTCACGCCGAACTCAGTCTTGACGCAACGAGCCGCGGCTTGCGTGTATTTCTCGTTTCTTGATCCCAGCCGCAACGGATGGCTTGCACCGGTTAGATCCCACTTATTCGAGAACAGGTCATGTTTTCTTCGCTGAAGGAGTATTTTCCCATCGCTATTGTAGAGTGCAACTACGAAAGCTCTATGCCTTCTTCCCCTCCCAGTGTGACATACGCTTCGAGGGGCATAACCCAAGATGCGGTCATTATTGTCCACGAGTATTAGCGTCTGTTCCAAGCGATTTCACACCGGGATCTTGCCGCCGTACTTGGCCAACCGAATATTAACGTTGTCAGCCCTTCAAGGCTATTCATGCTCCACGTAAGGAATTTAGAAGGCTTGACCTACCTCTGGTGCCCAAATGAGGCCCGGCAAGGTTGAAGCTTGCGCATTACTCTTCAGACGGACAACTACGTGTAGGCCTAGTTCAGGATGGAAAGGTCTTCGACCTACGACCAAATTCACTCAGAACTGACGTCACCATTTGGACAATCGACGAGATTCTAAACAAGGGTTTGCTGACTGCGGTTCGGCAAGACGCCGAAGACACCACTAGAAGGTCTGCTGGCATCCCAGTCAAATCAGTAAGGCTCTTCACACCAATTCTAAATCCTGAAAAAATCCTTCTCATGGCCGTAAACTACCGTGCCCACCGCAGCGAATCCAAGACGGAAGGTGCTCCGAACGAGCCCTACCTCTTCACAAAGTTTCGGAACACCCTCATTGGGCCCGACGCTCCCATCCTAATCCCCAAAGTGTCTCGACAGGCGGATTGGGAAGTAGAGCTCGCCGTAATAATCGGCAGAGCGGGGAAGAATATCGCAAAGGAAGATGCCATGAACTACGTGGCCGGTTACACCGTCTCAAACGACATCAGCTTCAGAGACTTGCAGTTCTCCACCCAACTGCCGGACGGAAATACGAAGCTCGGACTAAACTGGGTTAAGGGTAAGGGACTGGATGCATCGTTTCCGCTAGGTCCCTGGGTGGTTACATGCGATGAGATACCGAACCCACACAACCTCCAGATCTCACTCTCAGTCAACGGAAAAACAAGGCAACAAGCAACAACCGACGACATGGTCTTTACGATCGACTCGATAATCGAGTATGCATCGCAGGGTATGACCCTGAAACCAGGGGACATTATATCGACAGGAACGCCGGCAGGCGTTGGAGCTTTCACCGGAGGACCATATCTCAAGGACGGAGACGTCCTCGAGGGGACGATTGAAAAGATTGGGACCTTACGCAACCCTGTGCGAATGGAGCGACCTGCATAGTGAGCATGAATAGTTCCCCAGTACTTTCACCAACCGAGGCATCTGCAAGCCGAGGAGATTTGGCTGTACAAGCGACGGGTGACTGTTGACACGGATGCATTATCTCGCACAATTCAGGCGCGATGAATGCGCTAGATTTTGCGCTATACCGGCTAGTTAACGTAGGGCCTTTGCAGCTCAAGCGGCATTCTCCCTCTAGTGCCGAACACTTTCACACATGTCTCCAGATTATCGTGTTCGGCCACTATAGGTTGTGTTGGTGATTGGTTTGAATGAATTTGCTGTAGTTAAGGTCTGCAAACACCCTAGAAAAGTTCGTTTTCTTTTCAGGAATGACCTTTACGAGTTTCTCAGGTGTGAGGGCTGCGGGCAGATCGTTCGCCTGCCCCTCTAACTCGCACCTACCTAACTCGCAACCCAGAACGGTTATTCCCCCTTTTTCTTCGCAGCAACGCGTAAATGCATATGCACCATATCCATTTTCGGTGCAATGCTATTTGGTAGAGGTCGAATTAGGCGACCTCAAGAAGGTCAGCAAGGACATCGCCGAGGCCGTGAATAGAAAGCTAGGGACCGAGGTCCAAGTCAAAGGAAAGCTTCTCTTGATCCCAGATACTGTTAACGGAAAACATTACGGCGTTAAGGACGTCAAACTTGTCATGAAACATGCACTGCACCAACTGGGTTTGGCAAACGAGTACCGAGTGCTGGCCGAACATCATCAAGTGCGAATCGTTAAGGTGGAAGAGAAAGAGCGTTATGCCGAGCGAGAAGGCACAGCTCCTCCGCCATCGCAAAGCCTTCCGTATTTCTTCCCAGGCTGAGATCAGCTAAGGCCAGCAGGCGCCGGAACCGGAACGCTAATCTAGCGTACGCTAATTCACCGGCAGACTCACACTTCATCTAAGGGTATGGCTCATGAATCTGTTCGATGCCATAATTCTCGCAGTAGTGGAGGGCCTCACCGAATTCCTTCCAGTATCTTCGACGGGGCATACGATCCTGGCAGCGGTCCTTTTGAACGTGGGCCAGACCCCGTTTGTAAAGAGTTTCGAACTATCATTAGAGTTCGGCTCTATACTGGCGGTTCTCGTACTTTATTGGAAATACTTCCTAGACGTTGAAGTGCTCAAACGACTAATTGTCGCTTTCATCCCCACCGGCGCTGTGGGGCTACTGATTTACCCTTTCTTCAAAGACGTTCTCTTCGGCAACGAGCAAGTCGTGCTATGGGCGTTGCTGCTCGGAGGAGTCGCAATAATCCTGTTTGAACTCGGTTACAAGGAGCGGTATGAGATCGACGAGATGTCCAAGATCCCATACAAATACTGCCTCTTGATTGGAGTCTTCCAATCCCTTTCCGTTATACCGGGTCTTTCCAGGTCCGCGCCGACCATCATGGGAGGGCTCTTTCTGGGAATGAAGAGGCAGACAATCGTACTCTTCTCCTTCCTACTTGCCGTGCCAACAATGATAGCAGCGTCAGGTTACGACCTTGTAATGTCATTCAACCAGTTCTCTTCGGGAGATGTGGAGTTATTACTTGTCGGGTTCGTGACCTCTTTCCTGGTTGCGATGCCCGCGATCAAGTTATTTCTCGGATACGTCAGGAAGCATAACTTCATACCGTTTGGCGTCTACCGAATTCTCCTCGTCGTCGTGTTCTATTTCTTTGTAATTCTCTAACGTGGGATCGAATTCAAAGTATGATGTGCGTGATTGCAGGGCTATCTGGCGAGGTCATGCGGGACCCCATCGGCTAATGACGACTTTCCTATCTGTGAAAAAGTCAATGGATTCCATTTGGCCGTGAAGGACGCCGAAGAATGATTGCCGCATTCCGCCGAACGGGAAGTATCCGACCGGTGCGGCCACTCCCACGTTTATTCCGATGTTGCCTGCTTGAACCCTTCGCCTGAATTCCCTTGCGTTGTGTCCGCTTGTTGTAAAGATGCTCGCGGCGTTGCCGAATTCGGTCTTCTTATTGATCTGTTCGATGGCCTCGTCTAGGTTTGCCACTTCCATAACGCTCGCTACCGGACCGAAGATTTCTTCTCTTGCAATCGTCATGTCAACGTTGATGTCGTCAAAAACTGTCGCGCCGACGAAGAAGCCCTTCTCGTAATTCGGCACCCGAGCGGTTCTTCCATCCAGAACCATCTTTCCACCTTCCGAGATTCCGGCAGCGACATACTTAATGACCCGCTCCTTGGCATTCTGTGAAACCATTGGCCCCATTTCGGTTGATTCACTCAGTCCGTAACCTAACCGGATTCGTCCTGCCCCTTCAGCGAATTTTTCAACGAGCTTATCGTGGATGTCTTTAGTTACGAGTAGGTTGGCTCCGGCCAGGCATCGTTGGCCCGTGTTTCCGAAGAAGGAGGAGATACAGGATTCAATTGTATATGGAAGGTTAGCGTCCGGCATAACGACAATAGCGTTCTTTGCACCTGCCTGCACGATGGCCCTCTTCCCGTACTCGCCCGCGAGTTTGTAGACCGCGCGACCTACCGGTGTTGAACCTACGAAAGTCACGCCCTTCACGATAGGGTGACGAATAAGGGCCTCAGAAGTCACTTTACTCCCATGCACAAGGTTGAGGACTCCCGCCGGGAGTTTGGTTTCGCGCTGAATGAGTTCAGTCACATATGTCATGGGAAGCGGTGTGATCTCACTCGGCTTGACGACCACCGTGCAACCTAGTACTATAGCGTAGGGCATATACCAGAATGGGACCATAGTCGGAAAATTAAAGGGGCAAATTACAGCGAACACACCTAACGGTTCCTTTACTGTCTCCTCGTCAACTCCCTGCGCTATCTGGTCGAGCCTCTCACCCTTCATCAGCGTGTACGCGGCGGCTATTGCAGCTTCAACGTTCTCGATAGCACGCCTCATATCGCCGCGGCTTTCAACTATGGTCTTGCCATGATTTTGCGTGTTGATTCTCGCGAAATCTTCGAGATGCTCCTCCAGAACATGCTTCATTCTGAAGAGGTACTGTACCCTTTCTGAAATCGGAAGGTTCCGCCATTTCTCGAAGGCGGCTTCAGATGAAACAACCGCCCTGTCGACTTCCGCCTCTGTGGCGAACGGTACTTTGGTTATTGTTTCGCCGGTTGCTGGGTTCACAACGGGTAAGTTTTCGCTTGAATTAGATTCAACCCGCTGTCCATCTATCAGCATGGGCAGAATTTGACGTTTGTACGATATTTCGGAGAGGACCTGCATTGATCGGTCTTACCCTACTACTGTGCTGAGTGCCCGGTCGATGGTGTCTATCGCCAAGTCAAGTTGGTCTTGGGCAATGATCAGTGGAGGCTGAATTCTTAGCACGTTACCAAGCGTGCCTCCGCTTCCGATTAGAACGCCTTTTTCACGACACCAGTCTCTAACTCGTCCAGTCTCTTCCGTGGCAGGTGCTTTGCTCTCCCTGTTCTTGACAAGTTCGATTCCGATCATCAATCCTTTGCCGCGGACATCGCCGATGATCTCATGTTTCTGCTTTAGCTCGTCGAGCCTGTGCATTACATGTTCACCGCTCTTCGAAGCTAGTGCCGGCAAGTTCTTTTCAAGAATGAATTCTATGTTTGCGAGGGCCGCAGCGCAGCAGACGGGGTTTCCGCCGAATGTCGAAAGATGGTCTCCGGCCTCGAAGGAATCGGCTATCGCCGGTTTAGCTATGGTTCCTCCAAGGGGCAAACCGTCTGCGATGGCTTTCGCGACGCACATGATGTCGGGCGTTTCGCCATAGTGATTTATGCCGAAGAGTTGGCCTGTCCGTGCAAACCCGGTCTGAACTTCGTCGTCGATGAAGAGGATGCCGTAGGCATCGAGAATTCTCTTTGTTTCCTTGAAATATTCCTTTGGTGGTACTATTATGCCGCCTTCTCCGAGCAATGGCTCTGCGATGAACGCTGCGACATCATTGGAGGTTGAATAACGAATTACCTCGTCGATCATTTTGGCGCACTGTATGCCGCAACCCGGGTACTCAAGCCCTAAGGGACAGCGGTAACAATACGGTGTGGGTGCAAACGCTATCGATCCCAGGTATGGGCCCATCGCTGAATGACGGCGACCAGCTTGCCCTGTTACGCTCAGCGTACCAAGAGTCCGCCCGTGGAACGAACGCATTAACGTGATGAATTCATGTTTCCTCGTAAATTTTCGCGATAGCTTGAGTGCGGTTTCGATCGCTTCCGCTCCACTGTTTGAGAAGAATGTTTTCTGGAGTCCAGCAGGACTTATTTCTGCAAGTCTCTTAGCCAACTTAGCTACCGGTTCTATGTAATAGACGTAAGCGCAGGCATGAACTAGGAGGTCAAGTTGTTTCTTAGCTGCCTCGACTACGCGCGGATTGCAGTGTCCTGAATTCACAACCGAAATTCCCGCGAAGCAATCGACATATCGTTTCCCGTCTGCATCTATAATGGTGGTTCCGCTAGCGGATGTAATGACTACTGGTTCCACCTTTTTTACCGAGCTTGTTACAACGTATTTCTTGTAGGTTTCTATCGTATCCGAGCCGGTCATTGGAAATCATCGTTTGTACAGTGTCCGAAAATATAGGGATTTTCTTGGAATTTGTCCATTGGGTTTGAGGACCCCTATACGGGGATGCGGAGGTGCTGGCGCATACTTCAAACGCCTCGTAGCCAGAACGAGTCGCGCCTCGCACGCCCTTACATGTCTATGAAAGGAAAGGGAATTTCGCGAAAGAGATCATCAAAGTTTGCCCGACGAGGGAGAATGCTCAAGCGAACTCAGGGCGTAATGGGAGCAGCAGCGGTCAACGTATCGTGTGGTACCAGAGATTCCAAATAGGAATATGTATTCTATAATCCAAGGTTCAATATTGGCGTAAGAGTTTCTGCGGCAGCGGGCGCATTGAAATTGGATTTCAGACTCACACCGCAGCAGGACCTCTTTAGGAAGACCGTAAGGGAATTTGCGGAAGAGAAAATCGCGCCGAGGAGCAGAGAGATCGAAGAAAAAGCCGATTTGATTCCTGAGGAGATCATCAATGAGATGGTTGAACTCGGAATTTTCGGCATAACAATCCCTGAACAATATGGCGGTTCAGCTAGCCCTGGAGAAGAGATCGTCTATGCTACACTTGCTGTTCACGAGCTAGCCAGAGCCGAACTCTCTATGGCACTTCCGGTCTACACGCTACTGAACTTAGGTTGGAGCTACCTAATCGTACGGCACGGCACGGAGGAGTTGAAGAAAGAGCTTCTCCCCAACGTCGCCGCGGGTAAATGGTTTGTTGGGATAGCCACCACCGAGTCAGGCGGGGGGTCGGATCTCGCAAGCATCAAGACTGTCGCGAAGAAAACGGGCAATGATTACGTGATTAATGGAGAGAAAACGTACATCAGCGGAGTAACCGAAGCCACGAAGAAAGGAGGAGGACACCTAACACTCTTCCGCACAGCGCCCGAGCTTGGCACAAAGGGAATGACCTTTGCATATGTGCCCGCAAAGTCGCAGGGCATTTCTCATACTACATTCAAAGACATGGGACGTATGGGCCTCTCCACAGGCGGTTTCACATACAAAGACGTCAAGATACCTGCAAAGTATGTCTTGGGTCAGGAGAATAGAGGCTTCTACGTTAACATGGAAGGTTTCAGTGCAGCACGAGCACTCGTTGCGAGTGCGTGCCTCGGTGGTGCTGAAAGATGCCTAGAGCTTGGGTGTGAACACGTCAAACGCCGGGTCCTATTTGGGAAACCACTCGCAAAATTCGAAGGAATCTCATTCGAAATTGCGGAGGACTTCACGGAACTTGAGATGACGAAGAACCTCCTGCTAAAAGGAGCATGGATGATTGATCAACACTACAAGGATGCAACCTTCAATAACAAGGAAATCAACCAAGTAATCGCGATGTGCAAACTTAGGGCGCCACTTTTGGCCGTCGAGTTGGTGAAACATTCGATGATGTACCATGGCGCGCTCGGATTTAGCAAGGAGACGCCACTAGAGATGTGCATGCGCGGCCTAATGGCGTACGTTGTCGGAGCTGAGGGCGGAGCTAACATCATGAAGATGATCATAGCCCGAGAACTAATGGGCGACGTGGCGATCCCATACAAATAGCCGCCTGCCAGGAACGCATTACCCTTTTTCTTGTCGAACACTACGTACCTTCGAGCCTACAGCATGGAGCAGCAATCATGGAACATGTTGATGCCGTAGTCGTGGGCGCTGGCTTAGCAGGTCTGTCCTGCGCCTATACACTCGCCAAAGCTGGAATCGAAGTTCTTGTGGTCGAACGGGGCGATTATCCCGGAAGCAAGAACGTGACTGGAGGGCGGCTGTATACAAACCCGGTCCGGCAATACATGACCGAGATTTGGGACGAGGCCCCCTTCGAACGACACGTGACGAAAGAACGTCTCACAATGCTGTCCGACCAATCATCAATCACTGTAGAACTCCGTCCGGATGATTTCGCAAAGAAACCCTATCACAGCCACACCGTGATTCGTCCAGTATTCGACAGATGGTTGGCGGAAAAAGCAACCGCAGCAGGCGCCATTATAGTCCCAACCTACAAAGTGGAGGGTCTGCTCACCGAGGGAGGAAAGGTTGCGGGAATCAGGGCGGAAGGTGATACTATCGCCGCAAATGTCGTTGTCGCAGCCGATGGCGCGTTATCCTTCATTGCAGAGCAGGCCGGACTACGTTCGAGACATGACCCGGAAGACTATGCAGTGGGGGTTAAGGAAACAGTCGAACTTCCGAGTAAGACGATCGAGGATAGATTCAACCTACGAGGCGACGAAGGTTGTGCCCAGCTCTACTTTGGAAGCCTAACGAAAGGATTGACTGGCGGAGGATTTCTCTACACGAACCGGACCAGCATCTCACTGGGTGTTGTGGTTGGAATCGGCGCGTTGATGCACTCGGCGGGACAAGTTGAGACCGTGCAGCTAATGGATTCGTTCAAGCAGCTACCGGAAATTGCTTCAATTATTGAAGGAGGAGAGACCTTGGAGTATTCGGCTCACGTCATACCCGAAGGAGGATTCGAGTCGATCTCAAAGTTGTATTCGAGCGGGATTCTGGTGGTAGGCGATGCAGCAGGGTTCGCACTCAATATGGGCATTATTGTGAGAGGCATGGATCTTGCAATTGCATCTGGCGTGTTAGCGGCGGAAACAATCAAGCTTGCTAAGAAAAACGCAGACTTCTCAGCAGCCTCACTTGCCACATACGAGGCATTGCTGAATCGTTCCTTTATTATGAGAGATCTTCGGACGTTCAAGAACGCCCGCCGCGTTTTAGACAACCCAAGGTTGTTCACGAAGTATCCTGAAGCGGTCGTATCCCTAATGACGGATCTCATGTCGATCGGTACAGAACCAAAACCCAAACTTTCATCAACAGCCATGAAGCATTTCAGGAAGCACTTCCTGAACTTGTCAGCATTGCGAGACGCACTGAGTCTCATGAGGGTTTAGGGGTACTTGATTATGAAGATCGAGGAAAAGCTCGGCAAGGACGTCTTCAAGGTCGACAAGGAGGGGCACATTAAGATAGACACCGAAATCTGCCGCGCCAAATGCAAGCCGAAATACTGTCTTTCGGTTTGTCCGGCCAAAGTTTATTCGCTCGATCCAAACGGCGACGTGCGTCCTAACCCAGACGGATGCCTAGAGTGCGGTGCTTGCGTAATCGCATGTTTGGATGAGGCACTTAGCTGGCATTATCCGAAAGCGGGCTTCGGCGTCCAGTACCGCTTCACTTGAGATAACCAGACGAAAGAGCCATCAGCCATGCCGTCGGCCAAATGCCTCGAAACGCTTTCAAATCTTGCTTGAGGATGCCAGATGAACATCGTAGTGTGCATGAAGCAAGTAGTCGACCTACAGCAAATCAGAATTAAACGTGATACGCGCCAACCAGTGTTGGAAGGCCTACCACTTCAGCTGGGAGAGATGGATAAGAACGCGCTCGAAGAGGCCGTGAGGATTAAGGAAAAACACGGCGCGAAAGTCACCGTACTATCTGTCGGCTCAATCAAACTGAAGGAGACGATTCTTCAGGCTCTCGCTATAGGCGCGGATGAAGCCTCGATTATTGTGGATCCAGCCTGTGATGGTTCGGGTCCCGGTTCAACGGCGTTGACGATCGCCGCAGCGGTCAAGAAGATTGGCTCACCTGACCTGATTCTTTTTGGAGAAGGCTCTACCGATAATTACTCCGGCCAGGTCTACGCAAGAGTTGCCGAGATCCTGGACCTGCCACAGGTTACCTATGTGCGAGAGCTTACCGTCGAAAACGGCGCGGTCACGGCCGTACGAGACAGGGAGAACGCCCTGGATGTAGTGAAATCCAATATGCCCTTAGTGGTCTCAGTGACCAGCGAAATCAACAAACCTCGTAGACCCCCACTGACGCAAATCTTGCGCGCCTCACGGAAGCCAATGAACGTATGGACTCTAAGTGACCTTGGAATTAGTTCCGACACGGTCAGTTCCGTTGAATCCTCAGTACGAGTCATAAGTAATTTGGCGCCCGAACAAGAGCGGAAGGGCATCATATTCCAGGACGATGTGAACGAAGCGGCTGGCAAGCTCATACAGGCACTCCGCAAAGAGGGGGTTTTCACTTGAGCTCACGTGTCTTAGTGTTTTCTGAACAGGAGGAGGAATGTTATGCTCTCCTGACGAAGGCCGTGGAGTTGGCAAACCTGCTGGGAGAAGCTTGGGTACTCGTGCTGGGCAAGAAAGAAGAAGAGACCTTGAAGTCACTACTTGAGTACGGAGCCAAGCGGGTCCTGATCGTTCCTAACGCTGATCCCAGTAGGATCGACGCCCAATCACTTGCCTTTGTCTTGTCTGAAATTGCGAAAAATGATGGCCCCGACACAATACTGATCCAGTCCAGCAAGCTAGGAAAGGAAACCGCAGGGCGTGTAGCTCAGAAGCTCCAGGCTGGGTGCATAACAGACGCAATCGGGCTCGAAATTCTCGGTTCAGAACTAGTAGTCCGCAGATACGCACTGGGTGGAAATACAATATCCTCAGAAGTAATAACCTCCGTAAAGAGGGTCATTTCGGTCATGCCGGGGTCTATTGAGGCGCACCCGACCCCCGCGGCTGGTGAAGTCGAAACGTTAGACCTTGCTATTCCTTCACCGAAAGTGGAGCTTATCGAGCGAAGGAAGAAAACAGGCGAGTCGGCTAACATTGAATCCGCTGAGAAGCTAGTATGCATCGGACAAGGGATCTCGAAGAAGGAGGACATTGGGATGGTAAACGAATTCTGCGCCGCATTGCAGGCCGAACTTGGGTGTACAAGACCCATAGCATCCGACTTTCACTGGATTTCGGAGGAAAGAATGGTCGGTATCTCGGGCAAGAAGTGCAAGCCGAAATTACACGTTTCGATCGGAGTTTCAGGCCAAATACAACATACAGTGGGAATAGTGAACTCCAAACTTATAGTTGCAATCAACAAAGACAAGGACGCTCCAATATTCAAGATTGCTGACTACGGAATAGTCGGAGATCTCTACCAAGTCATCCCTGAGCTCACTCGGATGATAAAGAGCGCAAGAGCCTAGCATTTGTACGCGCGAGGCCTGAAGCTCGACTTGTAAGCCCCCATTCGAAGTGAGCGGACCTTGGAATTGTCACTAGCTATCCTATGTTGTGATGGATACTAAGCCTACGCGTTGTACGCTGTCTGAAAATATGGGATCTTTCTTGGAATTTGTTCATCGAGAGTTTAAGACTATTATAATGCGGCAACGCTTGGCTAAAATGAGTAGTTGAAATGAGAAAGGAAGGAGTGGATGAATTAGACGACGTCGATCGTCGCCTGCTTGCGATCCTTCAGCGGGATTGCAGAGTTCCACTGCACGAGGTAGCTGAGCTCCTCGGAATACCGAAGTCTACTGTCCATTATAGAGTTAGGAAGCTCGAGCAGAGTGGAATCGTAGAGGGATATCACGCGAAGGTGAATGCGGCTCGGCTCGGTTATGACTATCTTGCGGTAGTGTTGGTGAGAGCCAAGTACGGGCCGAAGTATCATGAGAAGCTTGGCGGTAAGCTTGCAAGAATTTCCGGGGTATCGGCAGTGTATTACGTGCTAGGTGATATCGACTTCATAGTGCTGATAAGGGCGAAGGATCGGGAGGATTACATGCGAAAGTTGACTCGATTGAGCAGTATGACCGATGTTGAGAGAACCAGTACACAGATAGTAGCAAAAATCATGAAGGAAGATCAAAGAGTAGAGCTACCTCGAAATGGTCTGCGACACATGTAGGGGGCTCTTCGTTGGTGGACGGTGATTCGCGGCACAGCCTTTTGTGTCGCATCTGACAAATTCGAACATGTTATCACGTTTTGGTGGGTTTGGAAACTTCCAAACGCTTAATTGTTTCTCGGGGTGATTGCTGATATGATTGGGTGGGAATTGCTGATTTGAAGCCCGGAAAGAAGTTTTACAGGATATTTTTTTCGACGGATATTCACGCGTCGGAGGTCGTGTTTAGAAAGTTTCTGGGCACGGCGAAATTCTACAGTGTGGATGCTCTGGTTATGGGAGGCGACATAACGGGGAAGACCGTTGTACCGCTCGTGTCCAACCCGGCTGGTACGTACCGTTTCAATTTTCTAGGGCAGGAGTTCGACGAAATCCAATCCAGCGCCCTCCCGGAGTTTGAACAGCGCATCATGAATGCAGGCCTCTACCCTTATCGAACCCCGGAGAGTGAGTACGACGCGCTTCGGACGGATGAGGGGAAAGTGTCCGCCCTCTTCGACCAACTAATGATTGATCGGTTGAACGCATGGAAGGAGCTCGCCGAGACAACTTTGGGCCCTTTGGGCGTGAAGTGCTATTGGACGGGAGGGAACGATGATAAGCAGGAGATCCTTGACGCGGTTTCTTCGTCGGAGCACTTCGTGAATGTGGACGGGAAGCTTGTTGTCCTTGACAGCGGACACGAGATGATAAGCCTCGGCTGGAGTACTCCTACGCCCTGGAAGACCCCTCGAGAATGTGATGATGCGCAGATCGCCTCAAAACTTCAGCCATTAGTAGATAGTATCAAGACTCCTTCCACGTGCATATTCAACGTTCACGTTCCACCTTACGATTCGGGATTGGATGTGGCGCCGAAGCTTGATGCGAGCTTCAATCCCCCGAAGCCGGTGGTTGAGGGTGGGCAGCAAGTGCTAATCCCGGTGGGAAGCGCAGCCGTCCGCGGGATCATCGAAAAGACTCAGCCGTTGCTGATGCTGTGCGGGCATATTCATGAAGTGAAGGCGGAGGTTAAGCTAAAGCGGACTATGTGTATCAACCCAAGCTCAGAGTATTCGGCCGGCATCCTGCGAGGAGTAATCGTTAACCTCGTCAAGGATAAGGTGCTAAGTTACCAGTTCACGTCCGGCTAGAAAGAAAGAGCGAAAAAGACGGGAACCCCCTACACCGGGGGTACTTCTTTGAAGGCCAAGTCCAAGTCGATGCCTCTTCGTTTCAGGTAGGCACGTCTGATGAAGAAATAGGCCACCCAAATTACGAAGATGCTGAGCATTATGGTCTCTGAGACCCGGTTTGGTGTCATTACCCCTAACCCAGGCACCGTGAGGTAGTAGTAGAGCATCCAAGCGCTGAATGCCGTTGCAATTAGCCCGCAGATAGTGGTTAGTGGAATTCCAGCCAGTTTGTATTTAGCGGCGGGCGAGCTGTCGTACACAGACTTCCTCGTCCAAGGAAAGATCGCGCCGCCGAACGCCGTTCCAATGTACATTACTGTCGCCACTGCCGTCACCGCGAGTGTGAGGGTTAGATATCCCGGGACGAAGTTGTAGATCGCCGAGTAGATTACGGCGCCGAGGATGAAGAACAGTACATGTGCGATAACGGGCGTGTGAAATCGGCTGCTGACGTTGCTGAGTACTTTCGGGAAAACGCCGTCGATGGACATTGCAACCGTAACCCTGGTCCAGCCGACGATCACGTTCGTTTCAACTTGGAATGCGTTTAGGAGGATTCCTACGGTCATCAGGAATATCAGCAGAGGGTTGTTCGTAAGGACGGCTGCTAGGTTGCTGAACCATGGCGGGATGGGCATGTTCACGGTTCCCGTGGTGCTGCCGTATGCAGCTGCCGCCAGCCAGCCTTGCCCGACGGTATTGATGAATGTGTAGGCTAGAACCATCATGAGCAAGGTGCTGAAAAGGCCGCCGCCGAGGTTTATGAGAAGTTGGTTCTTGAAGCTGTTGGCACCCTGAATCTCACCCGCCTGTTCTTGGGTGTAACCCACCCAACCTAGACTGGTCAACGCTATGGGAATTACGAAGATTGTTGATGCCCATGACCAGCCCGAGACGGGGGCGAATCCATTCTGGGCTGCTTGATTGAGAACGTAGTGGTAGTAGTCTGGTGTGTTAGGTGCCAGAACCGTCATGACCGAGTTGAATCGCGCGATGAATGCAGATGTTGGAGTCATGAGGAAGAATGCGATCATGACGACGTAGCTGAGAAGGAAGCCGTACCACATGACCCACTGGGCAAGCACGAATAGTTTGAAGCCTCTGATCAGTATAGCAGCGCCCAATGCCCCACATACCACAGTCGTTATCCAAATGCCCATTGGAGTTGTGAACCACAATCCCAGGTTCAGGAGCGGTGTGTTGTTAGTTGCCAATCCGATGCCCGTGAACATTGGCGCAAACCCGAGTATTGACGTCAGCCATCCACCCAACGCTTCCCATTGACAGAAGAAGACGGGGATTACCGTGGCAACGATCGCGAAGCCGATGACGGGTCTCAATGTACGACTCTGGAAGACGTAGTCGCCTCCAGTGCGGGGCATTGCCGAAGCCAATACAGAATAGGCGACAGCGAGGAAAGCCGTGAAGATTCCAGTGATAAGTATTCCAAGTGGGACGTTTGCGTCAGGCCAAAAGGCTAACGTGAGCAGGTATACCCAAGGAAAGATCACGCCTATGTTTAGAACGTTGTACGCAAAAGCGGAGTACGGTGACATCACCCTGACTAGGCCAGAAGATTTTCTCGCGAAGACCTCTGTGCTCTTCTTCATAGACCAAAATAATGCTCGGAGGAATTATATTAGACTTAGCAAAGGCCAAGAATCAGCATGCAGACCCCCTTGAGAACCCCTCTTGAGAACCAAAACAAGCAGTGCCCAGCTCGCCTAGACCCTTAAAGCCAGCATCAAGGCGGAAATGCCTGTCTATGCCACGTGCGTAAGAAATCTGAAGTCACCTTGGAAAGTGGGTAGTTTTCGGACGTAAGACCCACTTAAGTTTGGACCGGCGTTTCCAGTGTGCGTTACGCTTGATGTTTATTGTTTGAAAGACATTGCGTCGTCTAGATTGCCTCGACTACTTCGGCGGGTTTCTCGTACTTCTTAACGTAGTCAATGACTTCCTTGAAGGCTTCTAGGTGTTTCTCGATGTCTTCCTTTGTGTGGGCCACGGATATGGTCCATTGTTCGTCGGGGGACGGCCCGGCTGGGATTATCCCTCGGTTCATCATTGCGAAGCAGTAAGCGAACCACTTTCCGGAATCGCAGGCTTGAAAGGTTCTCCAGTCGGTCACTGGTTGTGAGGAGAAGGCGATTGCCCCGCTTACGCCGGCCTGTGACATTTGAGCGGTTAGGCCCTTGTCGTCAATCAGGTCTTGGTATCCCTTCGCGAGGTCTTCGCTGAGTCTTCTCGCCTTATTCATGGCATTTTTCGTCAGGATCTTAGATAGTGTCACGATGCCGGCTCCCACGCACAGTGGATTGGAGTTGAATGTTCCAGCGTGGCTTACCTTGCCTGGGATCACAGTCTCCATGATCTTCCGTTTACCTGCGATTGCTGAAATTGGAACTCCGCCGCCGATTGCTTTTCCTAATGTGATCAGGTCGGGCTCTACGTTTACATAATCTTTCATGCCTCCGTAGAACTTTCCGCAGGTTTTGATCTCATCGAAGATCAGAACGAATCCGTACTGGTCCGCGAGTTTACGCAATCCTTCCAGGAAGCCTTCTTTCGGTAAAATGAATCCCATATTCATTGGTATGGGTTCAAGTATCATTCCGGCGATGTCGGCGCTGTTTCTTTGGACTATTTCCTCGACCGCCGCGAGATCGTTGAAAGGGGCCACTAGGGTGTTCCTGTAGAAACCTTCGGGAACTCCCGTTGAGGATGGTACCGCGTTTGGAGCCTTCGGGTCTCCTTCCTTGGCCTTTGAAGGCTTAACACTTACTATGAGTGTCTCGTTGCCGCCGTGGTAGCACCCCTCGAACTTGAGGATCTTATCTCTCCCCGTAAAACTACGGGCGAACCTTGTGGCGTACATTGTGGCTTCGGCCCCCGTGTTAGCCAGTTTTACTTGTTCAACGCGAAAGCGCTCACAAATCATTCGAGCATACTTCGGGGTTTCTTCCCATTCAAATCCGAAGTCGGTGCCCTTTGCGGCCTGCGCCTTGATCGCTTGAACAACTAAGGGGTGGGCGTGGCCCGCGACGAGGACTCCGAATCCCATGTTGTAGTCCGTGTACCTATTTCCGTCCACGTCCCACAACCGAGTTCCCTTACCACGCTTGAAGTAGAGTGGGTACGGTTCAGAGTATCTGTAATTGCTATGGACGCCAAAAGGTACGTCTAGCTTTGCCTTCTCGTAAATCGCCTTGGACTTTCGTGTTTTCTCATCGAGCTTTGTCATTTCTTCGTCCGAAGTGCTCAAAACGAATCCCAGCTTGAACCGCGTATTGGATGTATAAAAGATCTGCAAGGTTTGTAATTGGTTCTCTGAAGAGCAATTACAATGCTTAGCCGGAGCGGTTGTCTCAGGTAAAGCCTCTAGGATCTCGGGTGTTTTGCTGCGAAATTCCTGTAGAGTTCCGCCAGCTCCTTCGCGGCTGCCTCACTATCGGAAATGCCGAATCGCTTTCGTTCGTAATGCAGCATTTCGCTCATGATCCTATGTGCTTTGTCAGTCAGCAGGACAGAGCCGTCGTCTTCGATTCGTTCTATTCCATCGTATTTCTGTGCTTCCTCATTGATGTGAATTGCCTCCTTGAGCGTTAAGCCGGCCGGGACTACGACATGGGCTCCTTCCGCGTCGAGGCGCACGGGGTAACCGCCCGGTAATCCTTCCGGTCCAGGCGCATGAGTAAGTTCCCCGGTGTCGTTGACAATTGCAAGTATATTCTTAACGGCAGAAGAGGCGACTTGCGCGTCGCTGCCAGTCAATGGAGGTGTTGGAATCGGAGTAAGAAGCATCTTTTCCGCATTTACGTCCTCCGTAACGTCGCGGTCGCCGACAAGAATCCTGAGAAAGTAGGGAGCGCCGCCCGTACTGCCGAACTCCTCTACTCTTACATCATGATAATGATGCCCAATCATGAAAACCCTAACTTCATTCATTCGAATGCCGAGCTTGTCGCTAACGGTCTTCTTGATTCGGGGAATTAGAAGGTCAAAGTTTCCCACACCCACCGCAGGAGCCAGACCGATCTTCGATAAAATACAGTTTACCGCGTCCGGGAAGGAGCTGCTAACTACGTGCGCCGATGTATCGGACTTCCGCACTGCCTGCATCAACTTGTGGGTGAGCGTCAGATGCATTGGAATCCATGGACCCAACCCGCCTTCCAAAAGTCTAACATAGACATCTTCGGGCAGTTGCGCGCCTAAAACCCACCAGGACTGCAGGGTCGTAGAGTTAACTATGAGATCAGGCCGGACGCTTTGCAGAGTCGCACTTGTTGAATCAATGTCGTTAAGGTTCATTCTCAGGAATTTCATGCGCGGATAGAACCCCATAGTCGCGGCGCCCAGTATGACGTTGTTCGTTTTCTCCGCGCCATGTTGTTCGTCGATGTCGGCTGCGATAATTTCGGTCGGGCCTCTTGATCTAGCGAGAAACTCGAGAATCAATCCGCCCAAACTGCCTAGACCAATCACAAGAACCTTGGTCATAACGGTCGGACGATTGACGAGAGTTAGCTTTGGGATAAGACTTGCTTGAAGACCCGTGTGCAAGGTTGTGGGCCAAATATACTGTAGTTAGAGTAATTGCAAGAGTTGGAATTGACCCAATGTTTGGTCAGTAAATTTGAGAATCGCACACAATGAGACCGCTCCAGACGTAAGACACTTATGTCATGCGTTGGCGAACGTGCCGGGAGTTGCTGAGACATGAAGGTAGTTGTCCTGGGCGGAGGCTTGACGGGAAGATGCGCGGTTCGTGATTTGATCAAAAGTGCCGACGTTATCGAAGTCACCGTAGCCGACTTGAATAGAGAAAGTACGGAGCGGTTCGTTTCGAGTCTTGGGAACCCACATGTTCAGGGTGTAGGTCTAGACGTAAGGGATCACGACGCCACCGCGGCGGTTCTGAAGGACGCGGACGTTGCGTTGAATGCCGTGCAGTATTACTTCAATGTAGATGTAATGAAAGCCGCTCTAATGGCCGGGGTTCACTATTTGGATTTGGGAGGCCTTTACCATACCACCCGGAAACAACTGGAATTGGATGCGGAGTTCAAGCGGGGAGGCCTGACGGCTGTGGTGGGAATGGGATGCGTTCCGGGTATTTCGAATGTGATGGCTCGGTGGGCGGTTGACAGGCTTGACTCCGTCGACACGATTCGAATCAGGGACGGCTGGAGAGACTTCACTCCAAACGCTCCTAGGTTCGTGGCGACCTGGTCGATACAAACCTTCACCGACGAGTTCAGCCAAAACGCAATCGTATTTGAAGACGGAATTCTCAAGGAAGTACCCCCTATAACTCTCGGCGAGACCGTGGCCTTTCCTTCCCCCGTCGGAGAGGTGGAAGCGTTCACGACGCTGCACTCGGAGCTTGCCACGTTTCCCACCTCCTTCAAAGAGAAAGGGATCCGGAACGTGAACTGGAAGGAGGGAGGCCCTAGGGGTTGGCAACAGGACTTCGAGTTGATAGTGGCATTAGGACTAATGAGCCGTGAACCCGTGAACATAAAAGGAGCGCCCGTATCGCCCCGAGACTTCTTCCTTCAACTACTGGCAAGCAAACACTTGATCGGACACCCTGAAGAAGTGATTCCGGAAGACTGCGAATGTTCACGAGTGCAGGTGATCGGAAAGAAGCACGGGTCCCAAGTTGAACTCCAACTTGAGGTCCTGTATCGCTCTAACAGAGAATGGAAAGTGAGCAGCGCACAGTACGGAGTGGGTATTCCCGCATCGATAGTTGCTCAGATGCTGGGAAACGGCGAAATTGAGAGGAGAGGGGTGCTACCGCCCGAGAACTGTGTTGACCCATCGAAACTGTTTAGCGAGCTTGCCAAGAGAGATATGCCCGTCAGAATAAGTGCACCCTCTGAGTTCCTCGGCTGAGCAGTGCGCCTATCGAGGGCCGTCACTGGGACGGGGGAGGGGTGCATTCTTGCTTATTCTGGTGGAATCTCCTTGAAGACTAGGTCTAGGGGCAACCCTTTCGCTCTAGTTCTGAGGTAACCTACGACCAAAACCAGCAGTCCGGCTCCGTAGATCACGCCGTAGAGGGTCAGGGAGAATGAGTCTGTGGGTAAACTGCCCGACTGATGAGCAAGCCAAGTTGAGTAGATTAGGTAGAGCGCCGAGCCGAGACCCAGCCAGCTAATTAGCGGGAGTATGAACTTTTTCTTGGCGACGAATGTATCCTCATAGATCTGCTTCTTTCTGAAAGGAAAGATGACTCCGGTGATTGCGGGTATTATGAATCCGAATGTGAACACGGCGAAGGTTGCCGTAGCGAATTCTCCTGAGTTGGGAAGGATGGCCATCAGGGAAAGACCGACCATTCCGCCAACCGTGACGAGGATCGTGGCTACGAGTGGTGTGTGGAATCGGTCACTGACGGTCGCCACCTTCTCTGGGAGGATTCTGTCAAAGGACATGGCGAAGATGTATCTCGTCTGAGAGATTACTAGCGGCAGTAGCGAAAAGAATGTTGGTAGCCATAGTGCAATGAACATCACGATGTACAGGGGCGTGCTCTTGTAAACCAAAAGCGCGAAGAAGGGTATGAACCCTCCAATGCCAGGAACGGGCGCGGTCCCCGCGGCGGCGAGGCTGCTCCAGTTCTCTAGGAAGGGTTGGCCGAAGGCACTGGTCACAAGCCATGAAAGTGCCATGTAAAAGACCGCAATGACTGCCATAGCTAGCAGTATTGCAATCGGCATCGACCTTTTGACGTGCTTTACTTCCCCGCTCCAAGAGGCCGGTAGATTGTACCAAGTGTAAGCGAACCATGTGAACGGTAGTGCAGCCGCCGTAGCGAATACCATGCCGTTCGGGGGTGAAGTTACCGCTCCCTGCTGTATCACCGCGTTGTAAGCGGTTGAGTTGCCCATGAATGAGTTGTACGCGGCCGCGAAACTGGCTTGATTAAAGTTCGCTAGGGCGGCGAACATTACAACGGTACAGATCAACGATAGGACGCCTGACCAGAAAATCCACGCCCATGCGTACCGGGGCCTAATTATCGCCAGCGAGGAGATGATCAAAAGTACAACGAAACCCAGCGCGACGGATGGGTACGTGGTTGTCAACCAAGCGCCCAGGTTAACGAGCGCCTGGTTTCCGTAGAAGGCTCCGAAACCGGAGAGCACGTACCCGAAATATTCGGTGGCGTAATAACCAAAGATGCCCACGTTGAGGACGTAAGCTATGTTGACGCCCCAATAGTTCATGAATCCAACGTACGGGTTCAGCCCTCTTGTTGTGAATACGTAGTCACCGCCTGATCTCGGCATCGAGACTCCAATAATCGTAAAGAGCCCGGCCATTGCGAGTGTGGGAATGAAGGCGATAAGGAACGCCAGCGGCCAGCTCGCTCCTGGAGCTGTATACATTATTGCTACCCATAGGACCGGGACACCTCCGGTGACTAGTCCGACGGTGGCCATGAATGAGGGCCAGGCACCCACTTCACGTATGAGGCCTGTTGCTTCTCTCAAAAATACGGGGGGTTTAGACTGTCCCATAATACCCGACCAGCCTAACCGGCGCGGCTACGCGTATTTAGTACCTTGTTATTTAGATTCGATACTTTTTTCCTACAGCGTTCGTTAGACTGAGTCTGATTTCGTAGGCTCTTAATTAGACCGGTTACCGTGACATGCTTCCGCTGAAAAGCTATTCTTCCTGCCGCCGTAGCATCCACGGAGTCTAATCGCGTTAACGATCTATCGTTTTAGCCGGCTCAAAATTACGGATGCGGGAACCGCCTGTTGCTGGTCTATCCTTGAGTGAGCAAGTGACTCTTCAGGCCCTTCTCGTCAATATTCAAGAGTGCCCCACGGAGTACTCCTTCACCATATTCGCTGCCCGGGTTTATGCAGAGTGTTCTTCCGATCTTCACGAAGCCGCGTGCTTCGTGTATGTGTCCGTGCAAACCGAGGAATGGTTGGTACGTCTCGATTACTTGTCTTACCGCCTTGCTTCCGACATGAACCATACTCATTTCGCCTCCCCTAACTATTGGTTTCAAAGTCTTGTCGAGTTCAGGGGCCTCGTCCAAGGGCGTATCGAAGGGGGGGCAGTGCAGGTTGAAGATGCAGTTCTGCATGCGAGTAACCTTGGACGCCATGCGATCGAAGATTTCAAACAGCTTCTCTTCAGACGTTTCTCGCGGGCTGTTCCATGGGGAGGGGTTCGTCCACGCGCTCGTTATCATCTCATGGTGTTCGTCCAGCCAAACCACCTCATCCTCCGGGCACTGAACGACCGAAGAGGCTTTCAGAATCTCATCAATGTTGAATCTATCATCGTTACCGGGACTTATGTAGCACTTTACATTGGTGCCCTTCAAGCGTTCTTCTGCAATCGAGACCCATCGCTTGATTCCCTCGGCCATTATTGCGGAGAATAACTCGTCAAGACTCTTCTTGTCGGCTTGGAGCTTCTCGACCTCAGGCGGATTGGTGCGGTATGGGTAGTAGCCTGAGTGGCGTATGGTTTTCTCCAGCGCGTCCCGTTCCTCAATGGTCTTCATGGTTCGGGTGGTTCCGAGATAGGTGGCGGCGAACGTTCCATCTGGTTGTTCAACAATTGGCACAATCATCTTTCCGGTTATGTCGCCACCGAGAATGAGGGCGTTGGCTTTGTAGGTTTTGGCGGCATTCACGAATTTCAGGAAACATATTTCGGAGCCGTGAACATCAGAGGTGAAGTAGATTCGCGTTACCGTCATGATGGGCTTTAATCGATTTTAGTAATTTAAGTGGTTGCGTGTTGCGCTTCTTACTCTATGATCTGTATATGCATCTGCCTTCTCAGTTTAGTCTATGACGCGACAGCTTATATCCCGTCCTCCTCGTCTACCTGAGTTTGGCTGAGAATCATTCATGTCCGATTCGACGCCGGTTACCGACATAGTTCAAGAAGCACAAAGAATCGTCGACACCGCACAGAAGAACCAGATTATCCTGAGGCTTTTCGGCGGGATCGCCGTCAGATTCCATTGCCCAAGCGCAACCCATAGGCAGCTCGCAAGAAAATATGCAGATATCGATTTCATGGGCTTGCGAAAACAGTCTCGGGACATGAAGAAACTCTTCACGGGCCTTGGATACACGCCCCGTGATGTTTTCAACCGGCTGCACGGCGATACGCGAATGATCTTCAACGACATCACAAACGGAAGGAGAGTCGACCTCTTCCTCGATGAGTTCAAAATGTGTCACAAGCTGGCTCTCAAGGATCGCCTAGCCATTAACACGCCCACCATTCCCCTAGCCGACCTCCTATTCACTAAGCTCCAAGTTGTTGAGATAACTGAGCGTGAGTACCGTGACATTATCTCTCTCGTACATGATCACGAGATAGGCGACGCCGATAGCCCCGAAACCATAAACGGCCAATACCTTTCGAAACTTTGCGCCGAGGACTGGGGTATCTACAAGACTCTCACGACGAACATTACGAACGTTCTAAATGCACTACCGAACTACCAATTGGAACCGAGCGACCAAGAATTGGCGACGAAACAGCTGCAGGAGTTGCAGGCGCGTATAGAGAACACCCCAAAATCAGGACGTTGGAAGATGCGGGCAAGGTTAGGCGAGAAAGTTCAGTGGTACGAACTACCGGAAATGGATAAGGAGATAGTCGACTCACGCATTACGAAATAGTTCACTCATTAAGAGACTGATCATTTCATTTCGGATATGCGCTTACCCTACAGGCGGTCGGTACTTCAGGCATTTAGCGCCTTGCGTTGGTGGCGGTAGTTGCGTTCACGTCTCGAAAGAGGATAAACCATTCACGGCCACGGTAAAGATCCTGCACCAGCGTCGAAAGAGCACGAAACCATACGCATTAATTCTTGCGACGTAGTTCAACACGAAGGCAAGAGCTGCGGGGGTTGCCAAACCTCCGGTTGAAAGCCGGAGGGGTGAAGCCAGGTCAAAGGCGCAGAGCAGCAATGCGCGGAGGGCTTAGGACCCTGTCCCGTAGGGGTTCCGGGGTTCGAATCCCCGCCCCCGCACCACTCCTTCAGAGACTAAATCGTGACGGGAAACTATAGATCCGAACATAAGGGTCCGAGCACGGAAATTGGCTTAAAGCCAGAAAACCAACGCGCGAACGTGAGAACCAGCATATACAATATTGAGAACAGGCTACAGAACGTAAGCAAACGCATCAACTCGTCCCCCAGAATCTCTCCACACAACAGGGAGCTAATCTGGAAGTTTGCCGAAGCGAGTACGTGGAACGAAATTACGCCTTGCAATTTTCACTTGAATAGGGTGACGAAAAAAGTCAAAGAAGGCGTGAGAGAGACAGGAGGCACACCATTCGAATTCTGCACAATAGCTGTGAGCGACGGCGTCTCGATGGGTACAGAGGGTATGAAGGCATCTCTCGTGAGCCGCGAAATCATTGCCGATTCGATTGAGCTAATGGCCATAGCGCAGCGACTCGATGGCCTTGTGACCGTGGCAGGATGTGACAAAAGCCTTCCCGGATCGGCGATGGCGATCGCTCGACTTAACATCCCTTCGGTATTTCTCTACGGAGGCACGACAGTACCCGGGAAATTCGAAGGACGTGACGTCACAATTCAGGATGTGTTCGAAGCAGTGGGTTCCTATGCTTCGGGAGAAATGACGCTCCAACAATTGACAAAACTAGAATGCGCCGCTTGCCCCGGCGATGGATCATGCGGAGGTTTGTATACCGCTAACACAATGGCCTCCGCGCTCGAAGCCATCGGAATATGTCTACCCGGTTCGGCCTCGCCAGCAGCCACCGACCAACGACGCTATGAAGCAGCCCACGCGACCGGTCAAACCGTAATGTATCTAATCGAAAATGCTATCCGACCAAGAGACATCCTGACTTTCGAGGCGTTCGAAAATGCTATAACGGTTGTCCAGGCCATGGGTGGATCTACCAATTCCTTCCTTCATTTACCCGCAATTGCTCATGAAGCTGGTGTCAAGATTAACTTGGATGATTTTGAACGCATCGGAAGAAGGACGCCGCATATCGCAGATCTAAGACCCGGCGGTCGATACGTCATGGTCGACTTGGATCGCGTAGGCGGTGTGCCACTGGTCATGAAGAAACTACTCGAGAAAGGACTTCTAAATGGCGAGACTCTAACCGTCACCGGCAAAACCGTCCGTGAGAATCTTGAGGCAATCCACTTTGTTGCCAACGCACAAGACATAGTCCGAGACACATCCAATCCCCTCCATCCAGAAGGCGGGCTAAGGGTTCTGAAAGGAAACCTTGCCCCTGATGGGGCTGTCGTCAAAGTTTCTGGACTTACTAAACTCAACCATCAAGGTCCAGCGAGAGTGTTCGAGTGCGAAGAGCAAACCTTTGCTGCAATAAACAGAGGGGAAATCAACGATGGAGATGTCGTAATCATAAGGTATGAAGGACCGAGAGGCGGTCCAGGCATGCGTGAAATGCTTGCGGTCACCGCAGCCATAATGGGTCAAGGTCTCGGTGACAAGGTAGCCTTGGTAACGGACGGCAGGTTCTCAGGGGCCACCCGTGGATTGATGGTTGGACACGTCTCGCCAGAGGCTCAAGTTGGAGGTCCCATTGCACTACTCAAAGACGGAGATTTGGTTACAGTCGATGCGGAACGACGACTCTTAACAGTGGATTTGACTGATGCGGAAATCGCAAATAGACACAAGAATTGGAAGTCCCCAGAATTGAAATACGAAAGAGGCGCACTGCACAAGTATGCTCAGATTGTTCAGTCCGCTTCCATTGGCGCTGTTTGCGATTAGTTCCCAAGAATGTCATCCTAGATCGAACGAACGGAAGATGCAAGCCGTTCTACGGAAAGTAATAAGCAAAGCTGCCTTCCGAGTCGGAGAACTGGGAATAGGGTTGAACCCCAAGTTCTTGATATGGTGGAAGATCAGCTCAAGCCATAGGAACTTCGAGATTTGTGTCTATCGGTCCTAGTCATTTGTGAAACCTGAAAAACAGGGAGAATCCTTGAAAAGAGGGTCGTTCTTCCCAACTTGCAATCTTCTTTGGGGCAAGATTTGCTATGAGGAGGGCAGCATCTATCGGTGCGGTTCTGCTGGACAAAAAGGATAATGTTGGTACCGCTTTGCGGCCACTTAGATCGGATAAGTTAGTACGTTTGAGCGTGGGCAAAGGAATGACCTCGATCGCTCCTATTGAGCACATACCCACAGGTCACAAGGTCGCTCTGATTGACATTAGACGCGGCGAATGTGTGATCAAGTATGGCGAAGCTATCGGAGAGGCGTCAGCGTTTATTCCGAAAGGGTCCCATGTCCATGTTCACAATCTTCGCAGTCGAGGAGGACTCAACAGGTGAAAATTACTGGATTCGATGGATTCGTTCGAGCAGATGGTCAAGTCGGGGTTAGGAATAATGTCGCTATAATTCCTTCCGTGATATGCGCAAACAGCGTAGTTGAGCAGATCAAACAACGTGTTCCAGAGTGCAAGACATTCTTTCATAGAGAAGGATGTTGTCAACTCAAAGATGACGCCCGCTTGACAATGCGGACGCTGATTGGTGCAGGCTCTAATCCTAACATTGCCGCGGCGTTGGTGGTCGGACTCGGTTGCGAAGAGATTAGAAGCGACGAATTAGCAGAGGAAATTGGCGGAACGGGCAAACCAGTCAAGGCTATCGACATCCAAGACTTCGGCACATCGAAAGCAATCAGTTTAGGAACCAGATTGGCGAGAAAACTCGTCAAAGTCGTATCGCACGTTAGGAGAAAGCATGCGGATCCCAGCTCCATCATTTTAGGTGTTGAGTGTGGTGGGTCCGACTGGACTTCTGGATTAGCCTCAAATCCTGTGCTTGGGGCCGCCTCGGATATTCTCGTAGATAATGGCGGCACAGTCGTGATGAGTGAAACAACGGAGTTCATCGGTGCTGAACACATTTTCGTGCGAAGAGCGGCAGACGTTGTAGCTAAAAGAGATTTTCTGCAATTGATTTCGCGAACTGAACAGGAACTTAAGAGGTCAGGGTTCGATATCCGTGGAACGCAACCCACGCCGGGAAATATTCAAGGTGGCATCACGACTCTCGAGGAGAAATCGTTGGGAGCTTATCTGAAGGGGGGACATCGAAAGTTTCAAGGTGTTCTCAGTTATTCCGAGAAACCATGTTCGAAGGGACTCTTTGTAATGGATTCCCCAGGTTTTGACGTAGAGTCGATCACCGGCATGGCAGCAGGAGGCGCACAGGTAGTGGCTTTCACTACTGGCAGAGGAAACCCAGTCGGCTCGGCTATAAGTCCCGTAATCAAGATTACTGCAAACAAGCAGACCTATTGGCGTATGAAGGAGAACATCGATTTCTATGCTGGCGATGTGATAAGGAGCAACCGAAGCATCGAGAGCGCCGGGGAATCGCTCTTCCAAGAAATCTTGCAGGTCGCCAACGGTAAGACCACCTCCGCCGAAAATTTCGGCTTTAATGAGTTTGCGATCCATAGATTGAGGAGCAGTGTTTAGACGTTCCCAGTTAGCCGTAATACCCTGGAGATTGTAGGTGATGAAAAACGAGTTAGGGACTTCGTTAAACTCTCAAACTAATAGTTGCGTGCAGTTATCCATTGTGAGGGATTTAGATAGTGTCATTACGCAACAACGAACAACCTCCGTTCCACGCTCGGTTCGATATAATTCTGTGATAAGTCATGAACGCGATGGCGAACTTCAATCTCTGATGAACGTTAAACAGCCTCGAAGTGTTTCTGCCTGAACGCTATTCTAAATCTACATTCGAACAGCCTCTCTGCATGGTTCAGATCCTAGCGCAGCGACTACGGAACAGTGAACTAAAGTGAGCTAGTGCACAGAGTCATTCGTTGGTGTGGAAGCACAGCTCAGCCTTAGATTACGAGGCAAAGTTTTTTGCTTTCTTGAACGCAACGATAAACGAAGCCTGAAGCAATGAGTTGCGAGAGATTTGTAGGAAAAGCGGCTCTGGTTACTGGCGGTGGAACGGGAATCGGCAAGGCAACCGCCACTCTGTTGGCCGAGGAGGGTGCAGGAGTTTTGATAGTTGGGCGTCGCGGAGATAAATTGGCTGAAACTGTTAATCTGATCAATGGACAAGGGCGTGAGGCTTTCTACTTCCAAGGAGATGTGTCTCGACGAGTTGACGCGGAAAATGTGATTAGAGCCGCTGTGGGCAGATTTGGAAGGTTGGATATCGTATTCAACAACGCTGCCGTCGATTACCTCAGGCGGTTAACGGATATGGGTGAGGAGGATTGGGATAGAGTAATAGCGACCAACCTCAAAAGTGCCTTCCTAGTATCGAAATATGCGATTCCTGAGATGCTAAAGCTTGGGAGAGGCGTAATCATAAACAATTCATCGATAAGTGCGATCATGACGACTTCAGGTGAAGCGGCATACGGAGCCTCTAAAGCAGGTCTTGTTATGCTAACCAAATCCATTGCGCTCGAATATGGGACGAAGGGCATTCGATGCAATTGCGTCTGTCCAGGCTCGGTTGACACTGAAATGGCTAGAGCCCGCATCAAAGACGAAGCCGATCCAAGAAATGCTTTAAGGAAAATGGGTGAACGAAACGTGGGCATAAAACGTTTGATAACTCCTGAGGAAATTGCGAAAGTAGTCGCGTTTTTGGCATCTGAAGATGCTTCAGCGATTACAGGCTCGACTATTGTAGTAGACGGCGGTTATACGATGAGTAAGCTCGAAGCAAGCCCAAAGAGCTTTTTTTAGACCAATGTTGATGTTATCGTCAATAATCATGACTCCGTGATGCTGGTGGTGTCCTGTCGGTGTCAGAAGATTCACTCATCTAACTGACATTTGAAAGCGCCTTTTACTGGAAAGGGCAAAATAAACTTCTGTGCGCTAACCGAGGTTCGTTACAGGATGATAAGGTCTTCTATGAGACAACCTGGGTTGTGCAATAGCGGGAACAACGAACCCAATTGGGAAGATCACCATCGATCTCATTACGGATCTTGGTGGGAAAACCAAGCGTGATAATCGACGTAAAGATAGATGAAGAACAGTGGGACGGCGCGGGCTCGGAGACGGGGATTGAAGGCAATCAAGGTTGTTCAATTTGGTTTAGGTCCTATCGGGGCGGAGCTCGTAAAGTACGCCTTGAAGAAGAAAGGATTGCAATTTGTGGGAGCCGTTGACATCGATCCAAACAAGGTAGGCAAGGATCTAGGAGAGATGGTCGGCGTCGACCGAATCGGTGTGTCGATAACTAATGAGCCCAAGAAGCTGCTTGCGAAAGCAAAACCTGACATTGTTCTACATTCGACCGGCTCTTACTTGAAAGACGTAAAGTCACAGCTTCTTGAAATCATGCGGTCGGGTGCGGACATCGTCTCCACCTGCGAGGAGCTATCGTATCCTTTCCTTAAGAACCCCGTAATAGCGAAGGAACTCAACGCCGCCGCCCGAAGGAACGATGTAACTCTCCTAGGGACGGGAGTCAATCCAGGTTTCGTAATGGACGCATTAGTTCTAACGGCGACGGGAGTCTGCCAAGAGGTGAGGAGCGTCAAGTCGAGTAGAATCCAAGACGCGTCTTACCGCAGGCTTCCATTCCAGAAGAAGATTGGAGCGGGGTTGACTCTGGAGGAGTTCAGATCGAAGGTTGCGGAGGGAACTATAAAACACGTGGGCTTCCAGGAATCAATCGCCATGATAGCCTCCGGCTTAGGATGGAAACTGGATAGAATCGATGAGGTAATAGAACCGAAAGTGGCCGACACAACCGTATCCAGTCAGTTCCTCAAGGTGGAACAAGGGCAGGTGGCGGGCGTAAATCAAACCGCCACGGGAATAGTTGGAGGGCAACCACTGATCGTGCTCAACCTTCAAGCGTACTTAGGATGTCCCGACCCGAAGGAATGGATTGTAATCGACGGGGAACCAAAGATCGACCTTACCATCAAAGGCGGAGTCCACGGCGACATCGCGACCGCGGCCGTCGTCATCAATTGCATACCCCGCGTTCTCAACTCCAAACCCGGCCTAATGACAATGAAGGACCTTCCCATCCCCAGCGGATGGTTCAGCGATCTACACAACTTCGAACACAAACGCTGAGAAGGCCGAAGCGGGAAAGTATGCTCCAATTCTATCACTGTATGTGAATTATGTCAGAAGTGTTTGACTTCTGCTTGGGTTTCTTCTCAGATGGAGCAGAAGGAAACATGGCCTGCTGGTTTCCAGTGGTCCATAGTCAGCTTGATTGCACAAATTCTCCATTGCCGGATTGTTCAAAACTATTTTAAGGAATTATGAGAAGCAGATAAAGAGGAAGAAACATGTCGAACCTTCTTCAGGAAGTCGGAAGGCACGAATCTGAGATTATTGAGATTCGACGCAAAATTCATTCAAATCCCGAGCTAGCCTATCAGGAGAAAGATACAGCACGCCTAGTCGCGAATAAGCTGCGATCACTCGGAATCAAAACAATTACTGGCGTGGCAGGAACTGGTGTAGTTGGAATGCTCCATGGAACAACCAAAGGAAAGGTGGTTGCATTACGGGCTGATATGGATGCTCTTCCCGTTGAGGAGAACGTGAACCTCCCCTTCAAATCCAAGAGGAAAGGGGTCATGCACGCCTGCGGACATGATGCTCATGTCGCAATGCTCCTAGGTGCGGCAATGCTCCTCACCGAGAATAAGAACAATCTATGTGGCACCGTGAAATTTCTCTTCCAACCTGCAGAGGAGGAAGGCAGAAGAGGAGGGGCGAAACCGATGATTGAGGCAGGGGTCATGTCAAATCCTAGGGTTGACTATATCTTCGGCTTACACATACTCTCGAAGTTTCCATCTGGCGTTTTCGCTCTTAGAGGGGGGCCCATGATGGCTGCGTCTGACACCTTTAAAATTCGAATTCATGGAAAAGGAGGACACGGCTCCGAACCTCACAAAACCGTCGACCCAATCTACATTTCCTCGCAAGTCATCAACGCGTTACAAGGAGTGTCAGCACGCATGACAGACCAAACACAGCCTTTTGTGATATCTGTTTGCTCCATTCGTGCCGGATTCGCACACAACATCATCCCCAACGATGCTATTCTTGAGGGAACCATGCGCACTTTTGACGAGAGCATTCGTTCGAAGGCAAAGAAACATGTGACACAAGTAAGCAAAACAGTTTGTAAAGCCTTTGGGGGACAATGCGAAATAGACTTTAAGCAAGACACTTATCCCGTGACGCGGAATGACGAAAGACTTGCTCTCCGAGTAACTAAGTCCTTAAGAGGCATAAAGGGCACGCGTACGTTGATGTGTGATCCAATTCTCGGTGCAGAAGATGTTTCAAGGTTTCTTCAGAAAGCCCCAGGGGTATACTACTTCCTAGGTACGAGAAACGAAAATTACGGGTGCATTTATCCGAACCATAGCCCTCAATTCAAAGTCGATGAGGAAGTGCTGAAATTCGGATCAGTGTCACTTGCGAAACTTGCCATGGAATTTTGCGCTGGATAGCCAGCAACCCTTTCAAATACTCGCAAGAAATTGTCGCCAAGAGCTTTCTCAATTTCTTGATTGGAATAACGTCTCACTAAGCGTCGGTGAAGTTCGGCCAGTCGTGCTTTTGAAAGACATTCAGTGGATGTTCCAAATACTATGTGATGTCCGGGTCTAAACTCTGTTGCTTTCCCAGTATTTCTGTGGGGGTGCCAGTTCCAAGGCCGCGTGAAGAGGCTCTTTCATTCGTTCGTGGGCCTGTAGAAGTTCGAGCTCTCAATATTAGGTCATCTTAGAGCGTAGTCGGCTGCACCGTCATGGAAACCGTGGGCGTTTGCGTTGCAGTATGCAGTACCGTACTGGCGGGAAATCATAGCAACGAGAGTTACATATTTTCAATTCATGCTATTTTCACACCATTGCTAAGTTACGCCTGAACCGTACACAAGATTCAAGTCCATACTCCACTTCCCAATGTACTCAGAACGATTCTGTATCTTACTCCATACGCTCGACATGTTTTTTGTTCCCAACTGCTGTCCGGATTTCCATGCAGGTCAATTCCGAATTTTGCGATCGACGTACGCGATAACAAACCTTAAGGTCATCTTGCTGAGTAAAGACAGCGGGTTGTCCGTATTCTTGAAAAGGTATTTCGAGAAAGCTATGTCCCTTCTCCCAAGAGAATTGGTTGGAAGTTACATAATGAACGAGGGGATGGTAGACTTACGCGAGTGATGCAGTTCGGGTAAGAAAAGGAAATTCCAGATTGTTGGTGCTATAGACATCGACAAGCAGAAAGTTGGCAAAGACATGCGCCTTCCAATAAGTCTTGAGTGAGTTTTTGGTTTGAAAAGAATTCTGGTAATAAACCCAAACACGTCGAATCAAATGACGAGACATATTCGCGAAGTTCTCGAGAAAACAAAGTTCGCCAGTACCTTCTTTCAGGTAGTTCAGATCCGGGAAGGGCCTGAATCAGTAGAGTCTGCCTATGATGCGACTTTGGCCGCTACGGAAGTGGTGAAGATCGTGCAGGAGAAAGCGAAAGAAGTCGACGCTGTACTAGTCGCCTGTTTTGCAGACCCAGGACTAGAGGCGGCGCGAGAACTTTGTGAAGCACCCGTACTCGGCATTATGGAGACATCGATTTACGTGGCATGCATGTTGGGCGAGAAGTTTTCAATTCTTGCAACAAGCTCGCGAAGAGCGCATACCAAGTATAGGTTTGTTAGATCCCTAGGGTTGTCTGATAGACTGCAGTCTGTTATACCCGTTGAAGTCGCCGTCACTGAGATGCTTGCCAACAGAGAGGAGTTCCTTCGCGCAGTCCGCAACGCGGCCAGAGAAGCAATAACTGGTGGAGCGGAAGTTGTGATACTTGGATGCGCAGCGATGGCGGGCCTTGCTGAGCAATTGCAGTCAGAGATTTGCATCCCGGTCGTAGACCCTGTCGTAGTCGGATTCAAACTAGCCGAGACTTTGGCCGGAATCGGCTTGACACAGTACAAATCTAGAACAAGGCTGCCAGTCAGTAGTGTCCCTTCTTGATATACGACCTTGCTATTCTAAACGGAAATGTTGCTTGCAGCAACTTTCGCAGGAATCGGCTTCGGAAATGCAGGTGTTCATCTCCCTCACGGCATGTCTTATCCTGTTTCGGGCATGGTACGAAGTTATGTGCCTGAGGGATACATCTCAGATCATCCCATCGTTCCGCACGGTATGTCGGTCATCCTAAACGCTCCGGCCGTTTTTCGTTTCACCGCTCCTGCAAACCCCGAACTTCATCTTTATGCTGCTCGACTAATGGGTTCGGACACATCAAAAGCGAAGAAACAAGATGCAGGTGAAACCTTGAGTAGTGCAATAGTGAAGATCATGCGTCGAATCGGGATGCCGAACGGTCTAAGTGCTATTGGCTACAATACAGATGATGTGGCGGGGTTAGTGGCAGGCACATTGCCACAACACAGAGTGACAAAACTCTCACCGCGTCCATTTGATGAAACGGACCTCAAGCGACTCTTCTTAGACTCAATGCAATACTGGTAGTAAGTCCTCCGCCTTCTCAACCAATAGCGCTTCTTCAATCAACGTATGTGCCTTCCGATGAGAGACTCTCCTGGATGATTTCATGACCTGCGAGTGGTGCCTTGAGCAATACTCGATAGAGAACGGAGAACTTATACCTAGAATTCAAGAGTTGCTGGCTGAAGCAGCCTCCACTAGGTCTTTGTGACGTGGACTAGCCCTTTGTCCGCGTCAACCCTCACCCTATCTCCGGTGCTTATGCTTTCAAACGGTTCCTTCTCTAATCTATCGACTAGTGGTATCTTCGTTAGGACAGCACTCCCTACAAGGACCGGTTCGACATCGTTTACTATCATTGCACTAGGAGCATTCTTGTTCAGCAGCAGCTTCACGAGCCCATCCATTTGAACCGCGGAACTTGCCTTCCCGGAAGGAAAGACAAGCACTTTACCCGCAACAGATCTTCCTTCCAGGTTATGCCCTCGCTCTCTCACAATGCCAGTTTTCGGTTCTACGAGGTAGAAGCAGATCGGGTCTTTCGAAACCAACGCTTCCCCTTCTCCGAAGCCTTTCGCGAGTTTATGGCATTTCAAAGTAACTTCCAACTAGCTCACTTCTCCAACTACGCGCTCGCAGCTACGCACTCTTGCACTGTTCCGACTTTCACTGGGCCGAACCTTCTGTAATATGCGCATTTAGGAGAATCCGTCATCCCCGTCTTTCCTCTCAAATTATTCCAACAGAACATGTCGATGCATGTGTCCGTTATGACATGAGCGCCGGATTCCTCGATCATTGCTACATAACCCGTTCTCTCTGCTAGTAGCTTGGTCGTCGCCGAAGTATTGACCCAAAATGAAAGGCCGCTCCGTATTTTCCTTCCCTTGAGAAGATTCGCGAGCTCTCCCATTTGATCTAGGTTGTAATGGGGGCAGCCTAAAATCACGGTGTCCACGGGTCCCGTGGTTGTTTGGAGTTCTTGGCTGGTCTCTCGCAATTCTCGATCAGTCACGACAATTGTGTCTTTCGGCACGTTGCCTCCAAACGCCTCCTGCTCAGTCTTCGCTTCGACGGTTATACTTGGAATATGGAACATGGGCACTGCACCGGTCACGTTCATCATTGCGCATAGGTTGATGTATTGGTCAATTGTCGGGCGCTTGGAGATACCGGCGAAAACGGGAATACCGGATCCAAGTTTCTTTCCGACGTATTGTCCCAAGAGAGAATAGCTAAAGCCGTCGTTCAGATTGGTCTCTACTTTAACCAGAGCCGTACCTCTCCGGTTCTCCTTCAGATGCATACCGTATTCAGGCGTCTCACCGATCACACCCGCCGCGAGTGCGGTCTGGATGGATTCACGATTAGTCAACCCTCCAATTATGGAGTTCACGTAAGGTGTCGCGCTGGATTCAGAGAATGCCACATGCTCTCCATATTCTGGTATGTTCTCTGCAAGGTATGGGATGCAGGATTGGCTCATGACTGCACCAATCTGTTTGTAGTAATTTTTCGTCCTCCATGCCACCGAGGCTTCCTCGTGCTCATCCGTGATGTTAATGAGTTTCTGGAAGTAATCGAAGTCCGCGATAGGATTCGTTGTTGTGATCACTTTGCAATGGGCTCCGCCTTTAGCGAGAATTTCAACAAAATACAAGTCGCCTTCCTGTCCGCTGGACGCCGCGTGAGCACGTTTTATGGGTATCATGTTCGGAGCGTCAAAGGCCTTGCCTATTGCGACGAGTAATTCCATTGCTGCTTGCTTTCCGGAACCAAACTCGCCGTTTAATGTCTGTTCGTGTTCCCTGCTCAGGTGCATACGTTTACACTCCTCATCCTGCTCACAAATCTTGTTCTAGGCCCAGGATAGTAGACGGTCTGCATAGGAAGATAGCGGCTTAGGTCGGTGATGAAGATTTCCCTAGTTCTGAAATTGGGTGGTGGCTACATGACCGGAGTTCAGAGTGGAAAACACACGTTCTGCGGATGGCCGTCTAGATATTTCTTGGACGTTCTCGACACAGATATCTGAACACCTCTTTACCGTCTCTATTGTGCAGAATCCAGTATGTGGAGATAGCACAACGTTCTCAAGCCTCGGCAATGGATTTGCTCGATCTGGAGGTTCGTTTTCGAATACATCAAGCCCGTTGTGTTCTGGGCCAAGTTTAGCTTCGCAGTCCTTGAAGGATCTACTAAGGCTCTTCTGAGGGAGCTTTTTTGTGCTAAATCGGGCCTTACTAAGAATACTATTCCCGTTCGTCTTATCTTTGAGGCGC